>Ga0208756_100473_pt1 | contig 17261 bp, 8 predicted proteins | sample LakWasMe73_LOW10_2_FD_183901 | JGI IMG/M metagenome (GOLD analysis project Ga0208756, IMG submission 183901) | Freshwater sediment methanotrophic microbial communities from Lake Washington under simulated oxygen tension - Sediment Metagenome... | ecosystem: Environmental > Aquatic > Freshwater >... | reverse complement strand
CAGCATAGATAGTTTTGTTCCGTATTTGTTAGGCCTTTCCGGTTAGCGGTATTTGAACGCGGATGCGGGCCCCATGTTGATCTTGTCTTGCGTCGATAATATCGACTTTGCCCTGATGATTGGTGACGTATTCCCTGACAATGGCAAGCCCCAATCCGGGGCCTTCGATATTATCTTCGGGCTGGGCGGTCTTGTTGCCGCGGAAAAAAGGCTCGAATACATGCGAACGCTCATTGGGATCGATACCCGGTCCCTCATCTTCGACTTCCAATTCCAGTTGCGCGCCCGAATCGCGAAGCATGATGCGTATTTCGCCGCCCGTCGGCGAATATTTCACCGCATTCGACATTAACTGCTCGATAATGCTTCGCAACTGATCGTGGATTCCGGAAATCTCGACCGGCCGGACCAGCTTTTTCAAGCTGATCGATTTGGCCTGTAGACGGGGTTGAAAATCATTGATGACCGACTCAAGCAGGCCGTTCATATTGACGGTTTGCTTGCGGCTCGTTTCCGGCTGCGCGTTGATCTGACTATAACGAACCAATTCATCGGACACGGTTTTCAGCTTGTCGACATTGTTGCACAGAAGTCGTGCGATGTCCTGTCGTACATTGCTCGATTCCTCAGCCGCCTCGTTCGCAAGCAGTTCCGCGCCTTCGCGGATACTCTCCAACGGCAGGTCGATCTCGCGGGCGACGTTGTGCATGAACTGCTGTTTCGAAGCTTCCAGTTCCATCAAATGGGTTCGCAGCCATTCGAGACGATTGCCCAGATAGCGCAAATCCGAAGGGCCGGTAATGTCAATCGGCTCTTCGAGTTCCCTCGAACCCAGACGGCGAATGCAGGTATTCAGTTGCCGCATTGACTGCGAAACTACCGCCAGCAGTATTGCGATGAAGATAAACGAGACGGCCAACAGAACCGCGCCCTTGATTAACAGCCCTTGTTCAAGGGATTCCGATTGCTGGCGCAATTCGTTGAATTCATGATCAACGTAGCTCTCGAATTCGCGCGAAAGGCTGGCGGAGGACTCTCGCAGTCCCTGGAACGCCTCATCGACCGGTAATTTGAGATTATTCTCGCTCGCCGAGCCAATGATTTGTTGATAAATCAGGTTTTCCTTTTCCGATAATTCGTTGACCAACAGGGCGATTTTGTTATCGACATGCAGTTTTAGTAGCGCGCTCAAGGCTTGTTTGAATGAGGCCCGGGTACTTTCATACGACTGTTGTTCGTAAGGCTGACGTACGGCCGGATCGGAAAGCAGCACGAAGAGTCTGGCTTTTCGCTCAATATCGGCAGTTTTTTGCAAAACCAGGCGTACGGCCTTGGTCTGTTCGAAGACCTGGAAATTGATGGTCCTGCCCAATGCCGAGGTTTCGCGCATGCCGAAAGCGGCGTACATGACGGCTAAAAAAAGCGGAATAACGGCAATCACAAAGCCTAGAACAATCAGTGATTTTAGCGATAAGATATTTTTGAATGTCATCCGGTCGCAAAGAGACGCAAATCGTCCCCCTTGTTTTGACCAAAGTTTCGACCACAGTTTCGACAAATCCGGTTTTCTGAAAATATCCAGAATAAAGTTGGGAATAAGCTCCTTCATGGATCTCCGTATTTAATTGTTAAAAGTAATCCTTTCTACAACAATCCATCCATGACGCCGCGCTGCAAGGGAACCCGATTCGGGCATCGAAAAGTCCAAACATGCATCTGATACATTTGCTGGCTAGCTCGGCTTAATAGTCGTTATTATACACACAAGTGTCGCATCACTAGCTTGTCGGGTGTGATTAAAAGTGTTGTTTAAATTCAAAGTAAACGTTCGCTTTAATAGATATTAGGCAAATTGTATTAACGTCATCCCGGCAGGGATGACGCGTTGTATAGATACCTATGCACGCAAAGAATAATTTCGTCAGTTTATCCATAACCCCATTTTGAATAGTCATGAAGCCATTGATTTTATTTCTTTTTATATTGCAAACGGTATGGGTTGCGTTGTCCGGGGCGTCCGTTGCCAACGCCGCCGTACTCTCTGGATTACCCATACAAAGCACAGCCGAGAGGCCGGCGCTGCTGCTCGAATTGGGCAGCGCGCCGCCGTCGGTCGGCGAAGGCGATAAGACAACGCGGGTGTTTACAGGCGAAGTCTACGCCCACGAAGGAGACGCGTCGATTCAGGTCGATAAGGATGAAATCAGCGCTTTGCACCCCGGATTCGGCAGCTGGAAAGTCAGCTTTCGATTCAAGGTCAAACCCGGTTTCCCGGCCAAGCCCTATACCTTTTGGGCTCGGTGGCGGCAGGGCGGAGATCCCAATGTCTGCGTGCAATCGTTCGAAGTCTGGGCCGGACCCGATCCATCCAAGCTGGAGTTGCGCGCTACGCTGTCCATGAAACCCAAGGGTTGGGATTATGCCTGGATAGCCGCCGAGTCGCCGGTAAGCCTTAAGGCCGACGATGCCCTCATCGAAGTGCGGGATAGCGGCGCAGGCCATGATGCCAAGGTTTTCGACGCCTTCCTACTCGCCTCGCCATTGTCCGCTCTGCCGACGAGCGGTACGGCAGACAGTCCATTGGTGCTGCTGGACTTGGGCAATGCGCCTGCACTTGCAGCCATGGAAAAAGATCCCGCTCTGCAAGTCCAACTCGGCACAGCCACGGCAGGTCCCGGCGCCGAGTCGGTATTGACCGAAAAGGACGAAGTCCAGGTTTTTCACCCAGGTTTCGGAAACTGGGGCGCGAATTTTCGATTTGAACTGAACCCGGCGATTGCTCCGGGACAGTACCGTTTTTACGCCCGCTACAAAAGCGGCGGCGAGGTCTCCCAGGTCAATCAAAATTTTACGGTCAAGGCCGGAGCAAAGCCGGATGAGCTGGCGGCACGCGGCGATTTCGCGCTGACCAACACCACGCCTTGGGAATATCAGTGGTTGCAATCCGCAGCTACCGTCACCGTATTGCCGGGCGATCGCTGGCTGGAAATCAACAACACCGGCAAGGCGGACGGGGCCAAAGTCTTCGACGCCTTCCTGCTGAAACTGGAGACGCCGCTGGGCGATTGGATGACCGCCGCTCAGGCCCAGGCCAGAAATCGCTTTCTGGCGCTGACCAAGGCAGTGCCTGCCGCGAATCGCCGCCTGATTGTGCTCGACGGCAAAGGCGGAAAAGATGAAGTCCTGTTTCGCGGCTTGGCTTCCGATGCCGCGCGTCCAAGTTATGAAAAACTGTCCGTCTCCTATCTGATAGGGCCGGAAGCCGAAGCGCTGTCCGGTAGCTTGAATCTTCCGGCACTGCCTGCCGCACTGATGACCGACGATCATTACGGCATCCTCGGCATTTTGGCCCAGCCCAATAGCGAACAGGACGTACCCGGATTTCTTGCCGATCCGGCCAAAGTCGGCATGATGCCCACGCCGCCTGCGGTTGTAGTGGATGCGCCTAAGCCGCTTAAGGGAGGCATACCGGATGCCTGGCTGGTCGGCGGTTTGCAGGACGGCTTATCGGGCGTTTCGATTTTCGGGCTGGATAGCGAGACTGTGCTGCGCCCGAATTACGGCCAACCCTACCTTAGCCTGCAAATGATGGGCGGGGAAATGCGGGCTTGGCGCGTTGCGGCTACGGAGGCTAATGGCGTTACGGACATCGAGGCCAACACCCAACATGCCTACGGCTGGTCGCGCGGCAGCGGCTATGCGCAGCTGTACCTGCATGTCGATCAGCCCACGCAGGCGCTGCTGCATCTGAAACAATCCGGCATCAGAACTTTCGGCTGGCTGGATGGACAGCCGTTCAAACTGGCTGTTGACCCGAATCCGCCGTCCGGGTTCTCGTCATCTCCCGGCGAGCAAGTCAAAAAACTGCTGCACGGTCTGACTACCGAAGGGCTGGTGGCTACCGCATTGTCGGCTCGCCCCGAAGCGCCGCAACTCGCGACGCTGGATCTGTCGCCCGGATGGCACAGCCTGCTGGTCAAGCTGGTGATGCAGCATGACCAAGGCCAGCGGTTCTACTTTGCTGGCGTATTCACCGATCCGACCGGCAAGCCACTGGATTCGATCAAGACGCAACCGACCGATCCTGACGCCGATCTTGCGCTTAACGGCATCGCCGCCAAGCTGCGGCCTCTGATTTTCGTGGATGCTCCGGCCAATCTGCCGCATCCCGGCGACCCGCTCAAACTGCGCGTGGATATGCGTTGGCATCCGGTTCTGGAAGAAACAGCCTTACCGGCACCGTTGCCGCGCTTTCCGGCAAAACTGCGCCTGCGACTGGTTGACTACAGCGGTAACCAGGTCGCGGCTCAGGAAATAACCGGTTTGTTTCCCGGTGAAGCCGAAGTGGATTTCGGCAAGGTTAGCGAACCCGGCTACTACGCCGTTTATCCTTCCTTATCTACACCTGACGGCAAGTTGATCATGAACTATCCCGCCGACGGCTTCTCAGTCGTGGGCGGAGTTGCCGAACAAAAGCACAGGCTGGACAAGAAAAAACTATGGAACAACGACTATTACGCCTTGGCCGACGGCGACAAGAGCTTCAAGCAGGAAGGCGGGTATTTCTCCTGGCTGGAACGGATGGGGATTTACCAAAGCTATGGCAGCTATCCGGGCTTCGATCCGCAGTATCGGGCCAAATGGGAGCAGGCTAAGCAACGTGGGTTAGTCTTGTTCGCCGATTCCTCGGGCGACAGCACTTGGCTCAACGATAATCCGGCAGACGGCCAAAACTTCATCAACACGGCAGCGGCGTTTACCCGTTTCTTCAAATCGACCAATGAGATCGACATCCGCTCGGATGCCGAATGGCAAAAACTGCGCGGGCCTGCGCATTGGGTACAACGCGCCAAGTGGGAATACGAGCAGGTACACAAGCAGCGTAGCGATGCTCATTACGTTGGCGGCAGTCTGGTGCGGCCGGGCGACAAGGAGGGGGCAGGGCAGTGGTTCAAACAGGTGTTGGAGCTGGGCCTGGATCATTATCAGGACGCCTGGGATGTCCATGCGTATCCTCAGCAAGCTCCGCGTTTCGGAGGCGCTATTGGTAACGGCGAAAACGAGGATGAGCGTGGGGTGCTGGCTATTTACGCCAGTCTCGGCCGGAAAAACAGCTTGCCGTTCTGGCTGGGAGAAACGGGTGCCAAGGCGATGCATGGCTTAACCGGACGCCGCTGGCAGGCCGAGCAGGTCGCGAAAATGATCGCCTGGGTTAACAGCCGTAGCGACTATTTGGGCATAGCTTTCTGTATCGGTCACGAATACGACTTGGCCTATGGCCGGATCTGGGATTACTCGATGGGCCACAAGCCCGGCGAGGCGGCGCTCTATACCGCAAGCGCCTTAATCGACGGCTTGCCTTATCGAGCCTTCGACACCAAGGACGCCAATATCCAGGCGGCTTATTTCGGCGAAACCTTGATGATTTGGCGGACCGATGAGGCAGTCGGTAATTGGCGGCAGCAGCTTGTTCCCGGCAAAGCCTGGGTGCTGGTAGATGTGGTGGGGCATGTTCAAGAACTGACGGTTGACGCTTCTGGAAACGCGGACATCCCGATCTCCGCCAGCCCGGTTTATGTGCTGTCGCGAGCCGAGTATGAGCGACTGACCAGAGATTGACGCTGCTTATAGACCCGGCAGGCATTCAATATTTCGATGTTTCACTATGCCAATGGATTGTGGCTTTACTGCTGCCGTTTTATCATCGGACCCTGCGTTACATCGGGTAACGTGCCAACAGCGCTGAGCAATGCCACCCGATCCTTGATCAAAACGCCGGTCGCCGTGGGATACTTTGCGCCAAAATCCCGCATAAACCGGTCAAATGCCTTTTCTGCCTGGGCTTTGGTTTCGGCCATCCATATTTCAAGCAGCCCCCGCTTTGGCTTTGCCGTGGATGGCTTTCGGCAATTCATTGAGCACATTGGCGGTCTTGCGTACCCCAGCAACGTTGACAACGGGTTTGAGTCCAGGCTTCATTCAAGGCCGCCCAAAAGCCCAAGGCACCGTCGCCTACGGCCAGTTTCGGCGCGGCCTTTAGGCTCCCGGCGGTCAAATCGTGCAGGCGTGCGAGCCAAGACGCCTTGGATTCTGCTTCGCAGCTCTGCGGGTCACGATAACCGTCTGACAGGGCTAACAAGCGTTTCTCGCCTTGTTCATTAACGCCGATGATGATTAATAAACACAGGCGGTCATCCTCGCCTCTCATTAAGGCAATTTCTGATTTATCGATTCAAATGATCCGGTGTCAATCACAACAGCAACTCATTCATGCGGCTATTCGGCCGGATAAGTAAAATTAGAATTAATAATTGGTTGCTGATAGTTCAACACTATAGGCATAAGACTACTTGAATTTAATCCTGGGACTACATTCTTAATTTACCGATCATGCTATGCTCACAGCCGCCTAGCATTCCTTGATGCGCAGCAAAAAATCAATTTATTTTTCGATTTTCATAAAGAAATCTAATTTCTCAATTGCAGAAAATCTAATACATAACGCAGTCCACGCATCCTCTTCACTTGGTGTAAGTTTAGGGATTACTGTTTTTATTTGTTTGATAGTTTTGTTTTTTTGAAACAGGAAATAACCTAATTTTTAATTCTGGAGTTTATAAATGACCGACATGACTGTGACAAATACTAATCCACTCATCATCAATGATGCTGGAGATCAAACCACCTTCGGTGCGATTACCATTCAGGACGGTGGCTATATCGATATCTCGACGAATTGCGCATTCAGCTGCAATTCCATGACTATCATTCCAGGCGGCGTCTCGGATGCTGCCAATATACTCACCGTGCATGGCATGGATGGTGCGACCGGAATCACGACTGCAACTCTAGTTCAAGCAGATAACGGTAAAAATGGTGCCAGTACGGATTGCAATAATGGCGGTACTGGCGTGGCTCATTATCCTAGAGGCGGCTCATCAGGTGCGAATGGCGCCAATGGGGCTGACGGCACTAATGGCGGCAATTCCGCCCTTACCGGGCCTTCTGTAACGGTGAGCATCGCAAGCCTCACCGGCAACTTAACCGTGTCAAACCGTGGCGGCAACGGCGGCAACGGCGGCAGCGGTGCAGCGGGTCAACAGGGCGGTAATGGCGGCAACGGCGGCAATAGCAAGATGTGTGGCGGGGCGCAGGGCGGCACCGGCGGTAATGGAGGAAACGGCGGCAACGGCGGCAACGGCGGGGCATCAGCAAGTGGCGGAAACGGCGGCGATGGCGGCATTGTAAGCATCACCTATACAGCAGCCAATGCGTCTAGCACGGTGATTGCCAGCAACAACACTGGAACGGGCGGCAGTAAAGGCAATGCAGGGACACTTGGTCTAGCCGGGGCCGCCGGTAAAGGCGGAAGCGGTGGCGGTCATGCAGGAAGCGCCGGTCAACCAGGAAGCGCCGGTTCCGATGTCGGCAGTAATGGCAGCAACGGCAACAACAAAGGCGTACTAACGGTTAATGGAAACACCATTTAACTGCTTCATCACCCAGCACTACAGGTCGGGTTGCAAAATCCGACTTTCTCCCGACAAGAAATATTATGAACTCACTTCGTCTTAACGCTTTAGCGCAACTGGTTTTATTAGTTTGTTTATGGCTCGGTTTGGCCCCTACGGCACACAGCGCTAATTTGACCGGCTCATTGAGCGCCACGACGGAGGTGAGTTCTCTCGGAGGAAGCACTTTCCAACTGCCGATACAAGTACCCCCCGGCATTCTCGGCATGCAACCCGCACTTTCAGTGCAATACAACAATCAACAAGGCGACGGCTTGCTTGGCTTAGGAATGTCGCTGACCGGCTTATCGTCCATCAGTCGCTGTGGCGCAACCTTACCGCTGGATGGCTATATCAGCTCGGTAAATTTCACACTGCAAGATCGCTTTTGCCTGGACGGCACTCGCTTGATCGTCATTAGCGGCAGTTATGGTCAAGATGGCTCCCAATACCACACCGAAAGCGAAACCTGGACCCGAATCATCGCTCACGGCACCTGCGGCAATGGGCCTTGTTACTTTACCGCCACGAACAAAGACGGTTGGACGCTTGATTTTGGTACGAGCGCAGACTCACGTCCGCCGGTGGCGGGAGCCGCTACAATTATCAGCTGGCAGATTGCCCGCTCGACGGATCTCAACGGCAATGCCGTGCGCGTTGAATATGCTTTTACAGCGGATGGCTTACAAAATCTGCCGCAGCGCGTGTTATACACGGAAAATACTACAGGCGGCATCACGCAAGGCGGCAGCGAAGTCAGCTTCGAATACGAAACACGCCCTGACGCCCTGCCGCGCTATCTTGGCGGGCAAAAATTCCTGATAAGCAAGCGTTTATCAGCTATCCATACCCGCACGGACTCTGCCGATGTGCTCAACTACAACTTTGCTTACAGCATCAGCAATACGACATCGCGCAGCCTGCTTTCCAGTGTCAAGGCATGCTCGGCGCGCACCGGCGAATGCCTCGGCCCAACCAACTTTACCTGGCAGCAAGCGGTAAGTGACATACAATCGCCCAATAACAATGCCAGCGGCGCAGTCGCCTCAAACTTTTGTAAAGGCAATGATTCTATTGTCGCCAATGCCGATTTCAACTCGGATGGACGTCCAGACTTGCTTTGCACCCAGGGCGGCGCAGCCTTTGTGCTGGTTTCGACGGGCACTATAGCTCAAAGTCCAAACAACCAGGCAACAGGTAAGTTAAATCTGCCCACAAACTGGTGTACCGGCAGTCAGGTCATGTTGGGTTGGACTGATTTCAACGGTGATCGCAAAACTGATCTGGTCTGCTCCACCGGCGCATCCACTTTTAAAGCAATGCTTTCAACCGGCACCGATGTAAAAAGCGCCAATAATCAAGCTGACGGCAAACTAAATGTACCGACACAGTGGTGCGATGCGTCAGCGCAATGCCAAGTGCGACTCACCAATTTCGATGGGGACGCTCGCGGCGATTTGGCCTGCGACTGCGCCAACGGTGATCACCGTGTGCTGATCTCATTGGGCACTGACGTGAAGAGCCCGAACAGTAACGCCACCGGCACCGTTGTCACAGGTTTTTGCGCGGCTACGGGAGCCACCACTTCTTGGGGCGATTTTAACGGCGACGGGCAAAGCGATCTATTTTGTCATGACCATGGTACGCAATCAGTCCTGGTGTCAACCGGAAAGCAATTGGTCAGCCCCAACCAAGATGCGCGCGGATTGCTGCGCAGCAATTGGTGTACAGGCGCCAGCGATACGGTGGGCGCAACGGACTTTAATGGCGACGGGCTGGCAGATTTGAGCTGTCGAGTTTCATCAGGTGTCATTGAGGTGCTGCTTTCAACTGGTAAAAGCGTCATCAGCCCCAATAACGATGCCAACGGCGTAGTGAAAAGCGGCTGGTGTAGCGCGTCCGGCAGCACACTTGACTGGGGGGATTTCAATGGCGATGGTCTAGCAGATGCCTTCTGCCATGAAACGAGCGGACGTCAGTCTCTGCTTGTTTCAACCGGCACCTTACTGAAGTCCCCCAATAGCGCGGGAGATGGGTTACTGAAAACTGGATGGTGTCAAAATTCGGCTTTTAGCGCGGGCAATAGCGACTTCAATGGCGATGCGCTGGCTGACCTGAGTTGTGCCGATTCTGCAACGGGTACGCAATCCGTTCTGGTGCATAAATCAGGCTTTCCAGATTTGCTTACTTCTGCAACCAATGGCCTTGGTGGCGGTGCCAGTTTCAGTTATCAACCGATGACGAATAACGCGATCTATCTGAACGGCGATCCTGTCACTTACCCCGTTCTGGATGTTCGCACGCCGCTTTATCTAGTCGAAAACTACACACAATTTGACGGCAAAGGTGCGAACTATGCATTTACATACCTATATCAAGGCGCTCGCACTCAGGTAGATTTGCGGCGTTGGCTTGGATTTCAACAAATCAAACGCACGACAGTGGCCGACAAAAGTTATTCACTAACCCATTATACCCAAAATTACCCCATCGTCGGCTTCATCGATCAAGTGAGCCAGTTTGCCAGTAATGGCGGCTTGATGACAAAAAGCACCTTTACGCCTACAGTGATCAAGCCTTATACCAATGTCGCTGTAGTACTGCCCCTATCGGAACAATCTTCAACCTATACCGCAGGTAGCGCCGATTACGTCTATGAAAAAAAATACGAATACGACACGTATGGCAACGTCTCACTGATTCAAGACCTAGGCCAAACCAACGACCCATCGGACGATGTATACGATTGCTGGGTTTATCTCAATGACACAACGCAATGGCGACTTGGCTATATACAAAGCCATCGCACGACGCGAACTGCGTCGAGTTGCCGCACTTTCTTGCAAACGCCAAGCACCACTTGGAATAACACAACCGACCTTATTTGGGATCGTACCGGTTATGACACCAAGCTAAACCCTACCGCGCTTGATGCTTGGGATAATCAAAACAGCGTTTGGCTGACACAAAGCGAAACCTACGACGGCTTCGGCAACGTCACCAGCATGACCGATTGGGCGGGCAATACCACTCGCTTGACCTTGGACACCTCCAAGCGCTTCGTCATTCAGGTGACATCCCCCGTGCTTTCAAGCGGTTTGCAGCTAACCACGCAAATGAGCTATGACGCAGGCTTCGGCAATGTACTGATCGAAACCGATGCGAACGGCAACCAAAATAAAAACGAATTCGACGGCTTTGGCCGCCAGATAAAGACGTACGGGCCACTGCCCAGCAGTAATTCAGGTCTAGCCAGCGAATTATTGAGCACTATCCAATACAGCCAAGACAGTAGCGGCTCCTATGTCGAGACGCGCGAACGGCACGATTGGTCCGGTGCCGATCCCACCACTTGGCCATACTCGCGGCTTTATGTCGATGGGCTGGGCAGATCTATGCGTGCAATTCAGTCGGGTCCGATAGGTGGTCAAGAGGTTGTGGCTGAACAAACTTACAACAATCTTGGCCTTTTATCGCAAAACTCATATCCGCACTTCGTGGATGCAGCCGCCTCTTGGATGACCTATGCGTACGATAGCTTTAGCCGCCCCATCAAGCTCACTCAGCCAGATGGTGTGGTACAAAATATAGATTATATTAAAGGTGAGCTCCAGGTACTCAGTACGCTTGCCCGTGGCACTGCGGATGAACGCAGTAACACGGTCTATCGTTCCGTGCGCGAAGCTGTCACTAAAACCGTAGGCCGCAATGGCGGCACGACAACTAAGCAATATGACCCATTAGTACAAACCAGCCAAAGCGTCGGCCCAAACGGTAACGTCACCACCTTTAATTATGATTCGCTAAGAAGAGTGATCGCATCAACCAGCGCAGACTCCGGTGAAAAACATTTTATTTACAATACTCAAGGATTGCTGACCACTATTCAATCGCCGGACAATAAATCCATCGCTTACACTTATGACGCTTTGGGCCGGGTTTTACAGCAATCTACCAGCGTAAATGGCCAAGTCTATGCCTATTCTTATACCTATGACAGTACAACTGCCCTGAATGGCTTAGGTCAACTGACGCAAGTGGTCATGCCGACGGCGACGCAAAACTTTGCCTATACGCCCTATGGCGAAGTGCAGCAAGAATCACTGCTTATTGATGGACATACCTATACAGAGTCTTACGACTATGCTCCTACAGGCTTGTTGACGCAGCTGATTTACCCAGACAACGCGGTACTGAATACCAGCTACGATGCTGTCGGCAACCTTACTACCCAATATTTCAAGGATAGTGCGCAAGCCAGCTCACACCAAATTGCAAACTATTCCAGTTACTCAGCCCAAAACCAAGTGATCAACGCCGCTTTCGGCAACGGTACAAATACAGTTTTCGATTATTATTCCTATGCTGAAAGCATGGCCCGCCCCAAGTCCATGAGTCTCACAGCAAGCGGCACCGCCCGCTATAACGCCTCATACAGCTGGAATAAGGTTGGCCAGTTCGCTACATCAAACGCGGTTCACGGCAGCAGTCCAGCTGAAAGCAATACCTACACCTACGATTCAATGGGCTGGCTCAAACAAGCGACAGGCCCTTACGGTACGCTTGATTATGCATACGACAGCGCAGGCAACATCACGCTCAAGGATGGCATCACCTATACCTATGCGCCCAATACCAACCATCTGGTCGGGGCAAGCAATGGCCTGGTAGCTGGACATGATGGAGCGGGCAATGTCAGCACCTTGAACTGGACAAACGCTAACTGGAATTACAACTATAACACTGGTGGCAATCTCGATAACGTCAAACTGAACGGTACAGCACAAACAAGTTATCTTTATGACTTTGCCGGCAACCGCCTGAAACGTACAGATGCTTCAGGAGCTATATCACTGTATGTCTCGGCTGATTTCGATGTAACGATCAGTAACGGTCAAACGCTCTATACCCGCTACATCAGCGGGCCGGATGGCCGCATCGCCGCTTCAACAGTAAACGCTCCGACGGATCAGGCTACCGCCGGCTTAGCCGGTTTGGGGATCAATACACAAGTCCTGAGCCAGCACTTTTGGCTCCCCCCCGTCAAAGCCACAATCAGCAGCATCGACTCCTTATTGTCTGATCTATCCCTCGCCCATTTGTTTTGGATGATACTGTTGCTGACATTGATCGTCAGCTTGTGGCTGGGACATAAAACGAAGCAAGCTAAGCTTTCGTATGATGCAAGTGGCGGAAACTATGCTGCCTGGAGGGCTGCGACCGTTCCCTGGGTCATGGCGACCTTCTTGACTGCAACCTGGCCGGTTCAAACCGCCGCTAATTTGGGCGCAGGCGGCGGCTTGCCGGTAGTCGGTGATCTTTATTTCAACACGGATACCCTGGGAAGCTCGGTATTAGTAACCGACGCCGTGGGGCAAGAAAGTTCCGTGGTGGCTTATTTACCCTATGGAGACATCGACCAAAGCCGGAGTTCTGGCCCCAACGATTTTCGTCCTAAATTTACCGGTGCTGAGCTGGATCAAACGGTTGGGCTCAATTATTTAGGCGCGCGTTATGAACATCCCACGCTTGGGCGCTTTCTCCAGCCTGACCCGCGAAATCAGTTTGCCAGCCCATACACTTATGTGGGCAACGATCCACTCTCTTTAGCCGATCCAGACGGCGAATTCGTTCAACTACTGATACTGGCAGCAGTCGTCGTCGCCGGCGCCTATACTGGCGGATCCGCAGTCAATCACGAAATGGATCCATCGCATTGGGATTGGCGCAAAGGTAATACCTATGCCGGAATCTTTGCAGGAGCAACGATTGGCGCAGCCGGTGGCGCCATTGGCGCCGCCGCTTTTGAAACAGGTGTCGCAACAGGCATCGCCGGCTCAATCGCCGTGGGGGCCGGAGAAAGCGCAGCATACTCAGCATTAGGCGGAGGCAGCCCGAAGGACATTGCCGAGGCAAGTTTGATGGGTGGTGCATTTGGCGGCCTGACAGCAGGTATAGGCGTAGGCGCCGGCGCTCTGGCCGGCAGCGCCAGTCGAATGATGGCGCGCGGCGGAGAAAGCTTAGCTGAAGGTGGCGCGGGGGCGCTGAGAAACCGCGCTTTAAGCATAGCCGAGAGTAGCAGCGAGAATGAGCCACTGCTCAGCGCATCCGACGAAATGAGTTGTTTCAGTTTCGCAGCAGGCACGCAAATCGCTACGCCAAACGGCACCCAAGATATTGAAAAAATCCGTACAGGCGATTCGGTTTGGGCGAAGTCAGAAAATGGGACGGTTGGCAGCTACCCGGTTTTGGCGCTGCACCAACGCGAAGCCCACGATATCATTGACGTACAGATCGAAGGCAAGACCCTCGTCACCACCCGTGAGCATCCTTTCTGGACTCAGTCCGATAGCTGGGTAAAGGCTTACCTGCTAGAGCAGGGCGATCTATTACGAGACAAAGACGGTCAGGTACATCCGGTAAGCAAGGTAACGGCGAATGACACTCCAACGCGTGTTTATAACTTCGAGGTCGCAGAGGCGCACACCTATTTCGCTGGCGATAGCGATAAGCAGGTGTTGGTTCATAACACCAAATGTACATCTAATTTGGGAAAGGGGAAGGGAACGGCTACCAGCGAGAAAACGAGAAAGTTTGCAAATAACCCAAGCACATATATTCCAAAAACGGTTACATTAAAAATTAAATACAAAAGCGATAATGGTATCGATAAAACGAGATTCATTAAAGTAAAAAACCCAAAAGTTAAGGGAGAAAAATGGGATGCGGGACATATCGTAGGGATGCAAAATGGTGGTAGCGGTACAGATATAAAAAATATTTTCCCTCAAAACATAACTGTAAATCGATGGAAAAAACCGGGATATGTCGAAGCTCAAACCAAAAATGTAAAAAATAGCAAAAATGCGTATCGATCATGGAGAGATTTTGAAGACAAAATAAATAGAAAAGTAAAAAAATATGGGCCTGGCGCTATAACCCAAATAACTTTTTTTAACTGAAATTTTCCGGTTTTTAAAACTCCTAGCCCCACTACTAATGCGGGTAGATGTTTAACGTAGGGTTACCTCAGGTGTTAATCACCCTGCAAAACTTACCAGGGAATCGGGGAAATCAACATTGAAAAATTACCACCCCGATAGTGTGCAATCATCCGGTATTTTTACCGGAGTTACCCTGGGTATTATCGATGGAATTTATAGCCGAAATCAGACGGCGTCATTTTGTGAGCGGCGAGAGCATCAGCTCAATTGCGCGCAGTCTTACACTTTCTCGACCTACGGTTCGCAAAGCGTTAAAAGCTCAAGCGGAACCCAATTATCAGCGTCAGCATCAACCCGCGCCCAAGTTGGGTGAGTTTCAAGCGCAATTACCCGATTGGCTGGTGTTGGATGCAAAACTGCCGAAACGTCAATGTCGGACGGCACAACGGTTGTTTGAATGCTTGCAGGTGGTAGGCTATCAAGGTTCGTATGGTCCTGCTCAACGGTTTGTGCTGAACTGGAAATAGCAAGCCGGCCACCGTCCGGCCATGACACAAGTCTTTGTGCCGCTGGTTTTTCCAGCCGGAGAGACCTGCCAGTTTGATTGGCGTCATGAAGTCGTGATGTTAGGCGGCGTGTCGCAAACCATCAAGGTTGCTCATTTCCGGCTGACGTATAGCCGGCAGATGTTTATCACGACTTAATCCATTTTGACTGGAGCGAAACACCCGTGAAGCAATCCCGCATTGAACAATTGGCGACGGCCAGCTTCATGGATCAGGCGCACAACCTGATTTTGGTCGGTGGTACGGGCACGGGAAAAACCCATTTGGCGACCGCTTTGGCCGTATCGGCTATCCATCAAGGAAAACGCATTCGCTTCTACAACGCGGTCGATCTCGTCAATCAAACTGGAAAAGGAAAAACAATGGGGCAAGGCTGGAAACTTGGCCAAGCAGTTGAGATACATATCGATGCGGTTATCCTTGATGAACTTGGCTACCTGCCATTCCCTGAGTCCGGTGGCGCTTTGCTGTTTCATCTGATCAGTCAGCTGTATGAGAAAACGTCACTGATCATCACGACCAATCTTAATTTTGCCGAATGAGTGCAGGTGTTCGGTGATGCGAAAATGACCACAGCCTTATTGGATCGCATTACCCATTACTGCGATATTCTCGAAACCGGCAATGACTCCTACCGGTTTAAACAACGGAAATAGGCGATTGAAAAGCAATAACCCTACGCTTCAACCTGGAAAAATTCCGATGTTGACCCCACGTGTCAGAATAGTTGTCGCCGAACAGAAGCCATTGACGACTGCCTTGATAAGGTGAAATCTGTTTTCAAGGAGCAAGTAAAAACACTTTTAAACCCAAAATTCCAGCTATTTGAAAAATCCGCAGGCGTGACCGCGTGAGATATATATACTTTATGTCATGTGCGGCGAAAGGCAGCTTAGAAAGTATTTACTTGATGGACTGGCTAATGGGTTGTTGTGATTATCTATACCAAATCAATCGATAGCCCAGCCCCGTAGGGTACTGGCGCTGTTAAATATTAATCGTCCCCAAAGCTTTTGCACGTTTTCCATATCAGATCTTACATAAAATAAAACAACATTGTTTGTTGGCGAGACTATTGCAGACGATAGAGACCAATGGATCCCCAGTTTGATGCGAGAACCTTTGGGACGATTAATGTCTATTGGACAAATGCTGTAATCACGCATATTGATCCTTGCATAAAACCATTCAGATCTTCATCTGATTTTAATTAAACCCACAGGATTCCCCTCATCTTGCTTCTGTAACCTTTATCCAAACGTAGCGACCTGCGCGTAACGCCGGTTGCGATGACTTTGGGGATGGACGGTTTTTTCCGTTCATCATTGGATACAGACAAAATAGGGGGTTAACGAATATGCCACTCGGTATAGGGAACATCTTCAACGGGCTCTTTAAGCAATATGGACACACTGTGATCCTGTTGCTGCGGTTTATCGATATCGCCATGCTAATCGGTGCCGCTTGGGTCTCCCATTATTTCTGGCTGCGCCAGTTCGTCATCGATCAGGATTACCGCATAGTGGTCTCTCTCGGTGTTTTGGCGGCCATCATTTTTTTCGAAATCGGCCAGGTTTACCGCCCCTGGCGCAATGATGCGATGCGCGGGGAAATTCCGCGTATCGTCAGGGCTTGGGTATCCGCCATCGTGTCGGTTATCTCTATTGTTGCGCTGATTCGTTTGCATTTCTGGTTCGGTTCCAGTTATCGCTGGATCGTCACCTGGTGGGTGCTGGGCTTGTTATTTGTACTCACCGCCCGTAGCCTGCTTTCCCATGTGTTGCAATGGTTGCGTGCTCGCGGCTGGTCTCAGGGTCGCATCATTTTGGTCGGATTAAACCAGATGGCCGTTGCGGTTAGCCGACAATTGAGCCAATCATCCTGGGCCGGTTTGCAAGTGATCGGTTATGTCGATGACCGGTCCGAAAACCGGCATTTGGTGGATGATTTTTCGCTGCCGCGACTCGGCGGATTGGACGACCTCGCTGCCATCGTCGCCAAGGAAGCCATCGATGAAGTATGGATTGCGTTTCCCGGCGAATCGCTTGCGGAACGTGCGCAATACCAACTGCGCCATCTGCCGGTCAGTATCCGCCTGGTTATCGACTGTTTTGCGTTCAAGCAAAGTAAATTCCTCAGCTTGAACACGGTGGCCGGTATTCCGACTTTGGACTTCTCGGTTTCTCCGTTGCACGGCATTAACCGCTATATCAAGGAAGTTATGGATAGGTTGTTTGCGC
>Ga0208756_100450_pt1 | contig 18441 bp, 12 predicted proteins | sample LakWasMe73_LOW10_2_FD_183901 | JGI IMG/M metagenome (GOLD analysis project Ga0208756, IMG submission 183901) | Freshwater sediment methanotrophic microbial communities from Lake Washington under simulated oxygen tension - Sediment Metagenome... | ecosystem: Environmental > Aquatic > Freshwater >... | reverse complement strand
CCTACGCAACGCATGGAAGTACTATCTGCTGTAAGCTCAGGATATTTCTTCACCAAAGCTTTTACTTCGCCAATAAAGCCATCGGCAAGCATCTGGTCGAACCGCAACGCAATACGCTCATGCAGTACTTTGCGGTCACTGGGCACCAACGCGATTTTAAGTAAGCGATAAGGCAAAGTCTCGCCAACTGAGGCTTGATGTAATGATGTCATTGATTGCCCGGTCAGTCGATATACCTCCAGCGCACGTTCAATACGCTGCACATCATTAGGCTGCAAGCGCGCTGCCGTTTCCGGGTCTACTTCTGCAAGTTTTGCGTGCATAGCCGGCCAGCCAATCTGTGCGGCTTCCAGCTCGATTTCTTTGCGAACTTCAGGGCTTGCTTCCGGCAGATTGCTTAGCCCCCCCTGCAAAGCCTTAAAATAGAGCATGGTACCTCCAACCAACAAAGGCACTTTGCCGCGTGCAGTAATATCTGCCATCAGACGCAGAGCTTCTGTCCGGAAATTGGCTGCAGAATAAGCTTCTGTCGGCGGGATAATATCAATCAAGTGATGCGGAGCTTTTTCCAGAGTTTCTGCGTCCGGCTTGGCTGTGCCTATATTCATATCACGGAATACCAGCGCAGAATCAACACTAATCAGTTCTACAGGTAACTTTGAATAAAGCACAACGGCTACGCCAGTTTTGCCGCTGGCAGTGGGGCCCATGAGAAAAATTGCGGGAGGTAATGCGTAGTGGTTCATGCGCCTGCTTAATTGAAGAAAGTAAATGTGAAGTATGTATAATACATCTTACTGCACGTTTATAATTTGACCCATATAATTTACCCATATGATGTTACTTATCATCGCATTCAACTATTAGTACACAATTTACTGGCGGGCTTATCCATGAATTTAGAAAAAGTTATTTTCGGTTTTTTTATCGTATTGGCAATGACTTTAAACTTCGGTTTTTTTCTTGGCGATATTGATAACCCAAGCCACCACCATGTTTATGAGCTATATGCCGCAATCGTCGTCAGCCTGATTGCAACCGTGCTTAAATTCGGCGACCGCACGCATGTAGGGGCAATTTTACTATCCACCAGCCTGGCTGCAGACCTGCAATTGATTACGGCAGCTATTTTATGGGCAGCCCTCGATGGAAAAATGGATGAGGCAAGTTTAATTACCTATATTGTTTCACTTTCTGGCGGTGCGTTAATGGCTAACTTTGTATCAGTAATACTGCTGATATCCGAAACCATCGGTCAGCGCCGTTAATTGAATACTGGAATCATCATATTCCAATTAGTCAGCGCGTTCAGCTCTTAAATGAATAGCATACTCTTCCTGATTTTGCGGCGCCTGCGGCGGCCGCTGATACTGATTATCGTCTGTTTTTCCATCGCCATTCTGGGGCTTACTCTCATGCCGGGAACCGACAACGAAGGTCGTCCATGGTACATGAGCATATTCGAAGCCTTATATGTCATCAGCTACACAGCAACAACCATAGGCTTTGGTGAAATCCCTTACGCTTATAGCCAGTCACAGCGCCTGTGGCTTACTTTTTCCATCTATTTAACCGTGATTCCATGGTTTTACGCCATCGGTAAAATCATCACCTTGCTGCAAGATACGGCGCTACGCCAGGCCATCACCACAGAACGTTTTGCACATGCGGTAAAGCAGTTGCAGGAACCCTTTTATATATTATGCAGCTACGGAGAATCAGCCAGCGTGTTAGCCAAAACACTGGATGAAAAAGGCATGCGTGTCGTGGTCATCGAATCACAGCAAGAGCGCCTGAACGAACTTGACTTGGCTGAAACTTACAGCATTATTCCTCACCTCTGTGCGGATGCAAAACTACCCGAAAATCTGATCCGTGCCGGTGTGCACCACCCGCTCTGTAGCGGTGTGGTGACGCTCACCGATAACGATGAAGTCAACCTTACCGTCGCCGTTGCGGTAAAACTGATAAACCCGGATCTGCCAGTATTGGCTCGTGCAGAACGCGATGATATTGCTGCCAACATGGCGTCATTCGGCACCGACCACATTATTAATCCGTACACCTTGTTTGGTGACCAGCTAGCGATGCGCGTACATGCTATCGGTACTTATATTTTGCATGAATGGCTCACTGACGTTCCCGGCGACACTTTACTACCACCTGAAACTCCACCCAGAGGCAGATGGGTAGTCTGCGGTTACGGGCGTTTTGGCAAGTCTGTGGTAGAAAACCTGGAACGTGAAAACATAACAACCACCATTATAGAAGCCATGCCGGGATTAACCGGCTGTGACAACTGTATTGTCGGCAGCGGCATGGAAGCGAGAACGTTACTGGAAGCAGACATTGAAAACGCAGTCGGCATTATTGCCGGTACCGACAATGATATTAATAACCTGTCGATTGTAATGACTGCCTATGAATTAAACCCGAAACTATTTGTAGTGATTCGTAAAAACAGGCGCCATAACGATGCGCTGTTCCGGCAGTTCAATGCTGACATTACCATGCAGCCAACAGAAATCATCGCACATGAATGTCTGGCGCACATGATTGCACCGTTGCTTGCACAGTTCCTGTCTCTGGTTCGTAACCAAAGTAACAGTTGGGCAAATCAGCTCATCAGTGAACTGGTTGCTGTAGTCGGTGAAACCGTGCCGGAACGATGGGCAATAACGGTCAATAAAGACCAAGCTCCGGCAATTACCGAGCTGCTGAATAAAAACATTTCCATTTCCCTGCACAACCTTACCCAAGACCCTGCTGATCGCAATAACCGGTTGAATCTGGTACCGCTACTGCTGCTACGCGGCAATGTGCCGATGCTGGTACCGCCACCATCTACGGCTTTACAGCCAGGTGACAGGGTTTTATTCTGTGGAATACCTGACGCCAGGTCCGCACTTAACATCAGCATCAACAATACGAAAGCACTTAATTACATTGTGGATGGCATTGAAGTACCAGATGCCATCATCTGGCGCTGGCTAAAGAACAAACTGCACTAAACTTATTTTCCCCGCATAAACATCTTATCCAGATCATTCATGCTTACCTGAAACCAGGTTGGACGACCGTGGTTGCATTGACCAGAACGCTCGGTAGCTTCCATATCACGCAACAGTGCATTCATTTCCGGAATAGTCAGGCTACGATTTGCGCGCACGGCAGCATGACAGGCCATGGTACCCAGCAATTCATTACGCCGCTCCGTGAGCGCCCTGCTCGCGCCGTATTCACGCAAATCCCGCAGTACATCACGCGCCAGCTCCACCACATCTGCACTTTGCAGCATGGTAGGCACCGCGCGCACTGCAAGTGTAGTTGGTGATAGTACGGCTATATCAAAACCAAACTGCTGCAGGCTCTGATCGCCACTGCTTAACACATCCTGCACCGTGGCGACTTCCAGCTTATCGGCGTTGAAACTTACCGACAGCAACAATGGCTGCATCGGTACACTTTTGCTATCCAGCGCGGTTTTTAATTTTTCGTACATGATGCGCTCATGCGCGGCATGCATATCTACCACCACCAGCCCCTGCGCATTCTGCGCCAGCACGTACACACCGTGAATCTGGGCTACCGCAAAGCCTAGTGGATATTCCTCGCCATTATACTGTGGCTGGCTTGCAGCACTTTCAGCCTCAAACTCAGGGGCATAGCAAACCGGGCTTGCATATTGAGCCTGCGCACTGTTATTCCCGCGTGCGCCAAACATGGTTTCATAGAACGTGCCGGGTTCACCTGCACGCAGATTGATCTGCGACTGATAAGTCGGGTAAGGCGTATTTGCCGGCTGTTGGCCGAATGGGTTATAACCGGCCTGGCTTGCCGTCACTGCGCTGGATACGCCGGTCGGCGACGCCAGTGCCTTATTCAGTGAATGAAATATAAAGCGGTGTATCGCCTGCGAATCACGGAACCGCACCTCGGTTTTGGCCGGGTGCACATTCACATCAACCAATGTCGGATCCAGCTCCAGAAACAGCACAAATGCGGGATGGCGGTCATGATGCAACACATCTTGATAGGCCTGGCGTATGGCATGTGCGATTAGCTTATCGCGTACAAAACGGCCATTCACATACACATATTGCGTATCGCGGCTGTTACGGTTAAATGTAGGCTTGGCGGCCATACCCCACAGGCGCAAGCCGGCAGCAGATTCATCCAGACTGATTGATTCTGCCGCGAATTCACTGCCCAGCACTTCCGAAAACCTGCGCTCTGGCTGGCTCACTGTGTAACGGCTCAAGGCACGACCATTGTGCTGCAGCGTTAAAGCCACATCCGGGCGAGAAAGTGCAATGCGGTTAAATACATCCTCACAATGCCCGAACTCGGTACCTTCGGTTTTCAGGAACTTGCGCCGCGCCGGGGTGTTGAAATACAGGTCGGAAACTTCAATCACCGTGCCTGCATCCAGCGCAGCAGGCTCGACCACGGAAATATCACTGCCCTCGGAAGCAATGCGCCAGGCATGTCTGGCATCTGCCTGACGGCTTAACAGCTGGGTACGTGAAATGGAGGCAATACTTGCCAATGCCTCACCGCGAAACCCTAAACTGGCAACGGATTCCAGATCCTCAAGACTAGCAATTTTGCTGGTGGCATGCCGTGTCAGCGCCAGTTCCAAATCCTCTTTTGCAACACCAGCACCATTATCTGCCACGCGCATCTGTTTAATGCCGCCTTGCAGCAAAGCAACCTGAATATCAGTACTGCCGGCATCCAAGCTGTTCTCAAGCAATTCTTTCAAAGCTGAAGCTGGTCGCTCCACGACCTCGCCGGCGGCGATCTGACTGATTAGCTGGTCTGGCAATAACTGAATGTGCATGGGATTTATTGGTTAATTCAGGTAACTTTAATGATGGTCATTTTACCTGTTTTAAGATAAATTCCTGAAAGTATGCATTCAAACTTCAAAGATTTATCACTCACCGGCTTTACAAATAGCTTCAGCCTTGCACGCAGCATAAAACGGCACCACCACTTTTATTTAGGCCCGACCAACTCTGGCAAGACTTATCAGGCGCTACTCGCACTGGAAACAGCAGCATCAGGCGTATACCTTGCGCCGTTGCGCCTGCTGGCGATGGAGGTGCGCGACAGGCTGGTTGCTGCCGGCGTACCCTGCAACCTGATTACCGGCGAAGAGCGCGTGTTAATAGAAGGCGCTCAGCACACCGCCTCCACCATTGAAATGATGAACCCAAACCGGCAAGTAGAGGTTGCTGTTATAGATGAGATTCAAATGCTGCAAGACCCCGACCGCGGTTCAGCCTGGACAGCGGCTTTGGTTGGAGCACCGGCATCCAAGGTTTTTATTTGCGGCTCGACTGCTGTTACAGCCCCCTGTATCAATGCAATTGAGGCTTTGGGTGAAACTTATGATGTCACTTATCTGGAACGTAAGACCCCGCTACTACTTGAAGATGAAAGCCTGTGCGGCAAGCGCTACAGCCGCCAGAAACTAAAGCCAAAACTGCAAAAAGGCGATGCGGTTATCGCTTTCAGCCGCAAAGATGTTCTGACTTTAAGTGCCAGATTCAGGCAGTGGGGCTTTAGCGTAGCCTCAATTTACGGTGCACTGGCGCCTGAAGTACGACGCACTGAGTCTGAACGTTTCAATACAGGCGCAGCAGATATTTTAGTCGCCACCGATGCAATTGGCATGGGCTTGAACTTGCCGATACGCCGCGTGATTTTCTCGCATATCCATAAATTTGACGGCGTAGCATCACGATTGCTTAATATGACAGAAGTGCGGCAGATTGCCGGACGTGCCGGCAGGTTTGGCATCTATGAAACTGGTTACGTAAATGTGCTGGAGAATGATGAGCTGATTCATATTGAACACATGCTCCTGACGGACGACACCGCTGACTTACAGAAACTGCCTATCAATATCAACATGATGCAGATTGATGGCATTGCCGCCAGACTGCATACGCGCAAGATCTCTGAAATCCTGATCTACCATCAGGAGCGCAGCCGCTTTGAGCATGCGTTATTTGAACTTACATCGTTGAATGCGCAAATCAGCCAGGCCTTGTTGGTGGATGAATATGCGCCAGATATGTCACTAAAAGATAAGTATATATTTGTCTGCGCACCGATATCGCTCAATGTCGCCTTTGAAAAAGACTATTACCTGCTGTGCCTGCAAAGTGTCGCGCAATCCAGGGTGAGACATCTGCCGCCTCGCCCAGCCTGGCTGGATGCAGACAGCCCAAAACACCTGGAAGCTGCCGAGCTACTGAGCCATAACTTAAGCCTGTACGCATGGCTGAGCTTCAAGTTTCCGCAATTCTTTGTGGATGGCAGTCAGGTGATGGCGTTGCGGCAGCAGGTAAGCCGCTATATTGAACGCGCGCTACTGACTCAGGCAGGCTATGGTGATACCAGCAGGGAAATAGATTATTTAATGACCAGAAGGTAGTGATTCAACAACTGACACCTGCCAGTCAATCCAGATTTACCGTTTCTAAATAATCCGGCACTTCGGTACGCCAATGCAGCTGTTCTTCAACATGTAGCCGCATTGCATCGGCTGCCAAGGGTTCGCCGTGAATAATGAAGGTTTTCTTGGGGGCAGATTCAAACCCTTTAAGCCAGTCTATTATTTCCAGGTAATCAGCATGCGCTGAAAGGTTGGAGATAATTTCAACCTTGGCCCGTACTGGCACGTACTCGCCGTGGATTTTAATCTGTTCGGCACCATCTACCAGTGCGGCACCGCGCGTACCAGCCGCCTGAAAGCCAGCAAATAAAATCGTGTTATTGGACTTAGGTGCAAATGCTTTTAGGTGGTGCACAACACGTCCGCCGGACGCCATACCGCTAGCAGAAAGAATAATCATCGGGCCTTTAATCTGGTTCAGCGCCCTGGACTCTTCTACACTGTTGATGATATGTGCCGTGCGGTTCAATGCCGCGCACTCTTCTTTTGATAAACGATGCTCACCACGATGCTTGGTGAAAATGGCAGTCGCATCTACCGCCATTGGGCTATTTAGATACACAGGTATGTCTTCTGATATAGCACCTGATGCTTTAAGCAAATGGATGTAATACAGCAACTCCTGCGCACGTCCTACAGCGAATACCGGAATGAGCACTACACCTTTACGCGTCACGGTTTTATTAATGATAGTTGCCAACTTGAGCATCGGATCGTCACGATCATGCAGGCGGTTGCCATAGGTAGACTCCAGCAATAGATAGTCTGCCTGTTTCACCTGCACCGGTGCTTTCATCAAAATATTATTCGAGCGGCCAATATCGCCTGAAAACAATACAGAGGTTTTCTTGTTATGGATGCGAGCAAATGCAGAACCCAGAATATGGCCGTTAGGGTAAAACCTGAGCGTGAGGTCTTCGCCGATATTCACATCCTGATCGAACGGTACCGGTGTCAGTAACTCTAGAGCATGGTAAGCATCTGCCTTGGTATATAGCGGCAATGCCGGATGGTGCTTGGAAAAGCCGCGACGATTCGCATATTCGGCTTCTTCTTCCTGTAGGTGTGCTGAATCGGGTAGCAAAATCTTGCACAGATCACGCGTTGCCTCGGTGCAGTAAACATTGCCGGTAAACCCGTTTTTAACAAACAATGGCAGATAACCGGTGTGGTCAATGTGCGCATGGGTCAGCACCACAGCATCTACATCCCTGGGGTTAATTGGCAGGTTCGCCCAGTTTTTCAAACGCAGTTGTTTCAACCCCTGAAACAGGCCGCAATCAACCAAAATACGCTGGCTACCAGTATTGAGTAGATATTTTGAACCTGTAACCGTACCTGTTGCACCTAAAAATGTTAGTTTCATGCTGCTTATCCTTTTGGAAAATTGCAGTTGTAAGGCTTAATAAAACTAATCCAATGCCAGCTTGGTTTTTGCAAGCGCCGGATTGCTGGCAAAGTACTTTTTAATCCCGGACAAAATAGACGACACCAGTTTATCCTGATACTGCTCATCATTTAACTTACGCTCTTCTTCAGGGTTGCTGATAAAAGCTGTCTCTACCAAAATAGATGGAATATCCGGCGACTTAAGCACTGCGAAACCAGCTTGTTCAACATGGTTTTTATGCAGCGTGTTAATTTCACCAATATGGCCTAGCACTGCCTTACCTAACTTCAAGCTATCGTTAATGGTTGCTGTTTGCGATAAATCCAGCAAGGTGCGCGCCAATACCGGGTCTTTCACATTCAGGCTCACGCCACCGATCAAATCCGACTCATTTTCTTTTTTAGCCAGGTAGCGCGCACTGGCACTGGTGGCGCCTTTTTCTGACAATGCAAATACGGATGAGCCACGTGCTGCCGGGTTAGTAAAAGCATCAGCATGCACAGATACAAACAAATCCGCCTGTAATTTACGCGCTTTGACCACGCGCCCATGCAGCGGAATAAAATAATCACCATCACGCGTCAGTACGCCGCGCATATTAGGCTCTTCATCTATTTTTGCCTTTAGTTTTTTAGCGATGGCCAAGGTAATGTCTTTCTCATGGCTACCAGTGGCGCCGCGTGCACCGGGATCTTCACCGCCATGCCCGGCATCAATGGCAATCGTAATCTGCCGAATATCCTTATCCAGGCTTTTGTTTTTAATCTCTTCCCTGATTGCAGGCTCCGGCGTATCTGCCGGTACAGTTGCCTGATCTTCAGCTACAGGATTAACACTTTCCGGCACATCTTTAACTGTTTCTGCCTCAGGTTTGTTGTTTTCAGCAGGTGTTGCCACCGCAGATTCCATACGCAATTTAGGCAATGTTTTTTCTGCCGTAGTATCCGCAGTAGTTGCTGGCGGTGGTGAGTTATTTTCTGCGGGCGAGCGCTCGGCAAGCATTGCCATCAACGGATCTTTTACCGGGTAAATATCCAGCACCAGCCGATGTTTGTATTCACCCGCTGGCGGCAAAGTGAACATGGTTGGTTTAACTTCGGTTTTCAAATCCACCACCAGACGTACTGTTCCAGGCTTGAATCTAGCCACACGCAACTGCGAGATATATGGATCGCTACCCAATATTTTTTCACTTAAAGACTTTAACGCCGGATTAACATCAACGTTTTCAATATCTACCACTACGCGCTCAGGATTTTTAAGTAATGTCATTTTGTAGACAAATGGCTTGCCTGCCTCCAGCGTGATTCGGGTGTAATCCTGTGCAGGCCATACGCGGGCGGCAGTCACGATATTAGTGGCTGCATTTGCAGCTGGTATGGAAAATACCCCTGAAACCAGAAACAAGCCTAATAATACAGACCAAAAAAAGCGTTTAATCATAAAATTCTCTAAGCACCGAATCGTAACGTACTGAGCTGTAACATACTGAATCATATTATTAATATTAAACATTTAATTTCAATTTGAAGCGCTGAATACATTGTTGCCCACGCTGGGTATGCGCCGATACACTCACACTGCGACCTACATCTTTGATATTAAAACTGATTTGGATATCAGGCTCTGGCAATACCCGCTCAGCTTTTTCCGGCCACTCTATCAGGCAAACACTACTTGGATTAAAAAAGTCCCTAAACCCGGCTGCTTCCCATTCTTCATCATCGTTAAAACGATATAAATCAAAATGATACAAATTCAGCTGCGCTGCATGGCTATTCAACATCTCATACGGTTCAACCAATGTATAGGTGGGGCTTTTAACCTTGCCCACATACCCTAAGCCACGCAACAGACCGCGTACAAGCGTGGTTTTTCCGGCACCTAAATCACCATGCAGAAAAATCGTTAAATTCGGCTCAATGGCATGCGCTAATGCGCTGCCAAATGCAAGTGTTGCCGCTTCATCCGCTAAATCGAGTGTAAAATTGTTATCCATGAATACGCTTATCGATAACGCCGTTAGTCCACAAATGCGGGCACTTAGCACCAGCATTAAAAGCTGGGGCTTGGCACTGGGCTTTAATGAAATTGGCATCAGCGATACTGATCTGCATATTGCCGAGAGCCAACATCAAAAATGGATTGAAAAAGGTTTGCATGGTGAAATGGATTATATGGCAAAACACGGCACTAAGCGTAGCCGCCCTGCTGAATTAGTGCCAAATACCATACGTGTAATTTCAGCACGCCTGGATTACCGGCCACCCAATGCAGCCGATAGTGAAGCCATTCTTAACGACAGCAATAAAGCGTTTATTTCTCGCTATGCGCTAGGGCGAGATTATCACAAGGTGATGCGCAACAAACTGCAAAAACTGTGTGAAAAAATACAGGCGGAGCTAGCACATTACCAAACTGAAAATTTTGAATATCGGGTTTTTACCGACAGCGCACCGGTACTGGAAGTAGCGCTCGCAGAAAAAGCCGGTTTGGGCTGGCGCGGCAAGCACACACTACTGATTAATAAAGACCGCGGCTCCTGGTTTTTTTTAGGGGAAATCTACACCAACCTGCCACTGATCATTGATGCGCCTGCCAGCAACCATTGCGGCACTTGTACTAACTGCATCAACGTATGCCCGACACAGGCCATAGTCGCCCCGTATGAAGTTGATGCCAGACGCTGCATTTCCTACCTGACAATTGAATTAAAAGGCGGCATACCAGTGGAGTTACGCCCATTAATCGGCAATCGCGTGTATGGCTGTGATGATTGCCAGCTTTACTGTCCGTGGAACAAGTTTGCCGAAGTCACCAAAGAACCCGATTTTGCAGTAAGAAACGGGCTGGATGACATCAGCCTCATGGATTGCTTTAACTGGAGTGAACAGGAATTCAAAGCCAATATGGCGGGCAGTGCCATTCACAGGATCGGCTATGAGCAATGGCTGCGCAATATTGCGGTGGGCTTGGGGAATGCTAAAACCTCACCTGAAATCATTGCCGCACTTCAACAACACAGCAATCATCAAAACGAAATGGTTAGAGAGCATGTGCAATGGGCGCTAGCACAGCATCAAGCAATCTAGTTTGCAGGGGCGAAATTTCACATGTGAATATTCTGCTTTAGCAGAATATTCCACGGGGAAGCCAAGAACTGTCTTATTGCGCGAAGGTTTTCATTGACACCAGCCACGCTTTTACGTCGCTACGCGAAGCCCGTGGAAACCGTTAAGGTCTTGGCCGTGCAATATACGCAATTCATCGCGTTATCGACACGACATACTCCAGCTAAAATTTTGGTTAAAATGCCGCGCCTTGCCAGCTCACAATGACAGTCTTGGGTTTTGTCGAAGTATATCGGCAGCCGATTAAATTCTGATTTTGTTCGTCTACAAATTATTTTACTGATAACGCAACGCTTCAATCGGATTCAACCTTGCCGCTTTGCGGGCCGGATAAAACCCAAAGAAAATTCCCACGCTGGCGGCCACTACAAATGCCAGAGTAATAGATTGTGTAGTCACCACCGTGTCAGTGCTGGCAAAGTTTTTAACCAGCGCCGCACCTCCCACGCCTATTAAAATACCGATAATGCAACCGACGATGGATATTACAAACGCCTCCAACAAGAACTGCAGCAAGATATCACGCTCTCTGGCACCTATCGCCATGCGGATGCCGATTTCTCGGGTACGTTCAGTTACCGACACCAGCATGATGTTCATGATGCCGATACCGCCTACCAGCAGCGAGATGGAAGCAATCGCACCTAGCAATAGCGCCATAGTGCGGGTAGCCTCAGCGGCAGTGTTGGCAATTGCAGTCAGGTTACGCACTGAAAAATCGCTGTCGGAGCCTTCGCGGATATTGTGACGCTGACGCAGTAGATTATTGATGTCATCTTCCGCCTGCTGCATCACATTGTCAGACTCTGCCTGCACCATCATCATCCTGACGCTACCAGGAATCTGGTTGCCGAAAAGTTTACGTTGCGCGGTAGTCAGCGGCACAATGATAGTGTCATCCTGATCACGGCCATCCAGACTCTGGCCTTTGGGATTCAGCACACCCACTATGATAAAGGGGCTTTGTTTGATGCGTATGGTTTTACCTACCGGGTCAACATCATCACCAAACAGGTTATCTGCCACTGTTTTACCGATAAGCGCAACGCGGGTTGCAGAACGCATATCGGAATTTGAAAACACGTAGCCTTCATCAATTACCCAGTCACGTATCTCCATGTAACTGGGTGTGGTACCGATCACGGTTGTATTCCAGTTATTACCAGAATATATCACCTGCGCGCTACCCATCGTCGTCGGTGCAACGCCGGCAATTCCATCCAACTCAGCAACCGCGTCTGCATCTTTTACGTTTAACGACTGTGCATTACCGGTAGCTGACCTTGCACCAGCGCTGTTGGGTGGTCCAGATAGCACAATAAACAAATTGCTGCCCATGGAGCTGATGGATTTTTTAATAGACTGCTGCGCGCCCTCGCCGATTGCCATCATCAGCACGACCGCACCTACGCCTATCATCATGCCCAGCATGGTTAAAAAAGTACGCATGCGATTAGCGCCCATTGCATGCCATGCCTCACCCAGCATTGCGGTAAACATCAGGCACCCTCCAAAACTTCAGCATGGTGAAAACTATCGTGTACGATTTTTCCATCCAGAAATCTCACTTGCCGTTTAGCGTGCTGAGCAATATCGTTTTCATGCGTGACCAGAACAATAGAGATGCCTTCTTTGTTCAGGTTGTCAAACAGCCCCATGATTTCCTCACTGGTTTTACTGTCAAGATTACCAGTAGGCTCATCAGCCAATATCAGGCGCGGATTATTAACTAAGGCGCGTGCAATCGCCACGCGCTGCTGTTGCCCGCCGGAAATCTGGCTGGGTCTGGAATTCAAATAATTACCCAAGCCAACTTTTATCAGTACCTGCTCGGCTTTTTCATGCCGCGTTTTTTTGTCTATTTTGGAATATACCAAAGGCAAGGCAACGTTATCCAGCAGGCTGGAACGAGCCAGCAGGTTAAATCCCTGAAAAACAAAGCCTATGGTTTTATTTCTAAGCTGCGCTAAAGCATTGTTTTCCAACTGCGCCACCTGATATCCATCCAGCAGGTATTCGCCCGAGGTTGGCTTATCCAGACAGCCTAAAATATTCATGAAAGTTGATTTACCGGAACCGGATGGTCCCATGATTGCCAGATACTCGCCCCGCTCAACGGTAAGATTCACATCTTTCAGCACAGGAAAGTCACCAGCCGCCGTTTGGTAATCCTTATACAAATGGCGCACTTCAATAACGTGGTTCATTCAATAGAATCCGCTTAGCAAACCTTAAAACATCCGCGGCGCACGCATGGCGCTGGAAGCAGCTTTACCATCAGCCTGATTTTCACCGACGATCACTTTGTCGCCAGCCTTAAACTCAGTGCTTACGATTTCAGTGAGCTTACCATCGGTAATGCCAACTTTAACTTGTCGCAGCTGCGGTTTACCATCCTGCAGTACAAAAACCTTGCCATGACCTAAACCACTTGCATTCTGCGTTTCTACCGGTTTTTTTCTACTGCCGTTACCCGCACCGCGTTGGGGTGAATTGCCATTGCCTCCGGACTTGGAGTCGGTCTCATCCATCTTGGGTTTATAACGTAACGCCGCATTTGGCACCAACATCACATTATCGTGTTTGGCAAACACAATATTCACATAAGCAGTCATGCCGGGCAGTAAAGTATGCTCAGGATTATCTACAGAAATCACCACATTGTAGGAAACCACGTTGGAAGTAGTCACCGGATTTAAGCGAATCTGTTTCACTACCCCTTCAAAATTAAGGTTGGGAAAGGCATCCACACTGAATTTTGCCGCTTGCCCTACTTTGATATTGCCAATATCAGCCTCAGCGAAGCTGGTATCAATCTGCATTTTGGATAAATCCTGCGCAATCTTAATCAATGTAGGTGTCTGAAAACTTGCCGCCACGGTCTGGCCGATGTCAATCTGGCGATCAATCACGATGCCTGATACCGGTGAGCGGATAATCGAATACGACAGATTGGTTTTGTCGCGCTGCAACTGCGCGCGTGAACTTTCAAGTACAGCCCTGGCGGACTTCAGCGCCTGCACTGATTGATCCAGCTCCTGCCTTGATACATACTCCTGCTCAAATAAAGAGCGCATCCTCGCTTCATTAGCCTTGGCCAGCTCTACCGAGGCTTCGGCGTTACGCACATTGCCTTGGGTTTGCGCGATCTGCGCCGTAAACAAGGCATCATCCAACTCCAGCAGTACCTGCCCTTTTTCCACCTTATCATTAAAGTCCACATAGAGCTTGCTGACGCGACCGGAAACCTGCGTGCCTACGCTGACCAGCGTTACCGGGTTAATGGTGCCATTGGCAGCAACCGCCTGTTCGATATCACCCTGCGTAATCTCTGCCAGTTTGTACAAATCTTCCGGACGCTGTTGTTTATTATTCTGGTAAAAATAATATCCGCCTGCGAGCAAGGCCAAAATTATTAATGAAAAGACAAATTGTTTGATTATTTTTTTCATGAATTTACTTTATCAAGGTTTTGCTTGGGTTAATGCGGCATTTCCGTCCGGCAGTGATTGAATCATTACACTATCAAGCGTGCCTATGGCTTGCGCCAATGCTGCACGGGCAATATTTCTGCTTAGGTCTGCCTTGATTTTTTGCTGATTGGCACTCGCCAGCGCACTCTGCGCATTCAAGGTATCAATAATATTGCCTACACCTGCTTTATAACGACCCAATGCTACACGCGCCGATTCTTTTGCGCTATTAACCAGAACATCTGCTGACTTGATGGTTTCATGTGCAGTACGCAAGTTCTGAAATGCCGTCCATACATCAAGTGAAATTTGCAATTTCAACTGATCGCGCTGCGCTTCTTTCACTTCGGCTGCGGCCTCGGCAGAGCGTATTTTGTAGGTTGGTGCATAGCCTGCAAAAAGTGGTACCGACAACGTGAATCCAAGTGTGGATGTATTGCTGGAAGACAGGCTGCTTCCATCGGAAAAGCTGTTGGATAAGCCAACAGTAATCGTAGGTTTAGCCGCAGCGCGGCTGGCTTCTATAGTGGCTTTTGCTGCATTCACCTGCGCCTCGCTCGCCACCAGATCCGGGCGGCGTACGCGCGCATATTCTATAAGCTGATTAATATCGCGCTCAATCTCGCTGGCATTTACCGGTGCATTGTCAATGGCAGTAATCTTAAGCGGCATATTGGCATTTAAGCCCATCACATTAGCCAGGATTCCGTAATCAGTCTTAAGTGCGCCTTCTGCAGTAACTCTGGTCAGTACAGCTTGCGCATAAGCCGTTTCTGCCTGCAGCTTATCTGCCGGTGTAGAAACACCAGCTTTATATTTTGCCTCGGCAGACTTGAAACTTTCCAGATTGAAGCTTTCAGATTCTTTGGTTGCTGCGAGTAAAGCAATATCAGTCTGTACTTGATAATAAGCCTTGATCGCCGCAAGTAGCAGGTTCTGCACAATCGCGCTTTGTGTTGCACTGACAGCATTTAATAACTGACGCGCATTCTCAAGGGCCGCATCACGGTTTCCAAAATCATAAAGCAGATAAGATGCCGCCAGGTTATTGCTTAAATTATTATATTCACGACCTCTACTTGCTGATTTAGGATTGGCATAATTTTCATTAATGCTGAAATTGTCAGTCAGGGGCGGCAGGAATGCCGATTTTGCGATGCCCAATTGTGCGGCCTGTACCTTTGCATTCGCATAAGATTCACGTGTCTGCGGGTTATTGCATAGGGCGACTTCTGTAACATCTGCCAATGATAGCGGCTGGCTAAAATCCAGGCTGGCGCAAGATTGCCCGGCCAGTTCAGGTTTAAAGCCTGCGCCATATACGGCAGGCGGCAATTCCAGCGAGGTAGACAACGGATCGTCATCGCCATACCAGACTGAGCCAGCTGCTATTGCCTGCACTGAACTCAGGGCAGTCATCATGAAAATAAATAATTTGCTTAACATTTAACCTGTTCTTGATAACAATGGGTGGAGACTCTAAGATATAAGCTTGTTTTATTGTACCGGCAGCAACCCTAAAAACAACTGTACATCACTGTAACGATTGTAATCGAATAAAGTTTCACCATAAGCCTCCATGAATGGAAAATATATAAGGGTGCTTCTATAAATGTATCGGTGCGCCTGAGCAATATATCGATGTGCTACCAGAGAAATTCATCTACAATCCATACTCATGATTCCACGTCAAAATAATTCAAGCGCATTCACGCTAAACCTATTATTGGCTTTAATGTGCCTGATTGTTTTCAGTATCTTATTCACTGTATATGTATATGCAGAAAAACGTATTGATTATGCCAACGAGATACGTCATCACTCCTTTAATCTGGCTAACGAATTACGGCAATCTTCAGATGATCTGACGCGTGCGGCACGTACTTATGTGGCAAATGGCAATCCCATTTACAAGCAGCATTATCAGGAAATTATCGACATCCGTAATGGCAAGCACCCGCGCCCGCCTTATTATCAATTCACGTTCTGGGACTTAACTCTCCCTGATAACCAACACTCAAACCTTGCTACTGGCGAAACAATTCCGTTAATGGAGTTAATACGCAGATCTGGTTCCAGTGCAATAGAACTTGAAAAACTGGCTGAGGCAAAACAAAAATCCGATCAGCTGACAAGTATCGAAATCAAAGCAATGAGTCTGTTCGAATCATCGCAACGTATGGGGGATGCAAACCATATCAAGGCGCTACAGATGCTGCATAACGATGCTTACAATCAGGCTAAAGCCGAGATCATGAGACCGATTGGCGAGTTTTATCGCATGATGGAGACGCGAACATCAAATGCGGTTGAATCGCAGGAACAGCTCGCTTTGTTTGTACGTTATGCCGTAATTATTGTTGGTTTAACACTGCTGTATTTACTGTGGCGAACCTATCAATCCATGTATAAAACTCTAGGTGCACCGCTCAATGAGCTGCAGGCAAGTATCGCCAGAGTAGGCAGCGGTGACGTTAAAGACCCCATTCCAATAAGCCGTGGTATGGAAAACAGCATCATGAGCTGGCTTTCAGAAACGCAGCAAAGGCTTTCCAAGGCGCGCGCCGATAATGACCGGCTCACACGTTTTTATGCCGCATTAAGTTATTGTAATGAAGCGATTGTCCGCAGTAAAAACATTAACGAGCTATTTGAAACCATATGCCACGATGCTGTTATTCACGGCGGTATGAGCATGTGCTGGATTGGCATTCATGATGAAACGACACAACTCGTAAAACCGGTAGCCTCATATGGCCAAGGTACAGATTATCTTAATGGTATTGAGATATCCACAGTAGCGGACATTCCATTGGGCCAAGGTCCTACCGGTATTGCAGTAAGAGAGAATCGTGCCGTATGGTGCCAGGATTTCACAAACACCCCAATGACTGCCCCGTGGCATGAACGCGGTAAAAAATTCGGATGGAACGCTTCGGCATCCCTACCGCTGCATCAAAAAAACCATGTAATCGGTGCCATTACTTTTTACTCAACCGAGCTAAATACATTTGATGAGGATGTACGTAAATTACTCACAGAAATGACCATGGATATCAGTTCTGCCATCGGCAGATTTGAAGATGAACTGCAAAAAAGTAAGATGCAGAACGAATTGCGTAAATTATCACTGGCGGTTGAACAAAGCCCTAATTCCATTTTCATTACCGATCTGAATGCAAAAATAATCTTTGCCAATTCAGCGTTCCTACTAAGCTCAGGCTACACTGAAAAAGAGATAATCAACCAAAACTGCCGCATCCTTCAGTCAGGAAAAACCCCCAGACAAATCTATGATGAAATGTGGGCAACCATAACGCGTGGTGAAATCTGGAAAGGGGAACTCATCAATCGTCGCAAAGATGAGACCGAATATATCGAATATGTAATGATTTCGCCAATTCGTGATGAACAGGGCAATACTACAAACTACCTTGCGATTAAAGATGACATTACTGAAAAGTTAGAGGCGGTGGAACGTATTCAATTTCTGGCGCATTTTGACCAACTCACCGGGCTGCCTAACCGCACCCTGCTGCAAGATCGTTTTCAATATGCACTCAATCTTGCGCAACGCAGTAACGAGAGTCTGGCGATCATGCTGGTTGACCTGGATCATTTCAAATACGTTAACGACACCTTGGGTCACAGCATCGGTGACCAATTGCTGGTGGAACTGGCAAAACGCATAAAATCTGCTCTGCAGGAGGAATGCACGGTGTCACATTCCGGCGGTGACGAATTTGTCATTATCCTACCAACCGCATCCGCCAACGGCGCTGCAAACCTTGCTGGGGAATTACTGCAAATAATCTCCATGCCATTCAAAGTTGACCAGCACGAACTAATCACCACTGCTTCCATAGGTATTGCCGTGTACCCTAACGACGGCAGTAATGTTGAAATCCTCTACAAAAATGCTGACACGGCAATGTATAAGGCAAAGCAGGCTGGCCGTAATGGCTTCCGTTTTTTTGC
>Ga0208756_100448_pt1 | contig 18452 bp, 25 predicted proteins | sample LakWasMe73_LOW10_2_FD_183901 | JGI IMG/M metagenome (GOLD analysis project Ga0208756, IMG submission 183901) | Freshwater sediment methanotrophic microbial communities from Lake Washington under simulated oxygen tension - Sediment Metagenome... | ecosystem: Environmental > Aquatic > Freshwater >... | reverse complement strand
TTATATTGAGCCGTTCTACAATCGCATCAGGCGGCATTCAACTTTGGGCAATTTATCGCCGGTAGCCTATGAGGAAAAACATCAAAACCCCTCTTAACTAATGTCCCGGTTCGTTAGACCATTACAGGTTTTCGTGGATGTTGACTTGATCGACTACATCAGATCACAATACAAGCGGCGGGATTTGCAGGGTGAGAAAGTGGAGGTATCACAATGTCACTCTTCAAACGAAAAGATTCACCATACTGGTGGGTCAAAATCACCCACAACGGCAGACGACCAATACAGGAAAGTACTGGCACTATCGATAAAGCCAAAGCTCAAGAGTATCACGACAAGCTGAAAGCTTCATTGTGGGATCAAGAACGGCTCGGCGTTAAACCGCGTTATTCTTGGCAAGATGCGGTTATACGTTATCTCGCAGAAACATCAGGTAAGGCTACACAAGAGACAGATAAAACTCACTTGCGCTGGCTAGATCGTTATCTGAATGATTTGATGCTAGATGAAATTAACCGAGACCTGCTTGAGAAGGTCATGGCTAAGCGGATTGCTGACAAAGTTGCTAACAGTACAGTCAACCGCACCATGGAAATAGTAAGAGCAGTTTTGCGTAAAGCGGCTTTTGATTGGGAATGGCTTGATCGAGTCCCTAAAGTACGAATGTTGCCAGAACCTAAAAGGCGTATTCGTTGGATTACTAAGGATGAGGCTGAGCGATTATTGAGTGTACTTCCTGATCATCTGGCTGCTATGGCGAGATTTTCACTTGAGACAGGTTTAAGGCGTGCCAATGTAACAGGCTTGCAATGGTCTCAAATTGATCTTGTTAGGCGAACTGCTTGGATACATCCAGATCAGGCAAAAGCAAGAAAAGCAATTGCGGTTCCGTTAAGTGTTAATGCTGTGACTGTCATTCGTGAACAGATCGGCAAGCACCCAACGCATGTTTTTAGTTACCACGGTAACTCGATCATTCAAGTGAACACTAAAACATGGCGGGCTGCGCTGGTGAAAGTCGGTATCAATGAATTTCGCTGGCATGACTTACGTCATACATGGGCAAGTTGGCATGTGCAGGCTGGAACACCATTGCATGTTTTACAAGAGTTAGGCGGTTGGGAGTGTGTTGAGATGGTGAGAAAATATGCGCACTTCTCAAGTCAGCATCTAGCCGAATATGTAGATCGGCTTTCTATGATGCAAGCAGGTGAGGGTGGTGGAGCTACGTTTGGGCTACGTGCAGTTAAATAAAAAAGGGTTAACCGAAGTTAACCCTTTGATATTACTACTATATATGGTGCGCTCAAGATGATGAAACTGGGCACTGGGTAGAGGTCATTTTAGTGACTTGATTGGCTCGCCAGATCAGACAAAACTGATAACTGGACTTATTATCTAGAAGCTACTTTAAGCAATTCAGGTGAGTAAATTTTCCTCAATTCCAGGATATTAATAGGACTATCAAAGCATTCTATAGTAAATATTTGTGTCAATACTAAAGCCTAAATATACAGAAAATTAAGCTAGTATTTTTTAAGCATTATTGCAAATCCTCTATTATTTGAATGTCAAAATATTTTGCTATTATTCCTAGCCTTTCTTTTATGTTTGATGAATCATTGGTACCTTGTTGTGAGAGTCTGTCAAACTCTAACAAATCAAAGCTCGCATCAGCATAGTTAAATTCAGCATCTATCCTATTTTGCTGAACAGTATCTCGAAATTCATATAGTTTTTCGCGCTTAATATTTCCAGTCATATTGCTTTCTATCGCACATTTACATAGCAAATAATAAAGCACCATATTCCCTTGCGATTTAAGTAAATCATCACTTTGTACAAATACACTCGTCATAAAATCGAGAGTATTTTCTACCAAGCCCTTTATTCCTTGCACCCATTCATACTTCTCTGATCGATATACTTTCGCAAAATTATCTAGATAAACTTTTTTCGTATCAATGATTTTATTATGAACTAATAAAGTTTCTTCTATAAAAAGAAATCTAGCTGCAACCTCCAAGTGTTGGTATCGTTTATTGGTGAAAGCAACTTTAGAAATGAAAAACTGATGTTGAGCTATATTTCTTATTGCTTGAACAAGATCCCCACCTATCGCATTTCTTTTTTCTGCTGCATTTAATGGAACTGCTTCGTTTAATCTTGAAAACATATCTTCAATTAAATCTAAATCATCAGTCGATACTCCAATTATAGGGAGTACAAATGAATCGAATTTTATTTTGATTTTTGGGTAGTTAGTAGCTATATCGGAGTATCCTAAACGAGCTAATTTTATTGACTCATCATCTTGATAAATAAAGTCTTCTGATAGAACATAATGACCTTCAATAAATTGCCATATTGCTTCTAACCTCTGTCTTCCATCAATTACAGCATAACTATATCCATTTGATTTTTTCTCTTCTCTAGAAAATTCATGCAAGTATATTTTGGGTATATCGTAGTCATTGAGAATAGAGTCCATTAAAAGCTGTTTTTTCTCTAGTGTCCAAACCCCACCAGATCGTTGATATTCAGGATTTAGTAAAATCTCATCCTTCTCAGAGTACAGTCTGAGTATTGTGCTGTGCTGAACTGGGAATGTTTCAATATAACTCATAAACAACCTTTCTTTATATTCTCACCAATGCTTGAAAGCTCTGGGAACATTGTAAATTTTGAGAACCCTAGTAACCCTAGTTGTTTATATATAATTTCTCTTCGATCAGAAGGGATGATGTACTTTATTACATGACTATGATCGCCAATTTCTTCAATCGCTCGAGGATCTAAATGATGTATTGTAAACACACCTAATTGCGCTTGTATTCTGGAGTTATTTCTTGTTGCAATTGAGGCGACAGGTAGCTGCTTTAACCTAGGATTGCTTGCAAGAGTTTCAACTTTGTAATTTTCTAACTCCTCATCTTCGAATGATGGAATAAAGAACTCTTCTTTAGGGTCAATAATGTTAGCGTTTTTATTTAGATCACTCGGTCTTAACGACCACACCGCTGCATCTTTATCAGCATGATTTTCATGGTGACATAGAGCAAAATATAACGCCACGAGTGGACTTTCTGTCCAGTCAAGCAGTCTTGTAGGAACTCCGTGGTGCTGCATTAAAAAAAGCCAATCAAATGAGTTTTTAGGGTCTTTTTCAATAAGCATTACTGCACTTTGCTTGAAACTCCTCATTAACGTTGTTTCAGATATATATTTGGTTAGCCTTAAATAACCTGGTGTTAATGACCATTCCTTATCTGAATGACCCCTATACCAAATAGAGCCTTTGTACTCCCCGTGGTCATTTTCGATTGCTGCTATCAACTCTTGGATAGTAGTAACCACTTTTTCTTTAATCATTGTCGTTCCAACATTTTGATCTTTTAGATTTCTCCCGTTTATGTAACACGGGGGGCTATAAATACATATAAACAAATTACAGTTTAACCATAATTTATTAAATATAAAAATATATAGAATAAATACTTGACACTTCTTTAAATTACAATAAAAATACATACAACATTTTTATGACTTTTTAAGGTGTGTATGAAAAATTCAGAGTTAATTAAACTTTGGGCATTGCCAGATAATTCTAGGGTTACTTCAAAACAGCTTTCATTCCGATTGCCTGTGCATGTGGCTGCAAAAATATCAGCGCTTTGTGATTTGTTTCCGAATAAAACCAGAACCGAAATTATTGGTGATCTTTTAACCAGTGCATTAGAAGGGGTTGAGTATTCGTTCCCAAGTATTAAAGGCGAGCCATTCGGAATGAATGATGAAGATGGAGATGCTCTTTATATAGACGTGGGTAAAGGTAGGGATTTCAGAAATGCTGCAAATAAATATTATATAGAGCTTGAAAAAGAGCTTGGTAATGAAAAACCAGAGCCTTTGTATGATGCCCAGTTGTTATGCACAGTACATGATCTTAAGAAATAACAAATAATGAGCTTTAACTTTCTGATCTCAGGCTTTGACACCATAGAGTGTGCCTATTACTTGATCCCAACTGATAATTTTCAGTTGGATTTTGTGTCATTGGCTGTCCAGAAAGAAAACTTATCACGCGCTAAAAATAGCAAACAACAACCAATCAAGCTAGGCTCGGAAGAGTTCTTGCTGGCTTCACACGGTACAACCAGCGGCTATCCGTTTGTGATTGAAAATGAAGTGTTCATTATCCAGTTCGGTGAGTTTAACAAACCGAATTTTTACGTAAAATTCCGCAGCATTGCACTCTGGCATCATGGCGCATTAAAGCTGCATGATCGTTTTCTTGCTTGGGCTGCATCTGTTGGAATGACGCCATATCAGCCAGAAAGGCTATCAAGGGTAGATTATGCCTTTGATTACCACTTGCCAGAGCTGGACTTTGATGAGGATAGCTTTATATCTCAGGCAGTTAAAGATAATCAGCACCGTAAAAACGGCAAAATACAAACCTTAAAGTTTGGCACTGATAAAGTGGTGCTGCGTATTTACAATAAAACCGATGAGATCAACGAAGTAAGCCATAAAACATGGCTGTTTGATCTATGGGGCATGGATCACGATGTATGGCGTATTGAATGGCAAGTCAGAAAAGACTATTTACGCCAATTAGGCATCAGCTCTTTTGCGAGCTTGGCAGAGCGTCAAGGCGATTTGCTTCGAGTGCTAGTCAAAGACCATACAACACTCAGAGTTAAGTCAAGCGATAGCAATCGTTCACGCTGGGCTATGCATCCACTGTGGTTGGACTTGATTGAACGTGTTAATCAAATGGATGGCTTGGGTGTCGTCAAAGAGCTGGATGAAAGAGCTTTACTGGAAGAGCGTTTTACTAGGATTGCCATCAGTGTGTATGGCTACGTTAAAAGGGTGGCTGCCATAGATGCCTTATACACTGGCAATGAGAAATCCTACATGGACGAAGCCTTCCAGCACCTGCAAAACAGGGTTACGGAATTACACGATCCACTCACTTGGCAGCAGGACGTCAACCGCAGAGCCAAAGAAATGAGATTGGGCGAATGGTAGGGGTAAGTCTGTATCAAATGGTGAGTGCGTTACTTAATGCGCGTAAAAATCGTGTGTTGCTGATTGCTCAGGCATCATTACCAGAACATCAATATCAAGCGTTTAAGAAACTGTTTCTTGATGAGTTTGGTGATCGTGGATTGGAAAAAGAATTAAAACCGCTGCTTATAGATCAGCAGCATGGCATGGGTAGGAATGGGCGGGAATAGATTATGCGCGAAAGGGGGTGCCATCATGAGTGGAAGAAAATTCAAACCTAGAAATTCGCTTCTTATCTCAGAATATCGCGCTTAGTATTCCTGAAGAAGAACTCGCTTTAATTGAATCAGTCATGCCTGATCTTATCCTTGCAATGATGCAGGAACATCAAGCAGACGATTAAAATGTAATAGGAGAATACCTCATGCACGTCGCACTCTATGCTCGCGTATCAACCGTTAGACAAGCTGACAATGACTTATCAATTCCAGATCAGTTAAGGCAGCTTAATGAATGGTGCAAGGCAAACGGTCATTTGGTCGTGCATGAGTATGTTGAGCCTGGCGCATCTGCAACCGATGATAAAAGACCAGTATTTCAGCAACTCATCAATGATGCCATGCAAAAGCCGCAAGCCTTTGAAGCCATCATTATTCACAGTCTTTCACGCTTCTTTAGAGATGCGATTCAATTCGGTGTCTATGAACGCAGGCTAATCAAAAACAAAGTAAAAGTCATTTCAATCACGCAACCCACCAGCGACGACTCAGCAGGTGAAATGATGCGCCGTATTATCAGCACTTTTGATGAATACAACTCAAAAGAGAACTCAAAACATACCTCACGCGCCATGAAAGAAAATGCACGTCAGGGCTATTTCAACGGCTCAAAACCGCCATTTGGTTATATTGCAGCATCAACAGAAACCGAGGGCAGTCACGGACGTAGAAAGAAAAAACTGGAGATCAACGAAGCCGAAGCAGGGATCGTGCGCATGATCTATGACTTATACCTACAAGGCTATCAAGGTAGGGTCATGGGCATTAAACAGATCGGCAAACACCTTACTGATAAAGGTCTGCTCATGCGTGGTAAACCTTGGGGCATACAGAAAGTGCATAAAATACTCTCTGATACGCTCTATATGGGCATTTACTACTTCAATGTCATTGATTCAAAAACCAGACAAAAACGACCGCCAACAGAGTGGGTCAGGACTGATATACCAGTGATTATCGACGCGGCGAGGTTTGAGCAGGTACGCGCCAAGCGCGAGCTGCGCGCACCCGCGCAAAATCCGCCGCGGATTACTTCATCGCCAACATTACTGACAGGGCTTCTCAAGTGCGGTGAATGCGGCGGTAGCATGACGCTGGTTACTGGCAAAAGCGGACGCTATAAATATTACAAATGCACCACTCGGCAAAACAAAGGCAATCACGCTTGCTCAAGTAGCAATCATCCAATGGAAGCCACTGATCAACAGGTGCTTAATAAATTAACCGATAAGGTTTTTACGCTTGAACGTGTGCATAGCATGATGACTTTATTGCGTAAGCGCATTAAAAGCAGCAAAGACATTCAGCAGCAGCGTGTCAATGAACTGAATCGCCAGTTAAAAGCAGTAGAGGAACGCCAGCATCGGCTATTGGATGCCATTGAAACAGGCGTCGTTGATCTTGATGAGACCGTCCAACGTCGCGCCCAACAGCTCAAGTCGGCGCGAGAGGCACTATTGATAGAACAAGCAGGGGTTCGACGTGAACATTCCCTTCCTGTAGACCAGCTCAAGGCCAGCCAAGTAGAAGCGTTTGCCAAAACCTTAAAAGCCAAGCTGCTTGCCAAAGACTCTGCAATCGCAAAAAGCTACCTGAATCTATTAGTGGATGAAATTGTAGTGAAAGATAATACCGCCACGATAAAAGGCAGCTATGGTGCGTTAGCGCATGCGGTAACTATAGGCGATAAAAAAGTGGGTCACCTGAAACAAGTGCCCACTTCTATATCTGATTGGTGCGCCCGAAGAGATTCGAACTCCTGACCCCTTGGTTCGTAGCCAAGTACTCTATCCAGCTGAGCTACGGGCGCGAAAGCGTGCATTATACTTGAAGCCAGAATTTTTTCCAGCAAAATATTGCTCACTTGTAAAACTGGCGGGAGCGAGGGATTCTTAAAATTCTTCCCCAAGCTTATTCTAAGCCGCTCTAGTTAAACTTAAAATTCAAGATATACAAAAATATATACAGAATTTAAAGTATGTTGAGATAAGCTCTCACTTCCTCAACGGCCGGCATTATATCAAAAAAAGATAAGGAAGGAGCACTTTAGATGAACTAATACAATATAACCCTACTTTCCTTGCGTTATTTTTCATCATCCGCACGATCTTTTTAAAGCAGAATGGAGCTATTACGATTTGAGGAGGATAGGATGGAAAAGAGCAAGTTAATGAAACTAGATGAAGTTTTGAGTGAAACACGTATGGGCAAGACAAAGCTGTATCGGCTTATTAAGCAAGGCCGTTTCCCAGCTCAACTGCAACATGGTGACGGTAGTGTGGTCTGGGCAAGGTCTAGCGTTGATGGTTGGATTGATAATTTGATAGGAGAACGTAAGTGAGCTTGGAGGATTGATTAAAGATGAGGGCAATATATTATTAAAACTACCACAGTCGCTTCAGCGGGACAAAGCTGCTGGTCATTTATTCAATAAATTTCAGTAGTTATTAAAATTCAATTACAATTAATTCAAACATGCTGCATCTCAATATTAATATTCCAATAAAGAGACTGAGAGACAATAAAACCAAGAAACGACAAAGAGTTTCAGCCATGCGTCATAAAATTGTAATTATTAATATAGAGACCCATGGGTCTCTATAATACTGTTAGAGGTTATCAATGCGGCCATTATTTACTATCCATGCTGGTGAATTTTTAGTTGGTGAGTATATTGAAAATATATTTAAGTCGCTAAAAGTATGGGTTCCAGCAAAAGATACTGGTGTTGACCTTCTAATAACGGATAAAACTGCAAAAAGAGCAACGTCATTACAAGTGAAACTTTCCAGGGACTATCGAAAACCAGAGGCAATCGATGATTTTGACCATGAGTTAATTGCTGGTGGATGGTTACTTCTAGACCATGACAAAATTGAAAAGTCATCAGCTGATTGGTGGGTAATAATCTTAGTTTCTCATGAGCGAAAAATGAAGCCACAATTCATAGTAATACCACCAGCCGAGCTTTTATCTCGGTTACAACAAATCCACGGAAAATCAAAAAAATACCACTTTTATCCGTGGGTTACAAAGTCTGGAGTTTGTTTGGATGGTAGAGGAATTCGGAAGCAAGACCGAACTCTTCTTAACAAAAACGAATTTGAGCTTGGGCCTCGTGATTTAAGTTGTTTTTTAAATAATTGGTCTTGCCTCCATGAGATCAAATCCGACAAGTCACCTCTAACACATCCATCAAGCGGGGCGCCTTGCGGCGCCCCTTATTTTAAACGTTAGGCATTTAGGAGCACTATGGGCATTGATAAAGACACACTCGGTCTGGCTGGTGAGTTTGCAGTCGCAAGCGAACTTTGCAAGCGTGGCATATATGCTCAGTTAACACTGGGTAATAAAAAACGCACTGACCTTCTGGTCGAGAAAAACGGTTCATTTATTAACGTGGAAGTTAAAAGCAAACAAGGTCGCGATTGGCCTTCAATCAAAGGTATTTCAAGCAAAGGTTCAATCTTAATATTTGTGGATTTTCAAGGAAAGACAGAGTTTGAGCGCCCGGATTTCTATGTGCTCAATACACAGGACTGGATTAAGCTTGCAAAACAACGCATAAAAGAAAAGGGCTGGACGAGTGTCACCCTTAATAGCGACAATACTCCTGTATGGGAAACTACGGCTGGAAAAAATCGTGAGGGTTTTACCGTACAACTAGCCCAGCTTAAAAACTTTAAGGAGGCGTGGGGAAAATGCCTAACCCTTCGGTCAAGCAGGACTGAGGAATAAGTGTGGCTAGTTTCCTCAACCCGCCTCGCGCCGCATCCCCTTACCTCCAACGTTAGAATGCACGGAAAAGTCATCATGGCAAATTGGTTTAAAGAAGAAATTGATCACATGGGCAATCGTTTGGAGGCGGCAATCGAAAAAGCTGGCCATGAGATCAGTACGCAACGTGCATTAACCAAAGAGGATATTGAACACCTAATTAGGTACGCTGCGGAACAATTCGGTGCAGCTTTGGATGCACGTATCGACAAGGCGCGGCATGAAACCTCAGAACTAGTAACTGCAAAGGTGACCCAGTTGCGAGAGCAACTTACTGAGGCTGCCAGCGAGCAAAAACGCGTTGCTGTCCGCAACGCGTCGGTTGCCGTGGGTGCATCAATACTTGTCGGTATAATTTCCCTTATCTACAAAAAATATTTCCACGGTGACTTAGAGTTAATTGATATTTTTAGATCTTTACTTTTGGCGCTTGCCTCTGGCTACGCTGCATGGATTATCTTCCGCTATTTACAAGCCTATTTTCAGGCTCCTCAATTTAAAAAAAATGTCGTGGTGCTAGGTCTCCGATACTTCGATGTGCTTAGACCCAGAGGCGCCCTCGGCCACCTAATTGTCTTCGGGCTCGTTGTGCTCCTTTGGGCGATATTGAATTACGGCGGATATATCGCCTCCCTTGTGACTAAGTTATGACTATCGTTCTAACCCGCCATTCAAGAGGGACGCGCTGAAGCGCACACCTTAATTTTACGTTGACGGTCCGCTTTGCGGACAAAGCTGCCGTTCAGTTTATTTTTTCTGATTTCAGCAATCGACCCTTAGCGGATATTGAATTAAAACATCCGCTAAGCCTAATTTAGACTCAAAGATTATCAAAAGGACTTGTCACTGATTTAGTCGCCTCAATCACATGCGTATAAATCATCGTGGTTTGTAAGCTACGATGCCCCAACAACAACTGAATCGTTCGAATATCGGTACCAGAACCAAGAAGATGCGTGGCAAACGAATGACGCAAAGTATGAACAGAAGCATGCTTATGGATATTAGCCTGTCTTAAAGCCACTTTAAACGCCTTCTGAATTGTACTATCTGACATATGCCAGCGTACTTTCATGCTGCCATCACCCCATAAGCGCAATACGCTGGATGGAAAAACATACTGCCAAGCTAAAGAACGTGAGGCTGCTGGATATTTTTTATACAAGGCACCTGGCATTGCAGCAAACCCAGCACCGCGGTTCAAATCAGACTGATGCAACTGCGCTACCTTTAATAAATGTTTTTGTAGAGGAGCTATTAACTGTTTAGGAAGCAGGGTAGTGCGGTCTTTGCCGCCTTTGCCATCTCGCACACTAAGATATCCTGCTACAAAATCTAGATCTTTCACTCTAAGCCCCATACACTCATTTACCCTAAGACCAGCACCATAGATCAACTGAGCGATCAGCTGACAAGTGCCACTCATACCATCCAGGCAATCTTTAACTTCAGATGTACTTAATACCACAGGCACACGATGACGCTGTTGTACGCGATTTAAGCCCTTCATATTACCTAATGGCTTTTCTAATACCTCTTGATATAAAAATACCAAAGCATTCAATGCCTGTGTTTGGGTAGAAGCCGAACATAATCGAACAGCCGCAAGATGATTCAGAAAGGCTTCGACTTCTGGGATGCCCATGGTATCCGGGTGGCGTTTTTGATGAAAAAAGATAAACCGTTTAATCCAATGGATATAAGCTTCTTCGGTTCTGAAACTGAAATGCCTGCGCCGGCAAATCATTGAAACACGCTCTAAAAGCCGCGGTGGTTGGCTAGCTAGTACAGGTTGACCCCATAACCTTAATCCTTTTGTGGTGATAAAAAAGTTAATAGTTTACAATCTCTGGAACAGGCTTGCTGCGTCTCTATATTAATATTTCAATATAGAGACCGATAAACAATAAAACCAAGAAAAGACAAGGGGTTTCAGCCATGCGTCATAAAATTGCAATTATCAATATAGAGACCCATGGGTCTCTATAATTACTGTTAGGCACTCTTAGATATGTGGAGATCATTTAAAAATGCTAAAACTCGCCCCTTGGGCAGAGTCTCACGGTATTTTTGGAAAAACCACAACGAAAAAAGGTTACGTTTTTTCATAAGAGTAATTAGTGGTCGAGAAATGAGTGGGCGACTTAAAGGTCAAACCTATATGTGGCGCACACTCCGAAAAAGGCTGGTTTATCACTACACAAAAAACTATGGAACCGTCCCAGCTTTCTTTCTTCAGGAACATTTGCAGTCTAAAATATCGGCCAGTTCTGATTTGGCGGAATACAGAGCTTGGGCATACCAACACATGCCTAACCCATCATTCAAGCGGGACGCCTAACGGCGCCCCTTAATTCAAACGTTAGGCAAAAGTTGTTTATGGAATCAAACTTTCAATTTCCTTTAATCGGCTGGCAATTGAGCGGTAGCAACTCCTATGGCTCTTATGAACTTTACGGGGGCATCCCTCATGTGGTGGTAAAAATATTTCCCGAGAACGAACGAACCTTCGCTCAAGACACGTACAATTTCTTAAAAAACAATGGACTCTCAACTACTACCATTGCAGAAGTGAAGCACACGGATGAACAACTTTATTTTTACGTGTTTTCTGAGCAACAAGAGTTTTTATCAATTCGTGAAAGGTCGTTTCCAAATGTTCATATCACTGCCTAACCCATCATTCAAGCGGGACGCCTAACGGCGCCCCTTAACTCAAACGTTAGGCACATGAAGAAGGTGATCCAGTGGTTTTCATGGGGATACACAGGGTTCTTAATCTGTGGCAGCTTGGCTGGTCTCCTAATCGGTTTCACTACCACCTACGGCAACTTATCTGGCGTAGGCTGCAACTTTTACGACGCACTGCTATATGGCATCGACTGCCGTGGATTTTTTGGTGCTCAGGTTGTAGAAATATTGGTTGGTTTCCCGTTGCTCATTGTTCAGCTTTCTTTCGTGTTCTTTTCGTTTCCAATTGGTTTTGTCTTCGCATTGCTGCTATGGCTACCCGTATTGGCATCGCTCTACTGGCTTATAAAACGCCTAACCCATCATTCAAGCGGGACGCCTAACGGCGCCCCTTAATTCAAACGTTAGGTGTCTAGGTGAATTTATTATATTTATTTATCGGTGGCGCAATACTATTACCTGTGCTCGTGTATGTGGCGCGAGAAAACCGTGATGAATACCCTAGGTCTGTTTTATTCTTTTTCAGCTTTATTTTTCTCTTAATTGGCTTGGCTTTACTCTTCTTCATCTATAAAGACTTTATTCAAAACCAAGTTAGTTTAATATTCCTCAAAAATTCCGCCCCTTTTAGCAAACTTGGGTATCCAAAAACCTTTATCATTCTCACTCTAATTAATTTTTCTATTGTTTTATTGTGGGTAGGTGGTGGAGGATTTGGTATTTATAAATCTATTACAGACATCAAGTTTAGGTTTAAAAATAATGTTCACACCTAACCTATCCATCAAGCGGGACGCGCTAAAGCGCGCCCCTTATGTCAAACGTTAGGGTTCTTAAATTATGACTCCACAACAAATTGCAGTAATAATACTAAGAGTTTGCTCTATCTTTCTTCTTTTTCAAGCTTTGATCACTATTGAACAAGGGCGTGAGCTTGTAAAGTTAGCTGCTGACGGCAGTTTCTATACACAGATAATTTTTTTAACCTATCTTGCATTAGCTGCAGCATGTTGGTTCTTTCCTGTTCAACTTGCCAACAAACTCATCCCAAGCACAACATCGAAAAACACTATTAATCTAGAACCACACCAAGCTATTTTAGCCATATGTGTCGGAATCGGTTTATGGATGATATGTATTGAAGTCATACCAATAATGTCTAGATACTTTGCTGTGATTATCATTGTTTCACAACATGGAGCGTCTATTACAGAAGCTTCAGCAAGTGAACATTTGTCTTTTTTAATAGGTGTTATTCAGTTTATTTTAGGGCTTATATTAATATTTAGAGCTTCTGATGTATCTAGAAAAATAATTGAACTTAACTCTAGAGATAGTTAATGCAAACCCTAACCCATCATTCAAGCGGGACGCCTAACGGCGCCCCTTAATTCAAACGTTAGAGCTAAAAATGAGAGACGTATTACCTCCAATTGATGCAAACGGAAAAACCATTAAAGTTGGAGCTTTGGCTATAATTCCTGAAATACCTGATTGGTTAGCTCATGATTTACCAAGTGAAGATGTTGCCTTGCTAAGAAACACCGAAGGTTCACACATGGCGGTTATAGACATCGATAAGCTTGGCTACGTCTGGTTTAGTGATAACTATGACACACCGTGGTTTTGTCTAAAACCCAGCGAAATTGAAATTTTGGAGGTCAATTGAAATATTGCAGCTCTAACCCATCCATCAAGCGGGACGCGCTAAAGCGCGCCCCTTATGTCAAACGTTAGGCACTGATGACCATATTAGGATTAAACGTACTAGACTTATTAGGCTACTCAGTTTTTCCAACAATTGCGGTAGCATTTGTTTACTTCTACCGTAAATACGCAGAGCGCAATTACAGCCGAATCAAAAGCGATCCCATGAAAGAAGCTGGCGATTATATTGCTCACGGCCGAAAGTTACAGGCCATTGAAATTCTTGAAAAAGCAAAATTAGAATATCCAAATAATAAGGAAATAACAAACAAACTTAAGGAGTTGGGTGTCCAACCTAACAAGGTGGCAAGGAAAGGTCTACGACCAGGATTCAATTTTATATTTGGTATTGCAGTGTTTTGTCTTGGCCTTGGCTTAACCGATAAAGGTTGGGATTATTACAAGCTTGATAAAGAGTTCAAAGCAAGCGGTATCAAAGCGACTGCAACTTTTGTTGGCTACAAATATCATGAAAAAGAGTTCTCTCGTGATAGGTCAGGTGATTTACCAGTCCTCTCATACACAGCTTCAAATGGTGTTCGTTATGAACATATAGCAAGCGAGCACGGTGTTGTTTCAGACGAAGATAAAAAGACCTTACCTACTCAAAAAATAATCATTACTTACTTGCCGACCAAACCAGAGTTTTCTAGAGTTGATAATTGGGAATATCCAAATAAACAATATGTTGGTCTAATCTTTGGTGTTTTTTTCTCGGTAATGGGCATTCTCTTTCCTTTTAGAAAATAATTATGCCTAACCCATCATTCAAGCGGGACTGGCTAAAGCCAGCCCCTTAATTCAAACGTTAGGCATTATGATTTTTGCTATCGAAACTGAAGAACAAACATTGCATGTTTTCGAGAACGAAAATGCAGCAGTTGGGTATTGCGAAGGTTTAGATGTTGAGGCCGCAATTTGGCTGTTTTGGAATGCGGAAGGTTCACCATTAGAGCCAGAATTTACTGTTCCAAACAAAATGGGGCTGTTCACTGTGCAAAATGGAAAATACCATTTGGTAAAAGCTACTGAAAACCACCATTCCAGCCTACTGGAAGCACTTGAAAACGTTGTAGCAGTTGAGGGTTTGTCACCATTAAATACAGTGGCAGCTATTCGGCAATGCCTAACCCATCATTCAAGCGGGACGCCTTGCGGCGCCCCTTAACTCAAACGTTAGGGAATACATGAGGATTTTCATTTTCTTGGTTTCATTACTTTGTTCAGAAGTTCATGCAGGCATAATTAACTATGAAATTATTGATTACAAAGACAACCCTAAAGGAACCGTCATCGCGTCAGGACAAATACAACAAAAAATTTCTGATGTAAAAATCATCAAAACTGATGGAGTAACAATGACTCTTTGGTCAAAATCAGTAATGCTTGAGAAAAATTTTAGAATTGGATTTAGCGATTCAAAAGACACAAAATTAACGGGCTTTGGTATGTGGGCGAAAAAAGATGACGATTCATTTAGCTGGGACTGGTTTAATCAGAAATCAAAAGACCAATTTGTGAAATTACAAGAAGGCGGCATCATTAAAGTTCGTACGGTTGGGGGCCCAGCAATTCAAGAAATTGCTGAAATTGAATTCATCTCGGATATATCACTTAGAATTTCAAGCTTTAGCAGTGGCAACACCGAAGTATTACAAAGAGTTAATATTAAAAAAGGTAGCATATTTAGTGTGCTTCCCTAACCTATCATTCAAGCGGGACTGGCTAAAGCCAGCCCCTTAATTCAAACGTTAGAGCTTATGATAGCCATACCCTTGCATTCTAGTGTTCAAGTAACTGTCAGCATCATATGCATAGTTATCGCTTGTATCGCAGGGAAATGCCAAGCCGACGAGAGGTGGATAGATGAAGCAATATTAGTCGATGGCAGTTCTATTGATGTCGAACGTTCAGTTTCATACAACTTTGGAAATGGGGATCTTTCCAGTGCATTGACGAGATGGCCAAATCAGTATGCATTTAAGGTTGATAATCCTTATTCTGGTAAGAGTATTCGCTGGTCGGGGGAGAAAGACTTCAACCCTATTCTTTTGGACTTTTGGAATAAAGTTCCATACTTGGTAATTGTTGCAGTTAGTACATTTTCCAACTTGAAACAGTACGGCTGCCCAGAAATTCCTTACATATTTTTTCGCTACGATGAGAATAGCAAACATTGGAATCAGATTGACTCTAAAGACTTTCCACCACAACTTTTGCATGCAAATCTTTCTTTTAGTTATGACGGACATATAAAAAATAGCGCAAAACAATCCAAGGAAAAAATTGATAGTATTAATGCAACTCATGAGCGCTCGTCAGGGAATTTTACCACTCGCAATATCCCAACAACTTTCGCTTCGTGGCCATCACGTTACAAGAATCAATACAGAGTTGGACACTATAAAGATGGCTGTCGTTACACAGTGCCATCTAATGAGGATCCTACCCACCCGCAGTCACTAGGACAACCATCGCAAGAAGCAAAATTAGAAATTCTAGAAACTAAATTATACGATCCGGTATGGACAATCAAAGGTGATGCGCAGATTCAATTTAGGGACTGGAGCGCAATCGCATGGGATGCTAAAGCATATGCGAGTTGTCGTGCTCTTGTACGAAAGGTCGGCGATGATTCCGATAAGCCTGAACTAAGAGGTTGGTTGTTGTTTGTTAATGACCCCACAGGAACCAAAAAGGCTCGCGACTCAGGAACAATCTTTTGCAATACGGAAATGATGTGGTTTATTGAATATGGCTTAGATCGGAAACATGTTTACCTGTCCAAGTTCACGATTCAAGGCAATTTCATATATCGTTTAAGTTTTGAAAAACCTGATGAGCCATACGGTTATACAGGGGGTATTTTGCAACCAACGTTCCGTGCGGAAAATGGTTATCTGTACTTCGAGTGGTGGAGTACCAATCAGTCCGGATGGAACCGGGATATTAAAAGAGCAATGAAGGTTAGGACACGGGAGCCACTACCCTTGTCACAGGCGGAAAGCGATTAAGGTGTATATCAAATGGCACCAAGCTCTAACCCATCATTCAAGCGGGACTGGCTAAAGCCAGCCCCTTAACTCAAACGTTGGGGGTTTCCATGCCACTAGACACATTTCTTAACATTCTTGGTGCCTGCATTGGCTTCATGTCGGCCTCCTTCTTTTCCGTTGGTGCAATGATGATGACTCCGGCAAAAATCGAGAAAGTTGCTGCTACCTATTGGGACGCTAATCAACATTGGGGCGATTCCATAGCCGAACAGCGAGCCGATTACATAGCTGGTGGGCTACTTCTTCTGCTGTCATTTTCTTTACAGCTTTCGGCCAACCTAGTTCCGTCAGCAACTGCACCATCTCTTCTTCAGCCCTTCGGTTGCGCCATTGCCGAAATTGTTGCTGTGCTTGTATTCCTTCTGGTGTGCTTCGTTCTGCTTCGGAACGCCATCGCAAAGTCCACCAAACAATCAGTGCGCCGGATGCAAGCAGAAAAACTAGCAGCACAAGAGATAGCAGCAAAGAATCGTGTTCCATAATCGTTACCCCCCAACCCTACGTTGCAGGGGATCGGCGCTACGCGCCTCCCCCTGAACTAATACGTTAGGCAAACAACCAATGATTTGGGAAACATTCAAACTTATAATATCTGCAATTTCTTTATTTGTTGCCGCCCTTATTATCGTCCGAGAGCCTCTCAATTTAGGTACATTAGGCTTTGCTAGCCTTTTTGCTTTTCTGGCTGGCGCACTTTGGATTGACTATACAAAACCACAAAATTCACAAAACGTAAGCCCCACCCAACGTAATTTAGCCAAAGCAGCTATTTGGGGGCTGGTAATCATCTTCACCATTATGTTTATTAGTAGCATTTTCACTAGTGATGCGCATGTCAATTCAAGAGGTTTTGTCCAACTCATTAGTGCTCTTTTAAAGGCGCTATAATGTTATGCCTAACCCATCCATCAAGCGGGACGCCTATGGTTAGCATATCCAATTGCATTAGTGATTTGCAGCGTTATATTCTTGGTTCTATCAAAAACTTCCCGATTAATTGCATCTCAGAGAAATGCATTTATACAAACTCAATTAGTGGGTCTGGTTCTTGGGTTTGTTATATTTTTATACCCTAGCGAAAAACTTTTATGGACTCTATTTTGGATCATATTTGTGTTTTTTAGGTTCCTGACCCTTTGGAACGATAAACTTTTTGAGCAACTATCTACTGAGGAAGATTAAATAATATGCTACAAACGCTATTGCCTAACCCGTCGTTCAAGCGGGACGCCTAACGGCGCCCCTTAACTCAAACGTTATGTCTAAAGGAAAGAAATGTTAAAGAAATTTACGGATGGTTTAATTTTCGGTTCTGGCGTTGCTGTTGCAATAATTATTATTCTTAGTTTAGGTATTATATTTGCTCTACCTAAGGCGCTTGACACACTTGGACCAGCTAATGCTAAAACACCAGAATTTAAAAATCCAAAACCTGCTGAAGCTTTCATACCAGATCCTTCAACAAACAAAGACTTTAGCTTCTTTAAGCCTGATGGCGAACGTATGAAGATCCCAAGTTTTGGAGGCATTCTGTCAATGTCAACTATGCAAAACCCACCTGACGCAAAAAGGCCAAGTACATATCAGCTGTGGTTGACAGAAACCTCTCTTTGGCAAATAAGAACCATAGAGGATAAAGTTGAAATTGAGGCGTTGGACAGACCACAAGATGCCAACGCGGACACCTTGGACAAACTAATGAGCGAAAAATTGGGTTCATCTGGACGCCAAGGAGGAACAACGACAATATCCAGCAATGAAATACAACTACTTAAATCTGGCAGTGAAGCTTCAAGAGACTGAATCGACCAGCCCTTACTAGACACTTTCTTGCCTACTGAAGTATTGCCTTTCAAATTCTACTGGAGAAAGCCGATTGGAGTAACTATGTCGGCGTCTTGGATTGTAGAACATCTCGATATAATCA
>Ga0208756_100426_pt1 | contig 19276 bp, 16 predicted proteins | sample LakWasMe73_LOW10_2_FD_183901 | JGI IMG/M metagenome (GOLD analysis project Ga0208756, IMG submission 183901) | Freshwater sediment methanotrophic microbial communities from Lake Washington under simulated oxygen tension - Sediment Metagenome... | ecosystem: Environmental > Aquatic > Freshwater >... | reverse complement strand
ACTTCCGTACCACAGACGTAACTGGCGCAGTTGAATTGCCAGCAGGTACAGAAATGGTAATGCCAGGTGACAACGTATCAATCACCGTAACACTGATTGCCCCAATCGCGATGGAAGAAGGCTTGCGCTTCGCTATCCGTGAAGGTGGCCGTACAGTGGGTGCTGGTGTTGTAGCTAAGATTATCGAGTAATAGTTCTGTAATCGTTACATCACGTAATTTGTTGTATTTGAGGCTGTGCTAACAACCCGCGCAGCTTCAAAAAAGTTTTTTAGTACAGGCCAATAGCTCAATTGGTAGAGTATCGGTCTCCAAAACCGAGGGTTGGGGGTTCGAGACCCTCTTGGCCTGCCAAGTTTATATATGGATTTAATGTCCTTGAATAACTAGAAATTTAACTATTTCTAGTTATTTGCGTTATTAATTCCAGTTAATTTTTGAGTCACTATTAAGTAGATTATGGTCAACAAAATTAAGTTGCTGGTGGCGGTTCTTTTGCTTGTCGCAGGTCTTGCGGGCTTTTACCTGCTTGCAGATAAGCCTGCTGTAGTACGTATTCTGGCGGTTCTGGCTGGTCTGGCTGCGTCTGTTGCTGTGCTATGGTCTACTCCAGTAGGTCAGCGTTCGCTGGGCTTTATAGGTGAGTCTGTAGTTGAGGCGCGTAAAGTTGTTTGGCCTACGCGTAAAGAAACGATACAAACCACGTTGGTGGTTTTTGCGTTGGTAGTAGTTATGGCGGCATTTTTGGCTGTTGTTGATATCGGATTTGCATTCATGGTGCAATGGTTAATGGGACGGAGCGCGTAATGAGTATGAAATGGTACGCGGTACAGGCTTTTTCTGGCTTTGAGAAATCCGTACAAAAAGGATTAGAAGAACGAGTTGTGCGTTCTGGTTTGCAGGATCAATTTGGTCAAATTTTAGTGCCGATTGAAGAAGTGATTGAAATGAAAAACGGTCAGAAAACAATTTCTGAGCGCAAGTTGTATCCAGGTTATGTGTTGGTGCAAATGAACATGACTGACGAAAGTTGGCATTTAGTAAAAAGCACCCCGCGAGTAACTGCCTTTATTGGTGGTAGTGCGCAAAAGCCTACACCAATTAAGGATAAGGAAGTTGATATTATTCTGCAGCGTATTGACGACAGTAAGAGTAATCCAACACAAAAACTTACCTTTGAAAAGGGTGAGTCAGTTCGCATTATTGATGGTCCGTTCAAAGACTTTTCCGGCAATGTTGAAGAAGTTAACTACGAGAAAAGCAAGTTACGTGTATCAGTGGTTATTTTTGGTCGCTCAACTCCGGTTGAGCTGGAATTTGGCCAGGTAGAAAAAGAAGTTTAGTAAGTAGTAGTTTGTTAACGGGGAGCTTTTTATAAAGGCGTTTGTACCCATTTTAGGAGTAATAACATGGCAAAGAAAGTCATTGGCTATATCAAATTGCAGATTCCTGCAGGTAAAGCTAACCCAAGTCCTCCAGTTGGTCCAGCATTGGGTCAACGCGGTCTTAATATTATGGAATTCTGTAAAGCATTTAATGCTGCTACACAAGGCGTAGAGCCAGGTCTTCCAATTCCTGTAGTGATTACTGCATTTGCAGACAAGAGCTTCACGTTTGTGATGAAGTCTCCTCCAGCAACAGTTTTGATTAAAAAAGCTGCTGGTATTACTAAAGGCTCACCACGTCCACATACAGACAAAGTAGGCAAAATTACACGCGCCCAAGCTGAAGAGATCGTGAAAACAAAACAAGCTGACTTGTCTGCTGCTGATATGGATGCTGCTGTGCGTACTATCGCAGGCAGTGCTCGTAGCATGGGTATTGAAGTGGAGGGTGTATAACATGGCTAAAAGAATTAATGCACTGCGTGCAAAAGTTGACCGCAATAAATTGTATCCAGTTACTGAAGGTTTGACTTTGGTTAAAGAGAATGCAACGGCAAAATTCAACGAATCAGTAGATGCTGTAATCAATTTAGGTATTGATGCACGTAAATCTGACCAATTAGTACGTGGCGCTATCGTGTTGCCAAACGGTACAGGTAAAACAACCCGTGTTGCTGTATTTGCACAAGGTGCACAAGCTGAAGCTGCTAAAGCGGCTGGTGCGGACATCGTTGGTTTTGAAGATTTGGCTGAGCAAGTTAAAGCTGGTGTAATGGACTTTGATGTTGTGATTGCTACCCCTGATGCGATGCGTATTGTTGGTGCTTTGGGTCAAGTGTTGGGTCCACGTGGTTTGATGCCTAACCCTAAAGTGGGTACCGTAACGCCTGATGCTGCAACAGCGGTTAAAAACGCTAAAGCTGGTCAAGTTCAATATCGTACTGACAAAGGCGGTATCGTTCATTGCACAATCGGCCGTGCTTCTTTCACGGTTGAACAGTTGCAAGGTAATCTGGCTGCTTTGGTTGATGCTTTGAATAAAGCTAAACCAGCTTCAAGCAAAGGTGTCTACCTGAAAAAATTATCAGTATCTAGCACTATGGGTGCTGGCGTACGCGTAGATCAAGCAAGTCTGATTGCTTAATTAGACTGTTTGAATTTTGTATGACGAGTAAGGCTGAGTAATTGGCCTTACTCACAAAGAGCTTTGGGCTCATTTCATTTAGCAATTATTTTATAAATGAAATGAGGTTATCAAAGACCGTAGGTGTCCATAAGGATTTAATTTAAGCATTTAGATGTGGGTGATCGAGTCTGATGACTGGATCCTCTGCTTTGAAAGTGTTTATGCCCACGCAGATGGCGCATCCCTAAACAGGTTAATACCTGATGACAGGTCGCCGTAAAAGTGGTTTTTATAATCTTGATGATTGTGAAAGCTGATTCTGCTTTAGTAATAAAGCGGAGATTTTAACGGAAGGAGAAAGACCTTGAGTCTAAATCTTACAGAGAAAAAAGCAGTAGTTGCTGAAGTTGGCGCACAAGTGGCGCAAGCTCAAGCGATTGTTCTTGCTGAGTATCGTGGCATCGGTGTGGCTGACATGACCGTATTGCGCGCGGAAGCTCGTAAATCTGGTGTGTACTTACGTGTGTTGAAAAACACATTGGTACGCCGTGCGGTAGACGGTACACCATTTGCAGCTCTTGCCGACGCTATGGTTGGCCCACTGTTGTTCGGCATTTCAGCGGACGCAGTTGCAGCAGCAAAAGTGATTAACAACTTTGCTAAAACTAACGACAAGATTGTTATCAAAGCAGGCGCAATGCCAAACCAAGTAATGGATGCCGCTGGCGTTCAAGCCTTGGCATCAACATTAAGCCGCGACGAATTGTTAGCCAAATTTGCACGTACCCTCAACGAGGTACCTACCAAGTTTGCACGCGCTATTGCGGCAGTTCGTGATGCTAAAGAAGCAGCTTAATTCAGCAAGGTGGCTTATCCAAGATAACAATCTAGGGATAACGATCTAGGTAACATTAATTAATTTTAGGGAATATTCAAATGGCAATTTCAAATGCAGATATTTTAGACGCAGTTGGCTCAATGTCAGTGTTAGAGTTAACAGCACTTATTAAAGAAATCGAAGAAAAATTCGGCGTTTCAGCAGCAGCAGTTGCTGTAGCAGCTTCAGCAGGTGGTGCAGCTCCAGCTGCAGCAGCTGAGCAATCTGAATTCAACGTTGTGTTGACAGCAGCTGGTGAAAGCAAAGTTAACGTAATTAAAGCAGTTCGCGAATTGACAGGCCTGGGCTTGAAAGAAGCGAAAGACTTGGTTGACGGCGCACCAAAAGTAATCAAAGAAGGCGTTTCAAAAGCTGACGCTGATGCAGCATTGAAAAAATTGATTGAAGCTGGCGCAACTGGCGAACTCAAATAATACATTGCTAAATGTATGAATTAGGCTGACGGGTAACAACCGTCAGCCTTCGCCATTTCTGATGGCGTAAATGTGTAACAAATTGTAATTGCGCTAACTTGCTATAGTTAGCAGTAACCTTCAGTTAAATCATGACTGAGGTTAGAGGTGAAAATACTTACGTAGTGGATGTAGTGCAAAAAAGTATTTTAATTTCTGCCCTCAAACATTAGGAGATGCAATGAGCTATTCCTTCACCGAAAAAAAACGCCTTCGTAAAAGTTTCGCCAAGCGCGAAAAAGTACAAGAGATTCCATATTTACTAGCAATGCAACTGGAGTCTTACAAGGCATTTTTACAAGCGGACGTTCCTGCGGATAAACGCACGGAAGACGGCCTGCAGTCAACATTCAGTTCAGTTTTTCCAATTGTCAGCCATTCAGGTAATGCACGTTTAGATTACGTCAGTTACCAGCTGGGCGCCGAGCCTTTTGATGTTAAAGAATGTCAGCAGCGTGGTTTGACCTATGCGGCACCTTTGCGCGTAAAAGTGCGCCTCACCATTATGGATAAAGAGGCTTCAAAGCCGACTGTTAAAGAGGTTAAAGAGCAGGAAGTCTACATGGGCGAATTGCCTTTGATGACTGATAATGGCTCATTTGTGATTAACGGTACCGAGCGTGTAATTGTTTCTCAATTGCACCGTAGCCCAGGCGTGTTCTTTGAGCATGATAGAGGCAAAACTCACAGCTCAGGTAAATTGCTGTTTTCAGCTCGTATTATTCCTTATCGTGGTTCATGGTTAGACTTCGAGTTCGATCCTAAAGATTACCTGTACTTCCGTATCGACCGTCGCCGTAAAATGCCGGTAACTATTTTGTTGAAAGCGTTGGGTTATACGCCAGAGCAAATTATTTCAACATTCTACGATTTTGACACCTTCCACATCAGCAAATCTGGCGTGGAATTCACTATCGTTCCTGAGCGTTTACGTGGTGAAGTTGCCAAATTTGATATCGTTGCTAAAGACGGCACCGTAATTGTTGCAAAAGACAAACGTATTACAGTAAAACATATCCGTGATATGGAAAAAGCTGGCGTAAATCAAATTGCTGTTCCACAAGATTTTATTCTTGGCCGTGCTTTAGCTAACACCATTATCGATCAAGAGACTGGCGAAGTTGTCGCTAACTCTAATGATGAAATTACAGAATCATTGCTGGAGAAATTGGTTGATGCGAATGTTGCTTCAATTAAAACCTTATACTCCAATGATCTGGATCATGGTGACTACATTTCACAAACTCTGCGTATTGATGAAATCCCTGACCAATACAGCGCACGCGTAGCAATCTACCGTATGATGCGCCCTGGTGAGCCGCCAACAGAAGAATCTGTTGAAGCCTTATTCCAAGGTTTGTTCTTCAATGAAGAGCGCTATGATTTATCGCGTGTTGGCCGCATGAAATTTAACCGCCGCGCGTTCCCGCAAAAAGCGGAAGAACGTCAATCAGAGTGGATTAAACGCTTCTATGAGGCTGTAGGCGCACGTGGCGATGAAGGTTCAAATATCCTTTCAAATGAAGATATCCTGGCTGTCATCGCGGTATTGCTTGAGTTGCGTAATGGCCATGGCGAGATTGACGATATTGACCACCTGGGTAACCGTCGTATCCGTTCAGTCGGTGAGTTGGCAGAGAATCAATTCCGTACCGGTTTGGTGCGTGTTGAGCGTGCAGTTAAAGAGCGCTTGTCACAAGCTGAATCAGACAACCTCATGCCGCATGACTTGATCAATGCTAAACCAGTATCAAGCGCAATCCGTGAGTTCTTTGGTTCAAGCCAATTGTCACAATTTATGGATCAGACTAACCCGTTGTCTGAAATTACGCACAAACGCCGTATTTCAGCATTGGGCCCAGGCGGTTTGACACGTGAACGTGCCGGCTTTGAAGTGCGTGACGTTCATTCGACCCACTACGGTCGTGTATGTCCAATTGAAACGCCAGAAGGTCCAAACATTGGTTTGATCAACTCATTGGCGCTGTATGCACGTACTAATGATTATGGCTTTTTGGAAACACCATACCGCCGTGTTGAAGGCAACAAGGTTTCTGACACCATTGACTACCTCTCAGCGATTGAAGAGAGTCAATACATGATTGCGCAAGCAAACACAGACCTTGATGGTAAAAATATGTTCGTTGATGATTTGATCTCATCACGTCATCACAACGAATTTACCATGACGCAACCTGACCGCGTTCAATACATGGATGTGGCGCCAGGCCAGATTGTTTCTGTGGCTGCATCACTGATTCCATTCTTGGAACACGATGACGCGAACCGTGCATTGATGGGTGCAAACATGCAACGTCAAGCGGTACCGTGTTTACGTGCTGAGAAGCCAGTTGTTGGTACAGGTATTGAACGTACTGTGGCAGTTGACTCCGGTACTGTAGTTACTGCATTGCGTGGCGGTGTCGTTGATTATGTAGACTCAGGCCGTATTGTGGTACGTGTAAATGACGATGAGGCGAAAGCCGGCGAAGTTGGTGTTGATATTTACAACCTGACTAAATATACACGTTCTAATCAAAACACCAATATTAACCAGCGTCCACTGGTAAAAGTGGGCGACAAACTGTCTCGTGGTGACGTGATTGCTGATGGCGCATCAACCGACATGGGTGAATTGGCGCTAGGTCAAAACATGCTGATCGGCTTTATGCCATGGAACGGTTATAACTACGAAGACTCAGTGTTGATTTCAGAGCGCGTAGTTGCAGAAGATCGCTACACCTCTATCCATATTGAAGAACTGTCTGTCGTGGCACGTGATACCAAACTGGGTGCTGAAGAAATCACTCAGGATATTTCTAATCTGAGCGAGCGTATGTTAGCGCGCCTGGATGAAGTGGGTATTATTCATATTGGTGCTGAAGTTGAAGCTGGCGACGTATTGGTTGGTAAAGTAACACCAAAAGGTGAAACTCAACTGACTCCGGAAGAAAAACTGCTGCGTGCTATTTTCGGTGAAAAAGCCTCAGACGTTAAAGATACATCATTACGCGTACCTTCAGGTATGAGCGGTACGGTGATTGACGTGCAAGTGTTTACACGTGAAGGTATCGACCGTGACGCACGCGCGCAGCAGATTATCGATGACCAATTGGCACACTACAAAAAAGACCTGGCCGACCAGATGCGTATTGTGGAAGACGACGCCTTTGGTCGTATCCGCCGCCTGATTGAAGGTAAGGTTGCGACCGGTGGTCCAAACAAACTGAAAAAAGGTGAAACACTGACCGGCGAGTATCTGGAAAGTGTAGGCCGTTATGACTGGTTTGATATCCGCTTGTCTGATGAGGAAACTGCGCGTCAATTAGAACAGTTGAAAGATGGCTTGTCACAAGCACGTATTGAGTTTGATAACCGTTTTGAAGAGAAAAAACGTAAATTGACTCAAGGTGATGAATTGCCTCCAGGCGTACAAAAAATGGTTAAGGTTTACCTTGCTGTTAAACGCCGCATTCAACCTGGTGACAAGATGGCTGGTCGTCACGGTAACAAGGGTGTAATTTCAAAAATCTGTCCGGTTGAAGATATGCCGCATATGGCAGACGGTACACCAATGGACATCGTGTTGAATCCGCTAGGCGTTCCTTCACGTATGAACATCGGTCAGATTTTGGAAGTGCATTTGGGCTGGGCTGCTAAAGGTCTGGGTCTGCGCATTGAAGAAATGCTGCGTCAGGAAGCTAAAGTTGCTGAAATCCGCAAATTCCTGGAGAAAATCTACAATGACAGCACCGGTAAGAAAGAGGACATTAAATCTTTCACTGATGCTGAAATCCTGGATTTAGCGAAAAACCTGACTAGCGGTGTGCCTTTTGCAACGCCGGTATTCGATGGTGCTGCCGAGTCTGATATTAAAGAGATGCTGGATTTAGCGTTCCCGGATGATGATGCGCGTACCAAGCAATTGCAATTCCATGCAGGCAAAACACAAGTTACCTTGTTTGATGGCCGCACCGGTGAAGCATTTGAGCGTCCAGTGACCGTTGGTTACATGCACTTCCTGAAATTGCATCACTTGGTTGATGACAAGATGCATGCGCGTTCTACAGGTCCTTACTCACTGGTTACACAGCAGCCATTGGGCGGTAAAGCTCAGTTTGGTGGCCAACGTTTCGGTGAGATGGAGGTTTGGGCACTTGAAGCTTATGGTGCTTCATATACCTTGCAAGAGATGCTGACAGTTAAGTCTGATGACGTAACCGGGCGTACCAAAGTATATGAAAATATCGTCAAGGGCGAACACAAGATTGATGCAGGCATGCCTGAATCATTCAACGTGCTGGTGAAAGAAATTCGTTCACTCGCTATCGACATTGACCTAGACAGAAACTAAGGATAATTCACATGAAAGCTCTATTAGACTTATTCAAACAGGTAACGCAAGAAGAGGAATTTGATGCAATCAAGATTGCGTTAGCTTCACCTGAAAAAATCCGTTCATGGTCATATGGCGAAGTGAAAAAGCCAGAAACCATTAACTACCGTACTTTCAAGCCAGAACGTGATGGCCTGTTCTGCGCCAAAATCTTTGGTCCTATCAAAGATTACGAGTGCTTGTGCGGAAAATACAAACGCTTGAAGCATCGCGGCGTAATCTGCGAAAAATGCGGCGTTGAAGTGACGTTGTCAAAAGTGCGTCGTGAGCGTATGGGTCACATTGATCTGGCATCACCGGTTGCACACATTTGGTTCCTGAAATCACTGCCAAGCCGATTGGGTATGGTTTTGGATATCGCTTTGCGTGATATCGAGCGCGTGCTGTACTTTGAAGCATTCATCGTGGTTGATCCAGGCATGACGCCGCTGACACGTGGCCAGTTATTGACCGAAGACGACTATTTGGCAAAAGTAGAAGAATACGGTGACGAATTCAACGCGGTAATGGGTGCCGAAGCGGTACGTGAATTGTTGCGTACAATGGACATCGAGCGTGAAATCTCGACTTTACGTCAAGACCTGGGCGCAACCGGTTCAGAAGCCAAGATCAAGAAAATCGCTAAACGCCTGAAAGTACTGGAAGCATTCCAGAAATCTGGCATTAAGCCAGAGTGGATGATCCTGGAAATCCTGCCAGTATTGCCGCCAGAATTACGTCCATTGGTTCCATTGGATGGCGGTCGTTTTGCAACGTCTGACTTGAACGATCTGTATCGCCGCGTAATCAATCGTAACAATCGTTTGAAACGTTTGTTAGAGTTGAAAGCACCGGAAATCATCGTACGTAACGAAAAACGTATGCTGCAAGAAGCGGTAGACTCATTGCTGGACAATGGTCGTCGTGGCAAGGTAATGACAGGCGCTAACAAGCGTCCATTGAAATCCTTGGCTGACATGATTAAGGGTAAAGGCGGTCGTTTCCGTCAGAACTTGCTCGGTAAGCGTGTTGACTACTCTGGTCGTTCAGTGATTGTGGTTGGTCCGCAGCTGAAGTTACATCAGTGCGGTCTGCCTAAGAAAATGGCTTTGGAATTATTCAAACCATTTATCTTCCACAAGCTAGAAGTGTTGGGCTTGGCGACTACGATTAAAGCAGCGAAGAAAAAGGTTGAAGAAGAAGGACCAGAAGTATGGGATATCCTCGAGGATGTAATTCGCGAGCATCCGGTACTGCTGAACCGTGCACCTACCTTGCACCGTTTGGGTATCCAGGCGTTTGAACCTATCCTGATTGAAGGTAAGGCGATTCAGTTGCATCCGTTGGTTTGTGCGGCATTCAACGCCGACTTTGACGGTGACCAAATGGCGGTTCACGTTCCATTGAGCTTGGAAGCACAAATGGAAGCACGTACCTTGATGCTGGCATCCAATAATGTACTGTCACCTGCAAACGGTGAGCCAATTATCGTGCCTTCACAGGATATCGTGTTGGGTCTGTACTACATGACACGTGAGAAAGTAAATGCGCGTGGTACCGGCATGCGTTTTTCAGATGTTAAGGAAGTGCAACGTGCCTATGATCAGAATCTGATCGATTTGCATGCAAAAGTTACTGTACGTATCAAGGAATTTGATCTTGATCTGGACGGTGTTAAAACTGAAAAAACCACACGTTACGAAACTACTGTGGGTCGTGCCTTGCTGTCAGAAATTCTGCCTGCAGGCCTGTCTTTCAGCAACATTGATAAAGCATTGAAAAAGAAAGAAATTTCAAAACTTATCAACACCAGCTTCCGTAAAGTCGGTATCCGCGAAACCGTTATTTTTGCTGATAAATTGATGTACACCGGTTACTCATATGCAACTAAAGCTGGTATTTCCATCAGCATCAACGATATGTTGGTGCCGACAGAGAAAGAGCAATTGATTGCTGCTGCTGATGCCGAAGTTAAGGAAATTGAAGACCAATACGTTTCTGGTTTGGTAACGCAAGGTGAGCGCTACAATAAAGTGGTGGATATCTGGGGTCGTGCTGGCGACAAAGTTGCTGATGCGATGATGAAGCAGCTGCGTGAAGAAGATGTACTGGATGCCGACGGCAAGCAAATCAAAGATGCTGCTGGTAAAGTGATGCGCCAGGAATCATTCAATGCAATTTACATGATGGCCGACTCAGGTGCTCGTGGTTCTGCAGCGCAGGTACGTCAGTTGGCCGGTATGCGCGGCCTGATGGCGAAACCGGATGGATCTATTATTGAAACGCCGATTAAAGCGAACTTCCGTGATGGCCTGAACGTGTTGCAATACTTTATTTCCACCCACGGTGCGCGTAAAGGTCTGGCCGATACCGCGTTGAAAACAGCGAACTCAGGTTACCTGACACGTCGTCTGGTTGACGTTACACAAGATTTGGTTGTTACCGAGCATGATTGCGGTACAACTGATGGCCTGGTAACTAAAGCCCTGGTTAAAGGTGGTGAGGTAATCGAGCCATTGCATGACCGTATTCTGGGTCGCACCGCTGCATTGGATGTAATCAATCCTGAAACACAGGAAGTGATCTACCCAGCAGGTACATTGCTGACCGAAGATGAAGTTGAGCACATTGATGCCTTGGGTATTGATGAAGTTAAAGTGCGTACCGCGCTGACTTGCGATACACGTTACGGTATTTGTGCGAAATGTTACGGCCGTGATCTGGGCCGCGGCAAGCTGATTAGCCAAGGTGAATCAGTAGGTGTGATTGCTGCGCAGTCTATTGGTGAACCTGGTACGCAGTTGACTATGCGTACCTTCCACATCGGTGGTGCGGTATCACGTGCAGCTTCAGTATCTCAGGTTGAAAGTAAATCTAACGGTATCTTGAATTTCACTTCAACCATGCGTTATGTAACCAATGCGCGTAACGAACAAGTGGTGATTTCGCGTAATGGTGAAGTCATTGTTGCCGATGAAAATGGCCGTGAGCGTGAGCGTCATAAAGTGCCATACGGTGCAACATTGCAAATTACAGACGGCAAAACAATTAAAGCCGGTCAAGCGATTGCAACATGGGATCCGCATACTCGTCCAATTATTACCGAGTACGCAGGTTTTGTTAAATTCGAAAACGTTGAAGAAGGTATCACCGTTGCTAAACAGATCGATGACGTAACAGGTTTGTCATCATTGGTGGTTATTGATCCTAAGCAACGTGCTGGCCAAACCAAAGGTTTGCGTCCACAAGTTAAATTATTGGACAGCAACGGTGTAGAAGTTAAGCTTGCCGGCGGTGATCAGCCAGTAAACGTAACATTCCAAATCGGTTGTATTATTAACGTTAAAGATGGTCAGGAAGTTGGTGTGGGTGAAGTGTTGGCTCGCGTACCACAGGAATCATCTAAAACTCGTGATATTACCGGTGGTCTGCCACGCGTAGCTGAGTTGTTTGAAGCACGTTCACCAAAAGATGCAGGTATGCTGGCTGAAGTAACCGGTACCGTATCATTCGGTAAGGACACCAAAGGCAAGCAACGTCTGGTGATCACTGATCTGGACGGTATTTCTAATGAATATCTGATTCCTAAAGATAAACACGTGACTGCGCATGACGGTCAAGTGGTGACTAAGGGTGAAACGATTGTTGACGGCCCAGCTGATCCGCAAGATATTTTACGCTTGCAAGGCCGCGAAGCTTTGGCACGTTACATCATCGATGAAGTGCAAGACGTTTACCGTTTGCAAGGCGTTAAGATTAATGACAAGCACATTGAAGTTATTGTGCGTCAAATGTTGCGCCGCGTACGTGTAACTGATGCCGGTGATACAAGCTTCATCTTGGGTGAGCAAGTTGAACGTGCTGATTTGTTAGCTGAAAATGAAAGAGTGATTGCGCAAGACCAACGTCCCGCACAATTTGAGTATGTATTGCTTGGTATTACTAAAGCATCATTATCAACTGACTCATTTATTTCAGCGGCTTCATTCCAGGAAACAACACGCGTGTTAACCGAGGCTGCAATTCTGGGTAAACGTGATGAGTTGCGTGGTTTGAAAGAGAACGTCATTGTTGGTCGTCTGATTCCGGCCGGTACAGGCTTGGCATATCACGAAGCGCGTAAGCGTGCCGCGGTTGCCGGTGGCGTACCTGCTGCACAAATTCCAACAGAACAAGTGGCGTTGGAAGCAGAAGAGGTTGCAGTTGAAACCTCTTCAGTAGTAGGTAGTGAAACAGCTGCAGAATAAAATCAGATATTTACCGTAAGGGCAATCAACACTGATGTTGCAACTTTAGTTGTAACATCAGTGCGATAAGTCTTGACAATAAAAGTCAGGCTAAATAGAATGCTGAGTTTTTCAGGATGGTGTTATTGTCATTAATGACTTCGCCATCCTGGTTATTTTGTAGATTCATAGTAATAATTTATTTAAAGAACATCATTAGAGGTTATAGGCAATGCCAACCATCAATCAGTTAGTACGTAAACCACGCGTTAAAGTGGTCACCAAGAGCAAAGTGCCTGCACTTGAAGCTTGTCCGCAAAAACGTGGTGTTTGCACTCGCGTTTATACTACTACACCTAAAAAGCCTAACTCGGCTTTGCGTAAGGTTGCAAAAGTTCGCTTGACCAATGGCTATGAAGTAATTAGCTATATTGGCGGTGAAGGTCATAACTTGCAAGAGCATAGCGTGGTATTGCTACGTGGTGGTCGTGTAAAAGACTTGCCAGGTGTGCGTTACCATATGGTGCGCGGTAGTTTGGATACTGCAGGTGTTAAAGATCGTAAACAATCACGTTCTAAATACGGTGCTAAGCGTCCTAAAGAAGCTAAAGCGAAGTAATTTGAATGTCAATGAGCCGTTTATCGGTTCGAAATTATTAATGTGCGGCTAACCAAAAGCCTTGCTTGAGCAGTTGCTAGCAAAACATAAAAGAGAATAGAGAAGATTATGCCAAGACGTAGAGAAGTCCCCAAACGCAACATTCTGCCAGATCCAAAATTCGGCAGCCAAGAAGTGTCAAAATTTGTAAACGTACTGATGACAGGTGGTAAGAAATCTGTGGCTGAGCGTATTTTATACGGCGCTTTTGACCAGGTAACCAGCAAGACAAGCAAAGATGCGCTGGAAGTGTTTACACTCGCGCTTACAAACTTGCGTCCATTAGTTGAAGTTAAGAGTCGCCGTGTAGGTGGCGCTAACTATCAAGTGCCGGTTGAAGTTCGTCCAAGCCGTCGTAGTGCTTTAGCAATGCGTTGGTTGCGTGATGCAGCGCGTAAGCGTGGTGAAAAATCAATGGGCTTGCGTTTAGCTGCTGAATTGATTGAAGCTTCTGAAGGTCGTGGTTCAGCGATGAAGAAACGTGAAGAAGTTCATCGTATGGCAGAAGCAAACAAGGCGTTCTCACACTTCAGGTTTTAATTGATCAAATGTACCTTTTTGTAAAGGTACATTTGTTTTTAGTGAGTTGTTCTTTAAGAATTTTAAGCAATAATATTTAAGCAAAGGTAATAACCGTGGCTCGTCAAACCCCTATTAATCGCTATCGTAATATTGGTATTTCTGCACATATTGATGCAGGTAAAACAACTACGACCGAGCGTATTCTTTTCTACACAGGCGTTAACCATAAAATCGGTGAAGTGCATGATGGCGCTGCTACCATGGACTGGATGGAGCAAGAGCAAGAGCGTGGCATTACTATTACCTCTGCTGCTACCACCTGTTTCTGGAAGGGTATGGGCGGTCAGTATGAGCAGCATCGCTTCAATATTATTGATACCCCAGGTCACGTTGACTTCACTATCGAGGTGGAGCGTTCAATGCGTGTGCTGGATGGTGCCTGTATGGTGTACTGTGCGGTGGGTGGTGTTCAGCCGCAATCTGAAACAGTATGGCGTCAAGCAACTAAATACAAAGTGCCACGTTTGGCGTTTGTAAATAAAATGGATCGTTCTGGTGCTGACTTCTATAAAGTTGTTGACCAAATGCGTACCCGCCTGAAAGCTAACCCGGTTCCTATCGTTATTCCTATTGGTCGTGAAGATACTTTCACTGGTGTGGTTGATCTTATCAAGATGAAAGCTATCATCTGGGATGAAGCTTCACAAGGTATGAAATTCGAATACGGTGAGATCCCTGCTGACTTGGTTGAAGTTGCAAATAAATGGCGTGAGAACATGGTTGAAGCTGCTGCTGAAGCCAGTGAAGACTTGATGAACAAGTACCTTGAAGAAGGTGACTTGTCAGAAGCTGACATTATTCTAGGTTTGCGTACTCGCACCATTGCAACTGAAATTCAACCTATGTTGTGCGGTACAGCATTTAAAAACAAAGGTGTTCAACGTATGTTGGATGCTGTAGTTGATTTCCTGCCATCACCAGTAGATATTCCAGATATTGAAGGTGAAGATGAAGATGGTGAGCGCATCACTCGTAAAGCTGATGACAAAGAAAGCTTGTCAGCATTAGCATTTAAATTGATGACTGACCCGTTTGTTGGTCAGCTGACATTTATCCGTGTTTACTCTGGTGTGTTGAATAAGGGCGATACTGTATATAACTCTGTAAAAGGTCGTAAAGAGCGTATTGGACGTATCGTTCAGATGCATGCAAATACCCGCCAAGAAGTTGATGAAGTTGTTGCAGGTGATATTGCAGCGGCAATCGGCTTGAAAGATGTTACTACTGGTGAGTCTTTGTGTTCAGTAGATAATCCTATCATTCTTGAGCGCATGGTTTTCCCTGAGCCGGTTATCCACGTTGCTGTTGAGCCGAAAACTAAAGCCGACCAGGAAAAAATGGGTATTGCTTTGGGTCGTTTGGCTCAAGAGGACCCTTCATTCCGCGTGCGTTCAGATGAAGAATCAGGCCAAACCATTATTTCTGGTATGGGTGAGTTGCACTTGGATATTATTGTTGACCGTATGCGTCGTGAGTTTAACGTTGAGGCTAGCGTTGGTGCTCCTCAAGTTGCTTACCGTGAAGCGATCAAGAAGAAAGTTGAAGTTGAAGGCAAGTTCGTTAAGCAGTCTGGTGGTAAAGGTCAGTATGGTCACGTATGGTTGATCATGGAGCCAAACGAAGCTGGTAAAGGCTTTGAATTCGTTGATCAGATTAAAGGCGGTACAGTGCCACGCGAATTTATTCCTGCTGTTGAAAAAGGTCTGCGTGAAACAATTCCATCAGGTATCTTGGCTGGCTTCCCAGTGGTAGATGTGAAGGTAACGCTGTTTGACGGTTCATACCATGATGTTGACTCGAACGAAAACGCATTTAAGATGGCTGCTTCTATCGGTTTCAAAGATGGTATGCGTAAGGCAGATCCAGTATTGCTGGAACCTATCATGGCTGTTGAAATTGAAACTCCTGAAGACTACATGGGTGATGTGATGGGTGACCTGTCATCACGCCGCGGTATGATTCAGGGCATGGAAGACACAGCAGGTGGCGGTAAAGCAATTCGTGCTGAAGTGCCATTGTCAGAAATGTTTGGTTACGCAACCACTGTGCGTTCATTGTCACAGGGTCGTGCAAGCTACAGCATGGAATTTAAGCACTATGCTGAAGCACCAAGAAATGTGGCTGAAGCCATTATGAACAAGAAATAGTCCATAACTAATTAATTTTTAAAGTTTGATAAAAGGAAATAATCATGGCAAAAGGTAAATTCGAACGGACCAAGCCGCACGTAAACGTAGGCACAATTGGCCACGTTGACCACGGTAAAACAACATTAACAGCAGCGATCACCACTGTACTGACAAAAAAATTCGGTGGCGAAGCGAAAGCCTACGATCAAATTGACGCTGCACCAGAAGAAAAAGCACGTGGTATTACCATCAACACAGCGCACGTAGAATACGAAACAGCAACCCGCCACTACGCACACGTTGACTGTCCAGGCCACGCCGACTACGTTAAGAACATGATTACCGGTGCCGCACAAATGGACGGCGCAATCCTGGTATGTTCAGCAGCTGACGGCCCTATGCCACAAACTCGCGAACACATCCTGTTAGCACGTCAAGTAGGCGTACCATACATCATCGTATACCTGAACAAAGCTGACCTGGTTGACGATCCTGAACTGCTCGAACTCGTAGAAATGGAAGTACGTGACCTGTTAAGCAAATACGACTTCCCAGGCGACGACACACCAATCATCACTGGCTCAGCACGTGCTGCCCTGGAAGGTGACCAATCGGAAATCGGCGAACCATCAATTTTCAAACTGGCAGACGCATTAGACAGCTACATCCCATTGCCAGAGCGCGCAATCGACGGCGCATTCCTGATGCCAGTAGAAGACGTATTCTCAATCTCAGGTCGTGGTACCGTAGTAACAGGCCGTATCGAACGCGGCATTGTTAAAGTCGGCGACGAAATTGAAATCGTAGGTATCAAAGACACACTCAAAACCACCTGTACTGGTGTTGAAATGTTCCGCAAACTGCTCGACCAAGGTCAAGCAGGCGACAACGTAGGCGTATTGCTACGTGGTACAAAACGTGAAGAAGTTGAACGTGGTCAAGTATTGGCAAAAGCTGGTTCTATCAAACCACACACCAAATTCACAGCAGAAATCTACGTGTTGGGTAAAGATGAAGGTGGTCGTCACACGCCATTCTTCCAAGGCTACCGTCCACAATTCTACTTCCGTACCACAGACGTAACTGGCGCAGTTGAATTGCCAGCAGGTACAGAAATGGTAATGCCAGGTGACAACGTATCAATCACCGTAACACTGATTGCTCCAATCGCGATGGAAGAAGGCTTGCGCTTCGCTATCCGTGAAGGTGGTCGTACAGTGGGTGCTGGTGTTGTAGCTAAGATTATCGAGTAATTTTTGTAGTTAAATCAAACGGCAGAGTGAACTCTGCCGTTTCGCTCTTTTGAAAGGCAGTAAAATGACAAACCAAAAAATCCGTATTCGTCTTAAAGCATTTGATTATCGTTTGATTGATCAATCAGCTCAAGAAATCGTAGAAACTGCCAAACGTACTGGTGCAGTTGTTAAAGGTCCAGTACCGTTACCAACACGTATTGAACGTTTTGACATTTTGCGTTCACCACACGTTAACAAAACATCTCGAGATCAATTCGAAATTCGTACCCATCAACGTTTGATGGATATTGTTGATCCTACTGATAAAACAGTTGATGCATTGATGAAGTTGGACTTGCCAGCTGGTGTTGATGTTGAAATTAAACTGTAAATTTTTTGCAGTAAATTATAGTTGTAAATATTTGTTGTAAAACCAATGGAGGTTCGGTATAATCCGGCCTCTTTCATTGAAGTCGGTCAATTGTAATCGGCTTTTTAACTAAAAATAAAGGAAACGATCATGAGCTTAGGGCTTATTGGTCGCAAAGTGGGTATGACCCGCGTATTTACCGAGGATGGCGCAAGCGTTCCGGTAACTGTGCTGGAAGTCGTACCTAACCGCGTGACACAGATCAAGACGACCGCAAGCGATGGCTATACTGGCCTTCAAGTTGCTTATGGTACTCGTCGTGCTAGCCGTGTAACCAAGGCTTTGGCTGGGCATTATGCCAAGTCAGGTTCTGCTGCAGGTGCTGGTATTCATGAATTCTCAGTTGGTGACGACGTTTTAGCTAACTACACTCCTGGTGCAAATATCACTGTTGATATTTTTGAAGCAGGTCAGAAAGTTGACGTTACAGGCACTTCGTTAGGTAAAGGCTTTGCTGGCGCAATCAAACGTCATCACTTTAAGTCTAACCGTGCTTCTCATGGTAACTCACGTTCACATAACGTACCTGGTTCTATTGGTATGGCGCAGGATCCTGGTCGCGTATTCCCGGGTAAGCGCATGCCTGGTCATTTGGGTGCTGTTAAAGTAACTACTCAAAACCTTGAGGTTGTTCGTGTTGATGTCGAGCGCAATCTGATATTGATTAAAGGTGCAATCCCTGGTTCTAAGGGTGGTGACGTTGTTGTGCGTCCAGCCATTAAAGCTAAAGCTGCCAAGGCGCAGGGAGGTTCTAAATAATGGAACTTAAACTAATAGATAAAAACGGCAAAGCCGCGAAAAAAGGCGTAACTGTATCTGAAGGTACATTTGGACGTGAGTTCAATGAGGCTTTGGTGCATCAGGTTGTGGTTGCATACATGGCAAATGCCCGTACAGCTACACGTGCTCAAAAGGGCCGTGATACTGTAGCGCATACAACCCATAAGCCATACGCTCAAAAAGGTACTGGTAACGCTCGTTCAGGTATGAGCTCAAGTCCAATTTGGCGTGGAGGTGGTCGTGCATTCCCTAACTCACCTAATGAAAATTTCAGCCACAAGGTAAACCGTAAGGCTTACCGTGCTGGCATGCAAACTATCTTGTCTGAATTGGTTCGTCAAGAACGCTTAAGCGTAGTTGAAGAGTTCAACGTTGATACGCCTAAGACAAAAGCGTTGGCAGAAAAAATTAAAGGTTTTGGTTACACCGGTGGCGTGTTGGTTTTAACTGACGGCTTCGATGAAAACCTGTACTTGTCTTCACGCAATCTCACTAATGTGATGATAGTTGAAGCGCAATATGCTGATCCTGTTAGCTTGGTGCGTTTCCCTAATGTAGTTGCGACAGCTGCTGCAGTGAAGAAACTTGAGGAGATCTTAGCATGATGAGCGCTATTACTAAAACTCAAGATCGTTTGCTGCAAGTAATTTTGGCTCCACAAATCACTGAAAAAGCGACATACATTGCTGACAAGCATCAGCAAATCGCTTTTAAAGTGCGTACTGATGCTACTAAACCTGAAATCAAGGCTGCTGTTGAGCTGGTTTTCAAAGTTGAAGTTGATAAAGTTGCCGTGATTAATGTTGGCGGTAAAGTTAAACGTGCTGGCAAACGCATGGGTAAACGTAACGACTGGAAAAAAGCTTATGTGAGCTTGAAGCCAGGTCAAGAAATTAATTTCGCAGCGGGCGAATAAGGAGAGAAGATATGGCATTAGTTAAAGTCAAACCAACTTCCCCCGGTCGTCGTGGCGTACTTAAGGTGGTAACGCCTGATTTGTA
>Ga0208756_100419_pt1 | contig 19575 bp, 14 predicted proteins | sample LakWasMe73_LOW10_2_FD_183901 | JGI IMG/M metagenome (GOLD analysis project Ga0208756, IMG submission 183901) | Freshwater sediment methanotrophic microbial communities from Lake Washington under simulated oxygen tension - Sediment Metagenome... | ecosystem: Environmental > Aquatic > Freshwater >... | reverse complement strand
CGATATTGGTGGAAAGCTGAAAGCGGATAAATTTGACCATGTTGTCGTAAATGCCTCTTCCTTCCTTGACTGCCTTGACGATGGTGGCGAAATTGTCATCGGTCAGTATCATCGTTGCCGCTTCCTGAGCGACATCGGTGCCGGTGATACCCATGGCGATGCCAATATCGGCGTTCTTCAGGGCCGGGGCATCGTTGACGCCGTCGCCGGTCATCGCAACAATGTGACCGTCTGCTTTTAAGGCTTTTACAATCCTGACTTTCTGTTCGGGCGCAGTGCGGGCGAAGACGGCGATGGCGTTAATGCGTGCGGCCAGAGCGGCGTCATCCAGACCGGCCAGTTCCTCGCCTTCGATCACTTCGCCCGCCAAGCCCAGTTCCTTGGCAATCGCAAAGGCGGTTACCTTTTGGTCGCCGGTGATCATCTTGACTGCGATACCGGCGTGTTGACAGAGTTTGATGGCTACACGGGCTTCAGCTCTTGGCGGATCCATCAGACCCACCAGCGCAACAAAGCTAAGCTCCTTGATGTATTGAAACAGATCGCCATCAAGCGCAATGGTATCGGCGGGCAGTGTTCGTACTGCCACTCCCAGTACCCGCAAACCGGTGCCGGCCATAATTTCGTTTTGTGTCACCAGGGTGTCTTGCTGGATGGGGACAGGGCTGCCATTGTTATCGACAATCGATTGACACAGCTTTAGCAATACTTCCGGTGCGCCTTTAATGAACACCTTGATCTGATCGCCATGACGATGAAATGTCGCCATAAATTTATGCTCGGCATCAAAAGGGATTTCGGCAATTCGGGGTAGTTGACTGTTTGCCTGCTCCTTGTCGATACCGCCTTTAACGGCAAGCACCAGTAATGCACCTTCCATCGGGTCGCCAACCACCTGCTGCCCTTGCAAATGGCTGTTATTGCACAAAGCCAGCGGCAACAATAAATCCGACAGATCCCTTGGCGGACTGTTTGGTAAAATTTCACCGACAATGTCATAACCTTCGCCACTAACGTTATAACTTTGACCTTTATAAAAGATTGCCCGGGCTGTCATCTGATTGACCGTCAAGGTACCGGTCTTATCGGTACAGATAACAGTGGTACAGCCCAGCGTTTCCACGGCGGCCAAACGTTTGACGATGGCCTGTTGACGCGCCATGCGGTGCATCCCCAGCGCAAGCGTTACCGTAACAACCGCCGGTAGGCCTTCGGGGATGGCCGCCACGGCCAAAGCGATAGCGGTAAAAGCTGTCTGGATCAACGGTTCCCCTCGCCACAGTGCGCTGACAAACAAAACGACAATGACCGCCAGCGCAATCAGCGCCATGCGTTTACCGAGACTGTCGAGCTGAATTTGTAGCGGCGTGGCCCCGTCTTCTGTTTGCGTTAACAGGTTCGCCAGTTTGCCGATTTCGGTTTCCATGCCGGTGGCAGTTACCACCATTTCAGCACGGCCACGAGTGACGGCATTGTTCATGTAAAGCATGTTGCTGCGTTCGGCGAGAGGCAGTGATGCCATTGTAAGCGCCTGCTTCTGCTTGGTAACTGGCATCGACTCACCGGTCAGGGAGGATTCATCGACTTCCAGTGTGTGTGCAGTGATAATGCGGCCATCTGCGGGTATTTTGCTGCCGGCTTCGAGAATGACAATATCCCCCGGCACGAGCTGGTCGGCAGGCAGTTCAACATTACTACCGTCCCGGCGTACCTCGGCTAGCAACGCAAGCATCTTTTTAAGCGCAGCCAGCGATTTTTCGGCCTGAAATTCCTGATAAAATCCCAATAAGCCGTTAATGATGACAACAATCAGGATCACTACGCCGTCTTTTAAATCACCGATAGCGGCAGCCAAAACAGCCGCTGCAATCAGCACCAGAATGAGAAAGCTCTTGAATTGGGAGAGCAGCAAATGCCAGGCGGGGCGCGGCGGCTTCTCGACAAGCCGGTTAAGGCCGTAACGGTGCAAACGATCTGCGGCATCGGTTTGGCTCAAGCCGGTAGCTAGCTCCGAAACCTGTTCATGGAGCGCTTCTTCCGCTGACAGGATATGCCAGGCAGGTCTGGTTACTGCGTCTGGAGAGGATGCCGTATTGTCCTGTGCAGAGCCTCCATTATATCGCCAGGGATGGCGTGCATGCCGCAAGCCTGTCGGGAACAGGCGCGGCGGGCGACGTTTATAAAAACAACGCCTTGCGGTTAACCAAATCAATGCGCCTGAAATAGCGACTAGCATGGCGATTCCCGGTAAAGCGGCAATTTCCATGAAAAAATCATTTTTAAATAAATCTTTAACCAGTGGCATTACAGTGTGTCTCCATTGTGTCGTGCAAAATTTCACCTCAAACCCAATCGGCGCAATACCTGTCAAAGCCAAATAGTATGCTCTGTAATGGGCTTTTTCCGGCATTTTCAGGGTAAATCAATCGTTGGATGACTTGTCCCGAAACATCGTTCCAAATGACTGGGCCTGCATCATCAGGTTATCCCCGGTGATTGCAAGGAATGGCCTGGCCGGACAACCGGCAGTATATAACGCTCTTGCTGTCCAGACATTGCAGGTTCTGAACAAGTGGTACGTTTCTTGAGACCGATAAAACTGACTGACGCCATAGAGGCCCGCACCTGAAGGTACCAGGTTGCCGATCGAATTCCTGTCATAACTTGCCGCAATATAACGGATCAAGCGTTGAAATCCGGCATCTGACAGCCGGACTATAATGATCTCGCTATGAGGAAAATAGGCGGCTACGGAATCATTGAAAGCAACAATGTGCAAGACGCTTGGCGTAGGCAAAAAGATTGCCTTAAGGGCAATGCCCAAGTGAGACCTAGGAGTTTGGTAGAAATCCCTGTCGCCCCACCCGATTTCAAGATAGTCGGTGCTGGAAAAGCCCTTGTGAACCAGCCGGATATCATCGGGTATATCAACCCTTTTAATAACGATACCGACGTGCCAGCCGTGACTTATCAGATAGATTGTTTTCGCCGACTCCCTTTCGTCTACGGGACACTCCCCATTGATCGAAGCCGCACACCCACTGCAAAGGGCTGTTACAGTCAGTGTGCAAAGGAGAAGAATTCGGTTAATCATATCGCTCATCATGAAGAATATAGTATGAATAGACCTAAAAAACAAAATCCTGAAACTTCCGGTTATCCTAAATTAATTAACCTGCGTAGAATGAGTGTCCCCTCGATCCATACGGCGCATTACGCTAATGCGCCGTATGGGCTGTTGTAGACCCATAATGATCATGGCACCATCTTCTTCAGCCATCGATAGATAAATCTTTACATAGTCATTTTTGGCTGCCAGTTAATCATCCAGCTCCCTGCCGGGTGTAAACTACTGGCTTCTGCTTTGTGAAGCAGCGTCTGAAATCCATTGGTGACGAGTTACGTTTTCCACAATCTGATTTGACAGTTAAGGCGCTGTCAGGTGAAAAGATAAAGGGTCGTGCCCAGCGCACCGACCATAACCATTGTCCGGAACCAGGCGGCGGCTTTAGCCGAGCTCGCTATCTCGCGCCAGCGCGCCTGAGCGGTGGAGTATGCATGCAGCGCGGTAAAATACGCTTTGCGCAAAAGGTACCATGATAAGTAGAGGATTATCGCCAGTTCGCTATAGAAAAGGATAATTTGCGATTGTCGCTTTGATACATGGAAGACCGACTCAAGGAAATGTTCGAGTGTCGAATCAATGACCTCGATCAACACATGCAGGACGTGTCCGAGCAGCGGCAGCAGGGTATCGCCAAACAGGATCAAGGTGGTTAGCGCCACTACAACACCGACCGTCTTGTCACCGACCCGTTGCCGCAAGGCACTGACGTAAGCAGCCAGCCATGTTCCGAGCAATTCAAACTTTTTCATGATATTTTCCTCGCAATATAGCAGTTAACGGTACAACAACGACCTGTGTGCGGGGCGGCAATAAAGTATTCAGCGATGCAAACAATTTAGCCGACTCTGCCCCGGAGCACTGGCTAGCGGGTGCGCTGCAAAAGTTCCGCGACAATACTTTCCATCGTCATGAAACGCGATCCCTTGACCAGAACATTCACGCCAGACCGAAGCCTCGGAAGCAAGGCTTTGACCAAAGCCTGATGGTCGACCAGACAGTGAGCCCCTTCCCCAAAACTTTCCGCAGCAATACCTGCCAACTTGCCCACCGCGAAAAGCTCCACAACGCCTGCCGCCCGCGCTGCCTGTCCGGCCCAGTCGTGCCAGGTATCCGCGTCATCGCCCAGTTCGGCCATATCGCCCAGCACCAGGAGTTTTTTGCCCGGCATGGTCGCCAAGGTTTCCAATGCCGCCGCCAGCGACGAGGGATTGGCGTTATAGGTATCGTCGATGATGCGCGCACCGCCTGCGCCTGGCCGGGACTGTAAGCGCCCCGCTACCGGCCGCACGGCCGCCAAACCCGCCGCAATCGCTTCCGGCTCAAGATCCAGCACCAGGCAGGCCGCTGCCGCCGCCAAGGCATTCAGGGCATTATGGCGGCCCATCAGGCGCAAACGAATCTGGATCCGCCCCCACAGCGACTCGATGATCAAATCACCGCCGTCGAACCGGGGCTGCCAGCAGCCCCGCACATCCGCGCCTGGCTTGAATCCGAAGTGTATACACAGCCTCTCGCCCGCCTGTTGCCGCCAGATCGGCAGGCATTCATCGTCACCGTTCAACACGGCGATGCCGTTGTTATTCATGGCGGAAAACACCTCGCCGTTGGCGCGGGCGGCGCCCTCGCACCCGCCGAAACCGGCCAGATGATCCAGCCCGGCGTTGGTAATCACCGCGATATCCGGCTTTGCCATTTCGCTAAGAGTAGCGATCTCGCCATACCCGTTGGCGCCCAATTCAAGGATGGCGGCGCGATGCGAAGGCTCCAGGCGGAACAAGGTCAGCGGTACGCCAAGTGCATTGTTCTGGTTGCCCTGCGTCGCCAATACCGCGTCGCCATACCGCTGCCGCAAAATCGCGGCAATCAGTTCCTTGACGGTAGTCTTGCCATTACTGCCGAGCACGGCGATCACCGGCAATTGGAACTGCCGCCGCCAGGCGGCCGCCAACCGTCCCAGGGCCGACACCGTGTCCTCTGCAATCAAAAGTGGCAAGGATGTCAGTACGGGGCGAGCGACGAACGCGGCGACGGCTCCCCGTGATTGCGCTTCATCAAGGTGATTGTGGCCGTCGTGATGCGCACCTGTCAACGCGACAAACAGGGTGCCGGGGCTTACCCTGCGCGAATCGATAGCGATCCCGGAAAATTCGGCGTCCTGACCGAGATGCTCCGCGCCAGACCATAGTGCGGCATCGGATAAGCGGGCGTGGATCATGGCAGCAGTACCTCGTAAATGTTCAATGCCCAAGCAAGGTTTCACGTCAGGCTGTCCTGCCTGACGCCCTTCGGGTAAATGCAAATCTGTTCCAGACAGATTTGTAAGGTTTTCAAACTCATGGAAACTCCTGTGACATTAAACCCCGGTAGCCCCCCGCCAACCGGTCAGCCAGGGTTGCCAGCGCCGGACGAAGCTGCATCCAGCCGGGCTCGGTGGCGTTATCATCGAAGCGGTCGGTCACGAGCACCTGTTCACCCAGCCAGCGGGACAGGTCTTCCGCGTTGTTCATGCGCGGATCGCCATGGTTTTCAATCCGGTTCAACACCACCCCCGCAAGAACCAAACCACGTCGATTGATCGCCTCCACGGCCATCAGGGTATGGCCGATGCAGCCCAGCCGGTCCGCCGTCACCAACAGCACCGGCAATGACAACGCGGCGGCCAGGTCGGCGTTGAGTACGCCGGATGCCAGCGGGGAATAGAAGCCTCCGGCGCCTTCAACCAATAGGAAGTCGTTCTTTGCGACGCCCTGGAGACAGGCCGCTCGCACCCCATCCAAAGTTAAACACGTGCCGGCCAACGCCGCCGCCCGTTCAGGCGATAACGCCGGTTCGAATGAATAAGGGCAAATGCGCTCCAAAGGTTCATCCGAGCGAGCTGCGGCTTGCAGCGTTCCGGCGTCCTCGGGGACAAGGCGATCTCCTTCCCGCCGGCAGCCGGATTCCACCGGTTTGCGGGGACGCACGATCAGCTTCCGTTCGCTGAGCAGTTGCGCCAGGGCTGCGGAAATCCGGGTCTTGCCGACACCGGTGTCAGTGCCGGTCACGAACAGCCCGCGGTGCATGAGTTTAGCCATCACAAATCCTCCGGGAGAGGATTCGGACACACAAGGTGTGCCCGCAGGGTGACAAATCGGCAGGAGAGCCGATTTGCACGGCTCTGCCGCCCGCAAGGGCGAGCCACAGGGATGTGGTGAGTGAAAACAGGGATGTTTTTCATCAAAAATAACCTCTTTATATTTTTGGTAACTATTCAGCGTATAGAGAAATGGAACACGGATGACGCGGATTAAGCTGATAAACACTGATTAAAAAGCGCAAAAACAACATAGCTTCGGCTTTTAAAAATCCGCGTAAATCTGTCCAATCCGCGTCATCCGTGTTCTATTAATCGTAGTTAGCAATCGCTGAATAGTTACATTTTTAATTTCCCAGGCATTGTCAGCATGATGGCGTTTCTTTTGATTTAACATCATTACCATCGATTTCGATACGGCTACTGACTTGACGGGTGCCGCGACATATACACGGGAAACGCACATCAGTCGCGCACCGCGTGTTGAATGCCTTGCCAGGCGACTTCGATCATCAATGCGATCTCCTGTTCCGTGATTACATAGGGCGGCATGAAATAAATGACATTGCCCAATGGCCGTAACAACACGCCACACCTAAGCGCATACTGATAGACTCTCAAGCCACGGCGTTGCTGCCACGGGTAAGCTTCACGGGTTTGTTTGTTTTTAACCAGCTCAATGGCGACGATCATGCCGGTTTGCCGGACTTCGGCGACGTTGGGATGATCCTGGAAGCGTTCGACTGCTTTGGCCATGACAGCCGCCAACCGGCGATTGTTGCCGAGTACATCTTGCTGCTGAAACAGGCCGATAGTGGCCAGCGCCGCCCGGCAACCCAGCGCATTGCCGGTGTAGCTGTGCGAGTGCAAAAACGCGGTGAGGTTTTGGTAATCGTCGTAAAACGCCCGATAAACCGTGTCGCTGGTCAACACCGCCGACAAGGGCAGATAGCCGCCGGTCAGTCCTTTGGACAGACAGATGAAATCGGGGCTGATGGCCGCCTGTTCGCAGGCGAACAAGGTGCCGGTGCGGCCAAAACCCACCGCTATCTCGTCGGCGATCAGATGCACGCCGTATCGGTCGCAAGCCTCGCGCAGCAGGGTCAGATAGACAGGGTGATACATGCGCATGCTGCCGGCGCATTGCACCAGCGGCTCGACGATCACCGCACATACCGAATCGGCATGTTTCGCCAGAGCCTGCTCCATGTCGGCGAAACGGCGGATTGAATAATCCTGCCAGGTTTCGCCGCTTTCACGATGGTAGCAATCCGGACCGGGTACCGTGATGACATCCATCAGCAGCGGCGCATAGGTTTCCTTGTACAGCGCGACATTACCGACCGCCAGTGCGCCTAGTGTTTCGCCGTGGTAACTGTTTTCCAGGGTAATGAATTGGGTTTTTTGAGTTTTACCGAGATTGCGCCAGTAGTGAAAACTCATCTTCAACGCAACTTCGACGGCTGACGAACCGTTATCGGCATAGAAACATTTATCCAGTCCCGGCGGGGTAATTTCAACCAGTTTTTCGGCTAATGTCACCGCTGCTTTATGCGTGAAACCGCCTAGAATCACGTGCTCCAGAGTATCGAGCTGTTGCTTGACGGCCTGGTTGATGACCGGATTGGCATGCCCGAAAATATTCACCCACCAGGAACTGATCGCATCCAGATAACGCTTGCCCTCGAAATCTTCCAACCAGACGCCCTGGCCGGATTTGATCGGGATCAACGGCACTGATTCGTGATCCTTCATCTGGCTGCAAGGATGCCAGAGCACCTTCAAATCGCGTTGCGCCATCGTTTGATTATTCATAAGTTACCGCCGAAACCTGTTTGAGAAGAGATAGGCGCAAGGCGAAAGGCTAAAGGCGAAAAAACCTCGCATTAACATTGAGGCCACCCTTTAACCTTTAACCCCTTTTCAACTTGGGAAACATCTCTCACCGCACCTTTGGCGGCCGACGTGGTCATGGCCGCATAAGCTCTCAGCGCCGGGGACACATGTCGTTCGCGCTTGACCGGCCGCCAGGCCTGTGCCCCTCTGTTTTCCATGGCCGCTCGGCGCCGCTCCAGCTCTTCCGCCGTTACTGCCAAGTGGATACGACGGTTGGGAATATCGATCTCTATGGTGTCCCCTTCTTCCACCAAGCCAATCGCGCCGCCTTCGGCCGCTTCGGGCGAGGCATGGCCAATGGAAAGCCCGGATGTGCCGCCGGAGAACCGTCCGTCCGTCAGCAGAGCGCAGGCTTTGCCCAGACCCTTGGATTTGAGATAGCTGGTCGGGTAAAGCATTTCCTGCATACCGGGACCACCCTTTGGCCCTTCGTAACGGATAACCACTATGTCGCCGGCGACGATCTGGTCGGCCAGAATGCAAGCCACGGCAGCGTCCTGGCTTTCAAAAATTCGAGCGCGGCCGGTGAACGTGAGGATGCTGTCGTCCACGCCGACGGTCTTGACGATACAGCCCTCCAGTGCGATGTTGCCATAAAGCACGGCGAGGCCGCCATCCTCTGAATAGGCGTTCGCTTTATCACGGATGCAGCCCTCGGCATGGTCGTCGTCCAACGTCGGGTAGCGCATGGATTGCGAGAAGGCGACGGTGGTCGGAATGCCGCCGGGCGCGGCACGGTAGAAATCCTTCACCGCTTCATCTTGGGTGCGCCGAATATCCCACTGCTCGAGTGCGGCAGCCATGCTCGGCGCATGCACAGTCGGCACATCGCGGTTGATCACGCCAGCGCGATCCAGTTCGCCCAGAATGCCCATCACGCCGCCGGCGCGATGGACGTCTTCCATGTGGTATTTCTGCGTGGCCGGAGCGACCTTGCTCAAACACAGTACGCGGCGGGAAATGGCATCGATGTCGGCCATGGTGAAATCCACCCCGGCCTCATAGGCTGCGGCCAGCAGGTGCAACACGGTGTTGGTGGAGCCGCCCATCGCCATATCCAGGCTCACGGCGTTTTGGAATGCGTCGAAGCTGGCGATGGCGCGCGGCAGGACAGAGCTGTCGTCCTGTTCATAATAGCGTTTGCTCAACTCTACGATGATACGACCCGCACGCAGAAACAGCTGTTTTCTATCCGCATGCGTGGCGACTAGTGAGCCGTTACCCGGTAATGACAGACCCAGCGCTTCGGTCAGGCAGTTCATGGAATTGGCCGTGAACATGCCGGAGCAGGAACCGCAGGTCGGACAGGCGGAGCGCTCCACTGCGGCGACCTGTTCGTCGCTGATGCTGTCATCGGCGGCTTCCACCATGGCATCGACCAGATCCAGGGCGCGGGTTTGCCCGTTCCAGTTCATCTTGCCCGCCTCCATCGGTCCACCAGAGACAAAAATGGCGGGGATGTTGAGACGCAGGGCAGCCATCAGCATGCCCGGGGTGATCTTGTCGCAGTTGGATATGCACACCAGCGCATCGGCACAGTGGGCATTGACCATATATTCCACACTGTCGGCGATCAGCTCGCGGCTGGGCAGTGAATACAGCATCCCGGCGTGGCCCATGGCGATGCCGTCGTCCACGGCGATGGTATTGAATTCCTTGGCCACGCCACCGGCTTGTTCGATTTCCCTGGCGACGAGTTGACCCATGTCCTTGAGATGGACGTGGCCCGGGACGAACTGCGTGAAGGAGTTGGCAATGGCAATGATCGGCTTGGAAAAACCCTCATCCTTCATGCCGGTGGCGCGCCAAAGTGCGCGTGCGCCGGCCATGTTGCGGCCCTGGGTGGTAGTGCGGGAACGGTATTGCGGCATGGTTAACCTCGGGGGCTTGAGAAACTGTTGCCGGGAAACCCCGGCGTAAATTGTTGTCAACGATCATGGATAAAAATAGCGCGTCGCTTCAATGCGCACCGTAATGCGACTCGATATAACGTTCGACCAAAGCCTGGAATTCTTCGGCGATTTTATCGCCTTTCAGGGTGACGGTTTTGACGCCGTCTTCGAATACCGGCGCCACCGGTGATTCGCCGCTGCCGGGCAGACTGATGCCAATGTTGGCGTTTTTGCTTTCGCCGGGGCCGTTGACCACGCAACCCATCACCGCCACTTCCATGGTTTCCACGCCTTTGTATTTGTCTTTCCAGACCGGCATTTGCTCACGCAGATAACCCTGAATGGCTTGCGCCAGCCTCTGGAAATAGTCGCTGGTGGTGCGGCCGCAGCCGGGACAGGCGATGACCATCGGCGTGAACGAACGGAAGCACATGGATTGCAGGATTTCCTGGGCGACGATGACTTCCCGGGTACGGGACGCGCCGGGCTCAGGGGTCAGCGAGACGCGAATCGTGTCGCCGATACCTTGTTGCATCAATACGCCCAGGGCCGCTGCCGAAGCCACCATGCCTTTCGAACCCATGCCCGCTTCGGTAAGCCCCAAATGCAGGGCATAATCGCAACGGCTGGACAAATCTTCATAAATGCTGATCAATTCCTGCACGTTGCTGATTTTGCAGGACAGCGTAATTTTGTTTTTGCCCAAACCCAATTCCCGGGCCTTGGCGGCGCTGTCCAGGGCCGATTGGATAATGGCTTCCCGCGTCACTGCCGGCAAATCCCTTGGATTGGCCAATTGCCGGTTTTCCTCAAGCAATCGCATCAACACCGCCTGGTCGAGACTGCCGCCGTTGACACCGATGCGCACCGGCTTATCGTAGCGGCAGGCCAACTCGATCATTTGCTGGAATTGGGGATCGCGGGCCTTGCCTTTGCCGACGTTACCCGGATTGATGCGATATTTGGCCAGCGCCTGCGCGCAGTCCGGGTATTTTTCCAGTAACTTGTGGCCGTTGAAGTGGAAGTCGCCGACGATCGGCACTGAAAAGCCTTTTTGTTCTAGCCGGTTGACGATCTCCGGTACGGCTTTGGCCGCTTCCTCGGTGTTGACCGTGACCCGGACTATTTCCGAACCCGCAGTCGATAACTCGATGATCTGCTGCACGCTTGCCGCCACATCGGCGGTGTCCGTGTTGGTCATCGACTGCACGACAATCGGCGCGCCACCGCCAACCTTGACGTTACCGACTAATACTTGTTGCGTATGTTTTCTGGATTGAATCGACATAAATTATCTGTTTGTAATAAAAATAAAGGCGCAAGGCTAAAGGCTAAAGGGTGGCCTCAATGTTAATGTGAGTTTTTTTCGCCTTTGGCCTTGCGCCTTGCGCTAGCTAATTGATTAAAAAACTATTCCACGATTCATCAGTGTGCCGTAAATGTCATCGACTTTGTATTGATCGCAATCGAACGCCAGATCAGCGGTAGCAGGCTTGTGATCCAGACACAGGCAGAACAGCCCGGCATTTTTGATCGCAAGCGCCAATTCGTCACTGGCTTGCTCCAAAACCGTTACAGCATGACCGGTATCGAACAGTTTCCGCTCCAGATGGTAAGCCGTCTGCTTGGCGTTGCCGCCGCTTAAGACGATGATAGAGGCGGTCTGGCCGAAGCGGGTAGCGCGTTCTTCGGAAGTCACCTGCGTCCACTCTTCTGCACTGGCGTCACCGGTGATCATGCCGGCACCGACGGTGGCGTTGGTCAGTCGGTCGATGACGATAAACGCACCGGTGGCTTTGTTGCATTGGTAGGGATCGAACACCACTGGCGTGTTGACGGCGACAGTACAGGAGCCGATTTCGTTGAGCTTCAGCTCGTTGGCGTCGTGATGTTCCAGCGTATTGACATCGATGCGATGATGAATCATCGATACCGAGCCGGATACGCTCCGGGTTGCCAGTTTGATCATATAGCAGCGGCCCGGCGTCATCGGCTGTTCGGCCATCCAGACAATGCTGGCCTTGAATTTATCTGCGATGCTGGGAGCGGCTTGTTGCCGACTGATAATCAAATCGCCGCGGCTGATGTCGATTTCGTCTTCCAGCGTCAATGTCACAGCCATAGCGGCAAATGCCTGCTCCAACTCGCCGTCGTAGGTGACAATGGCTTTGATCTTGCTGGTTTTGCCGGAAGGCAGTACGGTGATCGCATCGCCTTTGTGAAACACGCCGGAGGCGACTGTACCGCAGAAACCGCGAAAATCCAGGTTGGGGCGGTTGACGTATTGCACCGGGAAGCGGGCGTCGACAAAATTGTGGTCGCCGGCGATTTCGATGCTGTTGAGCAGCTCCATCATCGGTTTACCCGTGAACCAGGGCATATTGGCGCTGGGATTGACTACGTTGTCGCCGTCCAGAGCCGACATCGGAATGAAATGAATGTCGTGTAAATCCTCGGCAACTGCTCCCTGCGTTGCTCTACCTCCTGCATCCATGCAGTCGAGGTTTTTTACAAACGCCAGATAGTCGGCCTTGATTTTGCCGTACGTCTCTTCACTGTAGCCGACCAGATCCATTTTGTTGATGGCGACGATGATGTGCCTGATACCTAGCAACGAAACGATAAAGCTGTGCCGTTTAGTCTGGGTTTGCACGCCGTAGCGGGCGTCGATCAAAATCACTGCTAAATCGCAGGTCGACGCGCCGGTCGCCATGTTGCGGGTGTATTGCTCGTGTCCCGGTGTATCAGCGATGATGAATTTGCGGGTCGAAGTCGAGAAATAGCGGTAAGCCACGTCGATGGTAATGCCTTGCTCGCGCTCGGCTTGCAAACCGTCAACCAGCAGCGCCAGATCGATCTTACCGGCGCCGGTGGTGCCGGATTTGACGCTGTCGGCCTGCACCGCAGCCAGTTGGTCTTCGTAAATCATCTTTGAGTCATGCAACAGGCGGCCGATCAGCGTGCTTTTGCCGTCGTCAACGTTGCCGCAGGTTAAAAAGCGCAACAGCTCCTTGCGCTCGTGTTGGGCCAAATAAGCGTTGATGTCGGTACTGATAAGGTCAGATTGGTGAGACATGGGATTTTTTCCTGAAAAAATAGGGGAAAGGCGCAAGGCTAAAGGCGAAAAGTAATTGTTATTTCGCGTTTCGTCTGAACTTAAGTTGTTCTCGATTTAATTAGGGCCGCAAGCATTTTTGATAATTGTTCTGCTTCGTTTTTCCAAGCAAAACCGGTATCTTTAGCGATATAGCCAATTTCCATACCTATATAAATTTGAGTACGCAATTCTCCGCACGAGCCTTTTGCATAATAAAAAAATTTAACCGAATCTTTGTCACTGTTACGTTCAAATCCTTCGGCAATATTGCTGGGTACAGATAGACTACTTCGTGTAATCTGATCTTTAAACCCGTAATCCTTGCAACCATAAAGCCCTTTATAGATTTCAACCGATAACCGGCAAGATCGTTTCCATACCTACAAGTCTTCAAAACGCATACTTTATCCTTGTGCCTTTCGCCTGCTTTTAAAAATAGCCTTCGCGCTTTTTCTGTTCCATCGACCCGGACTGGTCGTGGTCGATGATCCGGCCTTGCCGCTCCGAGGTGGTGGCCAATAGCATTTCCTGGATGATTTCAGGCAGTGTGGTGGCGGTGGATTCAACGGCGCCGGTTAATGGATAGCAGCCCAAGGTACGGAAGCGCACCCTTTTCATCTGAGGCGTCTCGCCGGGCTCCAGCGGCATGCGCTCGTCATCGACCATGATCCAGGTGCCTTCGCGCTGGACGACAGGACGTTCCTTGGCGAAATATAAAGCTGGGATAGGAATGTTTTCCAAATGGATGTATTGCCAAATATCCAGTTCGGTCCAGTTGGATAATGGAAATACCCGGATCGATTCGCCCTTGTCTATCCTGCCGTTGTAGAGATTCCACAGTTCAGGGCGCTGGTTCTTGGGATCCCAGCGGTGGTTCCGGTCGCGAAACGAATAAACGCGCTCCTTGGCGCGGGACTTTTCCTCGTCGCGCCGTGCGCCGCCGAAAGCCGCGTCGAATCGGTATTTATCCAGCGCCTGCTTGAGCGCCTCGGTCTTCATGATGTCGGTGTGTCTCTTGCTCCCGTAGGTGAAAGGGTTGACGCCCTTGCTCACGCCTTCCTGATTGGTGTGGACGATCAGTTCCAGACCCAGCTCGCGCACCAGCCGGTCGCGGAATTCGATCATTTCGCGGAATTTCCAGGTGGTGTCGACGTGCAGCAGCGGAAACGGGGGCTTGCCGGGAAAGAACGCTTTCAGCGCCAGTTGCAACATGACGGCGGAATCCTTGCCGACGGAATAGAGCATTACCGGTCGCTCGAACTCTGCCGCTACCTCGCGGATGATGTAGATGCTTTCCGCTTCAAGCTGTTTCAAGTGAGTCAACTGATATGAGGTCATGCGAGTAATCTCCTATTTTAATAAAACACAGCTATGGCCTACGCGGGCTTATACAATTTAGCCCCACGCTGAAACAGGGCAAAGTCAACGAAGGAAGCAGTAAGATGCTGGACGAGATTATAAAAAATAATTGGCAACATGACTTGCGGGTGGTCGGCTAAAGCGACGGAGACCAACACCAGTCCAGTGCCATTGTTATTCATGCCAAGGCCAAACATCAGCGAAGCCATGTCTTTGCGATTTGCGCGGAAGATTTGCGCCAGCAGATAACCGGTAGCAAATGCAGTAATACACAGCGTAACGACAATGATCAACATGACAGCCAGAAAGTCGACATCAGGCTGGGACAATGCTTTGGGCAAACTTAGAGAAGCGTTGGAATAATTAAGCAACAACAGGATGCAGTAGTTTATGAGTTTTACATGGGATTTTGCCCCAGCAAGACGATGCTCGCCGATGAGGCGATGCGCAAGAATGCCGAGTAACGACGGCAGTATGACCCAAACTCCCAGAAACGTTATCACACCATCGGCGGCGATTTCGTGTAAGTCTTCAGAATAATCGCCTGTGGCCACGAAGCCTACAGCATGGAGAACCAGCGGCGTGAGTAGCGGACTGAGCAATGTGGTGAGCAATACCAAGCCGAGACTTAAGGCAAGGTTGCCGTTGGCGTTCTGCGCCCATGCCGTAGATGCTCCGGCAATCGGCATGGAGGCAACTAGAGCGAGACCGACAAGGATATGCTGGACTTCTTCCGGGTTATGCCAAAACTTCATAATGAAACTTATGCCAATAATGAAGGCTAACGGTGTCACCAAATTGCCCACCAAACCGCTTAACAACAACAGCGGCTTATGTGCCAGCTGGGTGAGTTCCTTGGTCTTAACCCCCAGACCGGCATTGAATAACAACAACGATAGCATCAGTGGCGGTAAGGATAAGTCTATGTGATTTTGGAATAAGACGATGCTGCCCAGCTTAACTTCACGAATCCAGATACCGAATCCCGGCAGCAAATAGGCGATAAAATAAGAAACAATAATGATCCAAATAAAAAATCGATGAATAGTATGCGTGAGCGTTTCGACCCAATGCCGTGCTGGATTCATATTTGATTTCCGTCTGATAGAGTAGTGTTGATTGGATTATTAATAATTAAAGTATCATCATAAAAACGGACTTCACCCGTTGTAAGATCATGATTGCCGCCAATAATTTCTATTTCGCCTGCTTCAATCATGTCCTTTAAAATCGGGCTGCGTTCGATAATGGCATGTACCGTTCTTTTTACATTGATGGCGGCCACTTTTTCCACAAATTCACTGTTGTCTGAATTACGGTTTTCTGTGACGGTTTTTTCGTCATAAACCGCAGGTTGTATCTTGCTTAACAGCGCTGTCAGGTTGCCCATTTCTACATGGTCGCAAGCTCCTTTTATCGCACCGCATTTGGTATGGCCTAAAACCACTATGATTTTAGAACCGGCAACGAAGCAGCCGAACTCCATGCTGCCTAAAATATCTTCATTAAGAATATTGCCTGCAATACGGACGCTAAACACATCACCCAAGCCCTGGTCGAAAATCAACTCGACCGAAGTACGGGAGTCTATACAGCTTAAAATAACCGCAAACGGATGTTGCCCGTCGGAGGTTTCATTGGCCTGTTGCAACAGGTTACGGTTTACTTTAAGGTTATTCACAAAGCGCTTATTGCCCTCTTTTAATAAGTCCAACGCCATTGCCGGTGTAATGGCGGCTTGCATTTCTTTGGTTAAAGTTTTCATTTTTTATGATCTCAAGGAAAGGAATAGTTATATATTTAAGCCGGTTCAGCAAATGCTATAGTTTCAACGGCTATGATTTTCAGTTTTGCACTACGCCTATAATTCCGTATGAATTCAACTACGTTGCGTCTGTTCCAGCAATGCCAGGCAATGAACTTTTACAGTATCGCAAATAGTGTGTAAGGGTAAGTGGCTTAAATTTTGGGTGTAAAATGGATTTTGTAGCTCAATACCAATTCTGTCCAAAGACAACAATGGATAAGCAACCAGAAAAAAAATAAATACCGCACTGAATCCCAAATTTTCTATTAATGAAAACGGCAGCAATAATAAGAAAATCAAAATAAACCGCCTGGCTTTAATTGCATAAACCAATGGCATAGGTGTTTTTAAGATTCTTTCACAGGCACCGATGTGATCAATCAGCAAAATCCGTTGTCCTTCCAGTCCCGCAAAAACAAAGCCATCGATATGATTGCTAAACCGTGCCTGCTGCAATAATTCCGCTATTTTGCTGGCAACAAACAGCGGCATGTGACCAGCAGACTTCAGTGCATCAAGCTCCTGTTCGCTCAGTAAATCGGTTAAATCATCGAAATTCTTGCCATTGCGTAAGGATTCTCTTGCTGCAAAAGAAAATGCAACCGTCCACTTAACCATTTCTTTACGCCACAAACTCTCTTGAGGGCCGAAATTCAAAAGCTCACCGTAATTTAAAGCCTCAATGACGATGTTTCTGCTTTGATTAACAATGCCACCCCATAGTTTTCGAGCTTCCCACCAGCGCTCGTGACCTGTATTGGTTCGAAACACCAGCACCAAACCGAGTACCACGCCGGTATATTCAAACGGAGTCACATCAAGATGCGGCAAAGGTCGCCAGTATTGATCCAATACAACTATTAACAACGAGTAACAAGTCATTAACAGCAGGCTGGGCAAAATACGCGGCGTAACTGAACCTCTCCACATGAGGGCGCCACGCAAAAAACCGGGTGATTCATCCTTATTGCTATGTAACTGTACAGAATCTTTCATACTATAACTCCAACTATAATGCCGACGAACCAAGGCGCGCCCAATGCCAACGCAATACCAAGGCATAAAAGACCAGCCACAAAAAACACCACAATACTTACAGGCAGGTCGCCTTTCAGTTCTTGAAACATATTTTTTACTTCCATAATCGGATGCCTTTAGGATAAATATGAAATAGCAATACTATTCAAAAATGATAGTAACACTATCTTTGCAAATTGCAATACTTTCAGTTATCATTTTTACAACGAAATGCGCTAGCCCTTGTTAAAGCAATCGGCTCAAATGCATTAATATTCAGGTAAAAAAGCCAAATCAGCGCGCTATGGAAATACAGTTACAAATCAAAATGAATGAAAAATTGTTTATCAGGAATCCGGAGCAATCCGAACTGGGCAAAAAAATCATTCTGAACAGCATTCAGTTAATTCACCTTAACGGGTTTGAAGCCTTCACGTTTAAAAAACTGGCGGATGCTATCGGCACAACCGAGGCGGGCATTTACCGGTATTTTGAAAACAAGCACCGGCTGCTGATCTATCTTACCGCCTGGTATTGGAGCTGGCTTGAATACCAGGTCACTTTTCAGACCAACAATATTAAAGACCCAGTGGTTAAGCTAAAAATGGTCATTAACTTGCTGGCTACCACAGTGGAGGACGATATAAGCACCCGTTATGTCGATGAAAGCATCCTGCATCAAATCATTATTACCGAAGGCTCCAAAGCCTATTTGACCAAACGGGTGTCCGAAGATAACAAGGATCACTTGTTTAAACCCTACAAAGACCTTTGCGCTGTTATCGGAAATATGATTTTGGACTGTAGCCCCCAATACAAATACCCAAAATCATTAGCCTCTACCATTATTGAAATGGCGCATTTCCAGAATTTTTTTATGAATAATCTGCCTTCGCTGACTGACTTTAGTAAAAATAAAGATGAGGCGGAGATTGTTAGGTTTCTGGAAGATTTAGTGTTTTCCAGCTTACAATCGTCAAGCTCTGGAGAGGAATAATCGCTTATGTTACGTAAAATTCTAATTGCCAATCGAGGCGAGATTGCGGTCCGTATCATTCGCGCCTGTGCCGAAATGGGTATACGCTCGGTCGCCATTTATTCGGATGCAGACCGTTTTGCGCTGCATGTTAAAAAAGCCGATGAATCGTATTGCATCGGCAGCGAACCTGTCGCCAGCTATCTCAATATCTATGCGTTGGTCGATTTGGCTGCCGCTACAGGCTGTGACGCGATTCATCCGGGTTACGGCTTTCTGTCTGAAAACGCCCAATTTGCCAGAGTCTGCAAAGAACGCGGCATTATTTTTATCGGCCCTGATGCGGGGGTCATTCATCGCATGGGTGATAAGACCGAGGCTAGAAAAGCGATGATTGCCGCTGGCATTCCGGTAACCCCAGGTTCGGACGGTAATCTGGATAGCGTTGAACATGCGCTTGCCGTGGCTGAAACCATCGGTTACCCGATTATGCTCAAAGCAACCTCGGGCGGCGGCGGTCGGGGCATACGCCGCTGCGATAGTGCCGATGACTTGCAACGCAATTATCAACGGGTAATTTCGGAAGCGACTAAAGCCTTTGGCAGCGCCGATGTGTTTTTGGAAAAATGTATTGTTAATCCCAAGCATATTGAAGTCCAAATCTTGGCTGACCATCATGGCAATACCATCCATCTTTACGAACGCGACTGTTCCATACAACGGCGTAACCAGAAGCTGATCGAAATAGCCCCATCCCCGCAACTGGATGAGGCGCAACGCCAATATATAGGCGGTCTTGCGGTGCTTGCCGCCAAAGCCGTTGGCTATACCAATGCCGGTACCGTGGAATTTCTGCTTGACGATAAAGATCGGTTTTATTTCATGGAAATGAATACCCGCGTACAAGTCGAACATACCATTACCGAAACGGTGACCGGTGTCGATATCGTCGAGGAACAGATAAGGGTAGCGGCCGGATTGACCTTGCGATTCAAGCAACACGAAATTGTCAGGCGTGGCTATGCCATCGAGTTTCGGATTAATGCCGAAGATCCCCAAAACAGCTTTTTGCCCAGTTTTGGCCGGATTTCCCGTTACTATGCGCCCGGCGGCCCCGGTGTGCGTACCGATACCGCGATTTATACCGGTTATGAGATCCCGCCTTTTTACGATTCCATGCTGGCCAAAGTCATTGTCAGCGCCCTGACCTGGGAAGATGTCATCAAGCGTGGCGAGCGGGCTTTGAAAGATATGGGCTTGTTCGGCATTAAAACCACCATTCCTTATTATCTGGAAATTCTCAAACATCCCGAGTTTCGGGCCGCCACCTT
>Ga0208756_100417_pt1 | contig 19743 bp, 16 predicted proteins | sample LakWasMe73_LOW10_2_FD_183901 | JGI IMG/M metagenome (GOLD analysis project Ga0208756, IMG submission 183901) | Freshwater sediment methanotrophic microbial communities from Lake Washington under simulated oxygen tension - Sediment Metagenome... | ecosystem: Environmental > Aquatic > Freshwater >... | reverse complement strand
GGTTCAACGCCAGCCCCCAAAACATCAGGCCGTTTAAAGCCATGCTCCAGTTCATCAGGCGATAGATGCGCCAGTCGAGCATTGCGATAAAGTGGACAGACGGCAGTAGCCAGAAAGCAAGCAAGCCTACGAACACAATAACTGCGGCGACAGGATGGAATAATAGCTTAACCGAACATTGCACCGGCTTTTGCCCCGAAACCCATCGGATTAATCGCTTGCCCGCCATAGGCAAGCCTGCCGACAGCGCGTCTTTAGGGCAGGCCAGTACGATGAAAAACGGCCCTAGATGATGAAGCACGAGACTTTGGAGCTGATGAACAAAGAATTCATGTTCAGCGTAATAATCGATTTGAGTTTGAGTGACAACATACAGGGATAACAGCCCGGCCCAAAAGTATAGTTTTTGCCGAAAGAGGAGCGGACATCTTAGGCAGCCTCGGATAAAGATGATGGCTGTAACGGCCGTTACGATGGCAATGAAAAAGGATGCTTCCCATGGGACGAGCCATTGCAGCGGGTTCATTTAGCTACAGCCTCAATGAATCCAGCAGATGCCGCAAATCGTTCGTGACCGTTTCAATCGTATCATCCGGCGTTACCAGCAAGCGCGCATGACCTTGCGTATCGAAAATATAAACCGCTGCACTGTGAACAATGTCGCCGGAATCCGGTTTTTTAGGACGATAAGCGGCCCGATAACGTTTTGCGAGATTTTCTATTTCGCTGTCGGTGCCGGTCAAGCCAATCGCATGTCCGGCATCGAAGGCCGTTACATAACGGTGCAAAGCTTGTTGGGTATCGCGACCGGGGTCCAGCGTGACCAATAGAATGCGGGTGCGATTTGCATTATTTCCCAAACGCTGCACTACTTTTGCCAAACGGAACAGGGCGGTTGGACACTCCGCCTGACAGTTCGTGAAACCGAAAAACAGCATGACCAGGTAGCCGTGATAGGTCTGATCGGTTACGGGTTGCCCGGTATCGGAGATCAGCGAGAAACGCAGGTCCGGCAGATGACCGGTAATCTCCTGCAATTGCCATTGTTTTTCAGGATTGCAGCCGGTCAACATCAAAACGAGACAAAGAAGTTTTAGGCCTCGTGTCCCGAATAATCCGTTAGGCATGTGAGAGGCTCAATAAAATGACCGATTCAACTCGGCATTAGCTATGACTTAAAGCGCCCGGCATCAAAATCCTCAACGGCTTGCCGGATTTCTTCCTGGGTATTCATCACAAACGGTCCGTAACCGGCTATCGGTTCGTCAATCGGTTCCCCGTTCATGATCAGCAGCGTGGCCTCTTTGAGCCCGGTCAGGGTAATTGTTTTGCCTAAGCGTTCGAAAAACGCCAGCTCGGCATCGTTGATCGTTGCAGAATTATTGATCTTTACGCTGCCTTTCAAAGCAAACAGCAGCGTTGTGTAATTTTCGGGGAAATCAAGCTCAACAGTTTGCCCGGCCAGTAGGCGCAGCTCCCATAAGTTAATCGGAGTATAGGTGTTCGCAGGCCCTTTAAGACCTTGATAATATCCTGCAATCACCCGGACGACACTGCCTTCGTCATCCAGCTTTACCACCGGAATCCGGTCGGAGGTGATGGACTGATAGTGCGGCTCAATCATTTTATATTTGGCGGGCAGGTTGACCCAAAGCTGTATCGCTTCAAAGGTGCCGCCTCGCCGGGTAAAGGCGGGGGAGTGCATCTCTTCATGCAGAAGACCTTTTGCCGCGGTCATCCATTGCACGTCGCCGGGGCCGATCAGGCCGCCATGGCCTGCGGTATCATGATGTTCGACTTCACCTTGATAAAGAAGGGTGACGGTTTCAAAACCGCGATGCGGGTGCATGCCGACGCCTCTGGGTGTCGATGCGGCTGGGAAATCGGCGGGTCCTGCATAGTCCAGCATCAGAAACGGGCTCACCTCGGCGTCCGGCGTGTTGTAGGAAAACAGCGTGCGTACCGGAAAGCCGTCTCCTACCCAGTGCGTATCATCGGTGCGGGTGATTCGATGCAATTGTTTCATGGCTTTATTCCTTATCGTTGTCCAGCAAGATTGGCTGCTCCCGGCCTAGAGACATCCGTCGTAGGGCGTGCCGCGCGCCTTGGGTTCTAAGGCGCGCACGGCACGCCCTACCCACGGAAGATAAATCCGCCTGCTCCGTGTCTGTTTCTCCATGAACTTGACCATTACAGCTTAGAAAAAACCAAGCCTTTGTACAATATGCAGAAATACCTAGGGGCGTTGGAAATGGAATCGTCAACTCGCAAGCTAACAGCTGATATAGGTAGCGATACGGATTTTATTGATTTTATTCACATGTTATAAATTTTCAGATGCGGGTATATCGGCATTAAATTATCCGTAGCAGGAAATATTTCAATTGTTCTCGCCGATAATCACTAGGGTGGTGGGGACTGGCCTTTGATGCCCAATCCACAGTGTGAGACGTGCCGCCTATGACTAACAAACGAAAAAGCACTGATCAAATCGAGTTGGGCGAAAGCGACGCCTTATTAATCAGCGATATCCAAAATGATTTTCTTCCTGGCGGCAGTCTGGCTGTGCTTGAGGGGGAACGGATCATACCCGTCTTGAACGGCTATATCGATCGATTCAGCCATCGTCAATTGCCTGTCTTTGCAACCCGCGACTGGCATCCGGCCAACCATTGCTCGTTTATCCGGCAAGGCGGTCCTTGGCCGGAACACTGCATCGCCGGTTCTAAGGGCGCAGAATTCTCAGCCGATTTGCATCTTCCTGCCTCCGCTTACATCATTTCCAAAGGCACGGATGTCGAACGGGAAGGCTATTCAAGTTTCTCAAACCGGGCCTTCAAGCAGCAGCTGGATAATGCGGGCGTCTGCCGTTTGTTCGTCGGCGGACTGGCTACCGATTATTGCGTTTTAAATACGGTGCGCGATGCACTGAACTACCATTTCAACGTATTTTTATTGATAGATGCGATACGCGCCGTTAATGTTCAGAAGCAAGATGGCGAAAACGCAATCAACGAAATGATTGAAAAGGGTGCGATACCTATTACCTTGAGCATGATCAGATAATGCCGAACAGCGCCTTGCTTACCGATCTGTACCAGCTAACCATGTTGCAGGGCTATTACGAACAGAACATGGAAGAGCTTGCCGTATTCGAGTTTTTTGTCAGGAAACTGCCTGAAACCCGGGGCTATTTGGTCGCGGCAGGTCTGGCCCAGGTTTTGATTTATCTGGAGCAATTGCGATTTTCTTCGGATGAGATTGAATGGCTGGCCAGTACCGGGCAATTCAAGCTGTCCATGCTTGATCGACTGAAGACATTAAAGTTTACCGGCGACGTCCATGCGATGCCTGAAGGTACGGTATTTTTCCCGAACGAACCGATATTGCGCATCACCGCGCCGCTGCCCGAAGCGCAATTGATCGAAAGCAGGATCATTAATCTATTGCATTTTCAGACCCTGATTGCCTCCAAAGCCGCGCGCTCGGTATTGATCGCGCCGGACAAGCTGCTGGTCGATTTCGGCATGCGTCGGGCGCACGGCAGCGAAGCCGCGCTGTTGGCAGCTCGGGCAAGTTATCTCGCGGGGTTCACGGGTTCAGCGACGGTGGCGGCCGGGATGCATTTTGGCATTCCCATTTTCGGCACGATGGCGCATTCTTTTATCCAAGCATACAGTTCAGAGAGCCAAGCCTTTGCCGATTTTGCCAAAGCCAATCCCGATAATGTCGTGTTACTGATCGACACTTACGATACCGAAGCCGGTGCGCAAAAAGTAGTCGATCTGGCTCCCGCATTGCATGCGCAAGGTATAAAAATCAAGGGTGTTCGCCTGGACAGCGGTGATTTGGCCGATCATGCCCGGAAAGTCAGAATGATTCTTGACCGTGGCGGCCTTAACGATGCAACCCTCTTTGCCAGCGGTAATATCGATGAGCATAAACTTGCAGAATTGATGGCCCAACAAGCCCCGATTGACGGCTTCGGCATCGGTACGCGGTTGGATACCTCAGCCGATGCCCCTTATCTCGACTGCGCCTATAAATTGCAGGAATATGCCGGAATTGCCCGGCGCAAGCGCTCGGAAGGCAAAGCGACCTGGCCCGGACGCAAACAGGTTTATCGTAACTATGATAACGGCGTTATGTCCGGCGATACCGTAACCGTTGACAATGCGCCTTACCCAGGTCAACCGTTATTGCAATGGGTTATGCAGGGCGGAAAGGCTGTAGCCGGGCAGCCTACGCTTGTCGAGGCCAGGGAATATGCTCGACGTCAATTAAACGGTTTACCCATGTCATTGCGTCAATTGAGTCATACCCCGGAATACCCGGTGATAATTTCTGCCGAACTGCAAGCGCTGGCGAAAACAGTGGATGAACGAAACACAGGCTGAAAGCCCTTATGGCGTTTTGATATCAGGTTCAAAATATTTGCTTGGATTGGCCCTGACACTGACGGTATCAGTTCGGCCAGAAAAGAGACGGTCGCGACCGGCAGCTATCGGGCAACGAAATATAGAGTCCGGAGTTAGTAAGGCGACATTTGCTCCTTCTCCCTCAGGGACAAATCCGCCGAGAGCGGATTTGCACTCGCCCGCAGGGTGGCGGACAGGACAGTCCGTCATGATTAGGTTGGGATGAGGGGACATAAATAAGCATTTTCCTTATTTTAGATTCCCCTCGGCAACTGCTCCCTGCGTTGCTCTACCTCCTGCATCCCTGCAGTCGTCACCCAACCCTCTCGGCAATTGCTCCTGCATTGCTCTACTACCTACATCCATGTAGGCATCCCGCTGGAGAGGGCTTTGCGTCTCTTTACCAACTTCGGGTTCTATAACTGTTTCAATTCGCCGTTTCCGTGCGTTCAGCCAATAGCTTATAATTTCGAGCCATGATCAATAATTGCGAATAACTGCCTTTAAGCGAAGGATTTTCCATGCAAGTTAGAATGAACGAAAAACGCCTATTTCCTTTTGCCGGTACAATGATTTTTGCCCTCGTGGCCATTGTCGGATTCGCCTATGTTAAATGGATGCCTTATTACGCTAAGGCCTTCCTCGCCCAGAGTCATCATTTCATAGGTGATTCGATTCTTTCGGGAAATTCCGTCTCTGCTCCGCCTGTATCATGGAACGCGGCAGTGGACTACGCCATAGCCTATAGCAAAGCAATCTGGAAGGCGCTTCTTCTAGGACTCATTCTGGGTTCCGGCATCAAGGTGCTTCTGCCGACTCAGTGGGTGAGCACGGCGCTTGGTAGGCTAGGCTTCAAGAGCGTCGCACTAGGTAGCCTTTTTGCCATTCCCTGCATGATGTGCACCTGTTGCGCTGCCCCCGTGGCTGCCGGCATGCGCCAAAGCCGCGCATCGGTTGGTAGTGTGGTGTCTTGGTGGATATCAAACCCGGTGCTGAATCCTGCGACTCTGATATTCATGGGGTTCGTGCTGGGGTGGGGGTGGGCTCTGTTCAGGATTGTGTTAGGCATTGCAATGGTGCTTGGGGTTGCTTATTTAGCAGAGCGTTATGGCGACCAGCGTGAAGCTGTTTCGCTCGAACAGGATTTGCCGCCTGAGGCCGAGGCCTTAAAAGACAGCCTTCTGACACGCTGGGGCCGGGAATTCATGGCCCTCGCGATCAAACTCTTACCCGAGTATCTTATTCTCGTACTTCTGCTTGGAGCCACAAGGGCTTGGCTTTTCCCTGTGCTGGGTGCTCATGATGGGATATTCTGGATCGTTGCAATGGCGGTAGCGGGTACACTGTTCGTCATACCCACTGCTGGAGAGGTGCCCATTGTGCAAGCAATGTTCGCTTTGGGCATGGGCGCGGGCCCTGTTGGAGCGCTCATTATGACGCTGCCAGCTGTTAGCCTGCCTTCGCTGGCCATGCTCAGCCGCATCTTCAGTTTGCGGACCCGTCTCGTGATTGTGGTCGGCGTTGTGCTTTCAGGCATTGCCGGCGGACTTATAGCGATGATCGTGTTTTGACGTAAAAAGACCCCACAGACTTAACAACTCGGATCTCCAGTTTTGTGTTCAGTCGTGCGCAACCGAACCGAAGATGAAATAGCTTAGCAATAAGGGAGTCAGTTATTGGGGCGTCCAGAATACCTGAGCCTTGGAAACTCGCTACGCTCAATAGCAGATGAGAGTATTTGGTGAGCAGCACTCAAAAACTTGTCCTCGCAATTGCAGTGCAATGTCATCATATTTAGCTCCGGGTAGTCAAAAAATACGGCTGGCGTTTTGGTCTTATCCACCAATTCAAACATTACAGAGCTATATTCTCTAAACGAGTCATTAAATAACTCCTTAACGACTACTACTCCAATCAGTTGCCTCCCGGATAAATCAACCTCTACGGTTTCTTCGCCGCATTTCAGTTGGACAAGTGGTTTTCTTTTTATCTCAGCAATCGCCCCGCGAAGTTGTGATGCACCACCCTTTAGTTGATTAAGCGCCTTAATTCTCTTTCGCTTAACCGTGGTACGTAAGATTTTCTCAGTATTCGGACTATCTTTTGCCTGAACTAAAAGCACCGCTTCGTCACCTAGCACCATAACGTCAACGAGTTCTTCGCCGTCAGCCGCCTTTATTGGGTTAAGAAAAATTCGGCTCGGCTCATAAACTCTTTGAAGAAGAAAAACTATATCGAGCTCTTGGTAGGAGCCCGGCTCATCTCGCTCCAAAGAAGTGGTTGAAAAGGATCCAGAGCCATTAAATAGATGTTTCTCGTGGACCAAATCCATAAGCATAAAATTGTCTGGAAATAGGCGCTCGACCAGAGTAACTACGACAGCCTCCTTGTCATCGTGTTCGTTTCGCAGCCCAAACCAAATCTCCGCTTTATCGAGCATTTGACGTGCCGCATTCGCGCTCATCAAAGGAGAGGATGCAATTCGGTCCCGTATCGTGGTTAGACACCCACTTGCCTTATAGCTGAGGAGCTCGCGGTCATGTTCGTCGAAAAAGAACACTTCAAAAACATCATTGCGCGACAGTTCTAGAAAATCGTTGGTCAACGCGTCGCTCGCTAATAGCGGCGTCATAATGACAAGAGGTTCATCATAGTCATCAAAGAAAGCGGTGACGAGAGTAAAAGTCGGCTTTGAATCAATTTCGACGGGAGCAAGGTAAAAATGGAACCCTTGATTAATTTTTGCTGTAAGGATGATCTCCTTCGACGCTTTGATAATTAGAAAGTATTTCTTGCCAACTCTAGCTGCCCAGATGCCTATGCCAAAATCCTTTAGTGAGGAGACGATTTCTGGGTGCATGAAGGTCAGGTACATGGGCTAAGCAGTGAACAGGAGTTAGGGATATTAACTAAAAAATTTAGTTGAATTTGGCATGATTAGCTATCGAAATTCTATGATATCCAAAATAAGCTGCCATAGCCACACCTTTCCAAACATATAGCTTATGCGGACTGTGTAACTTAAAGTCGTCGCTTTTATCCGACTTGGCGTAAGTCCACTTCGGCCTATGCACCGGAAGCGGAAGGGGCCAAGTAACGGTAACGTCTGTTGTATCTTCGTAAGCGGCCAGTCATAACGTCGATGGTCGAACGACGGCTGTGGGTCGAACTGAGACAGTCAATGTCTGATACAGTGCGTTTGGTTCCGCTGGTTCCCAAGCTCCAGCTTGGGAACCCAGTCGTGGAAGCTCTCGGCAACTGCTCCTGCGTTGCTCTACCTCCTGCATCCATGCAGTCGCAGCTTCCCGTCTACTCTCACCACAAAGGAGTACAACCATGCCCAGAAGCCGCTACCGCGTCCAATGCGACCCGTGCCCACACTTCCTGACCGCAACGATAAACCACTGGCTGCCGTTGTTTACCCGCCCTGAAACCGTGAACATCATTCTGGATTCTTGGCGTTTTTTACAGCGGGACGCAGACTTTCGGCTCTACGGTTAAGTCATTCTTGAAAATCATCTGCATCTTATCGCCGCGTCTGATAATTTGAGCCATGACATGCAGCGTTTTAAATCCTACACGGCGAAGCAAATCATCGCGCATCTGGAACAACGCCGCTCGGTCAAGCTGTTGGAGTTGCTGGCGTTTTTTAAACGCGCCCATAAGCAGGAGACCACTTATCAGGTTTGGGAAGAAGGCAATCATCCGCAAATCATCGAATCTGAGGTGGTTATGCGTCAAAAGCTGGATTACATTCATCACAATCCCGTAAAGCGGGGCTACGTGGACCAGCCGGAACATTGGCGTTATTCCAGTGCGCGTAATTATGCCGGTCAAGACGGTTTGATTGAGGTGATTCGGTCGTGGTGAGTTGCTCGGGAAGCTGGAGCTTCCGAGACTGGGTTCCCAAGCTGGAGCTTGGGAACCAGCGCAAACGGCGCCGAAAAGTGTTGGGCTTCGTACCTCAGCCCAACCTACGCATTGGTGAATGATCGAATGAACCATGATTCTTGTTCCTGCCTGTAAAGGCTACCGGCAAATTTTCACCATGGCCGCTCCACGGCGTGCCGAACTTGTCCATCAACGCAATCCGAGTCCCGGTCCGGCAGGCGGGCTGAAGCGGCATGGTTGCCTTCCTGCCGTCGGCCAGGGGCTTGAGACGCCCGCTGCAAGTGCCCGATGGTTTTGTCTCAACGTAGGGACTACTACTTCCGCGTGTACGTCATCTCCATCATCTTCCATTCCTTTTCGCCGGGATGAGCCCCATACATGTCGAACGTCTGGGTATTGTTATCCACGATCTTCCAGATAGCGCGATGCTTCATGTATCCACCGCCCGGTTCGGCGTGCTGGCCCTTCAAGGTGATGGTCTTACCGTCTATGCTCGCAGTGCCTTCCATCGTGAAGATCCCGGTACCCATGGTAGACATCCAGCTCGTCACATACCGCTTGAGCACGTTGTCATAGGCTGTAATCTCGATCCCGGAGAATGGCTGCCCCATCATTTGACCGGTCAATTCCTGCTGAAGAAAGCGCCCGTCCAGCAGTATCTTCATTTCCGCGGAGCCGGTCGATTCCACCGGTGGCTTGTTGGGCTCCATCCATTCCTTGGTTTTAGTTGTCCAGCTTCCCGCAAGGCTTGCCAATTGCTTGTGCTGCTCGCCCGGCGCGGCCAGCTTGGTGTAGACCTCCATCATCGCTTGTGGGTCCATTGGTTTCTCTGTCTTCTTGCCCTTCGCCATGGCGACGGATGCCGCCAACATGATACAGAGACTCATGAGAGTGAGTTGTAAGTAACGCATGGTTTTCTCCTTCCAGAGTGTAGTTAGAAAGTCATAGGTAAACTAAGCCCATCGCGTGGGGCGCCGCCCGCCCCTGATAGTGTGGTATACGCACCAAGCCGATGGGTGGCGACGTTAAGGAAGCGCTTGGCGATATACCCAAATGATCGGCCTCTTGCTGTTGGCCGTAACCTTTTTCAAGCACCAACTTGGCAGCATCCTGTTTGAATTCCAGACTATATGAGGCCGATTGTATTTTTTTAATCACCTTTATGGGCAGTATAAATTCTGCCTTTAGAGGTGTCCGGCTTCATTAAAACCATTTCAAACTGAATATACAATACGGATGAACACCTACACGCACTAACATGAAAAGTAGGTTGCATTTGTGTTCCAAATCCTGTTCGCATTTTTTAATAAATGGCGTAACGATAACCGATCTCTCAATAACCATTTTTGGCCGTTTGTCGCCAGGATACCGTTTTGATATACCCATACGAAACGCCGCCATCGAGGCAAATTCAGTGTATCAATAGGGTTTTATTTAGGTTTATGAGCCATTCTGGCTTTGTGGTAGCCCCTAATTTACAGGCATCCCAAGTATCAATGAAGTCATCAGATCAGTGGTCGGCTGAATCAGGCAGACCGTTCAACCCGATGAAAGTCAGCTTCTCGTCGCACTACAGACGATCAATGTGCCTACTCAACAGGCAGCTTAGGGTCGACGCGGTCTTTCGCGAATGCCGCAGTTCGGCCAATTGCTGACGGTGAAAGGTTGTTTCATGACTAATGGTGACGAAGCTTTTCGTTAAATTTAGACGGCGTCCATAATGTGGTTTCAAAGCATTCCTAATATTCAGCAGCAATGTAGTTTATGTTGCAATCCTCCGTTACCCTTCCTGTGCCTAAATACTGGTGAAGCTTGGTATTACGATTATTATTGGTCATTTCATATGCTTTGTCTGCTTTTGCGGAAGCTCCAGTAATCACTCAATGGTTTAATGTTATAATTTTTTATTATTTAGGTTGATATTAGATTTGGTTATACATCAACAACAATTGTCCTGAATATGATAGCCATTCAGACATCATCAGCCCCATAACGAAAAGTTATCACAACATGCTCCACTTCCTGCCTGAACCACCTAATGTTAGCCTAATTTATATCGACTCCTACAGACCCACATGGGTTATCGTTTCGATACTTCTTGCTATTCTCGCATCATACGCGGCTCTGAAGGCCTCTTCACGAATCGAGCAACAGTATGAGACAGAATCCAAACTAGCTTGGGCATTGATCAGCGCGTTCACTTTAGGTATCGGCATTTGGTCAATGCATTTTATCGGCATGCTGGCTTTAAGCTTGCCTTGCAGTATCCACTACGACCTATTCATAACCCTGATCTCGATGATTCCTGGCATATTGGCCGGTGGAATTGTGTTTGGTCTGGTATGGCATCATAGAACAAGACGCATGTCACCCTCAGTCGGCAGCATCTTTCTGGGAGCAGGCATCGGAATAATGCACTACACCGGTATGGCCGCTATGCGGTTGGAGGGTTTCGTGGGCTACAACCCCTATTTGTTCACGTTATCGATCATCGTGGCCGTCGCACTGTCCTACCTCGCATTACGTGTGAAAAGCGATGTGGTCTATCTAAATACACGGCGTGATGTGTTGGTTGCTGTCATTATGGGCGGAGCGGTATCTGGAATGCACTACACGGCCATGTTAGCAGCATATTTTGTACGGGATGGTGTAGAGATGCACATTCCACCCTCTGACTTAACCACTAACACCTTAGCCATCTGCATTGCTCTAACGACGGTCTTTCTGGCTTTGACTGCATTGGTCCTTGCCGCTTTTTCAAGCAACAAAGAGACGACAAAACAGCTTCGTGACAATGAACAGCGATTGAAGATTGCCACCGACTCGGGTCAGGTCGGAATATGGGATCTTGACCTGCAAGCCAATGAGCTGATTTGGGATGAGACCATGTTCTCCCTGTATCGGACATGCAAGGAGAATTTCTCGGGGGCTTACGATGCCTGGTCAACACGACTACATCCAGAGGATAAGGTGAAAGCCGAGGCTGCGCTACAGGACGCGATTTCTGGCATCAAAGAATATGCTCATGAATTTCGTATCATCGGACCTGATAGAGAGATCCACTACATTAAGGGACACGCTCATGTTATCAAGGATCAGGCTGGCAAGCCTATTCGAATAATTGGCACCAACTGGGACAACAGTGCGCATGCTCTGACACAACAACAACTGAAGTTTGCGCACGCCGCCATTAACAATAGTAGGAGTTCATTCTTCTGGGTTAACAGTAAAGGCCAAGTAATCGATATCAATGATTATACTTGTCAAAGCCTTGGATATAGCCGCAAGGAATTGATTGGCCAATATATTTGGTTTTTTGATTCAAATTTTTCTGCTGAGTCATGGCCCAGAAAATGGGCCATGCAAAAAAAGGAAATAACACGCACGTTTAACTCGTCGTTTAAGTGTAGGGATAACTCTGTTTTTCCGGTAGAGGTCACTGCTAACTACATTGTTGTTGGCGGAGAAGATTACTGTTTTTTCTTCGCCCACGACATCACCGACCGTAAGGCCGCCGATGAGCAAATAAAACAACTTGCCTTTCATGATCCACTCACCCAGTTGCCCAACCGCCGGCTGTTGAGGGAACGACTAAAGCACAGCATTCTAAAGCACAGTATTAATGTGGAGCGGCGTGACGGCAAGACACTGGCATTATTGATGCTCGATTTGGATTATTTCAAGGCGGTCAATGATCGTCTCGGACATCTGGCTGGCGATGAATTATTACAACAAGTCGCTACACGCATTACTGAAAGACTGCGTGATGTCGACATGGTTGCCCGTTTGGGTGGTGATGAGTTTATCGTATTGCTGGAAGATATTGCACAGCTGGAAGATGCAGCCCGGGTAGCGAATGAAATCATTACTTGTTTAACCAAACCCTTTTACCTGGCCCAAGGCGAGAATATTCAGATTGGCGCCAGTATTGGCATTAGTTTATATCCGCAACACGGTGACAGTCTTGACACACTGATGGACCATGCCGATGCTGCACTGTATCAAGCTAAAGACGCCGGACGCGGCTGCTTTGCCTATTTTTCTGAAGAACTAACACGGGTTGCTCGTGAGCGTATAGCGTTGGAAACACGGCTGCGTAATGCAATTAAGCAAGATGAACTGCGTGTTTTTTACCAACCTCAGGTGGATATTGCTAGTGGCCGCATAGTGGGTGCCGAGGCACTGGTTCGCTGGCAAGACCCAAGAGATGGATTGGTTTCGCCAATACGTTTTATCCCTATTGCAGAGAAAACGGGGCTGATCATGGAGATTGGTGAATGGGTATTACGTGAAACCTGCCGGCAAGGGCGGGAATGGTTGGATGCGGGGCTGCCGCCCTTAACTTTAGCGGTTAATGTTTCTCCTCACCAGTTCCGTCGTTGCGATATTTGTGCGTTAGTAACGACTGTTTTATCCGATACTCGCTTTCCAGTCGAGCAACTGGAGTTGGAAATAACCGAAAGCGGATTGATGGAAAATCAAAGTAACGCAACGGCGATTCTTAATAGTCTGCATGCTCAAGGCGTTCGTCTTGCAATTGATGATTTTGGCACAGGTTACTCATCCTTAGCGTATCTTAAACTCTTTCCATTGGATGTATTGAAAATCGACAAGAGCTTTATTGACGATATTCCTTTTCAGCAAGATGACATGGAAATCACTGCAACGATTATTGCCATGGGCCATATTCTTGGCTTTAAAGTCTTGGCTGAAGGCGTGGAAACGCCAGAGCAATTGGCATTTTTACTGGAAAAAGGCTGTAATAGTTATCAGGGATATATCAAAAGTAGACCTTTACCAGCTCAGGAGTTTGCCGAGTTATTGCGTGATCAATAGCGAAATGAGTTATGAAATTTAAAATGCATAACTCGAACTCACCCTCAGCTATGGATTGGTCTGATAGCGGACGACAGTCAATTATTCCGCATTCAAAAGATTTACATGTTCCACCCGATTGCGCCCCTGTTCCTTAGCGTGGTATAGAGCTCGATCTGCACTTTCTGTCAACTCTCTTGAGGATCTAATCGACTTGGATGAAGTAGACACGCCAATGCTGACCGTAATATGGCCGCTCTTGCTGCCTCCCAGTTCAAAGTGATAAGCCTCGACTGCTTTGCGTAACCGTTCTGCAATCTCCATTGCACCTTCTGCGTCAGTTTCCGGAAGAATAACGGTAATCTCCTCGCCGCCATATCGACAAGCCATATCCAGCCTACGACACGACCCCATCACCAACTCGCTAAGTGTCTTGAGTGCCATATCCCCTGCCAGATGTCCATAACGGTCGTTAACTAGCTTGAAGTGATCAATGTCCAGTAACAGTATAGAAATTGGTGCCTCAGTGCGACTTCTGCGCATAAACTCCTCTTCCAACTGTAAGTAATACATGCGGTGGTTGTAGAGGCCAGTTAGGCCATCGTGTTCAGCCATCTCGCGCAAGTGCTGATTATCCTGTTCCAGTCGCTGGCCTACTAAGCCAAGCAACCAATAGAAAAAACCTAACAAGATTACAAAGGCAGTTCCGCCCACCAACACACTTTCGCGAGTCAGCCTGCTGGCTTCTTTCAATTGTGCGGAAACATCCAGTAGCATTACCATTCTGCCCATGCTACGTCCGGCGGCATCCTTAAACGGCAGGAATGTCGCTCGATAGGCTGATGTTCCAACCACTACAGGTTCCATGACTTCCTGCTCAGACTGCATTCTTTCTTGCAGGCCCTGAGCTAGCTCGCTTGGCATATCCTCAGTTGCCTGATTACTCACCACCACCTCGGGAAGCCTCTCCCAGTCCGGTAAACGTCCCAACATCCGCATTCCATCTTCCCATTCCTTGCGATTGAGGCGTTGCTTGTTAATCAGGACAAAGATTTTGACATTGCCAATATGCTGCACCGCGCGCATCACATGATCAATCTCCATTCCCAGTTCGATGAAACCAAGTAAATGACCGTTTGCGTCAAACCACGGCGTCACGAGGCGCAATGTGAAAGTGCCCAACGGCCCCAACTCTACCCCGTAGCTAGTTTGGTTGCTGCGTTGAGCCTGCAGGGTGGTTTCTCGGTCGATGACATCGCCGAAACGCGCTGGCTGATGAACGCGTAGTATGGTTACTCGATTGCTATCGGAAAAATATAAATGAGTAATTTTGTATTTTTTCCTCAACTCGGCGAAGAGTGACGCAGAGCGTTGCAACAATTGCGCGCGATCTCGGTGTGCCAGAGCTAGTTGTAACTTCTGATTGGTGGCTAGCACTTCCATGACAGCCCCTAGCATGCTGGCTGAGCTATCGACTCCTTCCTGATATAAGTGTTCAGCATGCTTTGCAATTTTTTCGGCATTCAGGTCGAGATCTCGGTCCACATGACGATGGATCGACAGAACGATGAATAGTATTGTCAGAAGCAAAGCGCCAGCTAAGGGCAGCAGGAACCACAGCCGTAGTCGCAAGGATTCTTTGCCATTTCCTTTTGAAAAAATCATCATACCTTTTCGAGCTGCTAAAGTAATTGCCAATTTTGGCAATATAAATATCATTAAGTTAATCAGTTAATAGTTGTAATTGTATACTTACATTTAACTGTGCGCGATGAGTCAGATGCAGTTTTGCACATTTATGCAACACTCTGCCAAGTACGAGGATAAGTCTGGGGAGCAATAGTCGCAAATTTTCCTGAGATGCATTTTACATCCGATTCGAGGAAGATTGACTGGCCGGTTTGGGTCGAACTGAGACACTCAATGTCTGATACAGTTGAGATTAATTTTGGCAATTGTCGGATCAAGTCCGGAGTTTTACAAAGCAGTGTCAGGAAGTACCGTTATCTTTTACATTTCCGGCATGCAGGCCGCATTCTTTTTGAGCTCCCGCTTCCCACCACCAGCGTCCGGCTCTTTCATGTTCATGAGGCAAAATAGCGCGGGTGCAAGGCTCGCAGCCTATGCTGGTAAAGCCTTTGTTATGCAGTTCGTTATACGGCACCTGATAGGCTTCAATATAATCCCAGACTTGCGTCAGGCTCCAATTGACTAGCGGATTGAATTTAATCAATGGATGTCCGGCGGTGGAAAATTCGCTGTCTATTTGCACTTCAGGAATAGACTGCCGGGTATCCGGGCTTTGATCTTTGCGTTGGCCGGTAATCCAGGCATCCAAGTGAGGCAGTTTGCGTTTTAGTGACTCAACTTTACGGATGCCGCAACATTCATGATGGCCGTCCACATAAAAGCTAAACAGGCCTTTCTTTTTTACCAGACTATCGAGCAAGTCCTTGTCCGGCGATAATATTTCAATGTCTATCCGGTAATGTTTTCTGACTTTTTCTATGAAGCGGTAGGTTTCGGGATGTAAGCGGCCGGTGTCCAAACAAAAAACCTGGATGTCTTTCCTGAGTTTGACCGCCATATCGATCAGCGCCACATCTTCCGCACCGCTGAAAGCAATGGCAATATTGTCGAATAGCTCAAGCGCTTTTTTCAGTATGATGCGCGGGTTTTTATCGGTCAGGTCGGTTTGTAATTGCTGGATATTGAGGGTTTTCATAATATTCCTGTCCAAATGAGGAAGGGGCTTATGTAGAGCAATACTGTTGACTTAAGCGATGTAAAGCCCTCTCCAGCGGGAGAGGGTTGGGTGAGGGGAAATCAAAATAAGGAAAAAAGCATATTGGAATCCCCTCATCCCAACCTAATCATGTCGGACTGTCCTGTCCGCCACCCTGCGGGCGAGTGCAAATCCGTTCCCGGCGGATTTGTCCCTGAGGGAGAAGGAGTACACACTCTTAAGTCAACAGGGCCGTAGGATGTGCTGAGGAACGAAGCGCATCAATCGCGAAAGATGCGCTTCACTTTGTTCAGCACATCCTACGCACTTTTTGCTTAACCAGATTGATCAGGTGTAGGCCGGAATAAGGCCATCCAAGCGCGTAGCGCGAGGTGGCGTTTCCGGCGAATTGAATAGTGTTTGCCGGAAAAGCTTCCACTCCTGCTCACGCCCCTTACCTACATGGCTGAATATTCAGGACGCTTTTTGCTTGACCAGATTGATCAGGCTACCCGCCAGCACCATTTCTACTTGGTATTGCGTCATCCGATGCTCGGTCTTATAGGTCTCGTTCTTGGTCAGGTTGATCACCTTGACGCTATTTCCCTGGCGAATGGCATTGCGCACATCAGGAATTGAAAGCCGGTCGCCTTGGGCGATCTTGTTCCAATCATCAGGATTGGTAAATATCAAGGGCAAAATGCCGAAGTTGCTTAGATTCTGCAAATGTATTCTGGCAAAGCTTTTTGCGATTACAGCTTTGACTCCCAAATAACGGGGGCCTAAGGCTGCGTGCTCGCGGCTCGAACCCTGTCCGTAATTGCTGCCGCCAACAACGAACGATCCCTGTTTCTGATAGCCCATCGCTCTTTCGGAGTAGGTCTCGTCGATCGGGCTGAAAACAAATCGGCTGATTGCCGGGATATTACTGCGAAAAGGCAGCACCTTGGCTCCGGCCGGCAAAATTTCATCCGTGGAAATATCATCGCCCACTTTTAATAGCGCCGGCCCTTCGAGATTATCGGGCAGCGGCTCTAACACGGGCAGCGGTTTGATATTGGGGCCTTTCTCCAAGTCATACTGTTCGCCTTCCTGTGCGGGCGGAACCAGCATGTCGGTATTGAGGAGTATGGTCTCGGCCTCCATGAAACGGGGATACTCCATGCCCAGCGTACGCGGGTCGGTGATCACGCCGGTCAGGGCCGAGGCGGCGGCGGTTTCCGGGCTGCACAAATACACCTGGTCTTCCTTGGTGCCGGAGCGGCCAGGAAAATTCCGGGGAACGGTGCGCAGGCTGATACGCCCCGTAGCCGGGGCCTGTCCCATGCCGATACAGCCGCCGCAACCGGCTTGGTGGAGGCGGGCACCCGCATGGATCAGCTTTCCCAGTATGCCGGTTGCCGTCATGTTCTCCAATATCTGCCGGGACGTGGGGTTGACGTCGAATGAAACGCGGTCGTGCGCCTGCTTGCCGTCGACGATCATGGCCGCGATCGCAAAGTCCCGCAACCCCGGATTGGCGGATGATCCGATGTAAGATTGGTAGATTTCCCGGCCCGCCACCTCGCGCACCGGCACCACGTTACCCGGACTGCTGGGAAGCGCAATCAGAGGCTCCAGTTCCGACAGGTTAATTTCCTCGTATTCGTCGTATTCCGCATCCGGATCTGCGAGAATTTCCCGAAAGGCTTGCTCGCGCCCCTGGCTTTTCAAAAACGCCATGACCGCATCGTCCGATGGAAAAACCGACGTGGTGGCGCCCAATTCGGCGCCCATGTTGGCGATCACATGCCGGTCCATGGCGGTCAAGGATTTCAATCCGGGGCCGTAATATTCGACGATCTTGCCAAGTCCGCCGTCCACATCGTGCCTGCGCAGCATTTCCAAAATCACATCTTTGGCGCTCACCCAGTCGGGCATTGCCCCGACCAGTTTGACGCCCCACGTTTTCGGCATTTTCAAGTAAAACGGTTCCCCCGCCATCGCCATCGCCACTTCCAGGCCGCCCGCACCGATTGCCAGCATTCCCAATGAACCGGCCGCACAGGTGTGGCTGTCGGAGCCTAACAAGGTTTTTCCCGGTACGCCGAAGCGCTCCATATGCACGGGATGGCTCACGCCGTTACCGGGGCGGCTATACCAAAGGCCGAACTTCTTGCATGCACTACGCAAAAACAGATGGTCGTCGGCGTTTTTAAAGTCTTCCTGCAGGAGGTTGTGATCTACATACTGGACGGAAAGTTCGGTGCGTATGTGCGGAATGCCAATCGCCTCAAATTCCAGCATGACCAGCGTGCCCGTTGCATCCTGGGTGAGTGTCTGGTCAATTTTTAAGCCGATCTCTTCGCCGCATATCATGCGACCTTCGACCAAGTGGCTTTCGATCAGCTTCTGAGTTACGTTTTTACCCACGGCTTTATACTCCCGCATGGCATCAGATATTTTAGCAAGGTGATGTGTCAACGCTTTTTCCGGCAGAAGATTAAGCAGCTTTTTCAATGGCGCCGGCGGGTCGAGGCGATCCTTGTCGGAGTGGAGCAATGTCAACGCCGGTGAAGATAATTACAGCCAGCGTAACCCGATGCTTGGCTTTAAAGAGGCATATTAGTCCAGACAAATTGGATGCATCATTATCGATATAGCCTGCCTATTGCTTGAACTTCGCAGCTTCTTCGGAGCCGCCGGTGGCATCGCCTTCGCTGTAGGAATGGGCGCCGACTCCGGCCAATTTGCCGGCGTCGACCACCAGATACTCGTTGCGGATCGGCCGGCCTTCGAACCAGCATTCCAGCACCTCCCGGACGCCGGCGGCATAGCGGGCCTGCGCGGATAGGCTGGTGCCGGAAATATGCGGGGTCATGCCGTGATGAGGCATGCTCCGCCACGGGTGATCTTTCGGCGCCGGTTGCGGGAACCAGACATCGCCCGCATAACCCGACAGCTGGCCGCTTTCCAATGCACGGGCAATGGCGTCGCGGTCGCAGATCTTACCGCGGGCGGTGTTGATGATATAAGCGCCGCGTTTCATCTTGGCCAGCATGGCGTCATCGAACATGTGTTCGGTTTCCGGGTGTAACGGACAATTGATCGTCACCACATCGCAAACCCGTACCATCGATTCAACATCGGGGTGCCAAGTCAGGTTCAATTCCCGCTCGACGTCAGTCGGTAGGCGGTGGCGGTCGGTGTAATGCAGTTTGACATCGAACGGTTTCAAGCGGCGTAGCACCCCCAGACCGATGCGGCCTGCGGCGACGGTGCCGACTTCCATGCCTTCCAGGTCGTAGGAACGCGCCACGCAGTCGGCGATGTTCCAGCCGCCTTTTATGACCCATTGGTAGGACGGAATGTAGTTGCGCACCAGGCTTAGAATCATCATTACCACATGTTCGGCGACGCTGATACTGTTGCAGTAGGTGATTTCGGCGACGGTGATATTGTTTTCCATCGCCGCCTGTAAATCGACATGGTCGGAACCGATGCCGGCGGTCAGCGCCAGTTTCAATTTCGGCGCTTTGGCGATGCGTTCCGCGGTCAGATAGGCCGGCCAAAACGGCTGGGAAATGACGATTTCGGCATCGTGCAGTTCCTGATCCAAGCGCGAGTTTTCGCCGTCTTTGTCGGAAGTCACCACCAGCGTATGGCCCAGACTTTCCAGATAGCGACGCAAACCCAATTCGCCGGAAACACTGCCCAGCATTTGGCCGGGGATGAAGTCGATGGCTTTGGGGGTCGGAGTAGTTTGTCCGTCGGGATAAACTTTGATTTCCGGTATCGCGTCGCGGGCATAGGATTTTGGATAGCCGTCAATCGGATCGTCGTAAAGTACGCAAACAATTTTGGTCATTTTTCTACCTCAATGATGATTTTTCCTGAGGAATCGCTGATTTAATC
>Ga0208756_100412_pt1 | contig 19954 bp, 13 predicted proteins | sample LakWasMe73_LOW10_2_FD_183901 | JGI IMG/M metagenome (GOLD analysis project Ga0208756, IMG submission 183901) | Freshwater sediment methanotrophic microbial communities from Lake Washington under simulated oxygen tension - Sediment Metagenome... | ecosystem: Environmental > Aquatic > Freshwater >... | reverse complement strand
ATTTATTTTTTGGGGACCTAATTTGAAAGTTGAAGTAATAGATCATCAAAGCGGTGATCAGTTACCGATTCTATTGGATGAGAACGGCTTGCCTATACCTATGCCTTGTGAGTTTGTTTTAGGTCGTAGGGCGTTAGGAACGAATACGCTAATCAGAAACCTTCGTGAATTATCGGTGTTATTTAAGTGGTTGGAGCGCGAGGGGATTGATATATGGAGTCGCATTTCAAGTGGAAAAGGTTTTACTGAAGCTGAAATTCGCGGTGGACTCGTTGAAATCTTAAGAAGAGACCAATCTCAATCCCGCAAAGTTAAGAAATTGTCGGTATCTCCTAATACTTTCAATCAGAGATTAACAACAGTTCGTCAATTTATTGGATTGAATTTTGATATTTACCTAGGTTCGATTCCATTTGACGACCTAAGCTACGAGCGTATTCGTGATCAAAAAATTAGAATTCTCTCATGGCTAGATGCTTCATTTATTAGCGCCCCACCAAAAAACTTTACCAAGCAAAAAGGATTGAACTTAGAACAAGCAAAGTTCTTGGTGAGTTGCTTAGATCCTGAAATCGTGAACAGTTCTGGGCATAACCCAGCAGTAAATTATCGAAACTATATTGTTGTGATGATTATGCTCAATTATGGATTAAGGCCAGGAGAGTTGCTTAGCTTAAAAGTTGAGGATATAGAGTTTGGTGCTATATCAGCTATTAGGGTCGTCAGAAGGCAGCCTGATTCCAAGGATAAAAGAAAACCAAGACCGAAAATAAAACGAAATGGCAGGGTGATGCCAATAGGTAGCCCAGTGTTTGCAAAGCATATTGATGAGTACATTATGCACTGGCGTGATGTATTAGAGGCCAATGCGGATCAAGAGTCGGATTATTTGATTCTTAGTGATGAGGGGCGCCCACTTTCGCAGCCTAGCATCGTGCAATTCTTTCAAATTCTTAGAAACAGATTTCCCGAAGACTTGCCACCTAACCTTACTGCTAAGTCACTTCGGCATACCTTCTCAAGCAATATGGAGAAATTATTGCGAGATATTGGATTAGATGAGCAGAGGCGTATGGAAGCGCTTGCTGATTTGCGAGGAGACACTAGTTTGTCATCGCAGGAAATATATATCGCTCAAGAAATCCAAGAGCAAGCAAATATTGCAATGCGTAATTATCATCGCAAGTTGTTGGGTTAAGGAGAAGGTTATGAGTTTAAATTCATTGGTAGAACTGATTGACCTTAATAGCTGGCATGATGTTCCTGATAGGTTAATTTCCCGAGAAGGCCACCCTGTAGATACTTCAGGGGACATCTGGCATCTTCCAAATCCAACAAGAGAGTATTCGAGTCTTGATTTTTCCAAGATAGTAAATGATGGCGTTAGATGGGCAACTAAAAGGTACATACAAGACCGGCTGGAATTTACATCAAGTAGTTGTGCATACTCAGTATTTCAAGATGTTTGGAGGAATTTATTCCGTTTTCAAAATGATTTTTCCATTATTAACGGAATGGACAATAAAGAAGTAACTGAACGATTAATCAGTCTTTTTGAGAGTGCTTTATCAGAATCACGTAAAAGACATTCTTTGTGGGCAATGTATCGACCAATTCAATGGTATGTTTGGTGTGCTGAAAACTATCCGGAAATCGGTTTTTGCCCAGCGTATGCTTTGGAGTTGGACTGTATGACTATCCCAGGAGCACCTAAGGGTGAGGCCGTAAGAATGGAAGATGTTGATCGCGGGCCACTCCATAGAACACTTGAGTTGCCATTACTTATAAAAGCAATGCGTCAGGATGAAAGTTTAAAGTTTGCTCATTTACAAGAGAAAGCAATACTTGCACTATCAATTGCTTTAGGTAGGAATCCTGCAAATCTAACATATCTGAAGGAAAAAGATCTTGTTAACTTGACTCCTGATTTTGATGAGCCTACTTGGGTTATTAACATGCCCAGAATAAAAAAGAGGCAGTTAAACCCAAGGGACGATATGCTACAAGAGTATTTAAATCCAGAATTTGCTAAATATCTTTTGGAATTAATTGATGCAAATGGAGCTTTTAAACCAATAGTAAATGTTAATGGAAAAGAATTTCAATTAGAACGGCCACTTTTTATAAATAGGACCGGCAATAAATCCGCACTTATAAGTAAACTGATTGATTCTTCTTTTAACATGACAAGTGAAGGCATTTCTGATTCTCTGAAGAGCTTTGTCAAACGACACAAAATCATCTCTCCGCTGACTAAAGAAGTACTCAACATTAACGTCAGACGTTTACGTTACACGGTGGGAACAGCGCTTGCTGCTGAAGGTATTAGTAAAAAAGAACTCGCCAGAATTCTGGATCACACAGATACCCAGCATGTTCTGGTCTATTTTGAATTGGCAGGCAGTATCGTAGAACATCTGGATAAGGCGGCTGCAAAAGGATTCGCACAATATTTGAAATTATTCAGAGGTCGAATTATTGATTCAGATTCTGAAGCAGTCAATTTGGACAGTGATGATAAGCATCTTTTATTTATTGATGAGTCCAATCCAACTGAGTTAACAAATATTGGTATATGTGGAAAAGAAAGTATTTGTCATCTTGACCCACCTTTTTCTTGTTATTTGTGTGAAAAGTTTCAGCCTTACAGCTTTGCCGACCATGAGCATGTGCTTGATTGCCTACTTCAAGGCCGGAACAAAAGGCTTGAAAAATATGAAAATGCGCGCTTAGGTATTCAGCTTGATGATGTGATTTTTGCTGTTGCCCAAGTTGTAGAGGAATGTAGATTGAGAGACAGTCATGGCTGATAAAAGATCGCAGAGGAAAGCTAGCGTTGTTCAGTTTCTGTCAAAATTGGATATGGATCGTTTAAAAAATAATGCTTCATTAGTTAAACGAGCAAAGTCACTTAATCTTGACGGTTTTGATATGACGCTTTGGGATAATCCAGAGTGGATAATAACAGGAGGTAGGTTGGTTAAACTTTCTGGAAAGAATGTTTCTAAGGTAACTCTCAATTTTCATTATGCATTGCCATTGGACAAAGGGGAACTGAAAAGTGAGTGGGCTGACTTGATAAAAGCGCTGATGGTACTTCGTTTTCATAGAGATAATCAATCTGCACCAAATCAAAGGAATTTTATAGCAGCAGTAAGTTATGTGGTGTGTGAAATGGTAGACAGAGGGCTAAGGTTGTTTCAACTAACACCGGAAATTTTAGATTTAGCATGCAAAAAATTGACTAAAAATTATAGTGATGGTGTTGCATATAACATGCATAAAGCCATTGGTGAGTTTGCTGCGCACTGTGATGCTAATGTACTTTGCAATGTTCTATTTGATTATAAATTTTCCGGTATGAAACGCCCGGAAAATACCGGTGGAGTTGGGCAGAAGCGCCTTGATGATCAAGAAACACTGCTGACCGAAAACGATAAACTTATAGATCCGAAGGTTTTTAAAATAATTGGCGAGTTATATTTAAATGTACCTGCTGATCATAAATATCGTTTTTATGTTTTAGTTTTGTCATTGATGGCCATGCTTGGGCGAAGGTTCAGTGAAATTGCTACTATTCCAAATCAAGAAGTAAGGTGGGATGACCAAGGGCGAGCATTTTTAAAATATTTCCCACGTAAAGCATCGAAGGGTGATGTCTTTACGCCTATGAGGAATCTATATCTGCCAACCGAAACTGTTTCTATTGTAGAACCAGTAATCGTTGAGTTGAATCAATTATGTTCAGCCGCAAGAAAAACTGCAACAGAAATGCAGATGAATATAGGGTCTGATTTATTTTTTCTTGTCGATTATCTTCATGACAAGAAGTTTTATAAAGATGACTTGGAGAAAATAGGAATTTCAGCTAGTACGTTGGATGCCAATGGTTGGATTAGGGTAAATGGTTTTACATTCACTGATGAAGCAAAATTAACATCACAGGGAAGAATACCTAATTATCCATTTAGATTTACGACAAAACATGGAATTATTGCTTATTGCAGTAAAGATTTTAATCCAAGCTCGATTGAGCCAATTCATATTGACCAAAATGGCCAGAAATATTACTTAAAAGATTTATTATTAGTAAGACATCTTGGATTGTCCTCTGGCGCTTATGCACACTGGGTTTCCACTCAGCTTACTCATTCAATGTTCAGTACATTTCTGCGGTATTTTCCCCAATTAGCTTCCCAATATGCATCATCAGCCATAGAGGTGGATTTTACAAGCCATCATTTCCGCCATACATTGAATACCCTTTTGGATGAAGGCGGCTTGTCGGATTTATTGCAAACGGAGTGGTTCGGACGTTCAAATCCTCGAGATACTAAGGCGTATCAGCATACTTCGCGTGAGAAGAAAGCTTTAATGCTTCGGGCTGATATAAAGGAAGGATTGGTTGGTGGTCGTATATCCGAGCAGGTAAAAAAGTTGCCGATTGATCTAAAAGATGCGTTTCTTGCGGCACGGATTCACGCTGTGCATGACGTTGGTCCAGGAATGTGCACTCACAATTTTGCACAAACACAATGTGAAAGGCATTTGCAATGTTCTGCAGATTGTAACGATTACGTATGGGTTAAGGGGGATGCGGGGCGTAAGGAAGAATTAAAGCGCGAATACGCAATTACATTTGTGGCGCGTTTAACTGCTGAAGAACGAGCTAAATCAAAAAAGCCTGGGAAAAGTGTGGATTGGCTAGTTCATAACGATAAAAAGCTTGGTGTTCTCACTAAGCAGATGGCAGATTATCAAATTGAGCCATTTGACCCAATTGTATATTTGGAGGAACGCATTGATGAATAGTCGGTTTCGTCGTATGCAAGAGAGCGATATTACTTCTATCGTAAAAGACCTTGATCGTTGGGCTGCTGGCCAGCTTGGCAGTAAATTAACATGGGCTGTATTAGAGGAGCGTTTTGGGTTTTCCAGACAATCCCTTCAGGCTAAGTTAGAGATTAAAGCAGCTTATGATCTCGCAAAGGAAGCTTTGGCTGGAGGGTTAGTTATAAGCCGCCAAAAGTTCGCCAAAGATAGCGAAGAGCTACAAAGAGAAATAGATTGTTTGAAATTGGAAGTTGTAGAGCTTAGAAGAAGAGAAACCTTATGGAAGCAACGATGGCAAAGAATTGCTTATCATATTCGCGCCAAAGGTATTCAGATGCATGATGTTGATAAGCCAACCGGAAGCATTAAAGGGATGCCCCCGGAAAGTGAGGTTGCAAAAATAATACGACCTTTTGATAAGGAAATTCCAGAAAGCGGAAGAGTTTGAATTTTTCAGCTCGAAATTGCAATGTATGCTGTTTTGAATTACATTCTATGCAGATAACAGCAATTTATAAATGAAAAGAATAATGCATGCTCACAGGGGAATTACGCAGTCAGGTTGATAGTATATGGAATGCTTTTTGGTCGGGGGGCATTTCAAATCCGCTAGAAGTGATGGAGCAGATTACGTATTTGCTCTTTTTGCGCAGATTAGACGATCTTCATACTCTTGAAGAAAACAAAGCCGTTCGGCTAATTAAACCTATAGAACGACGTATTTTTCCTGAAGGTAAAGACGCTAAAGGTCGCGACTTTAACGAATTACGCTGGTCGCGATTTAAGAATCAAGCCCCATCAGAGATGTTTCAAGTGATTGATGAGCATGTGTTCCCATTCCTGCGGACTATTGGTAGCGATGGCTCAACCTATTCGCATCACATGAAGGATGCGCGCTTTACCATTCCCACCCCGGCATTGCTGGCTAAAGTAGTAGATATGCTTGACCATATCCCGATGGAAGATCGCGATACTAAGGGCGATCTCTACGAGTACATGCTGAGCAAAATTGCCAGTGCAGGCCAGAATGGTCAGTTCCGAACACCGCGCCATATCATTCAGCTGATGGTGGAATTAACAGCGCCAACTCCTACGGATGTCATTTGTGACCCTGCAAGCGGTACCTGCGGCTATTTAGTGGCGGCGGGAGAGTATCTGCGTGAGCATCATCCAGAAATATTTAGGGATGCAGAAGCTCGTGAGCACTTTCATCACAAAATGTTTCATGGTTATGACTTTGATAACACCATGCTTCGTATTGGTAGTATGAACATGGCATTGCACGGAGTCGATAACCCTGATATTCGCTATCGGGATTCACTATCCCAGGAATATGGAGTTGAGGAAGATAAGTACTCCCTAATCCTTGCAAATCCTCCGTTTGCTGGTTCACTTGATTACGAAAATACAGCTAAAGATTTACTAACGATTGTTAAAACTAAAAAAACAGAATTGCTGTTTTTAGCTTTATTTTTACGATTATTAAAACCAGGCGGTAGAGCAGCTGTAATTGTGCCTGACGGCGTTTTATTTGGATCATCAAAAGCTCACAAAGAACTACGTCAGATGATTGTTGAAGATCAAAAGTTAGATGCTGTAATTTCTCTACCTTCAGGAGTATTTAAGCCATATGCAGGCGTTTCTACGGCGATTCTAATCTTCACTAAAACCAACTCAGGTGGCACGGATAATGTCTGGTTCTATGATTTGCAGGCGGACGGTCGGAGTCTAGACGACAAGCGTCAACCGTTACTATCTGAGGATAAGCTAGGGGCCGCACCTGTGACACCACTCACTGATGTTGACCATGCCAAGAATAACTTGCCTAATGTGTTGGCAAGATGGAACCAACGTGAAACAGATGAGCTAAAACGTCCACGCACGGCACAAAGTTTTTGTGTCCCTAAGGAGGAGATTGCTGCTAATGGTTATGACCTTTCAATCAACCGTTATAAAGAAGTAGTGCATGAAGTTGTTGAGCATTTGTCCCCAAATGAAATTATGGCAAAGTTGAACGAGTTGGAAATTCTGATTGCTGCGGGGATGAAAGAGCTGGGGAGGATGCTTTAATGCTGCTGCTCAAGCAACATCAGAGTGTAAGGCTCGGTGATGTTATAGATATTAGGGACGGCACACATGATACTCCAAAGTATGTTGAGCAAGGAATACCTCTAATTACCTCAAAAAATCTTACTGATTCTGGATTATGTTTTAAAGATGTAAACTTCATATCGGAAGACGATCACAGGGAAATTTCAAAAAGGTCGGCTGTTGAAAGTGGTGACGTTCTGTATGGGATGATTGGTACAATCGGAAAGCCAACTCTTGTTAATACTGATAGGAGCTTCTCGATTAAGAATGTTGCTCTTTTTAAACAATCAAATCCAAGTATTTCTAATCGATACTTACTTTGGCTCCTCGATAGCCCATGTATTAACAGGCAAATCACACAGGCATCAAAAGGCGGAACTCAAAAGTTTATTTCATTGGGAGCCTTGCGAGATCTCAAAGCAAAATTTCCGGCACTTTCAGAACAAATCCGCATTGCCTCTATCCTTGATAAAGCTGATGTGTTGCGAGTTAAGCGTAGAGAAGCTTTAGTGCAGCTAGATAGTCTGATGCAATCAATTTTCATTGAGATGTTTGGTGACTTGATGAAGAACCCGATGCAATTCCCTGTTCATACTTTGGGGAGCATTTGCGATGTGCGAGATGGAACTCACGATTCACCAAAATTTGTAGAATCAGGTTTTCCTTTGGTTACTACAAAGAACCTTAAATATGGCACTGTAGATTTTTCCAATGTAAGCTTTATTTCTGCTGCAGACTTCGACGCTATCAACAAACGCTCCAAAGTAGATATGGGTGATATTTTGATGCCGATGATTGGAACCATCGGGAACCCTGTACTTGTTGAAGAGGAGCCAGCGTTCGCAATTAAGAATGTTGCACTCATTAAATTTTCAAGGCATTCACCAGATAGTTTGTACATTTTGAATCTTTTGCAAAGCGAATACTTTGGGCGTCTAGTTGTAAGTAAAAACAAAGGCGGGACACAGAAGTTTCTTTCGCTTGGGGACATTCGCTCGTTATCTATTCCTCTGCCACCAGTCGATCTTCAGGTCAAATTTAGCAAGCTTATAAAGCAAGTTAAGTTGTTAAAAACTAAGCACATGGACTCATGCACTGAGCTTGATAACCTATTCGCATCCCTCCAACACTGCGCCTTCCAAGGAGAACTCTAAGTATGCAACAACAAAACATTCCTATTGCTACTTTGGTAGATATGTATAAACGAGGGGAGTTGCGGTTGCCAGAGATCCAGCGTCATTATGTGTGGCAAGGCACCCGTGTGCGTGACTTGCTGGATTCCCTTTACAGAGGCTACCCAAGCGGTTCTATTTTAATGTGGGAAACTGATGAGCCAGTGCCTACAAGAGATTTTGCAATCGCACAGGATACTAATGCGTTTGCTGGCAGAAAATTGCTTTTAGATGGACAGCAACGGCTTACTTCACTTACCGCTGTACTCAATGGTGATTCAGTTACAGTGCGTGGACGTAAGCGACCGATAGATATTTTATTCAACTTGGAGCATCCTGATGGCCCGCCTGTGGATGTTATTGAAGTTGAGAGTGATGAGATCTCATCAACAACTCCCGATGATGAAATTGTGGATGACAGTGATGAAGTCGATGAAAATGTTACTGGACTTCAGGAGAAGTTAAACCTCAGAACCTTTGTTGTTGCAAGCAAGAACTTACAGTCTTTACCCCAATGGGTGTCGGTTAGTGAAGTTTTTAAGACCGCTAATGATGCCGAAATATTGGTAAAGGCAGGTATTGAATCTTTTAATGATCCACGTTATCAGAAATATTCTGACCGTCTTAAAAAACTACGTGCGATAAAAGACTATCAATATGTTGTGCATGTACTAGAACGTGGCATGAGCTATGAGGAAGTTACTGAGATCTTTGTAAGGGTGAATTCGCTTGGTGCTAAACTGCGTTCATCTGACCTTGCGCTGGCTCAGATGAGTTCTCGATGGCTCAATTTATTAAAAGAACTCGAAGAGTTTCAAGATGAATGCGAGCAAAGCTGGTTTACGATAGATTTAGGGCATTTTGTACGTGCAATAGTCATTTTTGCGACGAAACAATGTTTGTTCCGCACCGTCGCTTCTACTCCAATTGAGACCCTTAAGGATGGCTGGAAACAAGCGAAAGAAGGGCTCCGATTTGCGATTAACTTCTTACGCACTAACGCAGGGATGGAAGATGAGTCTTTACTTTCTTCACCGATGTTTATCCACGTGTTGGCTGCCGTTAGCAGGGTTAAAGATAATAAACTATCTGTAGATGAGCAAAATAAATTATTGCATTGGTTGTTAGTTGCAAATGCTCGCGGTCATTACTCACGCGGTTCCACTGAAAGTTTGCTTAATGAAGATTTGGCGATCATATTCAGAACTGGAGACATTGGTGCGTTAATGGAACCAGTGAAACGGCAATTTGGACGGTTACATATAGAACCTAGTGATCTTGCCGGAAGAGGCGTTAATAGCCCATTGTTCTCCCTTTCCTATCTTGCTCTTAAAGCAGCAGGTGCAAAAGACTGGTATAGCGGCTTAGGTTTATCATTGACGCATCAAGGCAAGCTCCATTTTATTCAATGGCATCACATTATTCCAAAGTCTCTTTTAAAATCTAAATACGAAACGGGCGAAATTAACGAAATTGCAAATATGGCGTTTATTACTGGACAGACTAATAGACGCATTAGCAATAAAGATGCGACGGACTATCTTGTTGATATCGTTGAAAAGCAAGGTAAAAATGCTCTGGAAAGCCAATGTGTGCCTGTGGATCCTGAATTATGGTCAACCGACAGATACAGAGATTTCATTGAGTATCGGCGTATAGCACTTGCAGAAAGAATGAATGAGTTCATTCGGGAGAAAGCTAAGATATGAGTAACTTCGCCTTCCTACAGCCAGAATGGTTATTGATTCATGAATCAGCCACTAAAGCTGAGAGTATGGCGAATACAGATGCTAGAACTGCCTGTTTCTATACGCGCAGAGCTTTAGAGTTAGCGATTGCGTGGCTTTATAAGTATGAGCCCGCATTAAAATTACCCTATCAAGACCATCTTAGTGCTCTCATCCATGAACCTAGTTTCCGCAAGCTTGTAGGTGAGGCGGTTTTTACTAAAACCAAGCTTATAAAAGATTTAGGCAATATTGCGGTTCATAGTACTCGCAAAGTAGCTCAGGAAGATGCTTTGCGTGCGATTAGAGAGCTTTTCCATGTCTGTTATTGGCTAGCCCGCACTTATGGACAGAAAACGCGTCCAGCACCCAATCTTAGTTTTTCATTGGATTGTTTATCGCAACCATCTAAAGCACCTTCACAATCAATAGATCAATTACAGAAACTTGAGGCTGAACTTCATGCTCGTGATGAAAAACTCTCAGTTGCTCTTTCTGATAAAGCTCAATCAGACGCAGAACTCAAGCAGCTTCGTGATGAAATTGCCGCGGCTAAGAAAGAAAATTCAGCACAAGCTGACACACACGATTATTCAGAAGCCGAAACGCGCGATTACTTTATTGACTTGCTTTTGAAAGAGGCTGGCTGGGCATTGGATAAGCCCCAGGATAGAGAGTTTAAAGTTGCAGGAATGCCGAATAATGAAGGCGTCGGTTATGTGGATTACGTACTATGGGGCGATGATGGTAAACCTTTGGCAGTGATTGAAGCTAAGCGTACCAGGCGCGATGCAAAGGTAGGGCAGCAGCAAGCCAGACTTTATGCAGACTGCTTAGAGGCAACGTACAAACAACGACCAATTATTCTTTACACCAACGGTTATGATCATTGGTTATGGGATGATGCAAATTACCCACCAAGAGCGGTACAGGGCTTTTTCAAAAAAACAGAGCTGGAGCTGATGATTCAGCGACGCAGCACTAAGAGATCACTTTCCGTTGAGACCATCAATCAAGATATTGTAGAGCGCTATTATCAGATGCGTGCAATTCGCCGGATTGGTGAAGCATTTGAAAAGGACCATCAGCGCAAAGCTTTGGTGGTGATGGCGACAGGTGCAGGTAAAACCAGGACGGTAATTGCATTGGCAGACCTTCTTATGCGTTGCAATTGGGCCAAACGAGTACTGTTTCTTGCAGACCGCGTGGCATTGGTCAAACAAGCAGTGAATGCATTCAAGGCGCATCTCCCTGATTCATCACCAGTGAATTTGGTAACTGAAAAAAACACAGAAGGTCGTGTTTATGTTTCTACTTACCCAACTATGATGGGGTTGATCGATGAGGCGCAAGATGGGCAGAGGCGCTTTGGTGTGGGGCATTTTGATTTAATCATTATCGATGAGGCACACCGCTCAATCTATAAAAAATACCGTGCCATTTTTGATTATTTTGATGTGTTACTGGTTGGACTAACTGCTACTCCTAAAGATGAAATAGACCATAATACGTACAGTGTATTTGATTTGGAGAGCGGTGTTCCGACAGATGCTTATGCATTGGATGAGGCAGTTGGTGATAACTATTTGGTACCGCCGAAACCAATTTCTGTGCCATTGAAATTTCAGCGTGAAGGCATTAAATACGATGACCTGTCTGACGAAGAGAAAGAACAGTGGGATGAGTTGGAGTGGAATGAAGAAGGTAGCAGCCCTAATGAGGTTGATGCCGCCGCTCTGAATACCTGGTTATTCAATACAGATACCGTTGATAAGGTGCTGGCGCATGTCATGACGCGTGGTATTAAGGTTGCGGGAGGTGACCGTTTAGGTAAAACGATTATTTTTGCAAAGAATAATGATCATGCTGAATTCATAGCAGACCGTTTTAACAAAGCCTACCCACATTACAAGGGTGAATTTGCGCGAGTCATCACTTATAAAACAGAATATGCGCAGAGCCTGATTGATAGTTTCTCTGTAAAAGACAGCATGCCTCAAATTGCTATATCAGTAGATATGCTGGATACCGGGATTGATGTACCAGAAGTTGTGAATCTGGCTTTCTTTAAACAAGTGCGTTCTAAAACTAAATTCTGGCAAATGGTTGGTAGAGGCACGCGTTTATGCCCGAATCTATTCGCGCCCGGACAGGACAAAGAGTTCTTTTACATTTTTGATTATTGCCAGAATTTGGAATTTTTCAGCCAGGATCTAAAGACAATAGAAGGAAACACAGGACAATCATTAAGCGCGAGACTTTTTAATGCAAGATTGCAGATTCTTGCTGAGCTTGATCACAGAATGCCTCAAGAAGCTGAAGAGGAGTCATTGCTTCGTGCTGATACGGCAAGCTACCTGCATCAGCAAGTTGCTAGTATGAATATTGATAACTTTGTTGTAAGACCGCAGCGCAGGCTCGTAGAAGAGTTCTCAAAAGCAGAATCTTGGCTAAATGTTGCGAATGAACGAATGATAGAGGTTTCTAATCATTTGGCGGATTTGCCTAATGAGATGCCTGATGAAGATGAGGAAGCAAAGCGCTTTGACCTGATTATCATGCGTACTCAGTTAGCTATATTGCAAGCTAAACCTGAATTTAAAACATTGCGTGAAAAGGTTATGGAAATTGCCACCGCTCTGGAGTTACAAGAAAACATTCCGGCAATACGCGCTCATATAGTCCTCATTCAATCTCTATTGAGTGAGGATTGGTGGCAGGACGTCACGGTTGGAATGTTGGAGCACGTTCGTAAACAGCTAAGGGCTTTGGTAAAACTAATTGAAAAAGGTAAGCGCAAGGTCGTATATACAGATTTTGAAGATGAGCTTGGTGAAGATACGGAAGTTGAATTGCCGGAAGTTAGCTCAGGGCTCAATTATGAGCGCTTCAAAGAAAAAGCGCGTCAATTCCTAAAAGCACATGAAGACCATCTGGCCTTGCAGCGATTAAAACGTAACCAACCACTTACTTCTGCAGATCTGGTAGAGCTTGAACGCATGCTAATTGAAGCTGGTGGTACCAAGGATGTAATTGACCGTGCAAAAGAGCGGAGTAATGGTCTCGGTTTGTTTATTCGATCATTAGTAGGGCTCGACTATGAAACGGCCAAGCGTACTTTTAGTGAGTTTGTTACTGGTACTTATGTGACGGCTAATCAGATTGAGTTTATTGACTTGATTATTGAAGAGTTGACTAAGAACGGCGTCATGGAACCGGATCGATTGTATGAAGCACCGTTTACCGATATTCATTCACAAGGTGCTGCAGGCATATTTTCAATTGAAAAGGCTGATCAGATCAGAGATATCTTGGTTGAAATACGTCAACATGCACAAGCTTAATTGTTAAGTGATTTCGGTTAATAAATGAAAATTGTAGTTACAAGTAATGAATATCCAAAGTATGTCCGAGAGATTGATATCTCTTCCCTGGACTATAACCGAAAAGAAGGCAGCTTCGAGATTCCAGTAGGGGGGTACATTATTACCTCACGCCAGCTTTTTAAGGCATTAACAGTGGAATTTGACAATTCAAAATTCAATATTGTTTTTGAAAAGCTAGCTGAAGTGGAGGATTTTTATAACTGGATAAAGCAAGCAGAGTCAGATGCATGGGATAGTTACAGTCGCATGCTCGATTAAGATTAATTGAATGAATAAATGCTTATTAATCATGTTATTAAGTCCTGTAAGATTGGAGAACTTGCAAATCAGAAACTAAGAAATGGCTATGATATTCTGGAAAGTCCAGTAATTCATTTCGGTATTTACATAATTGTTAATGCCAGTGATAGAATCAAAGCAGTAAAAATACTTAAAAATCTAATTTCTCAACTCCAAGTGAGTTCATCTAATGGCAAAAAAAACGAAAAAAAAGCCTAAACGCAATTCCTTAAACATACAGCGTAATAAGGTTCGAGGCCTAATCGGCGAACTAAAAAGCCCTGTTAGGTTTTTTCAGCCACATAAAAAACAAGGTGATCACATACGCACTGCGCAAGAAAAACAGGAAGCTTATCAAAGAGGTATTGCAGCTGCATTAATAACAGCGCGTAGTGAAATTTCCACATCTCAACATGGGGAGTTTTTGAGTTGGATTGAACAGCAAACAACAACTCAGCACAGCGATGTAGCAAATACTCCAGCTAATTCTGAACTAGTAAAAGCCTCATTAAATCGAGATCCCTTACCTTTAGATAAAGAAATTTTATGGGTTGCATCATTTTTATCTAATCATACCGAACTCTTATCCGACTTTAGGGCATCGGTGCTGAAATTGGAAATACTCTATTGGACTAATGCTGACTGGAAACTTCTCGATGCTGAATTGAATAACCATGAAGTAATGTTTGGGAAGAGCCTTTGGATTTTAGAAGCAAATATTCTCATGCATCAAACTTTTCTAGGCGTAGACGCTAGAAAAGATATCGTAGAAACTGCAAAAAGAACAGCTCCTAAAAGCCTGTCATCCTACGTGGCACATTATTTAAGCATTCGAAACGATCCTTCAACTATTTTTAACAGGTTTATTCCTGATGTAAGTGAACGTATAGAAAATTTACCTGCTCTAGAAACTCTTAAGAATTATTTACGGTTTAAACTTTTGAATGCATTCCCTGTAGGAACTAAACCCTTAGCTGAAATACTTCAGGTCGCACAGGGCATGTCAGCTGTGGACTTGTATGAAACCTTAGTTGCATTGCTTCAACATTTAATATCTACAAATCGTGAGCCAAAACTTAATGGTGCGATCCAAATCGCATTGGATAAGTTGAAAGTGGTAAATGATTTCCGTCTTGATAAGTTGCGATTAGCATTAGGTATCCCAGCACTGAGTAAATTGCCTCAAAAGAATTACACTGGCTTAAATCAGAGCTTACTTGGGTATGGTTTTTCTGCAGTAAAAAATTCTTTAAAAGAAATTCTAGAAAATCCTACAAATTATCACTCTGCCTTAGTAGCGGCATCACAATTAATAAATGTAGATAATTCTAAAAAAGTAGGTTTTTCTGGGCGCTGGGGAAGTGTTATAAGAAATTTTGCTGAAATGCTAAATTTTGATGATCGGTATGACGTAGCGGTACATGATTTTGAAAAGCAGTTGCGTAATCTATCCATATTTCCAGCTGCTGTCTCATGCTTGCATGGAGGGAAAGGAGAGGTTTTTTTCTCTGACTCAAATAATAATGTGAATCGTTATATGGCCTTCTTGAACGGACAGTTTCTAGAACCAGAAGATTGGATGTTATTAAATCAAAGTTTGCTAAACAATTTAGACCTCCCACCGAAGTTTACAGATACTCCGGTTTACAAAGTTTTTTGGGCGTTAGCTAAAAGGATGCCTGTTGAAGACTTGTTCAATACATCAGCTATGCTTCATAAAGTATTAATTGACTTTTCTCAACGTGGAGAAGTAGACCAACTTACGGACCTTTTTGATACAGCAGTTAAAGGCGAAATGCCTCGTTCAATTTATGTAATTTTAGTTTTATCCGCATTAGCGTCTTGGATTGATGCTGGACGCCGTGATAGGGTCGTACAAGGAATTTCAAATGCATTCCTTATAGCAAAAATACCGTTGACAATATTACCTTTAGAGTCGGCTTTAGGAAGGGTGCGTTGGAGCAATATCAAAGCTTTAAAAGACAAACTTTGTCTTTCTGTTGCATTGCATCTATGTTGGACCAAAACCGGTACAGAATCAGTATTATCTAATCTTCGCTTTGCATATCAGGAGTTTCTAGACTCTCAACACGTAACAAGTGCAACCCAGTTGGATTGGAGCTCAGGAAAATTTAATAAAGAGGAGTTAATCTATTTTTTAAGGAATGTTTGCGTTCCTGTGGTAATTGATATGAGCCGGCATATCTCTGGGTCAAAAGAAGCAGAGCAAGAGCGGCAAAACATTTGCTCCTTTTTATGTCATGTGGATCCGGAGCGTAAGTCAGTATATGAAATGGAAGTTTCTGGAATTTTGCATGATTTAGCGGTGCGTGATGGTATCAAAATTGTTGATGGAAGTAGGGTTCACGTTGATACTGAAGCAATTCGTATTTGGGCAAAACGAGAATGGGATCCTAGTTTTGTTCGCTATCAGGCTTTAGTAGCTTCGGGTATTGGAGTGGCCGAAAAATTTGATGTAGTGTTAAGAGATCTAGTAAAAGCTCAGAAGCCATCTAAAAACTATCTTGAAATACCTGGTACGGAAGCTGATCAATTATTAATTGATTTGATACTAGCGCTCAAATCAAAATTTCTTCTTGACCCTGCTCATGGATTAGATAGCTATTTGAGCCGTAGAGTGAGACATCACTCTATGTCAGGAAGCATAAGAGGGCCAGTGGAAGAAGCTCAATTAATTACAACAAGAAATCATTTAACTGGAAAATACTCACGCAATGAATATTGGTTGGGTAGAATCCAAAATTTGACACTAAGTGAGTCACTTGCGGTATCAAAAGCAATGGCACATTTTTCCGAGGAATTCGACAAGATATTACTTTCATTAAAACAAGAAGCTTTTCATATTAATGCTCCAGATCATCCAAGAGGAATATTTGAAATACCGTTTCCTCCATCGGCATTTCATCTTACACGAAGTGCAATCCAAGCTGAGTTATCAATAGATGCTTTTTGCCAAGTTTGTTTTACTATTTTTTGGGCAGCACTTGACCCTTCATTGAGGAAAGCTCAGAGTTTTCTTAAAAATGACGTAACCAACTCTGTAGCTGCTAGTTTTCAACGTTTAAAATCCTCTTTACGCAGAGCATTGGGCGATCGACGCCGTTATGCTGATTTAAGTCTTGCAATTGCTCAAACTTCTGAGAGAGTGCAAAGAGAAATCGGACAAATATCAGATTGGTTTAGTAGATCTGAAGCTGAACAAAATTCTTTAGTTTATTCCTTCGAAAAAATTATTGATATTGCTGTCACCTCAGCACTTAATTCACAGCGTCCGTTTTCACCAACAATACAAGTGAAAGTTGATAGTAACACTGATGCAAAAGCTGCGGTTTTGGTAATTATTTCTGAAATAATACTTACAGCGTTAGGTAATGTTAAACAATATTCAATTCTACAATCCCCAAAGATTGACATTTCAATCCGTTGCATGATTGAGGAAGAAATTGTCAAGTTACGAATTGAGAGTGAAACAGGGGTCGATAAACCCTCGAGTAAAATTATTGATCATGTAAATGAAATACGCCGTCAAATTGAAGATGGCTCTTATATAGAAAGAGTGCGAGAAGAGGGTGGAACTGGACTAATGAAAATAGCAAATTTGGTTCATCAATCGGAGCGTGGCGTTTTAACTTTTGATTTCTTGGATAGTGGGCGTTTCTTTATTGAGATGGATCTTTCTTTTATTTCTATTCTGAACCCCTTGGTTAGTAGCGGACAATAAATTTATGAACGTTTTATTGATTGAGGATGAAGATACAAAAATGGCACCTATTTTGTCATTTTTAAAAAGTAATTTTCCGTTTATGGTAATACACACTGCTCGATCAGTTAAGTCTGGAATTGATGCAATAAGAACAGAGCTTCCAGAATTGTTACTTCTTGATATGTCTTTACCAACATTTGATATTTCTGCATCTGAGGCTGGGGGGCGACCTCAGGGTTCTGGTGGTCATGAAATTATGCGATATGTTGATATGATGGAAATGTCTACTTCTATCATAGTAATCACTGCGTATGAGGCTTTTTCTAGAAAGGGCGGTCGACAAGTTGATTTATCATTGTTATCCGAAGAATTAAAAGAGGACTTCCCTGAAACATATAAAGGCATAGTACATTTCAATCCAATGTTAGGGGACTGGACAAAAGATCTTGAGATTTTGCTTAAGACCGTATTACAAAGAAAGACAACATGAAAATTTTAATCGTTGATGATGCGACTAGTAAAGTTCGTAAGCTGATTGAGCTATTTATTAGATTGGGCGTGCCCAGGCAGTCTATAGATGTAGCTACAAATGCTACTTCAGCGAGAGGGTTAGTAACTCAAAATGTTTATGATATTTTGATATTAGATTTACTTCTACCTCTTCGTGAAGAAACAGATCCAAAATGTGAGGTTTCAATAGAGTTTCTGCGTGAAGTTACTGAGAGAGATATATATTTAAAGCCCAAAAGATTTGTTGGGTTTACAGCTCATGTAGGGCTTATAGAAGATGCACTTCCTCATTTTGAAGACTGGCTGTGGACCGTCGTGCATTACGATGAGACAACAGATGAGTGGCAGCACCTTTTTGAAAATTTAATCAAATATATAAATAAATGTACTAATGGCCATCAGCCACAAGAATATCAAACAGATTTATGCGTAATTACTGCATTGCATGCTCCCGAATTGCAAGCTGTTCATGGGCTTCCTTGGAATTGGCAGCCCTCCCTTCCTATTGATGATACTACCTTTGTTAGAACAGGTAGTTTTAAATCAAAAGATGAGAATTATACTGTTGTTAGTGCCAGCGCTCCAAGAATGGGATGTGTAGCTTCAGCGCTATTGTCGACCAAGTTAATTGAACATTTTAGACCTCGATTTTTGGTGATGACTGGCATATGTGCCGGGGTTAGAGGGAAAGTTAATCTTGGAGATGTGGTTCTTTTTGCCCCAACATGGGAATGGGCTAGCGGGAAAATAGTGCCTGAGGACGAATCCAGTTCATATTTAGAGCCTTCACCGCATCAGATTCCCACAGCTGATTTCATTCTAGCGAGAATGGAGGAGTTTAAAAAAGACCATGTTTCTTGGGCGGAGATTCAAGCCGGATGGCCAGGTACTGTTGATCACTCTTTGAAAATTGTTTTAGCTCCCGGAGCTTCAGGCTCCGCGGTAATTGCCGATAATTTAACCTTAAACGAAATACTTAAACAGAATCGGAAGCTTACCGCAGTAGATATGGAAGCTTATGGAGTTGCAGCTGCATCTAGTTCGATGAACGTTCCTAAACCTACTACATTTATTCTTAAGTCTGTTTGTGACTTCGCTGATGATACCAAGGCAGATACATGGCAGACTTATGCTGCATATACTAGTGCAAAAGCGATGCAACTATTTTTTGAAAAGTATATGAGTGAAGTAAAAGCTCTGGCTGGGACATGACAAGGTTTCAGGAATATGTATTTGGATAGTACTTTTTCATATAATTCCATAAATAAATAACCAGCACCCCTAGTTTTGAGTGATGTTGGTTATTTTGTAAACTTTAGTAAGTAAATAACTTGGGTTAATGAATAAAGTCTTTGAATGAGTCCTTATTTTTTATGCCTAACTCTGTGATTTTAAAGGTAAGCTCGGCATCTGGGTTCATTGATAAAGTGTTAAGAATTTGTACGTAACCCTGTCTATTAATGGCCTCAAAATTAGCCGCATAGCAGAAAGTGATTAAGGCGCTATCGAGTATTTCCATATCATTTTCAAAATCAATATTGTAGCCTTCTGCTTTATAAGCATATTTTGCACATATTAAAATATCCTCAGCTATCGGATTATGTTTTAAAGGCGCATTTAATAAAATTTCTTCTGTTATGGAGCATAAGCAATCTAAATCATCATTATCAAGTGATTCAAGCCAGTTGCCTATTAGGAATGATCTAGTAACATCATCATTCATAATGTACTTAAGTAACATTTTGGAAAATCTTCTTGGATGTGCTTGTGAATTCATATCGCGAATCATCGTAGTAACTCCTAAAAATTTATGAGAAATTCACTACTAATTTTTTGCTACATAACCATCCTCTGAAGATGGCATTAACAATATGCATAAAATTAAATTAAAAATCTATAAATATTTTATAAATTTTGACAATGGACTTACAACTAAAATAGTGGGTGTATATTCTTAGCAAAAAGGCCACTTATTGCAGTCGCAAAAAAGCCACCTATAATTACTAAAAGTGGCCAGTTGTAATTATCAAATGCAATATCAGATAAATAGTTATTGTCGATGAAAATTTTGCCGCAATCATAATTTATTGTGCGACTCCTAAGCGGGACAAAGCTGCCGCTTAGATTTAACAAGTTATTTAGCCCACCGTTTAACACGAAAACTCAGCCTTAGCTATTTTTCTCACTATATTATTGATTGACTAGAAATTGCGCAATCCAGCAACACTCGTG
>Ga0208756_100399_pt1 | contig 20507 bp, 19 predicted proteins | sample LakWasMe73_LOW10_2_FD_183901 | JGI IMG/M metagenome (GOLD analysis project Ga0208756, IMG submission 183901) | Freshwater sediment methanotrophic microbial communities from Lake Washington under simulated oxygen tension - Sediment Metagenome... | ecosystem: Environmental > Aquatic > Freshwater >... | reverse complement strand
GTTTGATCAGGCGTTGTGCGGCCTTGATATGGTGGTTCTCCACCAGTTTGTCATTGACGACGACTGTACCGCGACCTTCTTCATTCGCTTCTTTCAACGCCTTGATGATCAGTTTTGCGTTGGTTATTTCAGCGGCTTTTGGTGTGTAGGCATCGTTGCAATAGGCAATCTGTGCTGGATGCACCAGTGATTTGCCATCCATGCCCATGTCGCGGCCGAGGCGGCAGGCATATTCAAATGAGTGCATGTTTTTAAAGTCGCTGGTGATGCCGTCTATTACGCCTCTGCCGTAAGCGCGGGCTGCCAGGATCACCAGTGACAGTGAGGTCAAGATCGCCATGCGTTCATGGGTGACATGTGCATGCAGTTGCGAAATTAAATCTGAAGTCGCCATTACCATACAGTTGATGCGGTCTGACGCGGCGGCGATTTCTTTCGAGTTCAACACCGCGATCGGGCTTTCTATCATGACCATTATAGGCATGTGGCTGCCGCCGGCATCGTCCAGATATTGCTGCGCTTTTAATACGTCTTCGCGAGATTCAATATTGGGGAAGAGGATGGCATCGGCGCCGATATTGGCAACTGCCTTGATGTCGTCATGCCCCCAGGCAGAGTCAAGGTTATTGACGCGAACCACTACTTCGCGATTGCCATAGCCGCCTTGTTTGACGGCTTCAACGACATTGGCGCGGGATTCATCTTTGGCATCGACCAGAATAGGGTCCCCCAAATCGAGGATTACAGAGTCAGCTGCCAGCGTACGTGCGCGGTCAAGATAATGCTTGTTGCAGCCCGGTACATATAGCATGGAGCGTCTGGGGCGGATGTGGTGTTCCATATCAACTCACTTCAGTAATAGTGTTGAATCGATTATATAGAGCAAATTATTTTAGTGTCAACATAAATCTTATGTCTTATATAAGATATAAAACACTAGACTATTTTTTTTGCCCATGATATAAATTAACTAACAAATCAATAACGGCAATCAATATTGCTGAATGACCAAATTGAAGAGGTGCAAATGAAAATGGATAAGCAGCTGATTTCACCAAACTATCGACCTTTATATGAACAGATCAAGGTGCTGATTACGCAAAGCCTGATAGGCGGTGAGTGGCGCCCGGGCGAGATTATCCCCAGTGAGATCGAGCTGGCTGCGCGTTATAAGGTGAGTCAGGGAACGGTACGCAAAGCGATTGATAGTCTGTCAGCCGAAAACATTCTGATACGACGCCAGGGCAAGGGTACTTTTGTGGCAACGCATAATGCAGATGTGATCAAGCTGCGCTTTTTAAGGCTGACTTCTATCAACGGCCAGAAAGAGCTGCTGCAGAACGAGTCCATCTCGTGTGTGAAAAGCAAGGCAGATAACTATATTGCCAAGATACTGGAGATCAAGGCAGGTGCGGCCACTATAGAAGTGAAGCGTCTGCTGACATTTTCCGGTCGCCCTTTGATTTACGACCACATTATTGTGCCGGCAGTACCTTTTAAGGGGCTGAACGGTGCCAAGGTGGAAGAGTGCAACGGCTCCATGTACAGCATGTATGAATCACAGTTCGGCGTGCGCATGATTCGCGCTGAAGAGCGCCTGAAAGCAGTAGGTGCAACAGAGGAAGTGGCAAAGGCGCTGGGCCTGAAAGAAGGCTATCCGCTGCTGAGCATTGAACGTGTGTCGTTCACCTACGGCGACAAGCCAATGGAATGGCGGCTGGGGCTGTGTCTGACAGATGATCATCATTATGTCAGCGAGCTTGAATAAGTTTTATAAATTTAAGTATGTATTGAAAGGCAGCACATGAGTGATCTGAAAAAACGCGCACTTGATTATCACCAGTTTCCGGTTCCCGGCAAGCTGAGTGTCGAATCATCCAAGCCATGTGCCACACAGGAAGATTTATCCCTGGCGTACACCCCGGGCGTGGCTGAGCCGGTGCGCGAGATTCACGCCGATGCGGCCAATGCCTATAAATATACCAACAAAGGTAACCTGGTTGCCGTGATTACCGATGGTACCGCGGTGCTGGGTTTGGGCAATATGGGCGCGCTGGCCAGCAAGCCGGTGATGGAAGGCAAGGCGGTGCTGTTCAAGCGGTTTGCCGGCATTGATGTGTTTGACATTGAAGTGAACGCCAAGACTCCAGACGAGTTTATTGAAACGGTAGTCAATATTGCGCCTACCTTTGGCGGCATCAACCTTGAAGATATTGCCGCGCCGCATTGTTTCTATATCGAGAATGAGCTGAAAAAACGCCTGGATATCCCGGTGTTCCATGATGACCAGCACGGCACCGCCGTGATCGTGGCCGGCTCCCTGCTGAACGCGCTGGAGCTGCAGGGCAAGACCCTGCCTCAGGCAAAAATCGTATTCCTGGGAGCGGGCGCAGCCGGCTGTTCATGTGCAAAGCTACTAAAGCTCATGGGTGCTACAGACATTACCATGGTGGATAGAACCGGTGTGCTGGATACAACACGTGATGACTTGCACGACAATAACCGCGAGCTGGCAATCGCACCGGGCGGTGTTAAAACCCTGGCCGAGGCTATGCTGGGTGCGGATGTGTTTATCGGGGTTTCAGCCAAGAATGCGCTGGATGCGAGCCTGATCAAGGGCATGGCCAAGAACCCGGTGATTTTTGCACTGGCGAACCCTGATCCGGAAGTGCTGCCCAGCGTGGCACATGCCATTCGTGACGATATCCTGATGGCAACCGGCCGCAGCGATTTCCCGAATCAAGTCAACAACGCGCTGTGTTTCCCTTACCTGTTCCGCGGTGCGCTGGATGCCAAAGCCAGGCAGATTACCGACAAGATGAAAGTTGCCGCAGCACATGCCTTGAGTGGGTTGGCACGCGAGCCGGTGCCGCAAGAGGTGCTGGATGCCTACGGCCTGAAAGAGCTCACGTTCGGCAAAGACTACATCATCCCTAAACCTTTTGATCCGCGCCTGCTGGCTCGTGTTTCAAAAGCGGTGGCCGAGGCAGCCTGACCATGCAGAAACAGCAAACACGCAAACGGCCTAAAAACCTCAACCTGTTCACGATTCGCCTGCCGGTTAACGCGATTATCTCCATCATGCACCGCATGAGTGGAGTGGTGCTGTTCCTCGCTCTGCCTGCACTGCTGTGGGCGCTCAGCCAGTCACTACAGAGCGAAGCCAGCTACTTGGCGCTGACGGGATTGTTTCAGCACTGGCTGCTTAAACTGTTTTTAATCGCATTGTCATGTGCGTTCTTTCACCACTTTTTTGCCGGTCTGCGCCACTTGGCGATGGATGTGCACTGGATGACCACGCTGCAGAAAGCCAGACTTTCTAGCCGGCTGGTGCTGTGTCTGGATGTGCTGTCGATAGCGGCATTTGCGTTTGTGATCTGGTAAGGATGATGGCTCCGTTATGTTGATAGAACTACTGACCAAAAAATATCCTGGCATGCGCCTGTGGCTGGCACAGCGGCTGTCCGCAGTGGCCATGGCGGCTTATCTGCTGGGGCTTGCGCTCATGCTGCTCATGCAGCAGCCTGCAGGCTATGAAGACTGGCTGGAGCTGATGTCACCCTGGTGGTGGCGCCTGTTCACGCTGCTGTTCTTTGTCAGTCTGGTCATGCATGCCTGGCTTGGCGTGCGGGATGTATTCAAGGATTACATATTTAATCTCAAGTTGCGCGCTGTGATGCAGATTGTGGTGGACGTGCTGTTGATCGTTTACCTGATCTGGAGCGGTGTTATTTTATGGAGCATCCAATTTTCATGAGTATACAAAAACATCAATTTGATGCGGTGATCGTAGGCGGCGGCGGTGCCGGTCTGCGTGCTTCGCTGCAGTTGGCAGAAGCCGGCGTCAAGGTGGCCGTGCTGTCCAAGGTGTTCCCCACACGCTCGCATACCGTAGCGGCACAGGGCGGCATTGCCGCCGCGCTGGGCAATGTGGCAGGCGACAACTGGCTGTGGCATATGTATGACACCATCAAGGGTTCTGACTACCTGGGTGACCAGGATGCGATTGAATTCATGTGCAAAAATGCTGCCAAAGCCATTATCGAGCTTGAGCATTTCGGCATGCCGTTTGACCGGCTGGAAAATGGCAAAATCTTTCAGCGCCCGTTTGGCGGCATGACGCAGAACTATGGCGAGAAACCAATTTCGCGCACCTGTGCGGTGGCCGACAGGACCGGCCATGCCATGCTGCATACCCTGTATCAGCGCAATATCCGTGCGAACACCAAATTCTTCGTAGAGTGGTTTGCGCTGGACCTGATCCGCGATGCGGATGGTGATGTGTTGGGCGTGATCGCGCTGGAAATTGAAACCGGCGATATCCATATTCTTGAAGCCAAGTCTACCTTGCTTGCTACCGGTGGCGGTGGCCGTATATTCCAGGCCAGCACTAATGCCTTCATCAATACCGGTGATGGTCTGGGCATGGCGGCACGCGCTGGCCTGCCACTGCAAGATATGGAATTCTGGCAGTTTCACCCTACCGGCGTGCTGCATGCTGGTGTGCTGGTAACCGAAGGCGTGCGCGGCGAGGGCGGCTATCTGGTGAATGCCAATGGCGAACGTTTCATGGAGCGTTACGCGCCTAATGCCAAAGACCTGGCAAGTCGTGACGTGGTGTCACGCGCTATCGCAACCGAAATCAAGGAAGGTCGCGGCGTAGGCAAGAACAAAGATGCGGTATACCTGAAGTTGGATCATCTGGGTGAAGAGCTCATCAGCAAACGCCTGCCCGGCATACGCGAGATTGCAAAAACCTTTGCCAATGTGGATCCGGTAGAGAAACCGATTCCTGTCGTGCCAACTGCGCATTACATGATGGGCGGCGTACCGACCAATCTGGACGGGCAGGTGGTTGAATATAGCGATGGCACCGAGAAGAAAGTGAAAGGTTTATATGCCGTGGGTGAGTGTGCCTGTGTATCCGTGCATGGTGCCAATCGCCTGGGCTCTAATTCATTGCTTGATCTGGTGGTGTTCGGCAAAGCCGCTGGCGACAAGATGGTCAGCGAAATTAATGCAACTGCGGCACATAAACCGTTGCCGGCAGATGCCGCAGACAAGACGCTGGCACGTATTGCCAGGCTGGAAGGCCAGCAATCCGGCGAGCGCGTGGCTGATGTGGGTGCCGCCATGCGCAAGACCATGCAGACACATTGCGGCGTGTTCCGCTTTCCTGATCTGCTGGAGCAAGGCGTTACAGCGATTAATGAAGTGGCTGAACGTGCCAGACACATTGAAATCAGTGACAAGAGCAAAGTGTTCAACACCGCACGGGTTGAGGCGCTGGAGCTTGATAACCTGATAGACGTGGCGGTTGCCACCATGCATGCCGCCAACAACCGCAAAGAGAGCCGTGGCGCACATGCTCGCGAAGATTTCTCCGAGCGTGATGATGACAAGTGGCTGACACATTCGCTGTATTACAAAGATGGACACAAGCTGGTGTACAAGCCAGTGCGTTTGAAGCCCCTGACTGTTGAGCCGTTTGTACCTAAAGCAAGGACATACTAAATTATGAAAATCTCGATATATAGATACAACCCTGACGTAGATAAAAAACCCTACATGCAGGATTACGAGGTTGAACTGCAGGAAGGCGACCAGATGCTGCTGGACGCGCTGATCCGTATCAAGCAGCAGGATGATACGCTGTCATTGCGCAAGTCATGCCGTGAGGGTGTGTGCGGCAGCGATGCCATGAACATCAACGGCAAGAACGGCCTGGCCTGCACCACCAAAATACAGGATCTGGAACAGCCTGTCGTGCTGCGCCCGATGCCAGGCCTGCCGGTGATCCGCGATCTGGTCGTGGATATGACGCAGTTCTTTGAGCACTATAATTCGGTGAAACCGTATCTGGTGAACAATGACCCGCCGCCCGAAACCGAGCGCCTGCAAAGCCCGGAAGACCGCGCCAAACTCGATGGCCTGTATGAGTGCATTATGTGCGGCGCCTGTACCACGGCCTGCCCAAGCTTCTGGTGGAACCCGGATAAATTCGTCGGGCCATCCGGCCTGATGGCGGCTTACCGCTTTATTGTGGATTCACGTGACCAGGCGGAGACCGAGCGTCTGGAGAACCTGGAAGACCCATACCGTTTATACCGTTGCCACAACATCATGAACTGTGTGGATGTATGCCCAAAAAAACTTAACCCGAATGCGGCGATTGCCAAGATCAAGGATCTGAAAATCGAACGGGCAAAAGAGAAGAAGGCCAAGAAAACCATTTCCATTACCGCTGTATAGGAGCGAGCCATGCTGAATGCTGAAAACCTACGCGATGCAGAACAAAGGCGCTTTGCCTGGCGCTGCCGGCGCGGAATGCTGGAGCTTGACATCGTGCTGCAGAACTTTGTGAACAGGCAGTTCGATTCACTCAACATGGGTGAACTGGAGGCTTTTGACGATATGCTGGAACTGCCTGATAACGAGTTTTGGGATTTGATCAACTCGTCAAAAATGATGAAAAAGGGCTCGGCACTGGCGACAGAAGCAGCCAATGCCATGCTGGAAAAACTAAGGTCGGTAAGACTCAATCCGGATTGGGGGACTAAATAAAATGATGATGCACATAGGGGAAGAGCCTCTCTCTTTAGACGCAAGTGCGCTGGGTGATTACTGGCCCGGTATCCAGCTGTATTACCCGCCGGTGAAATATGCGCCCAGCCTGGGTATTTATGAAGATATGCAGCAGGCTTCGGCGCGTATGCAGAAGCATGCGCACTACACTCATGCCCATACGCTGATTTTCGACCTTGAAGATGGCTGCCGCCAGAAGGAAATGAGCCGCGACCTGCTGCGCCAGGAGCTACCTGCACTGCGTAAGGTGAACCAGCGCGTGACGATCGCGATCCGTGCCAACTCGTTCCGTACCGATGAATATGAGCTCGATATGGAGCTGGTGCGCGACATGGGCGAATATATCGATGTGGTGATGCTGGCAAAAGCAGGCGAGGCTTACGGTGCGGCTGAAGTACGCGACCTTTCCAGTTTCCTGCTGAGCGTGAACCCAAATATCACCATCCAGCCGATTATCGAGCACCCGAAATCGCTCAAGATCGCGCCGGATCTCATGCAGTACAACACGGTGAAGCACGTGGTGTTCGGTATCCATGACTTCTCCAAAGCGATGGGTATCCACATCACGCCTGAAAATTGGATCGATGAGTTGCAGTTCTACATGAACCAGCTCATGTTCGAGGCACGTATCGCCGGTAAAGGCGTGATCGGCGGCGTTGAAACGCTGATCGGTGCCAGCGCCATGCCGGAGAAATTCCTCGAGCCGCATGATGTGCGCCGCTGGCTCGATCTTCATGGTGATAACGAATCACGCGTGGTTTACAAGCATGCCTGTAAAGAGGCAGCCATGGGCCTGACCGGCAAGCAGGTGATTCACCCCGGCCATATCCATCTGTGTAAAACCGCTTACACACCTTCACCGACCGAAGTCGCGCAGAAAGTCAGCATACTGAAAGCGGCGATTGAGGCGGATGCGTTGCTGGGCGGTGCCATCAAGTTCGAGGGCGAGATGCTTGATCCGCCTATGTTCGGTAAAGCCTTGCAAACCCTGCTACGTGCACATGCGCTGCGCGCCTTGAAACCAAGCGATATGGAATTTGCCCTGCATGTGCTGCAACGTCTGCCAGCACAGGTAGTCCGTCAAAACTGGCCTTATGGAGTGCTTTTATAATGTTTACAGCTTTTCCGCAGTGGGAATGGGATGTTCCCGAACACTTCAATATCGGTGCTGCCTGTACCGACCGTCATCTGGGCACTGACCGCCAGGATAATATTGCCATGATCGTTGAGGACGATGCGCTGGGCACCGCGAGAATCACCTTTGCCGAGCTGGCTGAAAAAACCGACCGCTTTGCGCAGGTGCTAGGTGATCTCGGCGTGAAGCCGGGCGACCGTGTGCTGATTCGCCTGCCCAACAGCCTGGATTACCCGATCGCGTTTCTGGGTGCCATGAAAATGGGCGCGATTTCAGTGCCCACTTCAACACTGCTGACTGCCGAAGAGGTGGCTTATCTGGCCAAAGATTCCGGCGCGCAGGTGCTGGTGACCGATGCCACAGCCTGGTACGGCATGGCCGATGCGATCGTTGATACACCGGCCTTGAAACATATCCTGCTGGCACAGGCGACAGAAGTCAGGCCGCACCAGAAATTTAACGTGCTCGATCTAGCTGCCTGCCTGCATGCAGCAAAACCGGCTGCTGTCGCATACCGCACCAAAGCCGAAGACCCGGCCTATCTGGTCTATACCTCAGGCACCACCGGCTACCCTAAAGGCGTGCTGCACGCGCACCGCGCACTGGTTGGCCGCCAGCCTGCGGCACAGTACTGGTTCAATTACAGTGACAAGGTGCAGGACCGCATCATGCACTCCGGCAAGTTCAACTGGACCTATGTGCTGGGCACCGGCCTGATGGACCCGTTGTACCTGGGCAAAACGGTGATCGTGCATGAAGGCAAGAACGATGCACAGAAATGGCTGGATTTGATCCAAAAGCATGAGGCCACCATTTTTATCGGCGTGCCTACCATCTACCGCCAGATTCTGCAGAAAACCAGCACTACCGGTGCCGAGCTGCCGAGCATGCGCCATTTCATGAGTGCAGGTGAACACCTGTCAGACGAAGTGCTTACGCAATGGCATGAGCGTTTTGGCCTCAATATTTATGAGGCAGTCGGCATGAGCGAGTTTTCCTATTACCTGTCACAAAGCATTTTCCGGCCAATTCGTCCGGGCTCTGCCGGTTTCCCGCAGCCGGGGCATAATATCCGCCTGCTGAATCCCGAGACTATGGAGCTGGTGGCCACAGGGGAAGAGGGCATGATCTGCGTGCCCGACTCCGACCCCGGCCTGTTCCTGTGTTACTGGAATCTGGAAGAAGAAACCCGTAAATACAAGCATGATGGCTATTTCTTTACCGGTGATTACGCCAAGTACGATGCCGATGGCTATATCTGGTTCCTGGGTCGTAAGGATGACATCATCAAGAGCTTTGGCTATCGTGTGTCACCTTACGAGATCGAGCGCGTGTACAAAGGTCATCCGGATGTTGCCGATTGTGCATCCGTTGGTGAAGAGATCGAAAAAGACAAGCTGCTGGTGGTGGCTTACGTGATTCTGAAACCGGATGCAAAAGCGACTGCGGATGATCTGCTACAGTTCGGCAAACAGCATCTGGCAGCCTACAAGGCGCCTAAAACCGTTTATATCGCGCATGATTTTCCACGTACCAAGAATGGTAAAATACTGCGTAAAGACATTAACTCAAACATTGCGACAGCAAGATCTACTCGATGACTATTATTAAACAGGAAGATTTTATTGCAAGCGTGGCTGATGCCCTGCAATACATCTCGTACTACCACCCGGCAGACTTTATCCATGCGCTGGCCGAAGCCCACCGGCAGGAGCAATCACCTGCCGCCAAGGATGCCATCGCACAGATACTGACCAATTCACGGATGTGTGCCGAGGGCAAGCGCCCGCTGTGCCAGGATACCGGCATCGTGGTGGCGTTTGTGAAAGTGGGTATGGATGTGCGCTTTGAATCTGACTTGACACTGGAGCAAATGGTGAATGAAGGCGTGAAACGCGCCTATCTGCTGCCCGAGAACAAGCTGCGTGCATCCATCGTAAGTGATCCGGCAGGCAAGCGCCCCAACACCCGGGACAACACCCCGGCTGTGGTGCATGTTTCATTGGTGCCAGGTGATAAGGTTGATGTGAGCATCGGTGCCAAGGGTGGCGGCAGCGAGAATAAAGCCAAGCTTGCCATGCTGAACCCGAATGAAAGCATTGTGGACTGGATACTGGAAGTGGTGCCAACCATGGGCGCCGGCTGGTGTCCGCCTGGCATGCTTGGTATCGGAATCGGCGGTACGGCGGAAAAAGCCATGCTGCTCGCCAAGGAGTCGCTGATGGCGCCAATCGACATGCATGAGCTGAAAGCCCGTGGCGCGCAGAACCGTCTTGAAGAACTGCGCCTCGAGATTTACGAAAAAGTGAACAACCTTGGCATTGGCGCACAGGGTCTGGGCGGCTTATCTACCGTGCTTGATGTAAAAATCCTGGATTACCCGACCCATGCCGCGAGCTTGCCGGTAGCCATTATTCCTAACTGTGCGGCAACGCGCCATGTGCATTTCGAGCTGGATGGCAGCGGCCCTGCCGTGCTTGAAGCGCCAAACCTGAGCGACTGGCCGGATGTTAGCTGGTCACCCAGTGCAGAATCTCAGCGTGTGAACCTGGATACTATCAATCGTGAACAGATTCAGGCCTGGAAACCGGGGCAAACGTTGCTGCTGAGCGGCAAATTGCTTACCGGTCGTGATGCTGCGCATAAACGCATGGCAACCATGCTGCAAAAAGGCGAAAAACTGCCTATCGATTTCAATAACCGCTTCATCTATTACGTAGGCCCGGTAGATGCAGTAGGCAATGAAGCGGTAGGTCCCGCAGGGCCAACTACCGCCACGCGCATGGATGATTACACCGAGATGATGCTGGGCGAGCTTGGCCTGCTTGGCATGGTGGGCAAGGCTGAACGTGGCGATGAGACCATCGCCGGCATTGCAAAACATCACTCGGTTTACCTGACTGCTGTGGGTGGTGCCGCCTATCTGGTAAGCAAGGCGATTAAAAAGGCCGAGGTGCTGGCGTTCGCTGATCTGGGTATGGAAGCGATTTACGAATTTACGGTGCAGGATATGCCGGTGACGGTGGCGGTAGACAGCCGCGGCCAATCGATACATAGCACAGGGCCTGCCGAGTGGAAGCAGAAAATCGCACAGGGCAAGGCTATAGAAATTCATGCAGCAGGCTAGGTGGCATGCACTTTCATTGCACTTTTTACGATAATATTCATCGTATAAGTGAGGTGTAGAGACATGAATATAGTGAGACAGATCGGATTTTTATCAAAAGCCTGCGCTGTGCTGGCCATGGTTGCAATATTCAACCCCGCCAGCGCAGAAGAGCTGCTCGGTTACCTTACCGACCAGAGCGGCCGTTATGTAGGCCCTTCGGTAGAAGATAACATTGCATTGATGGATACCGATAAAAACGGCTTTGCCGATGTGTTTGAGGTGCGCGCTTTCCTTGAATCCAAACACGGCCAGGGCTATGAAAAAGAATTGCTGGATAAGTGGGAATCATCAGCGCGCGGCAAAAGCTGCAGCACGCCGTTTGCCAAGGAGCTATTTGGCGATGAGGCAACCCCGGTAAGAACCAATTAGGCTGGAGCGTAATTTTATTAGGCTCGGCTTGGTATAATGTTAAAAAGTCATTACTTAATTTAAGAGATACACACCATCATGTTAAAGAGTTACGCCACTCACGTACAAGAACGTGCAGCCCAAAATTTACCGCCATTGCCGCTTACTGCTGAGCAGGTTGCCCAGCTGGTAGAACTGGTCAAGAACCCGCTAGCCGGTGAAGAAAAAACACTGCTTGATCTGCTTGAAAACAGAATCCCGGCAGGTGTGGATCAGTCAGCCTATGTGAAAGCTGCATTTTTGTCTGACATTGCAAACGGCAAGGCAGCCTCACCTTTAGTGAGTGCTGAAAAAGCGGTGCAATTGCTGGGCACCATGCTTGGTGGCTACAACGTGCAGGCGCTGGTTGCTTTACTCGATAAACCTATGGCTGCTGAAGCGGTCAAGGCGTTGTCACATACGACGCTGATGTTTGATGCCTTCCATGACGTTGACGAAAAAATGAAAGCCGGCAACGCACATGCCAAAAAATTGGTCGAGTCATGGGCAAATGCCGAGTGGTTCACCAACGTGCCTAAACTCGCAGATGAAATCAAGGTGGTGGTATTCAAGGTAGATGGCGAGACCAATACCGATGACCTGAGCCCGGCGCAGGAAGCCTGGAGCCGCCCGGATATTCCGCAGCATGCTAAAGCCATGCTGGTGAACAAAATGCCGGATGGCCTCAAAACGATTGAAACCCTGAAACAAAAAGGCCTGCCACTGGCTTATGTTGGCGATGTGGTCGGTACCGGTTCATCACGCAAGTCAGCGATCAACTCTGTACAGTGGTACATGGGCAATGATATTCCTAACATCCCGAACAAACGTACCGGCGGTGTGATTCTGGGCAGCAAGATTGCGCCGATTTTCTTTAATACCGCAGAAGACTCAGGCGCTTTGCCGATTCAATGCGACGTTTCAAAAATGCAGATGGGCGACGTGGTCACCATCAAGCCATACGCAGGACAGGTGCTCAATGACAAAGGTGAGGTCATCTCCACTTTTGAACTGGCGCCAACCACCATGCCTGATGAAGTGCGCGCCGGCGGCCGCATTCCATTGATCATCGGCCGTGGCTTGACCACCAATGCGCGCAAGGCATTGGGCCTGCCGGCTTCAGATTTATTTATTCAGGCGGTTGCGCCAAAAGATACCGGCAAGGGCTTTACTCTTGCTCAGAAAATGGTGGGTCGTGCCTGCGGCGTTACCGGTGTGCGCCCTGGTGCCTATTGCGAGCCTAAAGCGACTACCGTCGGCTCACAGGATACGACCGGCGGCATGACGCGTGACGAGCTGAAAGAACTGGCTTGCTTGGGTTTCAGTGCAGACTTGGTCATGCAAAGCTTCTGCCACACTGCAGCTTACCCAAAACCGGTAGATATCAAACTGCAGCACAGCTTGCCTGAGTTTATGAGCAGCCGTGGCGGCGTGAGCCTGAAACCGGGTGACGGTGTGATTCACTCATGGCTCAACCGCATGGTGCTGCCAGACACAGTTGGTACCGGCGGTGACTCACATACCCGCTTCCCTATCGGTATCTCATTCCCTGCCGGTTCTGGCCTGGTCGCGTTTGCCGCTGCCATGGGCGTAATGCCGCTCGACATGCCGGAATCAGTGCTGGTGCGTTTCAAAGGCAAAATGCAGCCTGGCATCACCTTGCGTGACCTGGTAAACGCCATTCCATACGCAGCGATTCAGGAAGGCACTTTAACCGTAGGCAAGCAGGGCAAGAAAAACGTATTCAACGGCCGCATCCTTGAAATCGAAGGTCTGCCGGACTTGAAAGTGGAGCAGGCATTCGAATTTGCCGATGCTTCTGCCGAGCGCTCAGCCAATGGCTGTACCGTTAAGCTGAATAAAGAACCTGTGATTGAGTTCCTTAATTCAAATATCGTATTGCTACAGAACATGATCGACAGCGGTTATCAGGATGCACGTACATTGCAGCGCCGCATTGAGAGCATGCAAGCATGGCTGGCCAAGCCTGAACTGCTTGAAGCGGATGCCGATGCAGAGTATGCACACGTGATCGAGATCGACCTCAATGAGATCAAAGAGCCATTGGTGGCTTGCCCGAATGACCCGGATGATATCAAGCCATTGTCTGCTGTAGTGGGTGACAAGGTTGATGAAGTGTTCATTGGCAGCTGCATGACTAACATTGGCCATTACCGCGCCGCGGCAAAAGTGCTCGAAGGTTCAGGTGCCATTCCAACCAGATTATGGATCGCTCCGCCAACCCGTATGGATGAGGCGCAGCTGCGCGACGAAGGCGTGTATTCCGTATTCGGTGTGGCCGGTGCGCGCACCGAAGTGCCGGGCTGTTCATTGTGCATGGGTAACCAGGCGCGTGTTGCAGATAAGGCAACCGTGTTCTCAACCAGCACCCGTAACTTTGATAACCGTATGGGTCGCGATGCCCGCGTTTATCTGGGCTCTGCAGAGCTGGCAGCGGTATGTGCCAAACTGGGCCGCATGCCTACCCAAACCGAGTACATGGAAACCGTGGGTGACAAGCTGGCGAATACTGCCGAGATCTACAAATACCTTAACTTTAACCAGATGACGGAATACAGCAAGGCGCTGGAAACCGTAAGCAGCGGCAAGAAGGTTATCCCGATTGTAGAACACGCTTAAACTTTAACTGTTCACAAAGAGCCAGTCCTGTTGTTATGATACGGGCTGGCTTTTTTATTGTACAAGATGACTACACAATGACCCTGCACCTGCCAGAAGTCCCGGAGATTTTCGACCCCAAAGAGATTGCCAAGCCGCCCAAGCGCGGTGCGTGGAAGGTGATGTTACCGCTCAGCATCCTGCTGCTGGTTTTCATCTTTCTTGCTTGGCATTTTAATTGGCATGCCAAAGCGGTCACCGCAGGCGTTCTGTTAGTGGGCGTGGCTTCGCATGTGCTGGTGTGGATCATCGGCGTGATCGGCCTGGTGCCGTTCATCGGCCCGCTGATCGTGAAAGTGCTGAGCTTGTCTTTTATCTGGCTGCTCAATGCAATTGGCTATCTTGTCTCTTATGTTGCCATCAAGCGCGGCTACTCCAAAGATGTGCTGACCTATCGCTCCGTCACTATCGCTTTGATTACGGGGATTGTCATAGGCTACGTAGTCGGTCATTTTGTTTAATGGACACTTTTATAAATGCATTCTTTGGGCGCATTGCTACGTTGCGCGGTACTCGAAATCCTCATGTACGTTGAGCACATTCCGGTTTCTGCGTTCCGTGCGCCTTTGGCGCCAAGGTCGTCACGAAAGAACGGGCACTTGGCGGACACGCCCTTTACGGGTGCACTGCATCCCAAATCCTGTATTTATAAAAGCGCCCTGATATCTATAGGTTTTAAATAAATGATTTCGCAAACACCCTGGCTGCAAACCATCACGCATCATGCGCGCAGGCTTGCCGATTATTTTCCGGTCATATTCTTTTTTGGCGGTTTTATTTGGGATGCATTGACCATCGGGCGCAATGTCATGCCATCCGACCTGGCGATTTTTACAGCGTACCTGTTGGCTGCCGCGGTCATTCTGTTCATTATCGGCAGGCCGGTGGATGAATCACCTGATGCTGCAGAAAAGCCGCAGGCAAAGGTGCTGCTTTTGCTGAAAAAGCTGCATACGCCCAGGCTGCCTTACTTTTTGCTGCAATTCCTGTTTGGCAGCTTGTTCAGCGCCTTGTTTATCCTGTATTTCAAAAGTTCCAGCCATTGGCTGGCATGGCTGACATCGCTGCTGTTAGGCGTGCTGCTGGTGGCTAATGAATTTCTCGAGAGCGAGTACAAGCGCTTTACCTTAAGCTGGGCCATGTTTGGCCTGTGTGCAATGCTGTTGTTCAATTTTGCGCTGCCGTTTCTGCTGGGCAGCATTCATGCTATCTGGTTTTACCTGAGCACTTTATTGGGTGCTGCATTCGCATTCTGGCTGTATAAAAAAACGCCGCGCCATTACGGCAGCATCAAGCCGGTAGGCATCATTGCCGCAGTGCTGATGTTTGCTTATGCTGCGGACATGATTCCGCCGGTGCCGCTGGTCAAGCGTGATGTGGCAGTCGCCTACGAGTTGAACAAGGTCGATGGTCAATATCTGCTGAAACAGCAGGCTTCGCCATGGTGGGTATTGTGGCGCAAAACTAGTGATGATTTACAACTGGTTCCAGGCCAGCGCGTGTATTGTTTTTCTTCTGTCTTCGCGCCTCCGGGTTTGCAAACCCGGCTGGTTCACCGCTGGCAGCATTACGATAAAAAATCTGGCTGGCAGACGCAGTCAAAAGCGGGTTTCAGCCTGTCGGGCGGCCGTTATGATGGGTTCAGGGGCTATACCTATAAGAGTAATCTGGCAGAAGGTGACTGGCGGGTGAGTGTAGAAACCGAGAATGAGAAAACGATAGCTGTATATCCATTCTCGGTGAAGCATGTAGAAACTGCACCGGATTCAATAATGCAGTCTTTTTAGAATGCAGCGGATATTTAGAGTGCAGTCTTAATTAATTAGTGTTGCTCATTGTTGTGCGACATTAATTTGTCGATATAGGCGATTGCAACTGCTGAGAATACGAAAGTCATATGAATGATCGTTTGCCAGATCAGTACCTTGTCGCTTAAATTTTCAGCGTTGATAAAGGTTTTCAGCAAGTGGATGGATGAAATGCCGATAATCGCTGTGGCCAGCTTTACTTTAAGCAGATTCGCATTCACGTGTGATAGCCAGTCTGGTTCATCCGGGTGACCTTCAAGGTTGAGGCGTGAAACAAAAGTCTCATAGCCGCCTACAATTACCATGATCAGTAGGTTAGAGATCATCACCACGTCAATCAGCCCTAGCACGATCAGCATGATGTCAGCTTCTACCAAGTGGTTGGCTTTGGCAACCAGATGCATCAGCTCCAGCCCGAAAAAGAACACATACACAGCCTGCGCGATAATGAGGCCTAAATATAGAGGCAGTTGCAGCCAGCGGCTGCCAAACAGGATATTGGTCATGATACCGCTTTGTTTGTGTGTGGTAGTTGAGTGTTTGCTGGGTTGTTGCATGAATTTAAAGCCTTTTAAATGTGGTTAAAACGGAACGTATTTTAGCAGTTTGAATAGTTTGTTTTAATGAACTTATTCATTTTATTATCTTGATGTTAACTTGCTTATTTTTTAAGAAATATGACTGTCTAGCGAGTAATGTGCACTGTCATCCAGCGCCAGCAGTTCTGTTATTACCGGCATGGTCTCAGCCAGCGTTTTGGGCAGTGTCCATGGCGGGTTGATGATGAACAGACCGCTGCCATGCATGCCGAAGCCCTCTGTAGAAGGCTCATGGATGGATAGGCTTACATGCAGCCAATCCGGCACATTCAGCGCTTTAAGACCCTCTATCATATCCTCAGGTTCCTCACGTTGCAGTATCGGGTACCAGACAATATAAGTACCGGTAGGGAAGCGCTTTAAACTATCCTTGATCGTATCGACTACATGCTGGTAATCCTGCTTGTCCTCGTAAGGCGGGTCAATCAGCACCACAGCGCGGCGCGGTGGCGGTGGCAGGCAGGCTTTGATACCGGCAAAGCCGTTCTGCATTTCGATTTTGACCTGTTTGCCAAAACTATGGAAATTTTCTTCAAGAATCCTGTAGTCGTTCGGGTGCAATTCAAACAGGCGCATCCTGTCATCAGCACGCAGATACAGCTCGGCAAAAGACGGTGACCCCGGGTAAAACTCAATCGCCCCGGTATTGAAAGACTGGATCTGCGCCACATAATCCGCCAGCGGCCGGGGCAGGTTTTTTGCTGCCAGCAGCTTGCTGATGCCTTCTTCAAATTCGGCGTTCTGCGTGGCGTAGCCCTCGCGCAGGCTGTACATGCCTGCACCGGCATGGGTGTCGATATACCAGAATGGCTTGTCTTTCTGCACCGTATAGGCAAGCACCAGGCCAAGAACGTAGTGTTTTAAGACATCGGCGTGGTTGCCGGCGTGAAAGGCGTGGCGGTAACTTAACATGAAGAAGCTGCAAATAATCAAAGTCGCTATTATAGCTTTTAATGCTTTTACCGTAGCCTTAACTTACCTAAAGCGGCTATTTTCAGTTAGCATTTCAACTATCGATTGTTATCCAAACATTATTCAACAAGATTCCGGATTTATGTCACAACATGCACACCACCATGATCATCATGACCACGATGATGATCATGATCATTACTTTATTCCATTTGCCCTGATTTTTGTCTTTGCCGTAATTGAAGCTGTCGGTAGTTGGTACACCGGCTCGCTGGCACTGCTGAGCGATGCCGGGCACATGTTTTCAGACGTGGCGGCACTGGGCCTTGCCTGGCTGGCTGGCGTGATGGCTAAGCGGCCCAATGTGGCGCGGCATAAATCCGGTGTGAGCTATGTCGAGCTGGCCGTATCCATCATCAATGCGCTTACCATGCTGCTGGTGATTGTGTTTGTGGTGGTCGAGGCATTTGACCGCTTTAAAGACCCGCATCAGGTCAAGGGTCTGGGGCTGACAGTCATTGCAACGCTGGGTTTGCTGGTTAACGTTATTGTGGCCAAACAACTGCATCATCAAGTTGAACATCATGGTGAAACCCTGAACAGCCGCGCCGCCTTTCTGCATGTGGTGGGCGATCTGCTGGGGTCGGTGGCCGCAGTCGCTGCCGGTGTGGTGATCTATTTCACCGGCTGGATGCCGATAGACCCGATTCTGTCGCTCTTTATTTCCTTATTGCTGCTAGCGTTTACGCTGAATCTGGTGCGCGATATTGTGCACACCCTGCGTAGCGATGGCAACGCCAAAAAAGCCGGTGCATTCACACATGAGCACTGACTCAACATTCGACATCAACTGCAGACAGTGCGAACGACTGGCGCATTTTCTGGATGAGGTAAAAGCCAGGAACCCCAGTTACTTCTGCAAACCGGTGCCAGCTTTTGGTGATGCTAATGCCCAGCTTGTGATTGTTGGCCTTGCCCCGGGTATGCACGGAGCCAATAAGACTGGGCGTCCGTTTACCGGCGATTATGCCGGTGTGCTGCTGTATGAAACACTATACAAATACGGCTTTGCAACCAAGCCGGTATCTGTCTCAGCCGATGATGACTTGCAGCTTATTAACTGCCGCATCAGCAACGCCGTGAAATGCCTGCCGCCGGATAACAAACCGCTGCCCGCAGAAATCAACACCTGCAATCAATACATTGCCGCAGAACTCAAAGCCCTGAAGGCTGGTAGTTTGTTATTGGCGCTGGGTAATGTGGCGCATGCCGCCGTGCTCAAAGCCTTTGGCCTGAAGTTAAAAGACTACAAATTCGGCCACGCCGCACGCCATACACTGCCGAATAGCTTGGTGCTGCACGATAGCTACCACTGCAGCCGCTACAATACGCAGACGAAAAGGCTCACCGAAGCAATGTTTCATGAGGTGTTTGCGGAGATTGCAGGGGAGTTGGGTAGGGTGGTTTAGCGTTAGTTCGCTATCAAGGCTTAAGCATGCTTTGATTTTGCAATTCTGATTCTAGCGACCACATGAAATTATTGAGTCTGTCAGGACCAGTAATATGATCACTAACATTAGCAAATTGAGCTGCAACAAATTTTGCCAAGGATGGTAATTTCTTTTCAGTCTTGCTATTCAAGACAAGATTTGTTCTTTGTATTTTTATGCTATTAGGAAAATCTAAAGCCGCATCTTCGATGGTTTTTTTATATTCGCTACTATTCTTGTTTATGTTGTAAATATAACTTTCTGCATATTTTTGTATTTTTAGAGTTTTCCAGCCATATTCATCAATTTTTTTAAGTTTTTCTGCGTTGTTAGTAGCGCTGTAAAGATAGGCAAGTAAATCTAATATTCTTTTGCTATCTGGGTACTTAATTTTTTGTTCTATAAGTTGATTCTCATAATGTTCTAAAATTTCAACTGGTGTAGCAATCTCTCGTTTTTTTAATTCTCTAATTATTACGTAAATACTTGTTGGTTCCTCAGGGAGAAGGTAATTGGGTTCCCAGTATCCGGTTTTTTTTAGAAATTCACGGAATTCTTGATTGCTTAAATTTAAACTATTAACATATGCAGTCCATGCTGAGTTGATTCTATGGTTGTCTATTGCTAAGTTCTTTATAAGATTTATATCGTGATCGAGATATTTTTGGTGCTTTTTAATATTCCACCAATCAATCTCCCAGTTATTATCTAACTCGATTAGCTCACATACTTCTGCTGAAGATCCATTAGTTATATTAGTTATTAATTTTTCTCTTTCAATATCTGGATCGTACTTTGAAAAAATCTCATACATTGATTTTTCAATATCGATATGATGGTTTTTGAAATCTGCTTTTGTCCAAGCTTCTAAAGCCCCTGAGTAATCACCAGTTACTAGACGGCAGTGTGCTATATAACCCCATAAATTTGGAGCTATTTTATTTTTAAATAAATTGCCGACTTTTTCATATAAAGGAAGTGCTGTCGTGCAGTCCCCAGTTCGATGTTTATGCATTCCTAATTCCATCAAAATGTAAGGGTTGTCTGGCATTAGTTGATTAGCTTTTTTTATGTATTGGTAGCTGGATTCTGGATCAGCTCTATACAACATATTTGAGATGATGAAATAGTCATGAACAGTCTTTTTATTATTAGGTACAAGGGCCTTTAATCTTGAATTTACTTCGCTCTTTTTACCTTCATCAATTAACTTTATTGATTCAGGTGAATTAATCAAAGCTTTATATTGATTAGCTATTTTCTGATTTTCAGACAAGAATGTAGTTATTTCATCAGCTGAGATTTGGTTTGAAATAATTAACAAAAATAAAATAGCCGCAAACGAGACGAACTTTCTAAAACAGACCATGTTATCTATTAGCCTTGCTGGAAACCAATGGGGAAGCAATGAGATCAGACTCTTTTTGTTGTGTGGCTTCCATTAATTTATCTGAGGGTAGGTGAGCTGATTTGCACAGCCACCAGCAACCTCGTAGCCCATTGAAAATCATCGCAGCCACAGCAATATAGAAAAATATCCATCCTAGGTTTGTAGTCCCATTATCAACTTTAATTAATGATTCTGCGATGAACCAAATCAATACAAGATCAGCTACTAACCACCCTTTGCCTTTGTAGATGCGCCAAGCAAAAAAAGTAGCAGTGGGATAACGATGAATGCCCCTATTATAAAGTCTAGGGCGCCTTGTGTATTTATAGAGTTTGTGTTTATAGGACTTTTCT
>Ga0208756_100387_pt1 | contig 21147 bp, 20 predicted proteins | sample LakWasMe73_LOW10_2_FD_183901 | JGI IMG/M metagenome (GOLD analysis project Ga0208756, IMG submission 183901) | Freshwater sediment methanotrophic microbial communities from Lake Washington under simulated oxygen tension - Sediment Metagenome... | ecosystem: Environmental > Aquatic > Freshwater >... | reverse complement strand
AGCAATGGATGCATGCAAACAATGTGAAGATGAATGTAAGAAACATGCAGACAAGCACGAGGCATGCAAGGCATGCATGGAAAGCTGTGCATCGTGCTACAAAGAATGTAAAAAAATCGCCGCTTAATTTCTTGATCAGCATCATTTCAGAAAAGGACCTCATGGTCCTTTTTTTATGATTGATAAGTCAGTTAAGTTATTGAAAATAAAATAGATGCGACAATTTGTCACATTCCGTTGAATTAAATATTTACCTAGAATGTTCGGTTGTAAATAAAAAAATCAAGGGAATGGCATGATAAAAAAAATAACTATAAGTACTTTGTTGTTATGTGGTAATGGTCTTGCGATAGCTGAAGATCAGTCACCAGATATAGAACAAGCGCAGTCTGGGGCTGCTACTCAGTTAGAGCCTATGCAGATTCGTGCCGAATATGCCGGACCATCAATATTGCTGGATATCCCTTCAACTGTCGGGAGTCGACTTGGATTAACTCCTCGTGAAACCCCTGCATCGGTGACTATTGTCGATCGTGAAATGATTGAGTCTAGGGGCGCTACTGATACACAGGAAATCTTGAAAAGCGTGCCTGGTATTATGGCTGCTTCCCCTCCCGGTTCTGCCGGCTCTGTAACGTACCGTGGTTTTGGCGCATCGTCTCTGACTCAGATGTTCAATGGTATTACGGTTCAATATGATGCCATTGCCGCTCGTCCTGTAGATAGCTGGATTTATGACCGTGTTGAAGTCATTGGCGGGCCATCTACATTTCTATTCGGTGCTGGTGCTGTGGGCGGTTCAATTAATAATATTACTAAGTTACCAGTTCGTTCGCATAACTTTGTCCAAGCGCGTGCAAGTTATGCCTCTTATGACACATCGCAACTTTCTCTGGGCGTGAACCAGCAATTGGGTGATGATGAGGGTGTCAGAAATTATTTGCGGGCTGATATTAACCGTACAAATTCTAATGGTTATGTAGATGGGAATAAAAGGGAATCTTGGACGACGGCAGTTTCTTTGCTAACTGACATTACGCCTAATCTTTCACATACCTTGGCGCTTGAATACCAAAATGAAGATGTTGATCGCCCTTATTGGGGTACGCCGTTGCTGAGACCGGCTAGCGGACCTGTTGTTGGGAATGGGAAGATCGCATCAGGTACCCGTTTTAAAAACTACAATTCGTCAGATGGTATTTATGAACAAACAGTGCAATGGGCGCGTTCGGTACTTGATTTCAAATTTAGTGATGCCAGTTCATTGCGTAATACTATCTATTATTACGATGCTTTAAGAGATTATCGCAATGTTGAAGTGTATAAATACAATGCTACAAATACCGCTGTTGTTCGATCATCACCATTATTGCAAAGGCATGATCAAGAAGTCATAGGTGACCGTGTGGAGCTCACACATAAAACTGAATTGGCTGGACTCAAGTCGGATTGGGCTGCTGGTTTTGATTATAGCGTCAATAGACAGACGCGTTTTCCGCGTTCTCTCACTTTAAATGTAAGCACAGTCAATCCATATCACTTCACTACCGAATCTTTCTTTAGTATTCCCGGTATGGTGCCAGGTTTTGACCCTGATAGAACCAATAGAGTAGAAACGCTCGCATTTTTTCTGGAAAATAAAACAAAACTTACCAACCGATTGGCAGTGGTGCTAGGGTTGAGGCATGATAATATCGATCTGGCAGTCAGAAATCACAGAGCGGTAAGTGCTACAAATCCAGCATATTTTGATCGTACTTATACACCTACAACAGGTCGTGTAGGATTGGTATATGACATAACCCCTACCGCCAATGTTTATGTTCAATATAGTACGGCAGCAGACCCCCCTGCTGGTATCTTAACCACAGCGAGCTTTACTCAGGTAAGAGACTTTGACCTTACAACAGGTAAGCAAGTTGAGGTTGGCAGTAAGTTTGATTTTCTGGATGGGCGTGGGTCAGCAACACTGGCGGCTTATAAAATCGTACGTAAAAATCTGGCAGTCGCAGACCCTAATAACCCAGGTACTACGTTGCCAGTAGGACAGCAATCATCACGTGGTATTGAGGTGGCGGCTTCATTGCAAGTTACCAATAAATTAACGGCAGAGGGAAATTTTTCTGTTGTAGATGCACAGTATGATGACTTTACTGAGAGTGTAAGCGGTGTAGCGGTGTCTCGCGCAGGTAATATCCCGACAAATACTCCAGATCGTGTGGCCAATGCCTGGCTGACTTATCGTTTTACACCTTGGCTGCAAGCTGGTGTTGATGCCCGTTATGTTTCTTCGAGATATGGAGACACAGCGAATACATTTGGTGATTCAGCCTATACGCTGTACGGTGCATTTGCGACATATAAATTTCCTAAATACGGCAGTCTGACTGCACGTGTCCGTAACTTGACAGATGAAGTCTACGCAGCATCCGTGACTGGTTCACCAATGTTTTATCTTGGCGCGCCGCGCAGCTATGAACTGGCATGGCAGGCTGAATTCTAATTTCTAATATGAGTTGGTTCTGAGCTTATGAAATCTCTGTTGACTGTCATATCGCTTATTTTTGTATTGTTATTAATGAGTGGTTTTTCTAGCGACATTATGTCAGGGGCGAGTCATGTGAGTAATCCAGCGGCGATTGCTAGCCGTTTGCCGCGTCTTAAACTCATGCCCAATGGAAATGTCTTGATGAGTTGGGTGGAGCAGCAAGGTGTAGAAAGCACACTTAAGTTTGGCATTTGGAGTAATGGGCGCTGGATTAGACGGGGAGAGGTGGCAAAAGGCGACAATTGGTTTGTTAACTGGAGTGACTTTCCATCGGTGGTGGCAATAGATGAGCGGTTTTGGGTGTCGCATCGCCTTGTTAAGCAGCCGGGAGGTAAACACTATGATGTTGTGCTTTCTATAACCAATGATGCAGGGCTGACATGGAAAACGATCGGCTCGCCACATCATGATAAAGGCAGGGCTGAGTTTGCTGCGATTTTCCCTTTGGGAGGAGATGCAGGTATTGTTTGGCTGGATGGCCGAGACTATCTCAAGAAAGAAGAGCGCGCCAAGTATCCTGAAAAATCCGGTAATTTTAACTTGCGATATACGGCAGTTCATCATGACGGCAGTACGGAGGCTGAGCAAGTCATCGATAACAATACCTGTACTTGTTGTTCACCAACCGTGACCGTCACTACGGCGGGGCCTGTCGCGGCATGGCGAGGGCGGACTGACAGTGAAATTCGCGATAATCGAACATCGGTGTTGCGTGATGGTAAATGGTCAGCCCCGACCCCGTTGGGAAATGAAGGTTGGGAGATTGCAGGGTGTCCAGTCAATGGCCCTTCTTTAGCGGCAAGGGAAAATCAGGTTGCCGCAGCTTGGTTCACCGCTGAGGGGGAACGTCCGAGAGTGCGTGCTGCATTTTCAAGTGATGGCGGGCAAACTTTTGGGAAACCTATTGAGATTGATGATATTGCGCCATTGGGAAGAATTGGTTTGGTATGGCGTGATGACCACAGTGCAATTGTATCGTGGATGACAAAAGCCGATAGTGAAAATAAAAAAGCAGACCTTGCCCTGCGTGTTATTCATACAGATGGCAGCGCTGAAAATATCAAGCCTGTGATTAAAATAAGCGCCGGTCGTGATGCTGGAGTGCCGCAATTGGCCATGTTGCCAGATGGCAAAGTCATGCTGGCATGGACTGAGTCTGCCCCTGAATATGGGATTAAAACTATGGTGGTAGATATAAAAATGTTAGAAGAAGATGTTTCTAAGCAAACATACTTAATGCAACCATCTTTGCCTTTCGTGGCCTATGTTTGTAGTCAAAGGCATTGATAGATGTTGGTTTGGTTTAAATCTTTAACTTTGGATAAACTGATAGGGACGCTGCTGATGCTGGTGCTTCATGCGCTAGTTCTGTACTCTGCGATGAGTTACAAGCTCATTCCGCCACCTGATGAAACCGTTACTTTGATGGTGAATTTAATCAACCCGCCTCCCCTTAAAAAAGAAGAGCCGCCTCTGCCTGAACCGCGCAGACCGCCGCCAAAAAAAGTGGTGTTGGAAAAGCCTAAACCTGTTGATCCGCCTAAGCCTGTGCCGATGTTAGTGGCTGAGGCGACTGTGACAAATGTGTTAGAGTATGTAGCGCCGCCTCCACCGCCAGAACCAATTATTGAGACGACTCCCATGCCTGAAGCCGTGGTTGTAGCACCACCTTCACCGCCAGCAAACGTGACTTTAACATCAGAGCTGTCATTGGCTTGCCCACATCGCACACCGCCGGATTATCCTATTGCATCACGACGTATGGCCGAATCTGGGCGCGTCGTGTTGCGGGTGGAGTTAGATGAAACAGGTCAGATTACTACTGTAAAAATTAAGGAAAGCTCTGGTTATAAAAGGCTTGATGAAGCAGGTTTGGCTGCAGTAAGAATGTGGCGGTGTAATGCCGCCATACGCGGTGGAGAGGCTGTGCGCGCCGTAGCCTTACAGCCATTTGATTTTGTTTTAAATTAATTTAAAGGGTTCTTGGATGTCACATGATTTAGGCGTTGCACATTTTATTGCGCAGATAGATTCGGTAGGCAAGTCGGTACTGGTGTTTTTATTAATATTGTCGGTTGCAAGCTGGTACCTCATCTTTACTAAAAGTTTGGCAAACTGGTTAGAGGCGAGGCGGGCAAGGGCTTTTCTTGACCAGTTCTGGCAGCATAATTCTGTCGATACCCTGACAGCCAGCATGCAGCAGGCCAAGCCCGATAATGCTTTTGCTCATCTGGCAGATGAAGGCGTGGCAGCCATGCGCAGTGCCAGCGGACACAGTATGCAGAAACTAGCTGCAGCAGGGGGTATGTCGGAATTCATGACGCGGGTTATCCGCAACGGCATCGACCAGGAATCCGCACGCTGCGAAAATGGGTTAACAGTGCTGGCCTCCGCAGGGTCAGTTTCGCCCTATATTGGCCTGTTTGGAACGGTGTGGGCAATTTATCATGCGTTGGTGAATATCGGTTTAAGCGGGCAAGGCACCTTGGACAAAGTAGCCGGACCAGTTGGCGAGGCTTTGATTATGACGGCAATTGGCCTGGCTGTGGCGATTCCTGCAGTGTTTGCATATAACGCTTTCAATCGCCGTAACCGGCTTTGGCTGGCAAAACTGGATGCCTTTGCCCACGATTTATTTGTACTGCTGACCGTGGGTAACGGCGCTGATGAAAAAAACATTAAAGCAGATGGGGCTGTATCATGAGTTTCGGTAGCTTTAATTCGCAATCACATACAGTAAAGGCAGAAATTAATGTAGTACCGCTGGTGGATGTCATGCTGGTGCTGCTTGTGATATTTATCATCACAGCACCGTTGCTCACGCATTCAGTAAAAATCGACCTGCCTAAAGCATCCAGCAATCCCAACATTACCAAACCCGAGCATATAGAATTTGCTATCCGCGAAGATGGTAGCCTGTATTGGAGTGGTACATTAGTTACCAAAGAAGCACTTGTTGCGCGTTTCGCTATTGAAGCAAAAAAAGAACCGCAGCCAGAACTGCATATTCGAGCTGATAGATTGGTGCCTTATGAAAAAGTAGCGCAGGTTATGTCGGATGCTGCAAAAACTGGATTAGTACGGATTGGTTTTGTGACGGAGCCTTTGGGGAATCCGTAAATGTAGGTTTTATAGTTAGGGCTGGCTGAACCACTGCCATTAGCCAGTTGGTAATGGCCTAAGCGCACCATACTTTGGTGTTGTGCGTAAGTTCCATCCAGATAGCCCACGCGCTGGCACCGCTGAGCAGTAGTCCTGCCAACCGCATGCCATACGGTTCAATGGTGTTGGTTTTTAGTTTCAGCCAAAGCCAGGGGGCTAAAAACAATGACGCGCTGGAACCTATTGCAAACGCCGCCATGGTGAGCGCCCCTCCCAATGGTTGTGCGTTAAACGATGCAATAATCAATGCTGAATACAGCAAACCGCACGGCATTAATGCCCATAGCATGCCGACATAAAAATTCCCGCCACGCTTTACTGCCAGTTTTTTCACATAGCCCCAGATGCTGCGCCCTGCACGGTCTACCCATATTGGCTGGCGTGCATAGATCACCAGTAACAGACCCCAGAAGAATATTAGAACGTGAAAGAAAGTCCACAGCGGGTGCAATGCAGAACTATAGCTGGAAAGCCAGGCGATACTTTGTATGGCAAATGTGGCAATGGCACCGAGCAGTGCATATCCACACAGCCGTCCTAGATGATATTGGTATATTCCGTATGGATGTTGCTGGGATTGTGTTAGTGCGGTACATGCGGCTCCGCACATGGCTACGCAGTGGGGGCCGCCAGCCACTCCCATAAGTAATGCACTATACAAGAGCGCTGTTTGCATAATCTGAGTGGTAAATTATTCTTTGTTGACACCGGTGGCTGCATGGTTGCGAGCCTTGATAGCCGGTTCTAGCGCATTCTTCTCTTCTGGCGACAAGTTCTTTTTAAAGATTGCTTCGCCCTGATTTTCTTCATGCGCTAATACCGGGTCTTGACCGTTAACTGCAATGTATACAGTGGTTAAGCTGGCAACTACAACGATTGCCGGGCCGCCAAAAACCAGCCAGGCGTAGCCGGATTTCCACCATTTTGGTTTTTGCTGTTGTGTCTGTTGTTGCGCCATGGCTTAACCTTTAACGTGACATGTAGAAAATGGATTTTTCAGAGATTTCTTCTTTGCTGCTGGCCGCCTCTATTTCGAACTCGATTGGATGTGAGCCACTCTTGATCGAGCCATCTTCGATCTGCAAGCTTATTGCCACCATGCGCGACTCTGCTGGACCTACCGTGAATATGCCTTCTGATGCGATAGATAGGCCTTTGATGCCTTCTACCGAGATGCTATAGGTTTCTGGATGTTCAGATGCGTTAGTAATCTGCAGGCGATATACGTTCTCGACTTTACCGCCAGCCACCAAGCGTGACATCACCCCGCGGTCGCGAATCACATCGACTTTAAATGATGCACGTAGCGCCAACGATGCCGCAAATGCCAGGCATATCAGCAGCAATAAACCGCTATATATCAGTACGCGGGGACGGAATACTTTTTGTAAAATCTGTTTTTGCGTCCAGCGCTGTTCAACACCATTATGGGTAGAGAAGCGTATCAATCCGCGTGGATATTCCATTTTATCCATAATACTGTTGCAGGCATCTACGCATAAGCCACAGCTGATGCATTCGTATTGCAGGCCGTTACGGATATCAATACCGGTAGGACAAACCTGTACGCAGAAGCTGCAGTCGATACAATCACCTAAACCTTCTTGTTTGGCATCTACCTTACGTGAGCGGCCGCTACGCGGTTCCCCGCGTTCTTCATCATAGGTTACGATGAGCGTGTCGTTATCAAACATGGCACTTTGGAAACGTGCATATGGACACATGTATTTACAGATTTGTTCGCGTAAAAAGCCTGCATTACCGTAGGTGGCAAAGCCGTAAAAACATATCCAGAATGTTTCCCATGGACTCAGACGATATTGCAATACGTTATCAATCAGGTCGCGGATAGGTGAAAAATAACCGAGGAAGGTGAAGCCGGTAAACATGGAAAAACTGATCCATGCCGCATGCTTAAGAAATTTTTTGTGGAACTTCTTGAAGCCGAACTTCATGTTATCCAGACGCATACGTGCGGCACGGTCGCCTTCAATTTTGCGTTCCATCCACAGGAATATTTCGGTATAGACCGATTGCGGACAAGAGAAGCCACACCACAAGCGCCCGGCAACCGCTGTAAATAAAAACAGTGCGAGCGCTGCAACAATCAGAATGACGACTAGGTAGATAAGGTCTTGCGGGTAAAGTACCAGACCGAATATATAAAACCTATGGGTGCTGATATCCAGCAATATCGCCTGTCTGTCGTTCCAAAGCAGCCAAGGTGTGCCGTAAAAAACAATTTGCGTGATCCAGATAGTTAGCCAGCGCAGGTTTTTGAAGTACCCGGAAATGTCGCGCGGGTAAACTTTTTGGTGCGCTTCATAAAGTGACTTTGCCTTGGGAGTTTCTGCGGCAATGGGGATAACTTTTTTAGATTTTTGTTTCTGGATAGACACTTGTTCGAGACCCTGCTAAAAATAAGACGCTCAAAGTACAACGCCCACTATTTTAACATATGCAAAATAGTGGGCGTTTAGTGATATTAGGATTATTTAATTAAACTTAAGTTTCATCCCGAATATAAATTAAGTGTTGATTAAATTTAAATTAAGTCTAAATCACTTATTTGGCAGTCTCGCTGTTTGAAAAGCGCCATACATAAGAAGCCAGAACATGAATCTGCTCAGGCGTCAGGCGTGAACCCTGTGCCGGCATCTGGTTGTTTTTACCATTGTTGATACGCTCGATAATGGCTGCTTCACCAGCACCGTGCAGCCAGATGTCATCTGACAGGTTTGGTGCGCCTATAGTCTGGTTGCCTTTACCTTCAGCACCGTGGCAAGCTGCACAAGCGGTAAATTTATCTTTACCTAGTGCTGCACGTGCTGCGTCATGCTGGCTGCCGGATAGGCTCAGTACATAGTTGGCCACGTTTTTTACATCATCGGCATTGCCAATCGCTGCTGCCATTGGCGGCATCATGCCGTGGCGGCCATTGGTGATGGTTTCCTTGATGGTTTCAGGTGCGCCGCCATATAACCAGTCTTTATCAGTCAGGTTAGGGAAGCCGCGGCTGCCGTGTGCATCAGAACCGTGACATTGTGAACAGTTGTTCATGAACAATCGCTCGCCAATGGCCATGGCTTTTGCATCTTTCGCCACTTCTTCAGGAGCCATCGCTGTAAATTTTGCGTAAATAGGCGCCAAACGCTCATTCGATTCTTTGACTTCCTGTTCGTACTGTTTGACTTGAGTCCAGCCCAGTTTGCCCGCGTAAGTACCTAAACCAGGATACAGGAACAGGTAAGTAACGCCAAACACACAGGTGATGATGAACATCCACATCCACCATCTTGGCATCGGGTTGTTCATCTCTACGATATCTTCATCATAGACGTGGCCGGTTGATTCGCCGGTGTGTGCCGGATCGTGTGACTTGCTGGTAATAAACAGCACCGTCATACAAAAGACAATACCGCCGATCACAATTGCCGAAATAAAAATCGGCCAGAAACTGCTTGTAAAATCACTCATTATTCATCTCCCTCAAGCGGCAGCCTTGCCGCTTTGTCAAAATCTTCTTTATGCCGTCCAGACCATGCCCACACCCAGATACCAACAAAGGTAAACAGGATGGCGAACATGGCGATTATGCGTAAATCTGTAATGTCCATATTTACACTTATTGCTTAAGTGCAGTACCTAATACTTGCAGGTAGGCAATCACGGCTTCCATTTCAGTTTTACCATATACCTCATTTGCAGAGTTTTTAATCTCTTCATCGGTATAAGGCACACCTGCGATTTTTAGAGCGCGTAGGTGAGATGGAAGATTCTTGGCATCAACCAGGTTTTTTTCCAGCCATGGGTAAGCCGGCATCACTGATTCAGGTACCAGATCACGAGGGTTAATCAGGTGAATACGGTGCCATTCATCACTGTAGCGTGCGCCTACACGAGCCAGGTCTGGACCTGTACGTTTACTACCCCATTGGAACGGGTGGTCGTAAACAGACTCACCGGCTACGGAGTAATGACCATAACGCAGTGTTTCAGCCTTGAATGGGCGGATCATCTGTGAGTGACAGTTGTAGCAGCCTTCACGTAGATACACGTCGCGGCCAGCCTGTTGTAGTGCTGTGTAAGGTTTCAGGCCTTCAATTGGCTGCGTGGTTGATTTTTGGAAAAACAACGGCACGATTTCCACCAGGCCGCCGAATGAAACCACAATTAAAATAAACACGATCATCAGGAAACTGTTGGTTTCAATCTTCTCGTGGGTAAATCCTGTTTTTTGATTATCTGACATTTTTCGTTCTCTTAAGCATGAGCAACTGTTGATGGTACTTTGATGCGGGCAGCTTGCCCCATTTGTACCGTTTTAATTACGTTCCACAGCATGATGATCATGCCACTAACGTACATCAATCCACCAATCATACGGATTACGTAGAATGGGTGCATTGCTTTAACAGATTCAACAAAGGTATAGGTCAATGTGCCGTCTTCATTGATTGCACGCCACATCAGACCTGCAGTTACGCCTGAGATCCACATCGCGGTGATGTACAACACCACGCCGATAGTCGCCAGCCAGAAGTGCAACTCAATCGCCTTTTTGCTGTACATTTGTTTCAGACCCCACAAACGTGGCGTCAAGAAATACAATGAACCCATAGACACAAAGCCAACCCAGCCTAAAGCGCCTGAGTGCACGTGACCAACGGTCCAGTCTGTGTAGTGCGAAAGCGCATTCACGGTTTTGATTGCCATCATCGGGCCTTCAAAGGTACTCATGCCGTAGAAAGACAATGAAACGATCAGGAAGCGCAGGATAGGGTCATCACGCAGTTTGTGCCACGCGCCAGACATAGTCATCATGCCGTTAATCATACCGCCCCAGCTTGGAGCTAAAAGAATAAGTGATAACACCATACCTACAGATTGAGTCCAGTCAGGCAATGCTGTGTAATGCAGGTGGTGTGAACCAGCCCACATGTAAGTGAAGATCAGACCCCAGAAGTGCACGATAGACAAGCGATATGAGTACACTGGGCGCTCTGCCTGTTTTGGTACGAAGTAGTACATCATGCCCAGGAAACCAGCAGTCAGGAAGAAGCCCACAGCGTTGTGGCCATACCACCACTGCACCATTGCATCCTGCACACCAGCGTAAGCTGAGTAGGATTTCATCCATTCAGCAGGGATAGCGGCACTGTTTACAATGTGCAATAACGCAACCACGATAATGAATGCGCCGTAAAACCAGTTAGCAACGTAGATGTGCCTGATTTTGCGTTGAGCGATAGTGCCAAAAAACACGATGGCATACATGACCCATACCACCAGCAACAGCAAGTCGATTGGCCATTCCAGTTCTGCGTATTCTTTAGCCTGTGTGTAGCCTAAAGGCAACGTAATGGCTGCGGCGATAATCACTGCCTGATAGCCCCAGAAAGTGTAGCGGGCCAACAGCGGGAATGCTAGTCTGGTCTGGCTGGTACGCTGCACAACGTAATATGACGTAGCGAACAGTGCACAGCCGCCGAAAGCGAAAATCACTGCATTGGTATGCAATGGACGCAGACGCCCAAAGCTGGTCCAAGGTAGACCAAGATTAAGTTCCGGGAAAGCCAGCTGTGCAGCGATGATTACGCCCATCAGCATGCCTACCACCCCCCAGACCACTGCCATTACGGTAAATCTCCGTATGACGTAGTCGTCGTAAAACGTTTCTACATTACTGTTACTCATTACTTCCGTCCTTAAATAAAACAAAATAAATCAATCAGCAGGGGCATTTTTAGCAATAAATTGCCAAATTTGCGCGGTGCAAGACCCACCCTACATAACATGTAAGCGTTGATTTCGAAATTATATCTTGTAATGTAAGGATTCAGGCTGCATTTCTAGCAAAATTTCTGTCAATTTAACGACATAAATATGCAAAAGATGTTTTCAACATTGTTGATGATGGGAATGGTTAAATGAAGGGTCGCTCAATGCGAGAGCGCCAAAAAAACATAAGGAGCCATTAATGCACCTTATGTTTTTGTAACTTATAAATTATCTGAATTGATAGTTAATATGCCCAATAGTGGTCAACTAACAGCACGGCAAATAGTAAGGTTAAATATGTGATTGAATATCTGAAAGTACGTTTGGCAAGGTCATCAGAGTATTTTCTATAAAGCCCGATCACATAAGCCAGGAAAATCGCATCTAATATGATGGCAGATGCCAGATAGATCATGCCACTCATGCCAAGACCGTAAGGCATCATCGAAACGGCAACCAGAATTACGGTGTATAGCACTATATGCAGCAGTGTAAAGGCTTCGCCATGGGTAACCGGCAGCATAGGCATACCGACTTTTGCATATTCTTCACGGCGATATAGTGCCAAAGCCCAGAAGTGCGGCGGTGTCCATGCGAATATAATCAGGAACATAATGAGAGACTCAGGTGAAACGGTATTGGTGACGGCTGCCCAGCCTAAAATTGGCGGCATTGCGCCAGATGCGCCGCCGATGACGATATTCATTGGCGTGGCAGGTTTGAGAAATACCGTATAAATCACTGCATAACCAACAAAAGTCGCAAGTGTGAGCCACATGGTGAGTGGGTTGACATAAAAATACAGAATTGCCAGACCTGCACCACCAAGCAAGGTGGCAAATACTACGGTTTCCATTGATGAGACTTGCCCGGTAGGCAATGGGCGCGCCCTGGTACGCGCCATGATGGCATCAATCTGATGCTCTATCAGGCAGTTAAACGCAGCGGCAGCCCCGGAGGCAAAGGCAATACCAACGGTTGTTGCCAGTAGTAGTTGCCATGGCAGCATATTAGGCGAGGCAAGGAACATACCGATCAGCGCGGTAAAAACAATCAGTGATGTAACGCGAGGTTTACATAGTGGAAAGAAGTTCTTTAAACGTGGCGCCAACTCTTTAATATGGCTTATCAGGTTCAGATTCATTTGCATCTCGCTTTTATATTTTTGAGCTGTCATGGTTTAGGTCCCGTTTCCAGTATGCTTTAATTGGATTCTGTAATCTTGGAATTGATTACTATGGCGATAATGACCAGTAGCGCAGCTCCCAAGTTATGCGCTACTGCCAATATTAAAGGTAAATGCAGGATTAAATTTGCAATGCCAATGCTGACTTGTGCAGTAAGTCCCGCCAGCAATAACCATGCAACTTTTCTAAATGTCGGTAATTTCATCAACTGCAATGCGAGACTGCCAAGGTAGATGAAGGTTATTAAAGCACCTATGCGATGCACCCATTGAATGGCGGTTAATGCAGGTAGTGTCAAGTTGCCGCCATTGGCACTTTGACCAAGTTCGCGCACCAGATGGAAAGCATCTTTGAAATCCATGGTTGGTACCCAGACCCCGTGGCAGGTTGGAAAATCAGTACAGGCGAGCGCAGCGTAATTGGTACTAGTCCAGCCACCTAAAAATATCTGCGCAAGCAATATTAAAATAGCGCCGCGTATCCATAGTTTCAATGCCGGTGTAATAGCCACAGACTTATTGAAACTGCCCCAATGCCGATGTGCGATCCAGGTTAACAAGGCTAATGTAGTCATGCCGCCAATCAGATGTGCGCTAACAATCACTGGCTTTAGTAGCATAGTAACCGTCCACATGCCTAAAGCTGCCTGAAATCCTATAATCAGCAGCAGTGCGGTTGGAAGCAGTGGACTTACCCTGATATGCTGTTTGCTGCGCCAGCCGAAGGCAACTAGGGCAATGACGATTAATCCCAAAGTACCCGCAAGATAGCGATGTGCCATTTCCTTCCAGGCTTTGCTGGTTTCAACCGTGCTATGTGGAAATATTTCCTGCGCTTTTTGAATGGCAATTTCACTTTGTGGCACTGTGAGTGCGCCATAGCAGCCAGGCCAGTCTGGGCAGCCAAGGCCTGCATCAGAAAGCCTGACATAGGCACCAAGCACCACTACGCAAAGCGCAAGTATTGCGCCCAACATAGCCAAACGTCTAAAGTGGTAGTAATTGATCATTATCCGGCCCAGGAATATCTCATTAATCTAGTAACATCTTTGCGTATCAGTGCTGCATCCGTAGCCGGCGCATAACTCATCATGAAATGCCCGAGTGGATCTACCAGATAAATTCTGTCGGCGCCTATCGATGATTCGTTATTAATATTAAATTGATCGCTGAGAGCCGTTATTTCAGTACCAGGCTGATTCAAGATCAGCATATCTGGGTAGTCTTGCGCAAACTGCTGCACGTCCTGTGAAGTGGTAATGAATACGCGCTGCATGCGTGGTATTTCTTTGTAAAGAGAGATATGCAGCTGGCGCATGTTGTGTAGTTTTGTCTTGCATTTATCCTCGCAGTTGCCAGCGATATAAATCATGCTCCATTTGTCTTTCCACAGATCCGGCTTAATGACATTGCCATCACTGCTCATGAATGCGTAATTCATGGTTAGCAACCGAGCAGGAATCACCAGTTCACCTATACTTTCGCCCTTTGGTCGCCAGTCAAGTTTGTACATGGCGATTACGGCTATGATAGGTGTGATAAAAAATATTAGCATGGTCAGCAACATCAGGCGCCCTCTGCGCTGCCGTTCAAGATATTCCTTATTTTCTACTTCAGTCTGCATATTATAAATTTGCCTATGTTTTAGGTTGGTTGTTTATTTTTTTAATGCTGGTATACAGAAAAATCATAATGCTGGCAATCGCAAAACCAAACCATTGGTAAGCGTAGCCCATGTTGGTAGCAATTTTTTCTGCGGGCAACTGCCAGTTGCGGACAAAGCCGCCAGCATTGCTTTTTGCATCCAGTTTAATCACGATGGGTAACATGCTGATAGTGACGCTTTTTTGAAAGCGCTCCATATCCATGTTTTGCCACACAGAATTCCACTGACTCTTTTCAACCGTACTTTCCAGTGTAAAAATCTTTTTGCTTGGCACCCATACTAGACCGACGACATCAATAGCCTCTTCAGGCGTGTTGATTACTGGTAAATCGGTATGTGTAGCTCCGCCAGCAACCCAGCCTCTGTTAACTAATACGTAATCGGCTCTATTCTCAATTTTCAGTGGCGTTAGTACATGAAATCCTGCACGGCTATCTTCAACCTGATTGTCGAGCAATATTTGATATTTTGTTTCGTAATGGCCTTTTACTTTTACCTTTTTATACTTCCATTCATCCAATTTTTCCAGTTTTGTGGGCAAATTCAATGCTGCATTATCTAAAGATGCGTTATAACTGGTTTGAATTTCTTGTTTTAATTTGGCTTTACTGTATTGCCACAAACCGAGTTTGATAAACAATGGTACACAAATGATAAGCACAAGAAACCCGAGCCAGGAAGGGCAGAATGTGTAGCTTGAGATTCTAAATTGCTTTTGTGTCATACGCATCGCATAATGCCTTATCTACATAGATGGGACATTGTTATGTTATTCAAAATTGTCGTGGTATTAGTATTATTTGTCATTATTGCCAGCCTGTTTTCTGCCCTGTATTTTTTGGCTAAAGATAAAGATGGCGGGGTGCGCACTGTAAAAGCTTTAACGTTGCGTATTGGTCTTTCTATTACCTTATTTTTATTATTACTATTAAGCTATTACTTTGGGTTAATCGGACCGGGACAAAGATAGTTTTTGAATGATTAGAGTGCTAATTTTTAAGTGCTTTAATTAGTGTTGGTTTCAATAAAAAGGGGTGCTGATATGCACCCCTTTTTTATATCTATTGCTACAGCCAGTAAACGAAGATAAACAGACCTAACCAAACCACATCCACAAAGTGCCAGTACCAGGCAACGCCTTCAAAACCAAAATGATTTTTGGATGAGAAGTGACCTTTCATTGAGCGCAATAGAATCACGATCAGCATAATAGTACCTAGTGTTACATGGAAGCCGTGAAAGCCGGTGAGCATGAAGAAAGTTGCGCCGTAGGCACCGCTACGCAGTGTTAAGCCCATTTCAGTGTAGGCTTCATGATACTCAAATGCCTGGCAAATCAGGAATGCGGTACCTAACGCTACGGTTAAAAATAAACCAAGGATCAATTGCTTGCGGTTGTCTTTTAACAAGCCCCAGTGTGCCCAAGTAATGGTGGCGCCAGAGGTTAGCAGTAGGGCGGTGTTGATTGCAGGCAAGCCCCATGCGCCCATTGGGTTTAATGTGCCTGGTTTGTATTCTGCACCGAGAACCACACCTCCAGGGCCGGCTGAAGGCCAAGTGCCGAGAAAGTCTTTATATGGCGTAAAAACCGGATCAAAGGCGGCTAAGTCTGGCACAGATATTATGCGCATATAGAACAATGCACCAAAGAATGCTGCAAAAAAAGCAATCTCGGAACAGATAAATACAATCATGCCGATGCGAAAAGATTTATCCTCCCACTTTTTGTATTGTCCGGTAACACTTTCAACGACAACAGCACCTAACCACTTGAAGGTCATAAACAGAATAATGGCTGCGCCCAGATACATCATCCATTTTCCGGGTGTTTGCAGATAGGCCAAGTCTTTGCTCTTGTCTGTCGCAACACTGAATATAAAGCCTGAAGCCAGTGATAAAAGCCCCGCTGATAAAACTACAGGGTAGATGGCACCGTGTGGTACAAAATAATGATTACTTGAATGTGTTGTCATGCATAAGCTCCCTATTGCATAATTTAGCTATGGTTTAGCTAAATGTGTTTTATATTAGATTTAACGCAACCCATCATATCTATCTGCTATTGCCTGATTACTACTTTTTAATACTAAAAAATGAGTAGGACAAGGTCATTTCTTTTACTTCTTGCGGCAATTCGCTGCTCACAAAAAAACGTAAAGGCATCACTTTTGTTTCACCTGCTTTTAATTCCTGTTTTTTGAAACAAAAACATTCTATTTTTTTTAAGTAAGCCGCAGCCTGGCCCGGCGTAACACTTGGTATTGCTTGCCCTGCAACGGTTTGACTCGTTATGTTCTTGGCTTCAAACAGTACCGTTTCCACTTGTCCGGGATGCATCCTGATACTTGACTGCTTAGGATAAAAATTCCACCCCAACCCCGGCATTACACTGGAGGTAAACTGCACCGTCACCCAGCGCGTGTTGTCTACCGTTACGTTTTTTAGCAATGATGCACTGGTATTTGTTTTGCCATTCAAGCCAGTCATCGTGCATAAAACGTCGTAAAGCGGCACTAATGCAAATGCAAACACAAGCGAGCCAACTACAATCCAAGCCATTTTGAAACCTAGTTTTTTATTAGCCAGATTTCTACGTTGTTCCGGGCTCATATCCTTAGTATTTACTTCCATATCGTAAACATGGAAGCCACATACCAGATAAAAGCAATCACTCCTAACAATATTGCAACCTTCATGTTTTTACTGCTTTTTTTAACTTCTTGATTATTCATAGTTATTAACAGGCTCAGCGCTTGGCTGAGCCTTGATTTCCGCCTATTTAACTACAGGTTGTTCGGTAAAGCTGTGGTATGGCGGTGGTGATGGTAATGTCCATTCTAAACCTTCTGCACCTTCCCAAACTTGATTGGTTGCTTTCTTGCCGCCCTTAACTGTACTGATGATGTTATACACAAAAATCAATTGTGATAAACCAAGTACAAACGCAGAAATTGTAGAAATCATGTTGAATTCTGCAAATTGCAATGCGTAGTCTGGAATACGGCGTGGCATGCCAGCCAAGCCTAAGAAGAATTGCGGGATGAAAGTCAGATTGAACGAGATAGCAGTTAACCAGAAGTGCAGTTTACCCAGTTTCTCGTTGTACATGTGGCCGGTCATTTTTGGTAGCCAGTAGTAGACGCCAGCCATGATACCCATGATGCCGCCGGCAAACAGAGTGTAGTGGAAGTGCGCCACTACGAAATAGCTGTTGTGGTATTGTGCATCAGCTGCCACGTCAGCAAGTACCAGACCGGTTAAGCCGCCGATACCGAACAGAATGATCCAGCCTACTGTGAACAGCATTGGCGTTTCAAAACTCATGGAGCCATTCCACATGGTTTTAATCCAGCAGAAGAACAATACTGCAAGTGGTAATGAAATAGCCATGGTGCTATACATGAAGTAGAGCAGTGCAGGCACTGGCAATCCAGCGGTAAAGAAATGGTGCGCCCAAACAACTACTGATAAAGCACCGATAGCCCAGAATGAATAAACCTGTGCTTTGTACCCATACATTGGCTTACGTGAGAATGTTTGCAGGATTTGTGGAATGAAACCCCATACTGGCAATAACAGAATATAAACTTCCGGGTGACCAAAGAACCAGAATAAATGCTGGAACAGGATAGGGTCGCCGCCGCCTGCTGCATCAAAGAAGTGTGTGCCGAAGTGGCGGTCTGTCAGCAGCATGGTGACTGCACCAGCTAACACAGGAATTGTAGCAATCAGCAAGAAAGCAGTGATTAACCAGCCCCATGCAAACATTGGCATTTTCATTAAAGTCATGCCAGGTGCGCGCATGTTAAACAAGGTTACGATAATGTTGATAGAACCTAACACTGATGAAATACCCAGCAAGTGCACAGCAAAAATTGCAAAGTCTACGCCGATGCCACCTTGTACTGATAGCGGGGGATAAAATGTCCAGCCGGTTGCCAATGCGCCGTCACCGATGCCGAATAAAGCTAAAGTAAACGGTAGCGTGAGCAGGATTGCAGATGGCGGTAATAGCCAGAAACCCCAGTTATTCAAACGCGGCAACGCCATATCCGGTGCGCCGATTTGCAGCGGGATCATCCAGTTGGCAAAGCCGGTTGCTGCCGGCATCAATGCCGCAAAAATCATGATCAATGCATGTACGCCGATCAATTGGTTGAAAAAATCTGGTTTCATTAACTGTAGACCTGGCTGAAACAGTTCAGCACGAATACCTAAAATCATGGCGCCGCCGACCAGAAACATGATCAGTGAAAACGTTAGGTACATGGTACCGATGTCTTTGTGATTTGTTGTGGTCAGCCATCGCATAATCCCGGTTGGGTGGTCGGCGTGCTCATCGTGATGTGCAACTGTTGTTGTACTCATAGCTTTCTCCTGTACCTAAACTTTATAATTATTGACGTGCCGCTTTAACTTGCGATGGCTGAACAACGTCGCCAACATTATTGCCAAGTGCGTTACGTTCGTAGGTGATAACTGCAGCAATCTCGGTATCGTTCAATACAGCTTTCCATGCGGGCATCATACGAATACCGTTCAATACGCGATCCAAGTGACTGTCAGGTAGGTATTTGCCATCAGCGCCGAAAATTGGAGCAGTTGCAATTTTGCTGCCGGTTAATGCCGGGAATGCTGGCGGTAAACCTGCGCCGGATACTTGGTGGCAAACCGCGCAGTTTTTTTCGTAAACGCCTTTGCCTTGCGCTATCAAGTCTTCTTTAGTCCATTCTTTATCTGCACCGGCAGATTCTTTGGACATTTCTTCTTTCTTGGCAGCTACCCAAGTTTTGTATTCCTCTTTAGGCAGGGCATCAACTACTACCGGCATGTAACCATGGCCTTTACCGCACAACTCTTTACATTGGCCGCGGTAAGTGCCGGCTTTATCGACTTGTACCCATGTTTCACGAATGAAACCAGGTACGGCAAGACGCGAAGATCCAAATTGCGGAACCCACCAGTTGTGCAGTACATCTGATGATGTCATCAGAATGCGCACTTTTGCTCCGACTGGAAGTACCAGTCGGTTATCAACATCCAGTAAGTAAGGTTTGGCTGGGTCGTTCACTGGAGCAGTTGTGCCATCCATTTGCTCTTGAGGTGTAGATAAGTTACTGACGAACTTTACGCCTTTAGCGTCTTCCAGACCTGCTTGAGCACCTTTGTCAGTATTACCCATGTACTCATACTGCCAGCGCCATTGTGAGCCGGTAACTTTAATTACCATGTCAGACTCGTTACGGGTATCTTCCATCATCACCACGCTGTGGTAGGCTGGAATGCCCATAATCACGAAGTCAATCAGCAGTAAAATCGCAAACGGAATTAATGTCCAGAAAATCTCGATGGCTGTTGAAGGTGCTTTGTCAGTTACTGGTTTATGGCCAGTGCTTTTGCGGTGGTTAATCAGTGAGTAAATCATGATTGCCAGCACTACAATAAATATTGCTGCAACAATCAGCATAAATTTATTGTGTACATGCAGAGTATCGAGCGCCATCGGCGTTACCGGCTCGGGAAAATTCCAGCTGAAGTCAGCAAACACCTGTGGTGACGTGAGTAAAAACAGCAGACTGAAACCAAATTTCTTCATTGCTTGCCTTAACATACCTTCTCCCAAAACAAAAACTATTTAGACGATTTTTAATTGTTGTTTAAGTTGTCTGGCGACCGTGATGCGCTGGTCATTGTCCATAAAGCGACTGCCAAACTCTACTTCCTTACCATGAGAGCCGATGAAAATTCTGTATGTTCCATCAAGGCTATTACGCAAGGTGACTTTTGCCCAATATCGCTGAAAGGTGAATTTCTCCGAATTCTTATAACTTTGTTTTTCTATGACGACCTCATTACCTACCAGCGCTACACTCTCAAAATCTCCGTAATGGAGATAAACATGGTGTAACGCAAAAGCAAAAGCTAAAACTTCAAAACCGGCAAAAGGTAATACAAGCCAAGCGCCCGATAACGACACACCTAGCGCAACTGTTATAGTAATCGCGACAATACTCATGAAAAGCAACGCCAAACCCCTTGGTGAAAGAGAGTTATTTGACCTTGCTATTATCGTGTTGCCATCAGAACTAAAAACTGTCATACATCACCTTATGAGCGCTCAAGGATGACCTGCATACACACTTTTCTACCTGCGTCATTTTGACGCAGGTCAAAAACTAACATAAAAATGTACCGGTCTCAAGCACTTTGTTACAAATTAGTAACAAAAATGAAACTTCTTGAATAAGTCTTATAACAATTATTTACAATAAGTGAGGTGGGAAATTGACGGTTTTTGGATGAGGTTTATGAGCTTGAAAATAAGCGTTAAGGTCAGTTAGTAAGGCTTCGGTAAGATGCAGATTGGAAATATTAATGGCGGGATTTAACCAGATGTTTAACGACCACCCAGATGGCAGGAAGTGAAGGGATAATAATTAATGCTAAAGCAACCAAAGAAAAATTAGCTTTGACCCAGGCATGGTTGCCAACCAGAAATCCTATGCCGGTAAGGCCGCATACCCAAAGCGCGCCGCCGATAACATTGTAAAATGCAAATTTAGGGTAAGTCATTTCCGCAACCCCGGCCACGAATGGGGTAAAAGTGCGGATAAATGGCAGGAAGCGACCAACAACAATAGTAATTGCTCCATGTTTTTCATAGAACTCATGCGTTCTGTTAAAAGCATCTTTATTAAACCAGCGTGAGTTTTCCCAAGAAAAAACTTTATGCCCAACCCATCGGCCTACGGAGTAATTCATGGCATCACCGGCGATGGCAGCAATGGTTAATATCACCATTAG
>Ga0208756_100382_pt1 | contig 21537 bp, 4 predicted proteins | sample LakWasMe73_LOW10_2_FD_183901 | JGI IMG/M metagenome (GOLD analysis project Ga0208756, IMG submission 183901) | Freshwater sediment methanotrophic microbial communities from Lake Washington under simulated oxygen tension - Sediment Metagenome... | ecosystem: Environmental > Aquatic > Freshwater >... | reverse complement strand
TCTTCGGTCAGCTCAGGCCGATTGAGGTAACCGCGGGCAACGCCGACCCCGCCGATGTAAATCTCGCCCGACACGCCTAAAGGCACCGTTTGCAGCCGGGCATCGAGAATGTAAATGCGGATATTGGTGATCGGATGACCGATGGGAACAATGCCTGCATGCAAATCGGGACTGCAAAGCCAGGAAGTGACATCTATCGCGGCTTCCGTCGGTCCGTACAGATTATGCAATTCGACGCCCGGCCATTGCGCCATAAACCGTTGTTGCAGCGCATAAGACAAGGCCTCGCCGCTGCATAACACGCGCCTGAGGCTAGGGCATCGCCCTGCCCCGATCTGGTCCAGGAAAACGTGCAACATCGACGGCACGAAGTGCATCGTCGTAATGCCCGCCGCTTCGATGCATGCGGCCAGGTAATACGGATCTTGATGGCCTTTCGGGCGCGCCATGACCAACTGAGCGCCAACCAGCAACGGCAAAAAGAATTCCCAGACCGACACGTCGAAACTAAACGGCGTCTTTTGCAGAACCCGGTCATCAGCGCCGAGCCGGTATTCGCTTTGCGCCCACAGCAGCCGGTTGACGACGCCGTCATGCTGGTTCATCACGCCCTTGGGCTGTCCGGTTGAACCCGAGGTATAGATCACATAAGCCAAATGTCCGGTCGTCAAGCCGAGCGCAACAGGATCGGGATTGCATTCGGCTTGCTGTCCGATGCCTGCTCCGTCATCCAGCATGATCAGCGGCACGGACAGGTTCGGCAGGATATTCACCAAGCTGCTTTGGGTCAGCAATGCCGCAGGCGAGCAGTTGTCGAGCATATACGCCAAGCGCTCGGACGGATAATCGGGGTCCAGCGGCACATAGGCGGCTCCGGCTTTCAGGATGGCGAACAAGCCCACGACCATCTCAAGACTGCGTTCCGCGCAAATCGCCACCCGGTCATCGGGCCGGATGCCGAGTCCCAACAGATGATGCGCCAAGCGGTTGGCTTTGACGTTCAGCTCCCGATAGGTCAACGCGGCATCTTCAAAAATAACCGCAAGCGCATCCGGCGTTTTTTCTGCCTGTTGTTCAAATAACTGATGAATGCATTGATCTCGCGGGTAAGCAACGCTTGTAGCGTTCCAGCCAACCAGTAATTGCTGATACTCTGCGCTGGGCAGAATATTGAGCGTTCCAAGCAATGCTTGGGGATTTTTAGCCAGTGCATCAACCAGCGCTTCTATTGCAGTGCCGAGATAAGCGGCGATACGTTCGGGATCAATCCCCTGAACACATTGGGCCGTCAAGCCAAAACCTTGCCCAAAATCATCTACCGACACGGTAACCGGATAATTGGTGCGTTCTTCACCGTTGCGGATAATACGCATACCGTTCCAGTCCAGCGGGCCGTCTGTTTTATGACTATGCCGGTAATTAAACAATGTCGTGAACAGCGGCATCGAAGCGGCCACACCGCTACAGCGTTGCGCCAAAGCGAGCGAAGCTTGTTCATGGATGAGCAACTCGCTCAAACAGCGGTAGGTCTCGCCGACAATTTGCGCTACGCTGCCGTCAGCCAGAGATACGCGTACGGGCAAGGTGTTGATGAACATGCCCAAAGCCCGATCCGCCCCTGCCGAGCCTTGCAGCCGCCCGGACAAGACCGTGCCGAAAACGACATCTTCGCGGCCGGTACACTGCGCCAAAACCTGCGCCCATGCCGCATGAAACAGGACTGCGGCGGTGACGCCTTGCTGACGCGCGTTATCGCGAATGCGCTGCGACAAGTCATCGCTCAGCGTTAAGCCAGCCTCGATGACCGGCTCCCCGCTACCCTGGACGTTGAGCCGCTCGAAGGGGGCGGTAGGTTCGCTGATGTCGCCAAGCTGCCTACGAAAATAAGCCTCGTGTTCGGCGGGAGAGACGGAACGCGCTTGAGCAATAAAGTCGCGATAGGGTAAGGAGGCGGGCAGGTTATCGCCCTGCCCTTGAAGCAACATCTGAATCTCGGCGATGATCAGTTCCAGGCTGATATGGTCGCAGACGATATGATGGCTCAGCAGCGCCAGCAGCCATTCGTCCGAATGCGGGTCGGCGACGATATAAGCCGCCAGTAACGGCGCTTGCTGAAGGTCCAAACGCCGATGGTGCGGGTCGGTATGATTGAGCAACTGCTGTAGCGCGTCATCGTCGCCAGCGAGCGCGAGTTCTTCAATACACAGCGGAGCTTGCCGATGCACCACTTGAACCGGCTGCGGCAGATATTGCCAGTACACCGCGCTACGCAAAATGTCGTGACGGTTAATCACGGTCTGCAATGCAGCCAGAAAATCGTCCAGACCCTTACGTTTTTCGAAAGCGACAACCGAGCGTAATAAATAGGTATCGCCTTGGGTTTCAAGCAGGTGATGAAACAAAATGCCCTCTTGCAAAGGAGCCAAGGGGTAAATATCCTGAATGTTGGCGACACCCTGCGGAACGCTGAGCACAATCCGGTCGATTTGTTCTTGCGTGAGATCGACTAAGGGCAGCATATCCGGGGTGATTTTAGCCGGTAACGCTGGTTGCGCAGCGTCTTTCGATACCCGCGCGGCTTGATCCTGACCTTGATTCTGACCAAGCGCAACCAGCAATTCATACTTATGCTGTTTTAATAAAGCCATGACTTTCGAATCGATAACACCTTGGGCTGCACGAACCACTAATTCCCCGTTATCCACAGCCAGGGTGATATTTTTTTCCTGCATGTAAGCAAACACCGCCTGCAAATTCATAGCCGAAACTCCTCGGTATTGGTGTTGGTTAATGACGGCTCAAAATGCTTGGGTATCAAATTAGGCGGCGCTTCGAAAACGCGGGAACGATGCCGGTTAGCGTCGATAGCCTCCGCCATTGCCGCAAGTGTGGGTGTGATAAATACCGTGCGTACATCCGCCGACAGTCCTTGCTGACGCAGACGTTCGATCAAGGTAACAACCATCAGCGAGTGTCCGCCCAATTCGAAAAAATGATCATGTCGACCGATGCGTTCGAGACCGAGCAGGTCTTGCCAAATAGCGGCAACAGCCATTTCCAACTCGCCCTGCGGGGCTTCATAGTGGTGGGTGATGACCGAAGCGATGCCCGGCGCGGGTAAGGCTTTGCGGTTAAGCTTGCCGTTGGGCATCAGCGGGAATTCCGCCAGACAAACAAAGGCTCCGGGTATCATGTAATCGGCCAGAACCTCGGCCAGTTGGCTGCGTAATTCGGCCGCCGACAGTTCGATATTGTTTTGAGTCAGCAAATAAGCCACCAGCCGCTTGTCGTTCGGTTTATCTTCACGCGCGATAACAACCGCTTCGCGCACCCCCTGGCAGTTGACGAGTTGCGCCTCTATTTCCCCCAACTCGATCCTGAAACCGCGAATTTTGACTTGATGGTCGATGCGACCCAGGTAATCGATATTGCCGTCCGCCCGGTAACGCACCCAATCGCCGGTTTTGTACAGCCTGCTGCCGTCTGAGCCGTAGGGATTGGGGATGAATTTTTCCGCGGTCAGCCCTGGACGATTCAGATAACCCCGGCCCAAGCCGATGCCGCCGATATGCAGCTCGCCCGGCGTGCCGACCGCTACCGGGTTAAGCTGCCGGTCGAGGATATAGAGACTGATATTGGCTATCGGGCGGCCTATCGGAATCGCGGCTTCGAGGCAGCCCGGCAAACAGGCCCAATAACTGACATCTACCGAAGCTTCGGTAGGCCCGTAAAGGTTGTGCAATTCGCACGGTAATTTTTGCTGGAAACGGGCAACCAAGTCGGCCGGTAAGGCTTCGCCGCTACAGATCACGCGTTTTAGCGAGGTGCAGGTTGCAACGCCCGGCGTACCGATAAAGGCGGACAGCATCGACGGCACGAAATGCAGGGTGGTGATTTGCCGGCGGTTGATAATATCGATCAGCGCCAAAGCGTCCTGGTGCGCGTCCGGTTCGGCAACGATCAGCTGCGCGCCGGTCATCAACGGCCAGAAGAATTCCCAAACCGAAACGTCGAAGCTGTACGGCGTTTTTTGCAATACCCGGTCTGTTGGCTTTAGCAAGTATGCGTCCTGCATCCATTGCAGCCGGTTGAGTATGCCCTGATGCGGCACGCCCGCGCCTTTCGGCTGTCCGGTGGAGCCGGACGTGTAGATGCAGTAGGCCAGGTTTTCAGGCATCAGCGGGATGTCGGGATTGCTATCGTCGGCATCGGCGACAAGCTCCCATTCGCTATCCAGACACAGAACGGCCGCCGTACTCGCCGCCAGTTTTGCTTTGCAGGATGCCTGGCTAAGCACTATCGGCGCGCCGACATCATGCACCATGAAGTCCAGCCGGTCTTGCGGATAGCCGGGGTCGAGCGGCACATAAGCGCCTCCGGCTTTAAGGATGCCCAGCAAACCGATCACCATCTCCAGCGAACGTTCAACGCAAATGCCTACCAACACATCCGGCCCGACGCCTTTGCCTCGGAGATAATGGGCTAACTGGTTAGCTCTGGCGTTCAGTTCCGCGTAACTTAACGTCTGTCCCTCAAAAACAATTGCCAGAGCATCCGGTTTTTTTTCCGCCTGCGCCTCGAACAGCTGATGAATGAATCGGCCCTGCGGATAGTCGACTGCCGTCGCGTTCCAGTCGAGCAGGATTTGCTGCCGCTCCGCTACGCTCAGCAACGACAATTCGGATAAACGCGTTTGCGGTTGCTCGACAAACGCGTCAAGCAGGCCTTGCAAGTGCAGCAGCATCCGTTTGACCGTTTCGGCTTCGAATCGGCCGGCGGCATAGCTTATTTCCAGGCGCAGGGTTGTTCCCGGATAAGCGGACAAGGTCAACGGATAATTGGTTTGATCGACGACACTCACCGCGTCGATAGCCAAACCGGCGAAATTTTCGGTCAAGGCCTGATCGATCGGGTAGTTCTCGAAAACCAGCAAACTTTCGAATAACGCCGTGCCGCGCGGCACTTCGGACCAGCCTTGAATTTGCGTCAACGGCGCAAACTCATAAGCGCGCATGTCCTGGTTTTGTTCGAGGATTGCCTGCAACCCCTCCAGCACCGTGCAGTCCGGCGCTATCTTGATGCGGAGCGGCAAGGTATTGATGAACAGGCCGACCATGTCTTCAACGCCGATTAAGTCAGCCGGTCTTCCCGACACCGTAACGCCGAAGGCGACATCGTTGTCGCCGCTGTAACGGCTGAGCAATACCGCCCATGCGCCTTGTACCAGCGTATTCAAGGTCAGTTGCCGCTGTTTGACGAAATTCTGTAATGCCTGGCTGTGCGCCGCCGATAAAGTCAGGCTGCTCTTGGCATAGCCGTGTTGTTGGGCGATGTTATCGATCGATTTATCGATGATTAGCGGCGTCGGGCCGGTAAAACCGCTCAGCGCCGTTCGCCAGTACGCTTCGGCTGCTTCCACGGCCTGACTTTGCAGCCAGCCGATATAATCGCGATAAGGCCGCACTGCCGGTAACAAGGCCGCCTCCCCGCGCCGTAACGCCTCGTAGGCGGCAAATACGCCTTTTAACAGTAACGGCCCGCTCCAGCCATCCAGCAACACATGGTGATAACTCCATAAAAAATAGTATTCCTTATCCGAGCATTGCACCAAGCCCAAACGCATCAACGGCGCTCGGGTGAAATCGAAACCCTTGGCCTGATCGTCGGCCAACAGCTGCCGCCAGCGCAGCGCTTGCTGCGGCGCCGAATCGGCGCGCCAGTCGTATTCGGTAATCGGCAGTTGCGCCTGTTTGTGTACGATTTGTAACGGTTGATCCTGATGCTCAAGCTGAAACCGTGTACGCAAAACCGGGTGATGGTCGACCAGCTGCTGCCAGGCTTGTTTGAAGGCCGGAACATTGAGCTCGCCGAGCAAGCGGCAACCCAGTTGAATGCAGTAAACGCCGGGTTCGGGATCGTAAAAACTGTGGAACATCAGGCCGGATTGTAACGGCGCCAACGGGTAAATATCCTCAATCCGGCGCGGCTTCAAAGCCATCGCATCCAGGCCTGATTGCGGTAAGGCGGCTAACGGAAAATCCGACGGCGTATAACCGCCGCAATCGGGCAATACGCAATGCGCTATTAACGCTTTAAGCTGCCGCACATAATTACCGGCCAGGCTTTCAATCGTATCCTTACGATAACGCTCCCGGCTGTATCGCCAGCTTAGCTGCATCCGTCCCTCCGAAATAGTGCCGACGATTGCCAACTCATGAGTCCGAATGCCGGCCGGATCGCAGCTGATGCCGGTCGCTGCCCGGCTCGGTACGAACGGCGCATCGGCCGCCATGACCGTATCCAGTTGGCCGAGATAGTTGAACATGATCTGCGCTTTAGGCTGCTGCACTATAAACGCCTCATCCTGCGCAACGTAGCGTAATAAGCCGTAGCTCATGCCGTTGATCGGAATTGCGCGTAATTGTTCCTTCACCGATTTCAGCGCATCGCCCAACGAAGCATGATCGGCAATGCTCAATAACGCCGGATAAACCGTCGTAAACCAGCCCACAGTGCGGGACACATCCAGCTCACCGACTATGTCCTCGCGGCCGTGGCCTTCCAAATCGATCAACACCGATTCGCAGTACATCCAGTCGCGCAAGGTCAGCGTCAGCGCGGTCAGCAACACTTCATCTATTCGGGTGCGATAAGCGCCTGGAACATCCTGTAACAAGGCGCGCGTTTCGGCGTCTGTCAGCGTCACCGTGACGTCCTCTTCCATGGCAACCTTGTTGCCGCCTCCGGGCCGATCTACCGGTAACACTAAAACCGGGTTGCGTCGGGCATCCAGCCAATACGCTTTGTCGAGCTGCAAACCGCCGGAGCTTACTTGTTTAACGATTTGTTCCGACCACTGTTTGAAGGAGGTGGTTTTTGCCGGCAATTCCGGCGTCTGTCCTGACATCAATTGCCGACAGGCGACCGCCAAATCTTCCAGTAAAATCCGCCACGAAACGCCGTCGACGACTAAATGGTGAATCGCGATCAATACCCGACTGCCTTTGCCCTCGCCCAAATCGAACCACGCCGCGCGCAATAAAGGCCCCTCGCTTAAATGCAACCGGGCTTGCTGAATCGATGCCGCCGATTCAAGCCGCGTTGCTTGTTGTTCCGCCGGAACGCCGGATAAATCGATGCATTCGAAAATGGCCTGCGTTTCGGCCTTAAGCATGTGTTGCTGCCACGCGCCGCTGTCCCGGCTAAAGCGCATCCGCAACGCGTCATGGTGAATCAATAGCTGCTTGATGGCGCGCTCTACAATATCCGCGGTCAAGCCGGAATTGACTTCCAGAAACAAGGCCTGATTCCAGTGCTGAGGATTGCCCAGGTTTTGCTCAAAAAACCATTGCTGGATCGGCGTCAACGGCACCTTGCCGGACACCGGCCCTTGTTCGGCCGAAATGCGCTGACTTTGCCCGGCCGCCAACGCCAAGGCAGCGACGGTCTGGTGCTGGAATAGCAGTTTGGGGCTAATGACAACACCGGCCTGCCGTGCGCGGCTTACGACCTGAATGCTCATAATCGAGTCGCCGCCCAATTCGAAGAAATTATCGTGCCGCCCGACCCGATCAACGGCCAGCAACTCGCGCCAAATGTCGGCCAAAATACCTTCAACCGGCGTTTGCGCGTGCTGATAATGCGGCATCGACAGGCCGCTCCTATCCGGTTGCGGTAAACGCTTGCGGTCCAGCTTGCCGTTGGCGCTGAGCGGCATGCTTTGCAGCGTCACAAAGACGCTTGGAACCATGTATTCAGGTAACGCTTCCCTGAGCCAAGCTTTCAATAGCTCGATGTCAGGCGAGTCCTCATGGACGGCAACCAGATAAGCGGCCAGCCGCTTGTCGCCCGGCTGGTCTTCCCGCGCAATGACTGCCGTTTCTCTAATAGCCGGGTGTTCAAGCAGCCGGGCTTCGATTTCGCCCAGCTCAATCCTGAAACCGCGAATTTTGACTTGGTGATCGATTCGCCCCAAATAGTCGATGTTGCCGTCCGGCCGATAACGAACCCAATCGCCGGTTTTGTACAGTCTGCTGCCCTGTTGATCATAAGGATTGGGAATGAATTTTTCCGCCGTCAGCTCAGGGCGATTGAGATAGCCTCGCGCCAAGCCGATGCCGCCGATATGCAGTTCGCCGGGCGTGCCGACCGGAACCGGGTTGAGCTGCCGGTCGAGAATGTAGAGTGTAATGTTGGCTATCGGTCGGCCTATCGGAATGGCGGTTTCTGCGCTGCCCGGCAAACAGGGCCAATAACTGACGTCTACCGAGGCTTCGGTCGGGCCGTAAAGGTTGTGCAGTTCGGCCGGTAATTTTTGCTGAAAGCGCGACACCAGATCGGCCGGTAAGGCTTCGCCGCTACAGATCACGCGTTTTAGCGAGGTGCAGTTTTCCACGCCCGGCGTATCGATAAAGGCTTGCAGCATCGACGGCACGAAATGAATCGTGCTGACTTGCTCGCGCATAATGGTATCGATCAAGGCCAGACTGTCCTTGTGCTCGTCGGGCTTGGCAACGGCCAGTTGCGCGCCGGTCATCAACGGCCAGAAAAACTCCCAGACCGAAACATCGAAACTGTACGGGGTCTTTTGCAAGACGCAATCACCGTCATCCAGCCGGTATTGTTGCTGCATCCATTGCAGCCGGTTGAGTATGCCCTGGTGCGGTACGCCCGCGCCTTTCGGTTGCCCGGTGGAACCGGAGGTGTAGATGCAGTAGGCCAGGTTCTCAGGCCTCAGTTTTACGCCGGGATTGGTCGCCATTTCATTTGCCAGTTTCGGCCAGTCGCTATCCAGGCACAGCACTTTTGCCGAGCCGAAACCGTGTCTTTCCAGCAACCCCGCCTGGGTCAAAACAATCGGCGGGGCGACATCGCGCAGCATGAACTCAAGCCGGTCTTGCGGGTAGCTCGGGTCCAGCGGCAGATAAGCGCCCCCGGCTTTCAAAATCCCCAGCAAGCCGACCACCATTTCCACCGAACGCTCGACGCAAATGCCGACCAGCACGTCCGGCCCGACGCCATGATCGCGCAGGTAATGCGCCAAGCGATTGGCTTTGCTATTGAGTTCGGCGTAGCTTAACGCTTGCGCTTTAAACACCACCGCGACCGCGTCCGGGTTCTTTTCCGCCTGCGCTTCGAACAGTTGATGAATGTAGCGGTCCTTCGGATAGTCGACTTCGGTCGCATTCCAGTCGAGCAGCATCTGCCATCTTTCAGCCAATGTCAGCAGAGGCAGTTCGGAAACAGGGACATCCGGGCAGTTGACGATGCCTTCCAGCAGCTGTTGCAAATGCTCCGCCATGCGCACCATAGTCGCTGCGTCGAATAAATCGGTGCTGTAATTAAAACCGCAACGCAAGGCGTCTTCCGACTTCGATACATTCAAGGTCAAATCGAACTTGGCGGCATTCATGTTGGCATCGGCCAACTTAAAATGCAGTTCCGAGATGCTTAGCGCATCCATCGGCGCGTTCTGGTAAACCAGCATCGTCTGGAACAACGGCGTCCGGTTCAGTTCCCGTTCCAGTTTCAATGCTTCGATCAAGCGCTCGAACGGCAGGTCCTGGTTGTTTTGTGCATCGAGAGTATTTTTCCTGACCCGGTTCAGCAGTTCGGTAAAGGTCGGATTGCCGGACAAATCGGTTCTCAACACCTGGGTATTGACGAAAAAGCCGATCAGGTTTTCGATGTCCCGCCGGTTGCGGTTTGCGATCGGGTAGCCGACACAGACATCGTCTTGCCCGGAACAACGCGACAACAAGACATTGAATGCGGCCATCATCACCACGAATAAAGTCGTGTCGGCCTGGCGGCTTAACCGGATCAGTGCGACCGAGGTTTCAGGACTCAGCTCGAACTCATGGTTTGCGCCGCGATACGACATGACCGATGCTCTGGGCCGGTCAGTCGGCAACTCCAGCGCTGTAGGCGCGGCCTCCAGGTATTGTTTCCAATAAGCGATTTGCTTGTCATACCGCTCGCCGCGTTGCCAAACGGCAAAATCGGCATATTGAATCGGCAACTCAGGTTCTAATGAGGGATTGCCGTTTTTGAAAGCTTGGTAATAAGTGCCCACTTCCTTGATAAGCAGCCTTAGCGACCATTCATCCGAAACGATATGATGCAAGGTCATCAGCAATACATAGCACTCGTCATCCAGCTGAACCAGGACCGCCCTTACCAGCGGCGTTTGCTCAAGATCGAAAACACGGTGCGCTTCCTGCGCCTCAAGAATCTTGAGCGTGTCTTCCTGTTGAACTGCGTTCAGCGCCGTTAAATCGATAGCGTCAACGGTTATTGCAACCGAGTCAGTGATGACTTGCCGGGCTTCGTCTTCGATGATCCGAAACGCGGTTCTTAACGCTTCGTGGCGACGGACGACTTCGTTCAGCGCTTGTTCCAATACCGGTACGTTCAGGTTGCCTTGTACCTGCACCGCCCCGGCCATGTTGTAAAACGGGTTATCGGGTTCCATTTGCGCCAAAAACCATAGCCTTTCCTGCGCGAACGATAACGGGCACGGCGCAACATCCGTTCGCTTAGCGATGGACTGGTGGACGGAAACCGATCTTTCCTTAATGCGTTTCAACAGCAGGGCTTGTTTGTCTTTAGACAGATCGGCGATTCGTGCGGTAGGGCTGGGCATGTTTAAAAAATCCTGATTGAAATGGGCAACTGTCACTTGCCGACCAGCAAATGACTGACTTCTTCATCCGAAAGCTGTTCGAGTTCTTTTATCAACTCGTCCAAAGAACGGTCATCGTGCCGTTGAATTTGCAGCCGGGCTATCTCGGCAGCCTGCAATTCGATGGTCGGCGATTCGAACAGCATCTTCGCCGGAACATCCATGTTGAAAACGCATTGAATACGCGACTTGACTTGAATCGCCGCCAGCGAATGTCCGCCTTGTTCGAAAAAATCCGCATCGACGCCGATTGCTTCAAGGCCCAATACTTCGCGCCAAATATCGGCCAGATCGGCCTCGATCCAGTTCGACGCCGGTTTAAATGCCCGTGCTTGGGTAGCCGGTTGTTTAATGTTTAGCAGCGCCAGGCGATCCCGCTTGCCGTTCGGCATTAGCGGCAACTCGTCCAAAGCGACATAGCTCGACGGCACCATATAATCCGGCAGCGTTTGCTTAAGATAGGCCTGAAAAACGGAGGCTTCCGGCATCACGGCGGATTGCCGTCCTACCAGATAGGCAACCAGCCTTTTATTGCCGGATGCTTCCTCTGTGACCAGAACACCAGCATCCTTAATGGCAGGATGCTGGTGCAAGCGCTCTTCGATTTCGCCCAACTCGATCCGGTAGCCGCGAATCTTGACCTGGTTGTCGATGCGGCCCAGAAACTCAATCTCGCCGTCGGCGCGAAAGCGCGCCAGGTCGCCGGTTTTGTAAAGCCGCTCGCCGTTCGCAGCGAACGGATTGGGAATAAATTTTTCCGCAGTCAGCGCAGGCTGGTTCAAATAGCCTTGCGCCAAACCGGCGCCGCCTATGCACAACTCACCGCTGACGCCTATCGGCACCGGCTGGCGTTGCCGGTCCAGAATATAAGTCCGCACCTTGTCGATGGCCCGGCCTATCGGCAGCGTGACGCCGGTGTCAGCCGTTGTGCTGCGATAAACGCTGCTCCAAACCGTGCCTTCCGTAGGGCCGTATTCGTTGTAAAACCGAACCTCCGGCAACTTGCGATGATGCTCCGCGGCGATGTCGCCCGGACAGGCCTCCCCTGCGACGATAACCGCTTGCAGGGTATTTAACTTTGGAAGATTTCCGTCATTGATAATGGCCGCATAAAACGAAGGCAGGGCCAGCAAATGCGTGACCTCGTGTTGCTTGATCAGTCCAGCCAGGGCGGAGGGATCGGTCAAGTCCTCCTGTTGCGGCAGGCACAAACATCCGCCTTGGCTTAGCGTCCAGAATATTCCGGCAACCGAACTGTCGAAGGCAAACGAGGACAGCAGCAAAAAGCAGCCCAGCGGTTCGCGGTAATAATTCGTCCTGGCCAGTGTCGAGTGCAACAGATTTCCGTGGCTGACCGCGACGCCTTTAGGCTGCCCGGTGGAACCCGAGGTATAAATGATGTAGGCGGTATTGTCCGGCGATAGCGAGCGGGAAGCTGTGCGCTTTGCCTGGCCTTCGGCTGAATCGTTATTCAGGCAAAGCATCTCGATGGCGCGATGCTTAAACTTATCGACTAATGCGCTTTGGGTCAGTAACAACTCGATACCGGCATCGCTTAGCATAAAATCCAGCCGGTCTTCGGGATAGCTCGGGTCCAACGGAACGTAAGCGGCCCCGGCCTTGAGCACGGCCAGCAAGCCGACAATCAACTCTACGGAACGCTCGGCGCAAACGCCAACCCGGCATTCGGGACCGATACCCAAGTCCAGCAGCCGTTCGGCCCATAATGCCGCACGGCTGTTAAGTTCGCCGTAACTGATACGCTGACCGGCAAAAGCCAGCGCCGTTTTATCCGGCGTCAGTTGCGCCTGCTGTTCAAAAAGCCGGTGAATTAATAAACCATCCGTAGGGCGCGCCGCGCGCGCCTTGGGAGCCTGCTGAATCAAAAGGGCATCCTCTGTAAAACGCGCTGTCGAAGCCAAGGCGCGCACGGCGCGCCCTACGCCACTCCAGTCGTCAAGCAACTGCCTGGTTTCCGTTTCAGGCAGCAGCGGCAATTGGCTCACCGGCAGTTCGGGACTGCCGACCGCGCCTGCCAACAACATTTGCAGATGCCCGGCCATTCTGGCGATAGTCCCCGCGTCGAATAAATCGGTGCTGTATTCGAAACTCCCCAGCAGCTTGCCGTCGCGTTCATCGACAAACAGGCTCAGGTCGAACTGGGCTACGCTGTTGTTCATGGTCAGCGACACGGCCGAGACATCCTGCAGCCGAAAATCCGCCATCGGCACATTCTGCACCGCCAGCATCACCTGGAATAAAGGCGCATGACTGGTATTGCGGACCGGATTCAGCGCTTCCAGCAATTGACCGAAGGAAAGCCCCTGATGATCCTGATCCCGCAAGGCCTGTCCGCGCAGTTGCAACAGCAGCGCCGAAAACGGCAGATCGGCCTCGACTTGGCAACGCAGCACCAGCGTGTTGACAAAAAAGCCTATCAAGGCCGCCGTCCGGCTTTGGCTGCGCCCGGCCACCGGATAACCGATACACATATCCTTGCTGCCGGTATAGCGGTACAGCAGCGCGTTGAACGCGGCGGCCATCACCATGAACAGCGTGACCTTGTATTGTTTGCCCAGTTCTTTCAGTGCGCGGCTCAGCTCGGCGGAAAGTTCGAAATAGTGCATGTCGCCGCGGTAGCTGGGCGTCGGCAGTCTCGGCCGGTCGGTCGGCAACGCGAGCAACGGCGGCGCGCCTGTCAATTTTTGCCGCCAGTAATCCAGATGCTTGGCCCATTTTTCCTGCTGTCCGCGTTGCCAGACGCAATAATCGCCGTATTGAATCGGCAGCTCAGCTAAGACCAGCTGCTTGCCTTGGCTGTATGCGCCGTACAATGCGGCGACTTCCTGCATCAGCACGCCAACCGACCAGCGGTCCGAGACGATGTGATGCAAAGTCAACAGCAAGATATACCGACGCTCGCCCAATACGGCCAGCAGCGCCCGTAGCGGCGGCTGTTCGGCAAGCAGAAACGGGCGGCGGATAAAAGCGTCGGCGCAGTGTTGGAACTGCGCCATCGCACTATCCTGATTGAAGCCGGCGAGATCCAGGCGGGGCAGCGGCAATCCGCCGCCCGGTTCGACCTGCTGGCCCTCTGCGGTAAACCGGCTGCGCAGGATTTCGTGGCGTCTGACCACCTCGTCCAGACTGTGCTGCAAGGCTTGCGTGTTCAGCAAGCCGTCGAATTGAACGGCACCGGCGACATTGTAGATCGGGTTGTCCGGCTCCAGCTGCGACATGATCCACAAGCGCTCCTGCGAATACGATAGCGGTATCGATTGGTCGCCGTTGCGTTTGGCAATAACGCCGTCGGCCGGGGTATCGGTTTTCCTGAGTCTGGCAATCAGCTGTGTGCGATTAGCTTGCTGTTGTTCGACCTGTGTTGTTGTGTCGGTCATGATTTGTTTACCCTCGTTCCCACGCGTTGCGCTCATCGTTATACACAAGTGCCTTCAAGATACCCTCGTTCCCACGCGCCGCGTGGGAATGCAGTGCCGGACGCGCTGCGTCCCGCATGCGCTAGTTCCCAAGCTGTAGAGGCTGTGAAAGAATTATTCAAAATCAGTTTAAGAGCCTATTCACCACGAAGGCACGAAGATCACGAAGATCACGAAGAAAAAATAATTCTTTAAACTCAATGTATTGAAAACTTCGTGTCCTTCGTGCCTTCGTGGTGAATGCTTTTGCTTTTGTTCTAAAGCGAATACTTTCACAGTCTCTACAGCTTGGGAACCCGCGTAATTTTCTATACGTTAACCGTGACTCGCGGCGCAGCGCGCCTGACTGCATTCCCACGCGGCGCGTGGGAACGAGGACGTGCGAGAACAGCGCCATATCAAGCGCCCAAATGAATATCATCCTTGCCATACAGCCTTCGTGCATCGGCAAAGCCCTTACTCTGACAAGCGGCCAGCACCTTACCGATTTCCCTGATATAGGCGTCATCATCTTCCGGCTCCAAGGCCATGAAATATTGCAGCCAGGGTTCTCGGCCGATCGCATAGATATAAACCCGCTCGGATTGCACCGCGTCCAGCAGGCTCAAAGCCGCATCGGCATCGCTGCCCTTCGAACGCCTCGTCTGGCAATGCTTGCGCTCCGGCAGTTTCGGCAACAGCGGCCCGTACACCCAGGACAACGGCGCGCCTATGCACTCCATGCCCAAAAATACGGTCTGGATAGAGCCGTACTCGGCGCACAGATTCTCGTACATGCGCCGGTCCAGGCAGTTGGAATCGGCGGCAAACAGCAGGCGCTGCTCACCGACGCTAATCAGGTAGCCGCTTTTGGCAAACGGCAGGTCGTTATGTTCGCCAAGAAACGGCGCGGCGACGATTGCGCCACCGGGAAACGCGATCGTATCCAGCGGATCGACTTCGATCACATCGGTAAAACCGAGCTCACGGGCCAGCAGTTTCATCGAAATGTCCCCGTAGAATATGCCAGAGCTTTTCGGCACCACCAGACAACCGATTTTGTGTCGAAGCCGCAGCAATGTCTCAAATACGTAGTGATCGTGATGAACATGGGTGATCAGCACATAATCGATATGCCGCGGCAAGTCCTGGAAGCTGTAACGGTCGATGCCGCCCTGGCTGGGCTGTACGGCAATAAACGGGTCGATCAGTATCGCAACGCCGTTATATTCGACCAAGACGCTGGCGTGCCCAAGATAGCGCACCCGTACGCCGCTACCTTGCCAGGCTTCGGCCGCACGCGGCGGTTGGTCGGTGAGCAGATCGATCAGCTTTTTGTCGTCACCGGCATCGAGTCCCAACAGCTCGAGTATGTAAGCCAAGGATTGCGGCTGGCTGTCCAGTTTGAACAGTTCGTCGATTTGCGCCTGGGCAAACGGGATAGCCCACTCGATGCTGTCGTGTTCCGGCAAGCGCGGCGTGCTCATGTAATAAGGCCGGGCGCGGTCGTGGGTCTGGGTAAACAGGCGCAGCGATTGCAGGTGATTTTTGTAATGCGGACTTTTGTAGAACAGGCTTTCGATGCAGCGCACGATAGGCCGGTTGTTGTAGTCGTACAGCAATTCGACATAGCCGCGCATCGACTCCGGCAGCATCGCGTAATACGGTTCCAGGCTTTGGCCTGCGGCTTCCCGGTCCAGCAGGTTCTGGAAATCGATCAAATCCTGCGCCATTTGCAGGTTGCCGCCGTGCTCGCTGTCCATCCGTTCCAGCATCTTCGCGACTTCCGCTTTTCGCTCGACCGGAATATTGACAAACGCGCCGCCCAGCAACTTGGGATTGGCGCTGGATTTAACGTGAATCTCGGGGCTTTGCAGATACGAACTCAGGTTTTTCCTCTGGTAGTTCAGCATGTGCAGGCTGTAAGGCACCGGCGAAAAGGTATGCGGCCAGGCCACCCAGTTGTCGACCAGCGCCTCTACTGCTGTCGAGTCGGCCAGGCGGTACAGGGTTTTATCGTTCATGATGTTGTTCTCCAGTTATATGCTAGTTTGGCCTCGTTCCCACGCGCTGCGTGGGAATGCATTGCAGGACGCGCTGCGTACCGAGTTGTCCGACCCGTATTTTCGATAAGCTAATCGTGACTCGCGGCGCAGCGCGCCTCGACTGCATTCCCTCGCAGCGCGTGGGAATGAGAATAAAGTTCGTGCTTTTCGTGGACTAATCGGTTTTCCCCGGTTTACACAGGCGGGACGGGGTTTGTAACCCCGTCCCTAACGTTTCTTCAATCTCTAAGCTATGCGGCAACACGTAACAGCCGCCAAACGTTTCGAACAGGGCAACATGCCCCGTCCGGCTTTGGTCGGACTAATCGGTTTCCCCACGGTTTACACGCATTGTTCATTCCGCGATCTCAAAGGCCTCCGTCGCCTGATATTCCGCCATCCGGTCGACAAACTTGGCGACGGTCGCGGCCTCGAACAAAATATTGACCGGCACCTCGATATTGAACAGCTCCTGCACTTTTGCCGTCACCTGCACGCCGGACAGGGAATGGCCGCCCAGCTCGAAAAAGTCGTCATGAATACCTAGTTGCTGAACGCCCAGCACTTCCCGCCAAATGTCGGCCACCGCTTGTTCCGCCTCATCGCGCGGCGCAACGTACGACGCTGCGTTGTCGGTTTGGTTTGCCGACGCGGGCAATGCGTTGCGATCCAGCTTGCCGTTGGCGTTCAACGGCATCGCGTCCAGCCATAGCCAGGCCGTGGGCAGCATGTACTCCGGCAAACAATGTCTGATGTGCGCTTTTAAATCTTCCGTATCCGTCGTATTGCCGGATTCCGCAACCAGGTAAACGGTCAGGCGTTTATTGCCCGGCACCTCCTCGCGCACAACTACCGCCGCCGCTTTTATCGACGGATGCCGCAGCAGACAGGCTTCGATTTCGCCCAGCTCTATCCGGTAACCCCTGATTTTGACCTGCTGATCGAGACGGCCTAAAAATTCGATATTGCCGTCGGCGAGATAACGCGCCCGGTCGCCGGTTTTATACAGCCTTCCCCCTGCCGCGCCGAACGGATCGGGAATGAACCTTTCCGCCGTCAGCCCGGCTTGATCGAGATAACCGCGACTGATGCCTTCGCCGCCGACCAGCAATTCCCCGGCGACGCCGACCGACAGCAGTTGCAGCGCATCGTCCACCACATAGATATGCATATTGCCGATCGGCTTGCCTATCGGTACGTTGGCCTCGCCTTGCGGCTGCGTAACCGCGTAAACGCTGCTCCACACCGTGGCTTCGGTGGGGCCGTATTCGTTAAATAAAGTCGTATCCGGCAGGCGTTTGAAATGCAGTTCGGTGAGCGGATGGAGGCAGGCTTCCCCGGCAACGACAACGGTGTTCAAGGTTTTCAGCGCGACCGTCGGCGCATGCTCCAGCAGCAGTTCGTAAAGCGACGGCAGCGCCAGCAGATGCGTTACCCGCCGGTATTCGATCAGTGCGCCCAGAGCCGCCGGGTCCTTAACCTGGTTCTCCTCCGGCAAACACAAACAGCCGCCCTGGCTTAGCGTCCAGAAAATCCCCGCCACCGAACTGTCGAACGCGAACGACGACAGCAGCAGGTAACAGCCGACCGGTTCCTGGTAATAGGCATTTCTGGCCCAGGTCGAATGCATCAGGTTGCCGTGGCTGACCACCACGCCTTTGGGCTTGCCGGTCGAGCCCGAGGTGTAAATGACATAGGCCGCATGGTCGGCATGCAGCGGTATTTCCGGGTTGTCGCTGCTGCAATTGCCGTAAGCGTCCATATCGTCGACGCATATCGTCGCCATCGTGCCGCAGTCGAGACCGGGCAGCAACGCGGTATCGGTCAACAGCCATCTGCAACCGGCATCCTGCATCAAATAGGCTTGCCTATCCTTTGGATAAGCGGGATCGACCGGCACATACACCGCGCCGGTTTTGAGTATCGCCAAAATCCCCACCACCAGTTCCGGGCAGCGCGAAATGCACAAGGCAACGCGCCTTTCCGGCCCCGCGCCCTGCGCCAGTAAATTATGGGCCAGACGGTTGGCCTGGGCATTCAGTTCGGCATAGCTAAGACGCCGCTGCCGGTAAACCAGCGCGACGGCGTCCGGGTGCTGCCGGGCAACGGCTTCGAAAACGCTGTGTATCGTGCTGTGCGGATAATCGATACCGGTTGCGTTCCATTCCGCCAGCTGCTTGCGCTCGGGCGCTGTCAGCAGCGGCAGTTCCGACAAGCGGCTGTCGGGATTGGCAAGCATGCCGTGCAGCAGGCATTGGAAATGGCTTATAAATCTTAACACTGTGGTGCGGGACAACAGCTCGCTGCGGTACTGGAACGAAGCGGCCAGGCCCTGCTGGGTCTCCGCCATCAGCAAGGCCATATCGAATTGCGCGGCGACCTCCTCCAGCGCATAGCTTTCGACCGACAAACCGGCCCAATCCAGCGCGATATTCGGTATGCCCAAGGCCAGTTCGGCGGCGTCGGATGCGCCGCCGCTTTGCAGCACGAACCAGACGCGGTAAAACGCCGACGTTCCCTGCTCGCGCTCGGGCTGCAACTTTTCCACCAGCAACGAAAACGGATAATACTGATGCGCCAGCGCATCCAGTACGGTCGCGTTGACTTCGGCCAGATAATCGCTAAAGCGTTGCTCGGCAGTGGGGTGCGAACGCAGCGCCACCGGGTTGACGAAATAACCGACGGTATCGGCAAACTCCCGTTTCGGCCTGCCCAGCGTCGGCGAGCCGACGATGATGTCCTGCTGGCCGCTGTAGCGGTAAAGCAGGGTTTTGAACACGGTCAGCAGCAGTGTATACAGGGTTGTGTGCTGCTCGGCGGCCAATAGCTTGAGTTTTTGCAGGGTATCCGGTGCGATAGTCAGCGTTTCCGCTTGTCCCCGGCATGACGACGAACAGGCTGTTTGCCGTTCGATAGGCAGAGCCAGTTTCGGCATGTCGCCGGACAACTGCCGTTGCCAGTATTGCCAATCCTGTTCGGCGCACCGGTCGGCCAAATACGCCGATTGCCAGGCGACATAATCGGCATAACCCGACGCAGGCTCCGGCAAACCCTGGGCCTGCCCGATATAATGCGTCTTGAACTCTTCCAGCAAAATCGACAACGAGCGGAAATCGACGACGATATGATGCGCGCAAAATACCAGCACATGATCGTCGTCGGCACAGCTGAACAAGGCAGCTTTCAGTAACGGACCTTGCTCTAAATCGAACGGTTTGCGCACGAAAGCGGCGATAGCTTCGCTGCGTTGCCGCTCGTCGTAGCAAGTCACGCTCGCCAATCGATGCAGGGGCTGAACCTCCGCCAGCGGGATACGCACCGTTTGGGTCTGCCGGTTAAGCCCAAAGCCGCTGCGTAATTGCGCATGGCGTTCGAACAGCGCGGCCAGTGCGCCGTTTAATGCCGACTTATCCAGCTTGCCGCGGATATGCATGGCAACCGGCATGTTATGCAACGAGCTGTCGGTTTCTATACGGTTGACGGTCCACAACGCCTGCTGCCCGTACGATAGCGGCCGCTCGCCGTCTTCCTTGCCGGTCGTTACCGGGGCGATTTGCGCTTGACCGGATTTCGCCAACGTTAAAGCCTGTTCGGCACACATAGCCAGGGAATGATTGCCGAGCAGCTGCGCCACCGGCAAATCGATAGCCAGCAACTCGTCGATAAAGTATTTCAGCTCCACGGCTTTCAGCGAGTCCATGCCAAGACTTGGGAGCGATTGCGCTATATCGACAACTTCGACCGCCAAGCCGGACAAAGCCCCCGCCTTTTCGACCAGAACTTGCGCCAGTAAACGAGCGCCCTCGGCATCGGCAATCGACAGCAATACCTGCCTCAATAAAGTCGGCTCCACGCTTTGCGTCGGTTCAGCCGTGTCGGGTTCTACGCTACCTCCGCCGTTCAGCTCATCGACGGCAACAATCTTAAATTGCTGCTGCTCGAAGGCCTGCCGACAAGCCGAACGCCTGATTTTGCCGCTGCTGGTTTTCAAGATCGCTCCCGGCTTCAACAGCATCACGGTATCGGCCTGTATGCCGCATTCCTCGACCAGCCGGGTACGGATCGCGGCAAACTCGGCCCGGTAGTCGGGCTGTCTTAACCGGTTGCGTTTCAGTTCGGCCAACACGACCAGCTTTTCGCCGTCGTTTCCGCTCACCGCAAAGGCGGCCGCACAGCCGGGGTTTAGCGCATCGGTCGCCGCTTCGGTTGCATATTCCAGGTCGTGAGGGTAGTAATTGCGGCCGCGGATGATGATCAAGTCTTTCAAGCGCCCTGAAACGAACAATTCGCCGCCCTCGATAAAGCCCAAATCGCCGGTGCGCAGCCAGCGGTGTTGACTGTTTGCAGCGCCGATAAACACCTGCCCGGTGGCCGACGCATTTTGCCAATAACCTTGGCTGATACTGGGACCGCCGAGTTGAATCTCGCCGATTTGATCGTCTCTGCACGGCTCGCCGGTTTCGGGGTCGACGATACGAATCCGTTGCGCGGCGTCAACATCGATACCGCCGCAGCCGACCAGCCGGCGGGTCTCGTCATCGCCGCTGATGGCCGGACGCACCTTGCCTTGTTCCAGACCGGCCTTATAAAAAGCCGCCACCGTAGGCTCGGCATTTTTATCGCCGCCGGTAGCCAGCAAGGTGGCTTCCGCCAAACCGTAACAGGGATAAAAAGCTTTACGGCTAAATCCGCAGGCTGCGAAAGCGGCAGCAAATCGGTTCATCGTGTCGGGACTAATCGGTTCTGCGCCGTTGAAAGCCAGACGCCAGCTGCCAAGATCCAGCCCCGCTTTTTCATCGCGCGATATTTTCCGTGCGCACAGCTCGAACGCAAAATTCGGCCCGCCGCTGGTATGGGCGCGGTAATCGCTGATGGCTTGCAGCCAGCGGACGGGTTTTTCAAGAAACGCCATCGGCGACATTAAAATGGCGCTGGCCCCGCAATACAAAGGCTGCATGACGTTGCCGATCAGGCCCATGTCATGGTACAGAGGCAACCAGCCGACCACCGTCGACTGGGCGTTGTGGCCGAAGCGCCGCTTGATCAGCTGCTGATTCGCCATCAAATTGCCGTGGTTGATTATTACGCCCTTGGCGTTGCCGGTCGAACCCGAGGTGTATTGCAAAAAAGCCGGATCATGGTCGTGCAAGGTCGGCAAGCGCCAGGCGCTTGCGTCGACGGCGGCAAGATTGTCGGTAATCAGCCATCTCTTATCTAACAAACCAACACTGTCGACTGCAAATTGGCGCACCGCATTGGCGACGCTTTGCGTGCTGAGTATCACCGCCGCCTGACTGTCATCGATGATCGCCTGCAACCGCGGCATGTGTCGGCCGTTGCTCGGCGGATACGCGGGCACCGCAATCAGACCTCCGTAAAGGCAGGCGAAAAA
>Ga0208756_100331_pt1 | contig 24089 bp, 25 predicted proteins | sample LakWasMe73_LOW10_2_FD_183901 | JGI IMG/M metagenome (GOLD analysis project Ga0208756, IMG submission 183901) | Freshwater sediment methanotrophic microbial communities from Lake Washington under simulated oxygen tension - Sediment Metagenome... | ecosystem: Environmental > Aquatic > Freshwater >... | reverse complement strand
TTCGAAAATTTGCGTACTCTGCTTCAATTTATGCCTTTTGATAGCTGGCAGCATCTGATGCGGTTCATGCTGAATGGCGGCATCGAATTACCAATTAAGACTTAAGGTTTTAAATTGGGAATTGCTGCAGAGACTCCCCGATATAGTTTCTTAGCTTTGGTTTGTGGCAACCTGCTTTCTGCTTCCAATATCTCGCCAACCTTTGTAGCATCTGTAAGTTCTCCGAATGCAATTTTCCAATTGATTACATCGGAGCGCTTTGGAATAACTGGACAACTGTTTTTTAACATCTTCAAAATTCCTAGATGTTGTAGTACCTGAGCAGCTGTTTCATCTTTCGGTGGAATGCAAGATACTAAGTTTAATGACCCAAGTTCTCGTTTAATTCGATGGAGCTCAGAAAAAAACAGTAAGGTTCCACAAACAACCATTAGTTTAGCGTTTGAAAAATCAATTCTTACAGGTCTTTTCTGGATTAGCACTTTATCCCGAATTTTTCCAATAAATTCAAGTAGTAGCTTACGATTAATACTGCTTATTAGCTCGAATATTTCAGGTGATTTTAGAACGAAAGACGGCTTGCCCCCTTTTCGACGGTTATGATTCTGTTTATTTCGCTTTTTTTCTAAACGTTTCTTTTTTCGTTTAGTTCGTTTATGGCTAAGTCGTATCCAAGCTATACGATCATCAGAATTTAGCAGTCTCATAAATCTATTTAATTGAGTTTTTTGAAAACCATGGGGCAGTATCGGAAATTGGCAATGCTTTTTCTGCCCAATAACTAAGATCAAGTGGTGCGTAGTGTGTCATAGTGCGTGCCATCAAATTTATCTATTTCCTTATAAACAGCACACCATCAATATAATCCCGAAACACCCCATCGTAAGTCACAATACATAGCTTCTCGTACTTGGCCTGGGCGATCAACAAACGGTCGAACAGGTCTTTATGACGCTCGCCCAGTTCGAGAACGGTTTGGGCATGGTAAGGCGTGATATTCAGCCATTGAAAACCTTGCGCTTCAATGTCTTCGGCGATATGTTTAGAAGGCAAGGGCATTTTACCCAAGCCGTTTTTGATTGCCATTTCCCAGACCGTAACCGAACTGACCAATGCGCCTTCGGCCTGTATCCGCTCGATGATCGGGCTGTCCCTGATTTCGCCCATCAGCCAGTCGTAAACAATGCAGGTATCAAGCAGCAGGCGCATTGTTGCTGTCGGTGAATAATTGTTCTACTTCAGCGTTGGTTGCGGCGGAATTCCAGTCCGCCGAATAAGCGGCGCGGCCTTTCCAGGCACCGGGGGGAGCGATTTTGTTGGCCGTATATTTAACAAGTTTGGCGACGGGGACGCCGTTACGGGCGATCACGACTTCTTCGTCTCTCTCGGCGGCAACGATGAGGCTGGATAAGTTGTTTTTGGCTTCGAGTATGTTGACTTGCATCGAGGACACCAGGGCTAAGTTGGCTAATGCTAGCCAACTTAATTGAGTCCGACTTTATTGTCAAGAGAACGCTTCTTCTGCGGTGCCGTAGGCGCGGATAAATCCGCAGCTACAAACACGCTCAAATTATTCCGAGTTCATTACCCTGTTGCCTGACTCATCGCGCGTATCGCATCGGTGGTGACGGCTTGCCCGCCGACGCCCCATTCACCTGAGGCAACATCCTCGATGATAACCCAGATGACCGGCCTTAAACCTTCGCCTTCTACCGAGACGATCGCATCGGTGACCTTGCTGATGATTTCCTGTTTTTGTTGCAGCGATAAAAAACCGCTGATACCTTTGATTTGTACGAGTGGCATGGTGTTTCTCCTAATGGTTTAAAGCTGAGTTGAGCAGCTTGCCTGCTCAAACGAAACTTATGCCCTCTGGGTATAAGTTATGTATAAAGTTCAAGCGCACTGTTTGCTGCACTGAGCAGGCGCGTCCCATGCCTCGGCCTGGAATTGACTGTCCAGCGGCGCATGAATGATATGATTGGCGTAGTTGCTGAGCGTTTTCATGGTTACGCCCAGCACTACTTCCAGTACCTGAGCGCGGCTATAGCCTGCGGCGATAAAGTTATCCAGGGCGATGCCGGTTACTTTGCCCCGGTGTTCGACCACGGTGCGGGTGAAGGTTGCCAAGGCATCCAGTTTTTTGTCCGGCAACGGCTGTTGTTCACGCAGTGCATTCACAATAGCGGCATCGGCCTTGGCCTTATGTTTGGCAAGCATTGAATGGACGGCTACGCAGTAAATGCAATGGTTTTCGACGCTGGCGGCAAGCAGTACGACTTGTTGCTCGACCGGGGTCAGCGAGGTTTTGTCGAACAGTGCGCCAAGATTGAGATAGGCTTGTAAAACCGTCGGCGATTCGGCGAAGCCGCCCAGCAAATTCGGCACAAAGCCGAATTTTTGTTGTGCGCCTTCCAGCAGCGGCTGGGCCGCGAGAGGCGCTTTTTGAATGGAATAAATGTTGAATTGGGACATACTCTATCTCCTGTTTTTTCGATTAATCTGAATTAGGTTTTACTATGCAAAGGCTTCGGCTAAACGGTCATTTCACGATCTCCTCACTGGATAATTTCGACGGGGATAGGTTAAGCAATTCGGCTTGCCGAGCCCATGCACGTGGCTCCGGGATTATTGTCCGATTGTCCGGGAGATTGCTGTGGATGCTTTAACGGCGCTGGTCAACGCGCTGAACTTGCATTCCAAGCTGGTTTATTCGGGCGGCGTTTGCGGACGCTGGCTGATGGATCACAATTCCGAGACGTCGGTTTGGTTTCATTTAGTCAGCAAAGGCCAAGGCTGGGTGCATTCGCCGAGCCGGGAAACGCCGCTGGCGCTGGAAAGCGGCGACTTGATTTTGTTCCTGCCGCATGCGCCTAGGCACTTTTTGTCATACAGCGCCGAGCATTTGCCTTGCGACGCTGCCGACACCCGTTTGACCGGCTGGGAGAGCGGCGAATCGGGATTTGTCTGCGGCGAAATTGAGCTGACTACGCCCAGATCGTTATTGTGGCAAGCGCTGCCCGCCGAAATTGTGGTCAAAAAAAATCAAGCCGGTGATATGTTGGCTAAGCTGCTCGAGCTTGTTGTCAGCGAAGCCTCCAGTCAACGTTTTGGTAGCGACTCGGTGGTGGAACGTTTGTGCGATAGCCTTTTTGTGCTGGTTATCCGTCACTGTATTGAAGAAAATTTGGTGCAAAACGGCGTATTTGCCGCTATGCAAGGTAAGCAGCGTTTAGCAACGGTGCTGGGCTTGATTCACCAGCAGCCTTGGCAGCCCTGGACGATTGCCGAACTGTGTTCACGATCAGGATTATCGAAAACCGTGTTATCGGAGAAATTTGCCGCGCTGATCGGCAGTTCGCCGATTGAATACCTTATCGCTTGGCGCTTGCAGATTGCAGCCCAGTGGTTGAAAGAACCCAACATGACAATAGAAAGAGCTGCCGAGCGTTGCGGATATGATTCAGCCGCAGCATTTAGTAAAGCCTTTAAACGTTGCTTTAAAATATCGCCAAGCGCATTCCGCCGTATCCCAGAGTAACCGATGGATAAAAACCAGTTAAACGATCACCGAACCATCCTGCTACGTTATGCTTTGTTACAGTTGCACGATGAAGCGGTTGCCGAAGATGCGGTACAAGAAACCCTGCTGGCCGCGTTACAAACAGGCGATAGTTTTCGCAGTGACTCAGCGCTCAGAACCTGGTTAATCGGCATTCATTCACAGACTCCCAAGACAAGCTCCTTACGTCATACACCCAGGTCTGTGGGATGCCGTCGTTCTGGCAGGGACAGATATTTGCTCCTGCAATATCTGCATTCCCCACATCCCTGTGGGGAATGCCGGAACCCAGGCACAGGAAGGTGAAACTTCGTGTTACACAAGTATTTACGGGATGTGTCCTCATTCCGATAGTCCCTGGCCTGGCGTTGGGCAAGAAGCAGGTCTGCCTGGCAACGTTCTGATGTGTTTTAACTATTTTCGTGTTTTTCGTGGACTACGCTTTTTATTATGAGCATGCGTAACATCAGCTCATAATTCGCAAAATCAACATATGCTCCCAACCGGACAAATCGGCCCATCCGGCCAAGTTTACGGTTTTGATATACAACAGGCCACTCCAACCGGGGGCTACGGCAATTACGCCTTACCGCGGTTAAGCAACTGTTCGAACAGCTCAAGCGGCACCGGCTTACTAAACAAATACCCCTGATAAAGTAAACAATCATTTTGTTCCAGAAACGCACGTTGGGCTTCGGTCTCCACGCCTTCGGCGATGACCTCTATACCCAAACTCTTGGCCATCGCAATGATGGTCCTCACAATAACCGCATCATCCGGGTCGCGTAAAATATCGCTGACAAAACTTTGATCGATCTTGAGCTGGTCTAAGGGTAACTTTCTCAAACTGGATAACGATGAGTGCCCGGTGCCGAAATCGTCCATTGAAATATACACGCCGATTTTCCTTAGTGCGTTCATCTTGACAATAGTATCGTCAATGTCCTCGAGCACCATGCTTTCGGTGAGTTCCAATTTGATCCGGCTGGGATCGATGGCCTTAGTGCGCAGCACCTGATCCACTTGAACAACGAAATCAGGCTGGCGGAACTGTCGCGCACTGACGTTGACGGCTAATTGCAAATGCCGGGTGTGCTCGCTGTCTTCCCAGATTTTGATCTGGGCGCAAGCCGTCTCCAAAACCCATAGGCCAATGGGCAATATCAAACCGTTTTCTTCGGCCAACGGAATGAAATCCGTAGGGGATACCAAGCCGCGCTGCGGATGATGCCAACGGATCAATGCCTCAGCGCCGGTGATTCGGCTGTTGTGACTCATCTGTAATTGGTAGTACATCTCGAACTGGTTTTCAGCCACGGCTTGGCGCAAGTCGGCTTCCAGTGCGACGCGGGCAATGATACCGGCCTGCATTTGCCGGTCGAAAAAGCGTAGCGTATTACGGCCCGATGCCTTGGCATGATACATCGCAATATCCGCTTGTTTCAGCAGTTCATCTACGGTTTGATCGTAACCGTTGAACAAGATCGCGCCGATGCTGGGCGTGTTGTGGTAATCATGCGTGGCAAGTAAGTAAGGCCGGTTCAGCGTCGACAGAATTTTATTGCCGACCACTTCAGTCTGCTCTACGGCTTCAGTGGTTTTCTCGCTCAAATCTTCCAGCATCACCACGAATTCATCGCCGCCTAGTCGGGCAACGGTATCGACTTCACGGACGCAAGATGTCAAGCGCTCGGCAACTTGTTGCAGCAACAAGTCGCCAACATCATGACCGAGGGTGTCGTTCAGCGTCTTGAAATTATCCAGGTCGATAAACAACAGCGCACACTTCCGGTCGCTACGATGACTTGAGGCCAAGGCCGGTTTTAAGCGATCCATTAGCAGCCGCCGGTTAGGCAGGCCGGTTAACGGGTCGTAGAAGGCCAGACGCTCTATTTCATCCGCTGCCGCCTTGCTTAGCGTGATGTCGAAGAGTGTGGCAACGTAATTCGTGACGATGCCGTTTTGGTCTTTCACGGCGGTAATAGTGAGATGCTCGGGAAAAATTTCGCCATTTTTGCGTCGGTTCCAGACTTCGCCCTCCCAGGCGCCGGTGTCATTAATACTCTGCCACATGTCGGCATAAAAAACGCTATCCTGCCGACCTGATTGGAGTATGCGCGGGTTCTTGCCGATGACTTCTTCCGCACTGTAACCGGTGATGTTGATGAAGGCCCGGTTTACCCGAAGAATGTCATTATTGGCATCGGAGATGAGCATACCTTCTTGAGACTCAAAAACCGTGGCGGCGATGCGCAGGTCCGCCTCGATTTTCTTACGTTCGGTGATAACATCGAACACGGCCGCGAAGTAACCTTGTTCCGGGCTGTACACGGATATCAATAACCACTGCTGCAAGGCGCTCAGGTATGTTTCAAACCGTTCGGGCTTGCCGGACAGAGACACCCGCCCGTAAATTTCGAATAAATGGGCGTCCGACTGCCGTATGCCCGGAATGACTTCGGAGACTCTTTTGCCAACGACGTTTTTTAATCCTGTCAGCGTCTCGAATGCGTTATTGACGCTGAGATAAATAAAATCCTGCGGCTGATCCTGATCGAAAAGCAGCCGGCAATAAGTAAATCCGTTCAGCATATTTTCGAACAGGGAGCGATACAGTTTTTCACTCTTGCCAAGCGCCTGCTCCGCCAGCCTGCGTTCGGTGATGTCCTCGGTTATGCCCATCAGCTTTTCAACAACGCCTTCATTGTTGATGATAGGAACGAAGCATGATTTGAAAATCTGCCCCGACGGACCGCTCGCCTTGAACTCAAAATGGCTTGCCTGACCGGCATACGCCTTGATCAGTAATTCCTCTACATTTTCCTGGTCGAAAGCACATACTGCGCCCAGATAGGGTTGGCCTACCACTGAGGTGTCATCATCAGCTCCCAACATAAGAACACCCGCCCTGTTGATGGAGGTAAGCTTACCTCCCCTATCCAGTTCGTGGATACACAGCGGCGAGTTTTCGACCAGTGAGCGGAACCTTGCCTCGCTGGCCTTCAGCTTATCCTCCATGCGTTTGCGTTCGGTGATGTCGCGAGCAATGCCAAACAAACCGACAATTTCACCCTGCTCGTTTTTTATCGGATATTTGCGGTTATCGACCCAACCTTTATTGCCCTGGTTATCCAATATCTCTTGTTCTTCGTGAGCAAGCGAGACCCCGGAGAACACCTGCTTTTCCAGCCGGTAATAAATATCGGCATATTCTTCGGCAAACACATCGTAATCGGTTAAGCCAAGCAGATCGGTCCAATGTTCAGTGGGTTCGGTAATGGCTACCAGCGTCTGACTGGCTCCGGTAAACACATGATTGCTATCTTTAAAGTAAATATAATCATCGGTGTTTTCCATCATAGCCTTGAAGTTGAAAATCATGGCTTGTTCGACGAGGCCCCGACTTCGACTCTGATTCCGACTCAAGCTCTTCGCATCTTGCAGCAACAACTTCAGGATAACATCAGCTCCGTCCGGCTCTTTGACGTAATGGCCTTTAATACATCGGATGCGGCCATTGGCCTGTCTTATCCTGACGTTGAAAGTGCCGTGAGTCCTGTTGGTTTCGATTGAGAACAAGTCGTCGGCAATATCCTGATCGTGGGCATGAATCTGATTTTGTAGGGATACTTTAGCGCTAAGGAAGTCAGCTGCCTTGAAACCTAGAAGATCCTCAATGTCATCAGTAACGGACAAAACCGTTATCGGAGCAATCAGGGAAATAAGAATATGCGCTTCCAGGACAGGCGCCATGTCTGAGCGTGTGGTCATTTGAAAATTCTCGCTAATAACATGATTCAACCGAACACAAACGTATTAGACGCCATACTGCATGGAGAACAGGTTTCGAGGAAAGAAGTGTTGCTCAATATGGAATGACGTACTTAACATAGGGTCGCTAAGTTTCGTTACGCCGGCGATAGTGTTAGTTATCGCACACCACGGGCAACGCTTGATGCGATAATTTGACGTTAATAAAAAAAATCCATGGAGTAAAAGGCCGCACAATCCGTTTCTACAAACTCTGTTCAAAGCTACCAAACCCGGACCTCTTTGACTGTTTAAGGCTTGATTTTACTTTATCATCATTCGGGCTGTCACGGAAAACCGACGCTTTCCACCGGATTGTTCGGGTCATCCTGAAACTTAAGGACGTGCCCGTACGCGCCTTAGGACCTCTCGACTCGACGGGAGAAAAATTCCGGCACGCACCCTTATCCGATCTACCCTTGATCCGCGCCGACCATACAAAATTGGGCGATAAAGTGCCTGCGCATCGCCACGGCAAAATCAACGCAATCAGGTTTAATCCGGGCTATCTGCTTGGCGGCGATAACAGCATTACCGCCCTGCCCGCCTATCCCGGCCACTAAGTCGGCGTTCCGGAAACGGATCAGCTTAGCAACCGGCGCGAGCAACTGGATGCAGAACAATGAGAAGTCGGCACTGAACGCAAAAACACGGCATCCGGCCTTTTTGTGCTCAGCAAGCAGCGGTAACAATATAATGATTATGAATCTGGTATTATTTCGTATGGTTTTATACATTCCCGCGATGACTCACAATACCTGACAGGCTATTTTATGGTTAACCTTAACACCGAGTTGCAAATATTGATTGTTGGAGCAGGACGCGGCGGAAGCGCATTACTTGAGCTTTTCCTAAAAGAACCCTTAGTTAAGATAGCGGGCATTGCTGATGATAATGAAGATGCTGTCGGCTTAAAAGTCGCCAGAGAACATGCCGTTCCTGTTTATCACGATGTCATGCAGGCCTTGGATAAGTGCCAACCGGACATCGTATTTAATTTAACCCACTGCGCACATATTACAGAAATCGCCTCCAAACGGGTTGGAAGCGGCAGTGTTATCGGCGGACAGGAAGCTGAATTATTTTGGACAATTATTACCAAGCTACAACAAACGCAAGACGACTTGCGCAGAAGCCAGGCGCGTTTGCACGCTGTTATTTACAATATCAGCGAAGGCATTATTTCAATCAATACCCAAGGTATCATCGAACATGCAAATCCCGCCGTTGAAACGGTTTTCGGTTATAAACCGGAAGAGTTACTTGGCTTAAATATCGGCATGTTACTCCCTAAACCTTCCCGTAGCGAACATAGCCCTTCTTATCTTGCCCATTACTTAAAAAACCGTAAAGGCACAGCTACCAATCGTTATCGCGAGGTTACCGGTCTACACAAGCAAGGTCACGAATTTCCGGTTGAATTCAGTATCGCGGAAATGGAACTCCATGACACCAAATACTTTGTCGGCATTATCCGGGATATTACCGAACGCAAGGCGGCAGAAGAAAAAATGACCCGCTTGGCGCTGTTTGATCAATTAACGGGGCTGCCGAACCGCACCATGTTCTTTGAGCGTTTAACGCTTGTGATAAAACAAGCGCATCGCACGAAATTCCTGGCCGCCGTTTTATTTATCGACCTCGATGGCTTCAAGACAATTAATGATACCTTGGGGCATGATGCAGGAGACTTACTGCTCAAAGAAGTCGGCAATCGATTAACAAGCTGTTTACGGGAGTCGGATACCGCTGCCAGAATGGGCGGCGATGAATTTGTAATTATTCTTACGAATATCAGCACAGCTAAAGATGCATCGATAATTGCAGCTAAGTTGATCGAAAAACTGAGTCAACCGGTCACGTTAAAAGGAGAGTCTTGTTCTGTTAGCGCCAGTATCGGCATAGCTATTTTCCCCAACGATGGCAATGATACGGAAGCATTGGTCAAAAAAGCCGATGAAGCCATGTATCGAGCAAAGTCGAACGGAAAAAGTCAATTTTGGCCGACTGAGTTTTCCCTCTGAATCCACCCCTGAAAACGGCAGTTAGCCAACAAAATACACGTTATAAATCAATATGCTCTATTAATTTTGATATTTTCGTTAAACAGGTAGTTGTTAAGGCCAAAAGCGCTAAATCAAAACAATGATAAGACAATCTGCTATCATTGCGCCCCTTAATTTATCCAATCCCCCTACAGGACAACCCATGCCAGAATTCAATAACGTCACTATCGTCAAAAAAGCCAATGTTTACTTCGGCGGCAATGTCAGCAGCCGGACTATCAAGTTCGCAGACGGCTCGTCAAAAACCCTGGGCTTCATGTTGCCCGGCGAATACACCTTCAACACCGCCGATCCTGAATTGATGGAAATTTTAGATGGTGAGTTGGATGTGTTATTGCCCGGCGCAGAATGGCAAAGCATCAAAGGCGGCGAGTCTTTCAACGTGCCTGCCAATGCCGCATTCACGATGAAAGTTAAAACCCCTAGCGATTATTGCTGTTCATTCATCAAATAACGACATGGAAAAAGTCGCCATCTTTGTCGATGTGCAGAATATCTATTACACCACCAAGCAAAGTTACCGGCGGCATTTTAACTACACTGCATTCTGGGCGCAGGCGACCGCAGGCAGGGAAGTGGTCACGGCGTTTGCTTATGCCATCGATAAGGGCGACTGCAAGCAGCAGGGATTTCAACAGGTACTCAGGAATATCGGCTTTGAAGTCAAGCTAAAGCCTTACATCCAGCGTAGCGACGGTTCCGCGAAAGGCGATTGGGACGTAGGCATTACGCTGGATGCGATCGACTATGCGGCCAAGGTCGATGTGATTATTTTGTTATCCGGCGACGGCGACTTCGACCTGTTATTGGACAAGGCTCGAAACGTTTACGGCGTAACGACGGAAGTGTACGGCGTACCGGCCTTGACTGCGCCCTCGCTGATTAATTCGGCCGGCCGTTTTATAGCTATAGACGATAAGCTGTTACTGTAGAACACTCGAAGGCTAAAATCTGTTAGAATACGGCTTTATTTTTCAAAGCCGTAAAAAATCGCTCAATGGCGCTTAAGTCAACCATCTATAAAGCCGACTGTCAGATTTCAGACATGGACAGAGGCTATTATCAATCGCATCACCTGACCATTGCCCTGCACCCTTCGGAAACCGAAGAGCGCATGATGACGCGTCTGCTGGCTTTTGTAATTAATGCCCATGAACACCTGCAATTCACTAAAGGTCTGAGTACCGATGATGAACCCGAGCTCTGGCAAAAAAGCCTGACCGACGACATTGAGCTGTGGATTGATGTCGGCATGCCCGATGACAAACGCATCCGCAAAGCGTCTAATCGCGCCGATAAAGTCATCATTTACACCTATGGCGGACGCAATAGCGTCTGGTGGAACCAGATCCAACACAAGCTGGAACGCTTTAAAAACCTGACGGTTATTAATTTACCCAAAGAAGCGACCGATCAACTCGCACCGATGGTAAAGCGCACCATGCAATTGCAAATCAGCATCCAGGACGGACAGATTTGGGTCAGCGACGATCAAAACACGGCCACTATAGTGCCGGAGGTCTGGCTTAATTAACTCAAGCGTCATCAAAAACAATGGAACGCAGATGACGCAGATAAATATGATGAACACAGATAATCCAAGAAAGATCTTACTTTAATCATAACTATCAGCGCCATCTGCGTTCTATTTTTGCCTTTTATACCTTTTTACCTTTACTCTTCGGAACAAAAACTTGATCTCTACAGCTAACATCACCATGCAGTTCGGGGCTAAACCCCTGTTTGAAAACGTCTCGGTCAAATTCGGCGACGGCAACCGTTACGGCCTGATCGGCGCGAACGGCTGCGGCAAATCGACCTTCATGAAAATATTGAGCGGCGATTTGGAACCCTCGGCGGGCAACGTCAGCATCAGCCCCAATGAGCGCCTGGGTAACTTGCGCCAGGATCAATTCGCCTATGAAGACCAACGCGTCCTTGACGTAGTGCTGATGGGCCATGCCGAGATGTGGGCGGCGATGTCCGAGCGCGACGCCATCTACGCCAATATGGAAGCGACCGAAGACGACTACATGCATGCCGCCGAGCTTGAATCGGTGTTCGCCGAATACAACGGTTATACCGCCGAAGCCAGGGCCGGAGAATTGTTGCTGGGCTTGGACATTCCCTTGGAACAGCATAACGGCCCGATGAGCGCCGTAGCGCCGGGCTGGAAGCTGCGCGTATTGCTCGCTCAGGCCTTGTTTTCCAATCCCGACATCATGCTGCTCGATGAGCCGACCAACAACTTGGACATCAACACCATCCGCTGGCTTGAAGACATCCTGAACCAGCGCAATTGCACGATGATCATCATCTCGCATGACCGTCACTTTTTAAACAGCGTCTGCACCCACATGGCCGATATGGATTACGGCGAGTTGCGCGTTTATCCCGGCAACTACGACGACTACATGATCGCGGTAACCGAAGTTCGCGAACGCCTGCTGGCCGGAAACGCCAAGAAAAAAGCCCAGATTGCCGAACTGCAAACCTTCGTCAGCCGCTTCTCGGCCAATGCATCAAAAGCCAAGCAGGCCACCTCGCGCGCCAAACAACTGGATAAAATCAAACTGGATGAAGTCAAGCCTTCCAGCCGGGTTAATCCGTTTATCCGCTTCGACCAGACTAAAAAGTTGCACCGATTGGCGCTGGAAATTGAGGGACTGACTAAAGGTTATGGCGAGCAACCCCTATTCAAAGACTTGAATCTGATGATTGCCGTCGGCGAGCGCGTTGCCGTCATTGGCCCTAACGGTATCGGTAAATCAACTTTACTGCGCACCCTGGTCGGCGATTTAACACCGGATGCCGGTGCGGTTAAGTGGTCGGAAAACTCTGAAGTGGGTTACTTTGCCCAGGATCATGCCGAAGACTTTGCCGAAGATACCACGCTGATCGAGTGGATGGGCCAATGGCGCAAGGAATCGGACGACGATCAAGCCATACGCGGCACTTTGGGGCGATTATTGTTCAGTGCCGACGACATCAACAAATCCGTTAAAGTCATCTCCGGCGGAGAACAAGGCCGCATGCTGTTCGGCAAGCTGATTCTGCAAAAGAACAACATCATGGTGCTGGACGAACCGACCAACCATTTAGACATGGAATCGATTGAGTCGCTGAATACCGCGCTGGAAAATTATCCTGGCACCTTGATATTCGTCAGTCATGACCGGGAGTTTGTGTCGTCGCTGGCGACGCGGGTTATCGAATTAACCCCGACCGGCATTGTCGATTTCAACGGTAATTACGAAGATTATTTAAGCAGTCAGGCGTAGAGCGGCAAATTATCTGGGCTGGGTTGAAACGATAGCGTAAACCCAGCGATTAGCCTAAAGCCTGGAATAAAAAATACAAAAAAATCAAAAGATTATCACCACGAAGACACGAAGGACGCGAAGCGTTTATTTCTTCGTGTCCTTCGTGTCTCGGCAATTGCTCCTGCATTGCTCTACCTCCTGCGTCCATGCAGTCGTTCATGGTGAATAAAATGCCTTAACGTCCATCACTCAAGGTATTACCCACCAAATCGGCGACAGCCCTGTTCGCCACGCCGACTACCTTGATATTGTTTTTAACAAAGCCGGTATAATTTTCGTGCAAATGGCCGTGAAAGATATTTTTTACGCCCATCGCGGCAGCCAGCTCGCCAATCACGTCAAAGCCGTGCCGATGAGATCCGGGCGCTTCGTGGGTCACCAAAATATCCGCTTTCAGCGCCTTTAACGCCTCAAATTCATCATGCCAAATCGCCCCTTGGTATTTTAACGACATGGCCGTATGTCTTAGATTGACCGGCTGGCTATACAAATAATGCTGTTTGTCCCGCCATTTAGGCTGCTGCGGCGGATACCAGACCCGGCCAAGAAAAATCCCTCCTAAACCGGCAATTCTCAGTCCCGCTATTTCCGTGACTTTCAAATGCAACCCGTTATCGGCCAAGGCCGAATGAAACAGATTTTTATATTTGCAGGGCGTTTCGAAATCATGATTCCCCGCAATCCACCAGATTTGAGTTAAGCCGACGATGTCCTGCAAACAACTTTCCAAAGGTATTTCCAAGTCGTAATCGCCGAGCAACACCACGGCTTCGGGTTTATATGCATGCACTGCCGCTATCAGCGGCCCGAAATCTCCATGCGGATCGCCTGCAAATAAAATCTTGTTCTTTGGGTTCAAATTGTTACTCCTGTTAACTGGAACCTGACACTCATGCTGAAAATAACAACGTTCTATTTTCGTTGCTCCGCGCGGGCTTAAAATTTCCTCGATTATAGACAAAAGTCACCTTGATTAATATCAAGCTGTTAAATGCGGGGTCAGTTGATAAACACAAAACCACGAAGAAAACGTTTTTTATCATTCTCACGCCGGGGCGCTCGTCGTTATACACAAGAGTGTTTCAGAGTCTTCAACCGGCATGGATGCCGGTATCCAGCGCCATGGACGGTAACTCGGAATTGACATGTGCTTGATCAACGCGACATCCCAGCCGATAGTTTCACATCCCTGTGCCTGGGTTCCGGCATCCCTGCCAGAACGACGGCGTCTCTCAGATACTTGTGTATAACGACGCGCGCCGGAGCGTGGGAACGATGCGTTTTGCTTTTCTTGGTGTCGGCAATGGCTCCTGCATCGCCTAAAGCGCCTACTGTTGGTGATCTCTCACCCTCTGCGCCAGTCGTGATAACGCGCGACGCACCACAACAAGCCTTTCGGCGCATGGTTGCGCTTCCAGACTCCGGCCACATATTTATTGGCCTCGCTCAGGGTTGGATAAATATGGATGGTGCCCAATAACTTGTTCAGGCCGATATTGTGCTTCATCGCCAACACGAACTCGGCAATCAAATCACCGGCCTGTTCGCCAACGATAGTCACGCCGAGAATCCGGTCCGTACCCGGCGCAGTTAATACTTTAACGAAGCCCTGCGCTACGCCGTCGGCAATCGCGCGATCAAGATCGTCAAGATGATAGGTGCTGACTTCACAGGCAATGCCCTTTGCTTTCGCCTCTTGTTCATTAAGACCGACCCGTGCAACTTCAGGATCGGTAAAGGTAGCCCAGGGAATCACCGCGTAATCGGTGCGAAATTTTATAAAACTGCCGAACAGTGCATTCACCGCAGCATACCAGGCCTGATGGGCGGCGACATGGGTAAATTGAAACGGGCCGGATACATCGCCGCAGGCAAAAATGTTCGGGTAATTGGTTTGCTGGAATTCATTAATTTCAATGGTGCGGCCGGGCGAGATTTCAACACCCAGCTGTTCAAGCCCGTATCCCTGGATATTGGCAACCCGGCCGATCGCCAGCAATACCTGATCGAAGGGAATGCGCAGCTCTTTGCCGTCATGCTCGACAAGCAGGATTTTTTCACCGTTTTCGATAACAAAGCCTTTGGCAGTATGATCGACCAGTACATGAATGCCTTCCTGGTGGAACTTCGCCATGACAGCCTCGGAGACGTCGGTGTCTTCCCGAATCAATAAACGCGGTAACATTTCGACTTGAGTCACCTGGCTGCCTAAACGGGCAAAGCTTTGCGCCAATTCGCAACCGATAGGCCCGCCGCCCAACACGACCAACCGTCCGGGCCGTTCTCGCAACGCCCAAACAGTATCGGAGGTTAGATAATCGATGCTCTCAATACCGGCAATCGGCGGCACAAACGGACGCGAACCGGCGGCAACAACAATGGTGCGGGTGGTGATAATGCGGGTTGCTCCCGCCGTTGTCACCAGCACTTCCCAGGGCGAAACAATCTGCGCCTCGCCTTCGATCACTTCAACGCCAAGCTCTGTGTAACGTTGCACGGAATCATGCGGCTCGACGGTTGTAATAACCGCCTGCACCCGGTCCATGACTGCGGAAAAATCCACTTCAACGTCGTTTTTTTTGATGCCGAAATCGGCGGATCTGCGTATCTGAGCCAGCAAGCGCGCGGAACGGATTAAGGCTTTGGACGGTACGCAACCGGTATTCAGGCAATCGCCGCCCATTTTGTGTTTTTCAATCAAGGCGACTTTGGCTTTAACGGCTGCGGCGATGTAGGCGGTCACCAAGCCGCCGGAACCTGCGCCTATCACCACGATATTATTGTCAAAGCACGATGGCTTTGGCCATTGCGCATAAACCTTGTTTGCCTTGATGGCTTCGACGATTTTATTGGTCAGCAACGGAAAAATACCCAATAAAACAAAAGAGCCGATTAATCCGGGCGATAAAATACCCGACAACGATTCCAGCTTAGCCAGCTGAGTTCCGGCATTCACATAAACCACGGTACCGGCCAACATGCCGATCTGGCTGATCCAATAGAATGTTTGCGTTTTTAGGGTCGTTAAGCCCATAACCAGGTTAATGACAAAGAAAGGAAAAACCGGCACCAATCTCAAGGTAAACAGATACAGCGCGCCATCCCTGTCCATGCCTTTATTGATCATATTCAGGCGATCGCCGAAACGGGCTTTAACCGCATCGCGAAACAAAAATCGCGCCGCCAGAAAAGCCAGCGTCGCGCCGATAGTGGAGGCAAACGAGACAATCAACGTTCCCCACAACAAACCGAACACAGCGCCGCCGGCCAAGGTAAGAATTGCGGCGCCCGGTAAAGATAATCCGGTCACCGCGATATAAATCAACGCATAAATAACAATCGCCGGACCGGGATGGTCGCTGCGATAAGTTTCGATAGCCGCTTGCCGGGCTTTCAGTGTTTCGAGCGTTAAATAGTCTTGCAGATCAAAAACAAAAAACGCCGCAATCAGAGCGATGATGACAGCTAACAATGCCCAACGTGAAAAATTCATAATATTCTCCTTGCCGATTAGAGAGCATGTTAGCAGGAATTTACCATAGCCTTGTTTTATCTGTAACAGTCAAAAAATAAACCATGAATTTACTGCCAAATATGCACTCTCCTGACCGAAACAAGGCAAGAGAGTGCATTAACTTAATATGCGTAGAGATAAAATTTAATCCGCCAAGCGTTTGGCAATGCGGTAGTAAGTCTCTTTAAGTTCTTCGCCGACTATTTTGGCTTTGGCTATAAACTCTTCGGAGGTCTCCACCGATTCGTCTGCTATTTCAGCGGCCTTGATTTTTAAACGGCCCCATTCTTTTTCGGCTTCTTCAAATTCTTGCTTGGCTTCCATCGACGCCAGATGCAGTTTTAAATTGATTTCATCGCGCTCTACTTGCAACTTATCTAATAACTTTTCAAAATCTTCTTTAATTGGCATGACACACCTCGTTTTATTATTCATCAATTAACTTAAAAATCAGTTGCTATTGCATGACCATTTGCAGCATAGAGAAACCAAAGCCTTCAATCAATAAGTAGTACCACCAACCCGGACCTACGGCTAACACGCCGAATACCTTGCATTACCTAGGTTCCAGACGCTTTTTTACGGTTGTTTTTAATAGAATTGTAAAAATTAACTGTTATAGTATTGCGCTATGTACACGCCCGAAAACCTGCCCATTACCAGAAATATTTTATGACTCACGAGCTTTTATTATTACGGCATGCCAAGTCGGACTGGGCGATTGATATGGATGATTTTTCCCGCCCCTTAAAAAAACGCGGTCGACGCGCTTCCAAGCAGGTAGGGCGTTGGTTGCGCGAGCACCATTTGATACCCGACACCATACTCAGCTCTCCGGCGATACGCGCCCTGACCACAGCGCAAAGGGTTTGCCGCCAGTTAGACATAGATGAGTCGGCCATCGTTTGCGAGTCGCGCATTTATGAAGCGGATGCTTTAACCTTATTGACGGTGTTACAAAACAGCGGTCATGGAAAGCGGGTGCTGTTGGTCGGGCATAATCCCGGCCTGGAAGACTTGTTGTTAAAATTAATTCCCCATTCGGTTCCGTTATCGGCTAACGGAAAATGTTTGTCTACCGCCGCTTTAGCCCTGCTCGCGTTTAAAGGCGACTGGGCACAGCTTAGCGAAGGCAGCGCCAAATTAATCACCCTGATTCGCCCGGATAGCTTGCCTGAATAACAAAAAACAGGAATACATTAATGTTAAGACTATTCACTATTGACCGGGGCCGACTCAAAGAGCAAACACCGCCTGAAGATCAGATCAAGCAAGCTGTCGCTAAAGCCGCCTGGATTGATGCGCACGATCCCAGCGACACTGAACGCGCTCAGCTGCAAGCATTTTTGCGCACCACGCTGCCCGAATCGGATGATGTCGAAGAAATCGAGTCTTCGGCGCGCTACTTTACCGATACCACCGGCGTCCATGTGCGCTCTTTGTTTCTTTCGCAAAGCGAGGGCCGGCACAGTACCGCGACCGTCGCCTTCATTTTGCAAAACGACCGGCTAATTACTTTGCGCGAAGGTGCATTGGCGGATTTTCGCCTGCTGCGGATGCGCGCCCGGCACGGGCAGATAGAAGCGCATTCACCACAGGAATTGCTGGTGATTATGTTCGAGCAAAAAGTGGAAAACCTCGCCGATGCGCTGGAAGACATTCATCGTAAACTGGAAGATGTCAGTTATCTGGTGCTGGAAGAAATAGACTCGGATCTTGAAAATGCCATTGACCAACTGGCCAAACTGGAAGACAGCAACGGTAAAATTCGGCTCTGCCTGATGGATACGCAGCGTTCCATATCCTTTCTGCAACGGCATTTGCGCAATCATCCCGAACTACAGGAAACCGCGCGGGAGATCATGCGCGACGTAGAAACATTGATGTCCCACACCACCTTCCTGTTCGATAAAATCAATTTCTTGATGGACTCGACTCAAGGCTTTATTAACATTACCCAAAACAAGATTATTAAAATTTTTTCCATTGCTGCCGTGGTATTTCTACCGCCCACGCTGGTGGCCAGCATTTACGGCATGAATTTCCAAAACATGCCGGAGCTCAACTTGCAACTGGGTTATCCCGGCGCACTGTGTTTAATGCTGCTGTCGGGAATTGCGCCTTATTGGTTTTTTAAACGAAAAGGCTGGCTGTAAGGTTAATGCCGGTTAAACGCTTTTTTCTTAAGCCGGCGCATCAGTATGGGCCTACATTAGCATCGCCATTAAGATCAGGCGTTGGCTTAATTGAATAAAATGTTAAGGAACATGAAAAAAATATCCCGAGCAAGTATCCAACAGCCGGAGTGCAGGCTTCTCCGTCTACAAACCTAAGAAGTCCCTGTTTAGCAATCCATCTTTAGTAAAGGCCGATGAAAAAGATACTGGTAACAGGCGCAGCCGGGCAACTCGGCTCGGAATTAACGACAACCTTGCGTAATAAATACGGCATCGAAAATGTATTGGCTGCCGATAAAAAACCGGCCTTGAACGAACCGGGCCCGTTTTACTGTCTGGATGTGCGCGATGCATCGGCAATCAGTCACATCGTAGAAGCCCATAACATCGATACGATTTTTCATCTCGCCGCATTGCTTTCCGCTGTAGCGGAACAAAAACCGCAGCAGGCCTGGGACATCAATATGAACGGTTTAATCAATGTGCTGGAGGTTTCCAGAAGGCACCAATGTGCGCTGTTCTTCCCCAGTTCCATAGCGGCCTTCGGCACAGAAACCCCGTCGATGGATACGCCGCAGGATACTATCCAGCGGCCGACGACTCTGTACGGCATCACCAAAGTTTCAGGCGAATTGCTTTGCGATTATTATTATCGCCGTTTTGGCGTCGACGCCCGCGGCTTACGGTATCCGGGGCTTATTTCCAGCAAAACCCCGCCCGGCGGCGGCACCACCGATTATGCGGTGGATATTTTTTATGCGGCGATTAAATCGCAACATTATGAGTGTTTCCTTCAGGCCGATACCCAACTGGATATGATGTATATGCCCGACGCTATCGATGCGGCGATTGCCTTGATGACAACTGACGGCAGCCGACTAAAACACAGAAACGCCTTTAATGTGACAGCCATGAGTTTTACCCCGCGGCAGTTAGCGGCGGAAATACAAAAACACCTTCCCGGATTCACCATTGCTTACAGCGTCGATCCATTGCGCCAGGCAATTGCCGACTCCTGGCCCAGGCATATGAACGATAGCGCAGCCAGAATCGAATGGGGCTGGCGGGCCCAATTCGATTTGCAGGAAATGGTCAAGGACATGCTGGAGCAGATTGCGCTTCATTAGCCAAATAATAAACTTAGAAAAAACCAATTTATCCACGAAAAACACGAAAATATCCAGGGCGATACCACGCTGTAAATCGTTACCGTGACAGCAGGTCTATTTCGTGTCCGAGACCATAACCGCTTTAAAATAACCGGAGATGTTTATGTCACTGAAAAAACTGGAACCGCTGCTCAGCGACAAATTAACCCAATTACAACAACAAAGCATATGCAAGGGTAATGAAAAAGTCATTACCGGCATGAAAGCAGCCGTAGGCGGTTTCGGTCCCCGGTATTTTCTCGAAGGATACGGAGACAGGGCTTTTTTGCGCATGAATTCCAATTCCTATCTCGGACTTGCCATGCACCCGCTGGTTATCAAGTCCGAAACTGAAGCCGCTGAAAAATTCGGCGTCGGCCCCGGAGCGGTCCGCTTTATCAGCGGCACTTACCGTCCGCATATCGAGCTGGAACAAAAATTGGCCGAATTTCATGGCCGCGAATCGGCAATGCTGTTCAGTTCCGCTTATACGACGATGACCGGCGTATTGCCGCAGTTTATTTCCGAAGACACCTTAATCGTCAGCGATGCGCTGAATCATAATTGCATTATCAATGCGATACGCTTATCGCATCCCGCCGGCAAAGAAATTTATGCGCATGCCGACCTTAATGCTCTGGACAACATTCTTCGAGCTTACAAAGGCCGGGTCAAGCGCGTTTGCCTGGTTACCGACGGAATTTTCAGCATGCGCGGCGATTACGCACATCTCGGTAACATAAACGCCTGTTGCAAACGGCATGAAGCTGCGTATGAACAAGGGATTATCCGCATTGTCGATGACTCTCACGGCGTTGGCGCCTTTGGGCAGACCGGCCGGGGTACCGAAGAATATACACAGGGTAAGGCGGATATTTTAATTGCTACGCTCGGCAAAGCCTTTGGCGTTAATGGCGGCTATGTCGTTTCCAGTACGGTGGCGATTGATTATTTACGGGAAACCTCGCCGTTTTATATTTATTCGAATCCGATTACGCCCGCTGAAGCGGCCGCGGCCTGCGCCGCGTTAGACCTTGTCAGCAGTGCCGAAGGCTTGGATTTGCTGGGCAAATTACGGGCATTTAGCGTCCGCCTTAGAGTAGGACTTGAACAACAGGGCTTTGAAACCTTGCAGGGAGAACACCCTATCGTACCCCTGCTGATCAGGAATACAGAAAAAACATCGGCGTTGGTCGCGCATTTACTGGCGAATAATATTCTGGTTACCGGCCTGAATTACCCCGTTGTTCCTCAAGGCGAACAGGAAATCAGGTTACAGGTTTCTGCCGAGCATACCGAAAAAGATTTAGACTATTTATTGGCCACCCTGGCTAGTTTTAAGCAATAGCCGAACTATCCCGATAGCTGATGATTTACCTAAATTCGCCGGTAAATCATTATCTTGAACCCGACCAAGCCACTCTCCGGTGCAATTGATCGAGTGTTCGCACAAAAAAGATGCGTGTATTGAAAAACCCAAACACCCATTATTTAATACCGCACCTTATAACACATTGTAATTATTGACTAATACATAAAACAAATCCCAATATTACTTTTGGGTACAATATTTGCTGATATATTTATGTCGGCCAGAAATCAGTATTTTTTAGACTTCCTTTATCTGTCTTGAAATCTTAAACGGCCTTTCATTTCCTTGTCACAAATACGTTTTAATCTGTATCGAAAATCAAAACACCGTTCAATCGAGAAATTTATGCTTTTTAGATGTTTTTTCTTAGGAGAATAACAATGAGTCTACTCTATTTCATCCAACAAGAACTCTACACAGTATGGTTTGAAGCGACCAATCCACTGTTTCCGGCCTGCTCTGCAAATGACGCTATTTATACCGATCAGTTTAACTATTACCAATCACTCAAAGGCAAGGTTATCGATACCCATAGCGGCGAGTCACTATTTCAGCAAAACCGCTAACGCCTGCGACAACTAAAGCGCAACAGACCCGGCATCTATCTGAAGCATCTGCTTCGGCCTGGCTTCCCGGCAAGAAATTGAAAAACCATTTAAATCCCCCAAAAATAGGATCCCGCGTTAAAGCGGGATCCTGATCGCAACCAAACGCCAACCTCTTTGCATAATGATCTTTAAGGATAAGCACGCTTAACAATAGCCTTTAGATTCAGTGATACTTGGCTTATTAATAGCGGCAGAGTAATGAGCACCCCCGGCTTTCGTCGTTCTAAAATATCCCAACGAGCAAACATCGCAATTCCCAGCACGCTTGGACTCTCCCTATCGGGCTATAAAATAAGTGCATATCAGGTGTTTGTACGTATTGCTCGCTTAGTTTACGACCTGATAAATTAATCGAAAGTTGTATAACTTTTAGATTCAGCCCATTAATAATCGCCCGTTATCATGCCGATAAAAAGCGCTTGATTTTCAATTGTTTTTTATCGATACCCTACAACAATCACAATAAAGGCTATCTTTTATGAATATCACTAAAAACACCGCGCTAAGTTTATTATTGGCCTTCTCTTTAGGCTCAACCAGTGCTATCGCTGCAGAAGAAACAGCCAAAAGTTCCGTTAACAGCCCAAACGAAACCATTATGCATATTGAAAAAGCTAAAGTCGAAATCATCCACCGAGATTTCATGCCGCCCAGCGAACATTTAAAAGCGGCGCGTAAAGCTTCCGAGAAAGTAACGGGAAATCCGGACATCGTCAAACAGGCCAACGCATGCCTCATTCAGGCGCAAATCAAAGCAAACCAGTTTGATATAAAAGGCGCTACGGACGAGTTGAATAAGACGCTGGAGCTATATCAATCACTTAAATCTGAATAGCCCCTAAGATATAATCGCTCCGGGCAAACTCTCCGGTGCAAAATCCCGACGCTTTTTGACAGCCCTTTTTGAGCGCGGCAAGGCGGCCTTGAAGGTGGCGGCGATAATAACCGCCAGTGTCGGCACTACCGAGCGAATAGCGAGTCTGGAATGGGCGTCCAGTTTTCGCGATAGCGAAAATGTCCCAACAGTTGAGGACGATTTATACACAATTTTTCGCTTTTTCGGGAGGCACAGTGGAGTCCCCCACGCGAAAAATTGTGCATAAATCTTGCTGTTTTTGATTTTAAAACCCTGACGATCTAGTTGGGGTAGTACGCCCATAGCTGCAATTGCCGTCGAAGCGACTATCTGCATACTATCTATCTATTTATTTTTTGGGCTTGCTGTGCTTTTCAATAATGCCTTTTATTTCAGCATCGAGCGCAATCTGTTCTTGATCCAATTTCGACTTAGCTGCTCTACTAGCCGCCGCTCCTTGGGGGTCGTATTTATGACCAACATAGTTGGCTGGGTTTTCTTCGGGGAAGTCTTCAAAGTAGTCTGACCAGTCTCCCATCGTTTTCTCCAAGTTGTATTACGAAAGCAGTACTATTCTAAGAATTATTTAGAATAAATAAAAATTATAGCATCAGGTCTTTTTCTTGCGAACTATAATACCAAGTGCTATATTTTTTTCATTAAATTGCGAGGCAAACAAGCAGGGCAAGCGTGCGAATATTCAAAAACAAGGCGTTCACACGATTTGCCAAAAAATCAGAAATAGACAATGCCAGCCTCTGCAAGGCCGTTAGTGAGGCCGAAAAGGGATTATTGGATGCTGACTTAGGCGGCGGGGTCATTAAACAACGAGTTGCCCGTGCTGGTGGCGGCAAATCAGGCGGGTTCCGAACTCTGATCTTATTCCGTATCGGTTCACTGGCGTTTTTTGTGCATGGCTTTGCCAAAAATGAACGGGGCAACATAGATGATGACGAACTGCTCGCTTTGCGAAAATTGGCGGCGGTCCATGCTGGAGTATGACGAAGTAGCATTGAACCACGCATTAACAAACAAGACATTGATAGAGGTAATCTGCAATGAAAAAACAATACCGTAGCCGTTTGATGGCCTCCGCGCATGAAACCGCTGAAGGCTTGCATGAAGCCGGCGTTATGGATAAGCGCACTATGCGCAAATTTGACGAACTGTGCTTAACGCCAGTTAAACCCTTGCAGCCGGAAGAAATCCGCGCTTTGCGGCAGCGTGAACGCGCAAGCCAAGCAGTCTTTGCACGGCACTTGAACGTTACGACCGGTTTGGTCAGCAATGGGAACGCGGTGAGAAACATCCGCAAGGTGCATCCTTGAAGCTCCTGTCCCTTGTTGCTAAGAACGGACTGAAAGCAATTGCCTAAAGCAATTCTATCTAGTCGGAAGAGTAGGCCGCAAGCCTAGTATTCATCCGGCGGTCACACTGTGCCGGCTTTGGTAATCCAAAGACAAATGTTGCCAGTCTTTGCTTGGTTTAAAAGGGTTAATACACATTGCTAAACAAAAAAAGCTATAGGACGAAGCCGCTATCGCGGAGAATCCCCTTCGAATGGTCAGTCGATAAAACAATTAAAATTGAACCTCAAGCCCTCAATCCGAGGGATCGTTTAGCATCAAACGTAATGAGGTTACCCAACAATGA
>Ga0208756_100327_pt1 | contig 24239 bp, 18 predicted proteins | sample LakWasMe73_LOW10_2_FD_183901 | JGI IMG/M metagenome (GOLD analysis project Ga0208756, IMG submission 183901) | Freshwater sediment methanotrophic microbial communities from Lake Washington under simulated oxygen tension - Sediment Metagenome... | ecosystem: Environmental > Aquatic > Freshwater >... | reverse complement strand
CCACTAGTAGCAATATTACCAGCTGATCGTGAAATTGTTGCACCCGAGAGATCTATACCGCCAGCCTGCGCAGTGATATTGGCTGCTATGGCAACATTACCCACGCCAGAACTATCTGCATCAGCCTTAAAGTTGATATTACCGCTACCTGACACGGTAACCGCTGCATTTATGGCAATATTATTGTTTGCTTGCAAGCGAATGCTGTTATTAGCTGCCATGGTAAGTATGCTGGCAACCGTAATGTCATTGGTGGCTTGTAAAAATAATTCCGAGAATCCGGTAATATCCGCGATCTGAATAGTTGTTGTACCAGCCGCGGGCGCATCGGCAAAGGCAACATCTGGCGTCCCATTTGCATTATTGGGCGGCGTGGCCTGCGTAGTGGTATTAAGTATGATGTCCTTTGGGTCTAGCAGCACAAGGCCGCCAATCCCATTTGGCGCTGCTACGTCAACTGCGCCAAAGAAATCCAGACTCTGTTTACCTGAAACTTCAACAAAGCCACCATTGCCCTGGGTAGCACCTCCTTGTGCAGAAATGCTGCCGTAATAACGCGTAACATCATCCGCCCAAACTATTGCCTTACCGCCGTTTCCTTCCAGTTTTGCATCAACCGCAATCGTGGCATCTTTATCCACATAGGTAGTTCTTGCGTTTTGTACTTGCGTGTTTTTACCCTGATAATCGCCTCCTACCAACACTTCACCACCGCCAGCATTGCCAGACGCATCAAGTCTGGCTTGTTTAAGCAAAGCAAGCTGCTCACCGCTAACAGTAATGCTGCCGCCTTTAGTGTCCGCATTTTTTCCAGCGGCACTCAATGTACCGTCTACACTGACTCTGGCATGACTACCGCCTTCCAGGCGAATTACACCGTTGCGCTCAATCAGGCTATCGGCCTGCACAACACCAGTTACATTAACGGCTGAACTGCGAGAATTAGTTGCCAACTGCACAAACCCGCCAGCCGCTTGAATAGTACCAGCCTGCTCTACCAGGGCGCTCAGCGCATCACCTGACAATCGTGCTTTAACCAGACCGTTCCCGTAAAAATCCAGCACGGCAGATTCTGCAGACCCCATCACCACACTACCGTTGTTTGCAATTAAAGTGCCGCTATTTTTTACTTCATTACCCAGCAACACCAGATACCCGCCATCAGCCACTTTAATAGCGCCCTGATTAACAACGCTACCGGTGCCGCCAGTTGCGTTCAGTTGGTAGTTCTTGCTTAAAAAATTAGCGTTAGACATATTCATGCTGGTGGCAACCAGACTGCCAACGTCAACCTGAGCACCCGAACCAAACAATATGCCATTGGGATTGATAAGAAACAGACTGCCTGTGGCACTTAAACGCCCCAATATTTGGGAGGCCCCGGAACCAACAACCCGGTACAAAGCCGAGCCTTGCACGGGCTGAAGCACCCGGACTGACTCATTGGCAGCAATACCAAACGACCGCCAGTTAATGATGGCTTGCTGCGAAGTTTGATTGATAGTTAGGTCATTGCCCTTCACTTGCAGGGCTGATTGCCCAAACTGGCTGTCGGCGCCATCGGGCAGCGCATATAGCGTGCAAGGAGTTACCAACGCATTAAATAGCGCCATTTTGACTGCAAGCCTGAACTTGGCTTGATTGCTCAAACCCATATTCAGTTCGTCACTCCGCCTAATCATGATTGATCTCATCATTAAACTTGCTGGACATATTGAGTGCTGCGTTCATATTAAAACTCTTTTTGCAATTGACCCCATACGCGGGTTTCATTGTTCTCTCTGGCGCCGTCGGCATCTTGCTGCTGATGGGATGCGACCAGACTTAGTAACCATTTCTGCCTAAATGCCGCATCCAACCCCAAGCCATAATGTATGGATTTGACATGGTTATCATTACTTAGTGCATTTTGATTAACCTTGCCCTTACCACAATCAATAAAAACGTATGGGCTTAGTGTTTCTAGCAAAATACTTGCCATTTTCTCGCCCGCAGGGATGTTCTTTCTAATATCGGCTCCCGCCATAAAACCAGCATCAGCTAAACTTGGCAGCTCCGAGAAGGCGCGCCAGCGATTTGCACCACCTATGGTAATTTTTTCAACACTATCCAGATTTTTATTGGCAGCTTGATAATCCGCGCGCAAGGCAAGGCTGTAGCCATTATTGAAATATTGAACTCTGGATGCCGCCAAGCTATATTTAATGAAATTACCTTCTGTTCTTGCGTCGGTTGCATCAAGTGATTTTGCATAATCATCTTTGAATTTTACTTGTCCAGCACGCAGATTAAGCCCTAACTGATAGTTCGAATCATTGCTGTTATCAAACCAATCACCTAGTAATCCCAAGTCAAAACCTGATATATCCCGTTGATTTTTTAACGCAGATGCAGAAACTTCGTCATTAATCGCCTTATAAGAACCACCGAACCGCGCTGTTAATCCATAGTGCGCATTTCTTGCCAAAGGCTGGTCAATACCAATATTAAAATATTGACTATCCCCAAAAGCATTTAACGCTTTGAATTCACCACCCAGCTTGTAATCCACGTAATTATAAGCAAGATTCAGCAATGTTCCCGATACATGGACCGGCACATAATAAGCAAGCTGCAGCCCGCGCTGCCCTTCGTTTCTGGAGCTTTTCAAGTTAAAAATAAGCTGATCCCCGACATCTGCAAGATTATTTAAACTAATGCCGGCCTGCGCTACCTCACGCCCTGTGTATCGGTTGCCATAAGTATTAACAGAAGCAAAACCCACCCAGCGCGGTAACGGCTGCAGTTCAATTTCAACATCGGTACTACCTATAGCTTGCCCGGGGTTAAGCTGAGCGCTGGCTTTCAAAGCAGGCAAGGAATTGAGCAGTGCAATATTTCGTACAAGATTATTTTCTGTAACCGAATCACCGGGCCTCAGGTTATATCTAGCCATTTGCGCTGTAAATTTATTATCCAGCGCACCGGCGGCCTTGAATCTCAGCTCACCTAGCGTGCCCTCTAATACAGAAATCTCGACTTTATTTTCATTTATATCCTGCGCTGGCAGGTAAGCCTGAGCTAAAAAAAATCCATTTTTGCGATAATGATCGGTAATTATCTTTACAGCTTCATGCAGCTCCTTTAAACCAATCTCGCGCTGTGCATAGTCTGTTAGCAAGGCACCCAACTGCTCACTGGTAAAGGATTTATTGCCGGAAAATACAAATGTATGCACAATCAATTTAACATCTGCACCGGCAGCACTTGGCTGCTGTGGCGGTTTTTGCTGTTGTTTGATATCCGCTGGTGGCGCGGAAGGCAGTTGTTTAACAGGTTCAGCACGAGGAATGTTGGCAGGGTCAGGTGATTGCGTTGCGGCTTGGCATAACATCACTGTGTTTAGCAGAGTGAGTGCGGCAAAAATTGAGAATGCTGCTTTCGGCTTGGTAAACGCGTTTCTTAACAACATGAAATTACACTGCACTTAAAAATAGAGGTCATATATTTATTATCAAACTTTACACTGACAAATTAACATAAATCGTTAAATGAGATTGTAAAGTTTCCAGCAAGACTTGTACCAAAAGAAACTGCAACAGGTATGGCAGCCTTAGCTGCAGACCAAGATTTGATTAAAATTCCAGTGGATTGACATCTACCGCCCACCGGACTTTAGCGGCTAATTTATGTGCTCGCATCTGGCTCACCAACTGCTTAAGCAACTGCTGCAAGGCAGGACGCTGCCTTGCCTGCATTAACAGATAACCGCGTTCCATGCCTTTCAGCCGTTCCATCTGCGGCCGCACCGGATCATACACCAGCACCTGCTCACTCAGGCTGCGCACCTGTGCAAAGGCAAGCTGCAAAAATTGCTGCACCAGACTGTAATCATTAGCCTCGGCACGCAACAACGCAGTAAACACGTATGGTGGAAACTGCATCTGCTCACGCTCTTGCAGCAGAACGTTAGCATAGCTCTCGTAATCCTGAATGCGCAGGGCATTAAACAGGCTATGCTCCGGGAACTCCGTTTGAATGATGACCTGTCCGGCTTTGTCGGCACGGCCGGCGCGGCCAGCCACCTGCATCAGCTGCGCGAACAGGCGTTCACTGGCGCGAAAGTCCGGGCTGTGCAAAGCACTATCGGTATCAATCACGCCAACCAAAGTCAGGTTGGGAAAGTCATGCCCTTTAGCCAGCATCTGTGTACCCACCAGAATATCAATTTCCTGATTATGGACACGATCCAGAATCTCGACCAAGGCATTTTTGCGACTGATACTGTCACGATCCACCCTTGCGATGCGCGCTGTTGGCAACAATTGCGCCAGCGTTTGCTCCAGCCGCTGTGTACCGTGTCCGGTAGGGTGCAAGTCTGCATCACCGCAGCTGGGGCATTGATGGGGAATGCGCTGCTCATGGCCGCAATGGTGACAGCGCAATTTTCTCTGGCCCAAATGCACCACCAAGCGACTACTGCAACGGGTGCAAGGTGCAATCCAATGACAGGCTGAACATAACAGAACCGGTGAATAACCACGGCGATTAATAAATAACAGCGACTGCTCTTTACGCTCCAACCTTAATTTTAGTGCGCTAATCAATTGCGGAGTTAAGCCATGCTGCAAGTTAACCTTGGTGGTATCAATACAATCAATCTGCGGCAGCTGTGCCGCTGTTACGGCACGCTCTTTTAAACGCAGCAAACCATACTTGCTAGCTTGGTTTTGATTTACTGTCGCGTTATACCAGGTTTCAAGTGCCGGAGTAGCTGAACCCAATACCACCGGAATATTCAAACGTTTGGCGCGTACCATCGCCACATCACGTGCGTGGTAACGCATGCTGTCCTGCTGCTTGTAAGAACTATCGTGCTCTTCATCGATAATGATAAGTTTCAAGTTGGGTAACGGCGTAAAAATCGAAAGCCGGGTGCCGATGATGATTTTTGCGGCACCGGACTGCGCTAGCTGCCAGTGATGCAAGCGCTCACTCTCGCTTAAATTACTGTGCAGACTAACTAATGGAAAATCAGGCAAACGGCTTCTAAAACGCGCTTCCAATTGCGGCGTCAGGTTAATCTCCGGCACCAGTACTAGAACCTGCGCATCTTTGTGCTGCAAAACATGCTGCATCAAGCGGATATACACTTCGGTTTTTCCACTGCCGGTAATGCCGTGCAGCAGCCATGCTTTAAAGATTTCAGGTTGCGCCGTAATACTCTGCACCGCGTGTATTTGTTCAGCATTTAGCTGCGGCTCGGCGGCCTCAGGTATCGCCATCACCCGCTGCAACGCCAGCACCTGTTCACTGGTTACATAACCTGAATCTACCAGTGATTTAGCCGCCTTGCGCGCACTACCTGAAATGTCATCGAGTTGAGCTTCTGTTAATTGGCTTGCAGCTTGCAGCGCAGACAATACACCGCGCAACACTTTTTGCTTTTTTGGAATCTGCTCAACATCTGCCGCGCGACCTGCATCAGTGAGCTGGTAAAGATACTGCTTACGCGAAACTGCCGGTGCAATCTGGCGCAGGCGTGCCGGCAAGGCACTGAGCAGAGCCTGCCCGAACGGATATTGGTAATAATCCGCACTGAACTTAATTAAGCTTAACATCTCACTATCCAGTGGCGTTTCTTCCACAAACGCCTGCGATACAGGTTTCAGCTTTTCAAGCGCCACATCACTGCTATCAGCCACCGCCATCACTATGCCAATCTGGTTGCGTCGGCCAAACGGCACCAGAACACGCTGCCCAATCTGCACGTGCTGGTTTTCACTTAACTGGTTATCGCTTAAATAGTCAAATAAGCGGTCTAGTGGTACATCAAGTGCGATTTTTAGGATGGATGGCGGCAAAATTATGTGAAAAGTGTATGTTTAAAGAAAAAATGACGTCAGTAGGTTAAAATAGCGCTTTTAGAATTTTATGCAATTATTGTGAAAACACATCTTACCCAATTATTAGCAACCGCCGCAAAAACTATCGCGCCTGATGTAGCTAATTTGAATATCATACTGGAACGCCCAAAGTCAGCAGAGCATGGCGATTTTGCCACAAATCTGGCGCTGATTCTGGCCAAGCCGCTCAAACAGAATCCGCGTGTGATTGCCACGCAAATCATCGATGCGCTGCCAGCGAGCGAATACATCGCTAAAACAGAAATCGCCGGCGCAGGCTTTATTAATTTCTTTTTAAACCCGCAATCCAAACAGGTTGTGATTAAAGAGGTACTTAAAGCTGGTGACCAATTTGGCCGCAACAATAATGGCGACAGGCAAAAAGTGCAGGTCGAGTTCGTTTCTGCCAACCCGACCGGCCCATTGCATGTGGGCCATGGCCGCGGTGCGGCAGTGGGCGATTGTCTGGCGCGTCTGCTGGATGCAAACGGCTGGGATGTGACACGCGAGTTTTATTACAACGATGCCGGTGCGCAGATTGATAACCTGACCATTTCTGTGCTGGCACGCTGCAAGGGCATTTCAACCGAACATGAAAGCTTTCCGGAAAATGGCTACCGCGGTGAATACATCAATGATATTGCCGCAGCCTTTTTAACCAAACACACCGTAATTGCCGATGACATTGAAGTCACCGCCAGCGGCGACATCAATGATCTGGAATCAATTCGCGCTTTCAGTGTGGCTTATCTGCGCCATGAGCAAGACTTGGACTTGAAAGCATTCCAGATCGAATTTGATGTGTTTTCACTGGAAAGCGCACTGTACAAAAACGGCAGGGTAGAACAAACCGTGCAGGCATTGATCGACAGTGGCCATACCTACGAAGAAAACGATGCGCTGTGGCTCAAAACCACAGACTTTGGTGACGACAAAGACCGCGTGATGCGTAAAACAGATGGCGGCTACACCTACTTTGTGCCGGACGTTGCCTACCACGCAGAGAAATGGCAGCGCGGTTTTGTACGTGTGATTAACGAGCAGGGTGCCGACCACCACAGTACCATCACACGCGTACGTGCCGGTTTACAGGCATTGGATGTTGGCATTCCACAAGGCTGGCCTGATTACGTACTGCACCAGATGGTGACCGTGATGCGCGGCGGCGAAGAGGTCAAACTCTCGAAACGCGCCGGCAGCTATGTCACCCTGCGCGATCTGATTGAAGAAGTTGGCTGCGACGCCACCCGTTATTTCCTCGCAGCGCGCCGTGCGGATTCACAACTGGTGTTTGATATTGACCTGGCACGCAGCCAAAGCAATGACAACCCGGTGTATTACATTCAATATGCTCACGCCCGCATTTGCAGTGTGTTAAGTCAGTGGGATGGCGAAATTGCCAATCTTGTTTACACAGACCTGACACCGCTCGATAACGCACATGAAACCGCATTAATGCAACGCCTGAGCGAGTACCCTGAAGTAGTTGCCAATGCCGCCACTGAGCTGGCACCGCATGTAATCGCCAACTACTTAAAAGAATTAGCAAGCGACCTGCACAGCTACTACAATGAATATAAATTCCTGATTGATGATGAGCCGGTTAAATTAGCTCGTTTGAGTTTGATTCGTGCCACACAGCAAGTGCTTAAAAACGGCCTTGATTTACTAGGCGTTGAAGCCAGACAAAAAATGTAATTTCAATATCTCCAGTTAAATAGAGTTGAGTAAAAGATAAGGATTAATGATGAGCAGAGATTACAAACCAAGCCCAGAGCGCTCTAAAAAAACAAGTAATGGTAGCCCGTTCTTTTCCGGTTTATTGGTTGGAGTTTTTCTGGGCGTAGCCGCATCGTTGGCAGTGGTAATGTACATCAAAGGCGGCGAAAGCCCCTTTGCAACACCCGCAGATACTAAAAAACCGATTGCAGAGAAAATCGCAGAAGACGCTAAAAAATCAGCCGAGGCTGAAAACAAAAAACTGGCAGACGCAGCAGCTGATGGTAGCGATAAAACACGTTTTGATTTTTATACCATTTTGCCTGGCAGCGAGAGCAAAGTCACAGCTGAAGAACTTAATATTAAAGATCATCAACCACAACCTGTAGTGCAATACACTTATTACCTGCAAGTGGGCGCCTTCCAGACCGGGGAAGAAGCCGACAATATGAAAGCCAAGCTGGCATTGCAGGGGTTTGAAGCTTTGGTGCAAACAGCTACTATTCCTGATAAAGGTATATGGCATCGTGTGCGTGTTGGCCCATTAAGTAGTCTGGATGAAATTAATAAAGCCAAGAATGATTTAGCAGCTAACGGCTTCAAGTCTGACTTAATTAAAGTGAATAATGAAAACCAATAAGCCAGAATGCAGTCCATGTTTTGGTAAGGTTAATTAATTGTTTAAGTATGTTCAGATAATTTGTCAGCCAAATACAAAAAACATACGTTGTATTAGTTAGCATATTTTAGATACATCCATATAACCAAAGAGTTTAAAGACAGTTCAAAAGGAAAATATTAATGAAAAAACTATTCACCGCTTTAATGCTGCTTGCCTCATTCAATGTATTGGCAGCTGACCCGCAAATGGGTAAAGACTTTGATAGAACCGCACAAGCAATTGTTAATGACAATCCAAATAAAATCGAGGTCGTTGAATTATTCTGGTATGGCTGTGGTCATTGCCATCACATGGAAACACCTTTGAATGCGTGGGTTAAAAAACTACCTGCCGACGTTACCTTTAAACGCGTTCCAGGCTTACCAAACGCATCATGGGCACCAATGGCAAAAACCTATTACGCCATGGAAACATTAGGTGTACTAGAAAAACTGCACACCCCATTATTTGATGCGATCCACAAACAAAAAGCACTGAATCCTACCGATGAAAAAGCAGCCATCGAATGGGTCACCAAACAAAGCGGTTTAGATAAGATTAAAGTAGAAGAAGCGTTTAATTCATTCTCTACCAACGCTAATCTGAAACGCGCGGCCAACGTATTCCGTGCTTCTGGTGCGACTGGGGTGCCAAGTTTGGTAATTAACGGCCAATTCATCACCTCAAGCACTATGGCTGGTAATAATGATGCCGCTTTAAAAACTGCCGATTACATTATTGCCAACATCCGTGCTGACAAAGCCAAGGCTGCGAAAAAATAAAATGTATTAAAAAATCAGCGAGTCTTATATGAGCTGATATTATCCGCCAAACATTAACCCGTTTTTACAGCACAGTAAAAACGGGTTTTTTACATCCGTGTCAAAGTCAGGATATTTTGTATGAAAGTATTTATTACCGGCGCATCCAGTGGCATAGGTCAAGCACTGGCGCATGAATATGCAAAAAGACATCAAAACAATCATGCCATAATAGGGCTGGCAGCCAGACGCAGTGAGCACTTACAAAGTCTACAAAAAATGCTGCAAGATACCTATCAGGTTAAATGTGCAATTTACCCATTGGATGTGCGTGACCAAATGGCGATTAGTGATGCGGCCGCAGACTTTATACAACAACATGGCACACCGGATGTGGTCATTGCCAATGCCGGAGTGAGTAGCGGCACACTGACCGAACAACAACAAGACATTGCAGCTTTCCAAGCCGTAATGGATACTAACGTGCTTGGTTTAGTGCATACCTTTCAGCCGTTTATTAATGCGATGCGTGCTGCCGGCAAAGGCCAGCTGGTAGGCATCGCCAGCGTTGCCGGCATCCGCGGCTTGCCGGGAGCTGGCGCTTACAGTGCATCTAAAGCCGCAGCCATTGCCTATCTGGAAAGCCTGCGTGTGGAAATGCTGCATCACAACATCATCGTCACCACGATTGCACCCGGTTACATCCGCACGCCGATGACCGACATCAATAGTTACAGCATGCCGTTTTTAATGGATGCAGATGTTGCGGCACGCAAGTTTGTAAACGCGATTGAACATAAACGGCGTTTCGTGGTGATTCCATGGCAAATGGGCTGGGTAGCGCGGTTGATGCGTTTTATTCCGCCGGTGTTATGGGATTTTCTGGCGAAAAATGCGCCGCATAAATCGCGAATTAACGTGGAATAAAAGTAATGTTAACTTCCTAAGTAGATTAATGAAAAAGGGTACGAAATAAGATTCTAAGTGGATGCCAAAACAAAACGATAAACAAAGGCGAAATGGCAGCAATCATCGCAAGAAGCTTAGAGTGATACCAAAGACGTGTAACCACAAAACCAACGTAATATAAAAAAAATAAGGTCATAGGAACTATTACTGCATACCCAATTAACCAGCTCCAATTTCTAATCCATAAGTCTAGGCCTAGTAAATCTAGTAAACTTAGTTGTAAGGCGATTGGCAATTGAAGCATTACAAACCGCCCCTTAAAGTCACCATCCGCTAAATACGCACCCAATAAACTAAGGCATATAATTAGCACATAAATTATGCACAATATAAGCCCCAATAGATTGATACGTTTCATTTTTTAACGGGTAATCGGTTTATAACGAATGCGCTTAGGCTTCGCGCCTTCCTCACCCAGACGTTTACGTTTATCGGCCTCATATTCCTGAAAGCAGACAAAAACACTAGAACCCTTTTATATTGGGCTTTCCAGACTTTGACAATTTAATTATTGACAACTTATTGACAATTTTACACTTATTTATAAGTCATACAAGCCCCATAGGGGGCTTATGAACTAAGGGGCTTAACAAGCCACCCAAAAAGTGGGTTTAAGGGTTTATAGGGGGTTTGTGGAAGAATTAGGGGTATTGTTTTTGACTTCATCGCTAGAACATTTTAAAACCCAAGCTTTACTATCTTCGTGATAAAAATATAAAGAACCATCATCTGCTAAACCATAAATTATAGTTGGAATATATTCCCATTGATTTACTATTTCTTTTTGTTTAATTTCTATTTGTATAATTTTCATATATCCCTTTCTTATTAGTAAGTTTTTAATTCAGTAGGAATAGAAGAAATATTATTGATAGGTTTGATTTCTTCTGTTTTAGGTGGTGGACAATATTCTTTTAAAATATTAAATAATTTTGTTGTAGGAACACCATCACTATGCAAACTTTTTGAAACTTCAATAAAAAGATTTTGCTTTGTTTGTAAGTCGTAATTTTCAATATTTATTTTTTGAACTTTTGGACTTGCAAGATATTTTTTTAAAGTTGCGACTGTGATTTTAATTTTGTATTTTTTAAAAAGATATTTAGCCAATACTTCAAAACTAAAACCGTTTTTTCTTTGTAATAGCAATGTATCTTTTTCACTATTTACAATATCTAAATAACTATTTGCTTTTATCTTTTCTTGTATTTCAATACCTTCATTCACTACAAAACTTTCAAAACTTAATTCAGAATTAGCCATATATATACCCCTTAAAATTATTAGTAATATTCACTGCATACTTATACATTAAGATATTTTTATTGATTGTCAATAATAGTAATTTAAAAAATCAAAGTGAAAATAACCTTTCATCTAATTAAGGATATTCAAAAGAATATTCACGAAGATAATTAGAAAGTAAATGACCGTTTATCTAAATGTGTATTTTCGATTTACGATAATAATGTATAGCCATCCACTTTTTTCTAGTATTTAAGCCATACACAGAAGGATTTCACGTAAGTGAAACAGTTCTGTGTATTCTTTACCTTTGCATTTGACTTATGATTTTTTTTTGATATAACTTATTTATACACTTAAACTTTCTAAGGAATAAATATGACAACTAAAAAAACAATCACACTTACACCAGAATTAGAAATTGTAATTTCAGAAAAGAAGATTAACTTTAATGCTTATGTAAATCGTTTGATTAAAGAAGATATGTTAGCTATTGCGAAGCCAAGCAAAAATGATTTAGAAATAAGACCGATAGAAAATAAAGATAGCGAATACATACTGAAAGAAATAACGATAGCGAATAGCAATTTGGAAAGACTATTTAATTATTGCGAAGAAATTAAAGATGAAAATATAGAAATTAAATCACAATATGTTTCAATTGAAAAAGCTATAACTTCATTATTGAAAATGAATACTGATACAGCAAAACTTCTTTTAGATAACACAAAAAACATAAATAGATTATGTAGTGTATTAACTAACTTGCAAAAGAAATAATATGTTATCTAATCCTAAAAATATTACAGCCACTAAAAGCACTTCTTCAAGTGTAGCGAAAGCCACTAGTGAATATTTTAATGATGAAAGTTTAGAACAAGATTTAAAGCATTTAGAAAAAAATATTGAAAGTGGCATTGAAGGAAAATCATATAGCGACTATTTACAATCCGAAACTACAAAAACACATTTTGTAGGTGAATATGCAAAAAAACATAATATTGTAAAAAAAGAAATGGATTATAAAATTACCCACGATTTTATAGTAGGTAAATCACTTGATGGAAAGCAACAAGTTAGACACAAAAAAAATAAAGAAGGAAAAATTATATATAACTATAATTTAGATATTGCTTATAGTTCTAACAAGTATTTAAACACTTCATTAGCCGTTGGCGACAAAAAAATGCAAGACATTATGCAGAAGGTTCACAATATCGGATCTGATACAGCAATTGCAGAATTAGAAAAATTAGCAGTTGTAAAAATTAAAGATAAATATCAAAAAATACTTTTACCAATCGCACAAGTGCAACATCATAAATCTAGGGCAAATGAAGAAAATGCACATAAACATTTATGGATAAATCTTTTTGGTGAATGCAAAGATGGTAAGTATAGGGTTGCCGATGAAAAGCCTTTTAAAAATGCTACTAACAGACTTTATATAGATATGATTGCAAAAAATGCTGAAATGAATGCATTGATTGCCGAAGGTGTAAAAGTTTCACCAGTGGATAAAGAAATATCATCTATAACAGACAATTTAGATAGAAGCTTTTATCGTATTGAAGGGGTTGCAAAAGAAACTGATTTATTCAATACAGAAGAAAAACTAATATTGAAGGAATATAAAAGCCTTATTAAATCGCACACCAAAGAAATAGCCCCTTTAATAATTAAATCATTAAATAAAACCATAACAAAAGAAGAAACAAAAAGACTTTCAAAGCTTCGTTTTGAATTAAATAAAGATAATGCTTCGTTGATTAAAAATAATATTGCTGAAGTTGTTAGGGATAAAAAAACAGAATTAGGGCTTGATGAAATTAGGCAAAGCCAAACAGATAAGGTTTTAAAATCTAATACGAACTTCAATACATCATTTCTTCACGATAACCCAGAAGAACAAAAAAAATTCTTTAAACTTAATGAACCATTAAGCGATATAGAAATTAAATCACTTTTAGATAAAGTATTAGATAAAAAAGTAAGAACAAACGAATTAGAAATTAAAGCCTATATCGTTGATGCTTTTAAGGGTAGATTTTCAACAGAACAACTAGATAAACAATATTTAGCCATTAGTGAAAAATATCTAACACGACCTAAAAATATTGAAGGTGTAGAACATTACACAACAAACGAAAAAATATTTAGCGAAGTTCATTTTGAAAGAATAATTAAAGAACTAGTAAAACCAACAAACAAAGCTATTTTGAATGATATTGAAGCAGATAAAACTATTAAAGATATAAATGATAGTAGAAAAGCAAACAATCAGCCTTTGCTTAATGCTGACCAACAAAAAGCAGTTTTAAAAGGTCTTACAAATAAATCAAATGCTTTTCTTATTTCAGCTTTTGCGGGAACTGGAAAAACAACCGCAACATTAAAACCGATTGTAGATAATTTTGTAAAAGCTACAAAAGGAAATGTTTACACAGCTACGGTTGCAAACTTACCCGCGAATATATTAAAAGATGAAGTAAATGCAGATATTGCCTATAACACTACAACTTTAATAAATGGCTTAAATAGTGGAAAAATACAGCTAACAAAAAATGATTTAGTAATATTAGATGAAGTTTCAATGATAGGTTTAAAAGACAATTTAACCATCTGTGATGAAATAGTAAAAAGCAAAGCTAGAATTGTTTTTGTTGGTGATTATGAACAGCTTCACAGCATTACAAGCCAATCATCTATGCGAATATTATTAGAAACTTTACAGCAAGATAATATTGGTAATCTTTCGCAAGTAGTAAGACAAAAAGACAAAGAACAAGCTAATACTGTTGAACTAATATCAAAAGGTAATATTGATGAAGCTTTAAAATCAATTTATAAAAACAAACAAGCTAATTTCTTTGATGATAGAAATGATTGTATGGCGGTCCTTGCTAATGATTTTGTAAGATATGCAGTAGATAAGCCAAATGAAAAAACAACAGCCTATGCCTTCCGTGTAGATGAAATAATTGAAATGAATAATATGATTGCTGACGGTTTAAAAGCAAATAATATTATTGATAGTAAAGTATTCAATGCAGAATACGAAACAACAAAAGATGATTTTGGTTCATCAAAAAAATATAAAGTTGAACTATACGAAAGGGAAAACATAATATTTAAAGAAACATTTTATGATAAAGACAAAAGAAAAATAGCTAACGGTCAACAAGGTCAAATTGTTTCAATCAATGGTTCTACATTATCAATAAAATTAGCAAGTGATGAAAGTATTGTTGAAGTTGATACAGCTAAATATAAAAAGATATTGCCTAGTATGTGTATGTCAATTTATGCAAGTCAAGGGGCTACAACTGGTAATTCGTTAGTGTTAGCAGATGAAAGCTTTACTAGAAAATTAGGACTTATCGGACTATCAAGGGGTCAATTACAAAATAAAATATATGTGAATGGCGATAAAGAAACATTAGAAACTATTTTGAATAAAGTAGTTGAAAAAGAAAACTTACTAGATACATTCACAGCAGATGAAAAAAAGAATTATGAAGCTATTTATAACAATGCTTTAAAGATTACTACTAAAACAGATTTTAAATCAATTCTTGAAAACATAGACATTAAATCAATCAATAGCAACATCAGCGAAAGCTTTATAGATAAAGTAAAGAAAACAGCAATTGAAATAAAAGATACTTACAATGATTTTACCGAACAATTAAAAGAAGATATTCAAACCGTAAAACAGTTGAAAAATAATGTTGTTGATAAACTAGATAAAGCAAAAGAAATAGCACTTACACCGCTTTATATTCTTAATGATGTTGTAGGAAGTATTAACGAAATGACAGCTAATAGCGAAATCAAGAAAGCAATTAAAGAAAATAAAGTAAAAGAATTAACATTTGCTGAAACCTTTGGTAATGCTGAAATTATAAAAGTAATTGAAAACGATACAAATTATAAATCATTTGATTTTTATAAAATGGCGTCAGAAGAACTTGATTTGAATAAAAATTATTCAAAAATGAATAAAGAACAATTAGACAAGATGTATAAGTTTTTTGAATATTCAATTAAATCTAAAAACACAGCTTATGTAGATGGTTTTGATGAACCAATACAAAGGGCAATAAAATATATTGGTGAATACATTAATTTAAGCCCAACACAAAAAATAGGGCATAAATTAAATAATGTAGGTAATGACATAACCAAAATAAATAATTTGGTAAAAAAAGAAATTCTCGCAGAAAATGAAGTTATTCAAGCCAAAGAAAATGCTATTAAAGAAGCTAGACTTAAAAAAGAAGATTTAGTAAATAGGACAGTTGAAATATTAACTAATGGAACTGTTGAAGATATATCGGTAATTAAAAAAGAATTACAGAAATCTAGTATGTATATAGGTAATGTGATTGATGATAATAAAAATAAATTAGGTTTAGCTTTATATAATGGTGTTTCAAATAATGATTTAGAAAAAGTCAAATTACTTGTAGAAAACGGACTTAATACAAATTACAACAACCCAAACAAAAAAAATATTATTTCAATGGCTTGTGAAAATAAAAATGAAGATATAGCGAAATACTTAATTCAAAACGGTGCAAGAATACCCAAAGATATTCAATCATCATTAAAAGAACCTACACAAGCATTTAAAGAATATATTTCTACACAACTAAATAATCAAAACATTTTAGAAAAACAACAAACAGCTAAACAAACGGCAACTATTAAAAAAGGTCCTTCGTTGGGTCTAAGTATGTAATCAACCTTTCATCAGGTAATAAATAAATATTTCATTATTACTATTTACTTTCGGTTTTAATTTGTTTTAATTGTTTAACAGCAATAACTAATTGAAAGGGTAAAAATGAAAACAATATTAGCAGCTCGAATAACAGATGATTTAAAAACAAGACTTGATTACATTCAAAATCAAACCAATACAAAATTAAATATTGGAAAGATTATTAGAAGTGCAATTGAAAAAGAAATTGAAGTAGTAGAAAAGAATATGAAATTAAAAGCGAAGGACTAAAAAAGAAAAAGGCAACTTTGACTTTTATTAGAAATCGCAATTACCTTATTCACCTTGATATGTGTATATAATAATTTAAAATCTTAATTAGTCAACAGCCTTTCATACAAACAAAAATAAAAAATGAAAGGGGTATGTTATGACTATATCCGAAAGAAAGCTAGAACTAATTGAAGACTTAAAACCATACATTAAAAAAGAAGGTTTAGACTTATTAACATTAGATGAAGATTTTGAAAGCTTATTAGTATTTAGTAAAAAATATGAATTACTTTATATAGATGGTTCAAAGATTTATTTTTATTTGAAGCACAAAGAATATTCTGCTGAATTAGATAAACAGATTGATACATTTTCGCTATTATCCAAAGAACTAACAAAAGACAAAGAAAATATATTTTTATCACTTACTGAAATTGATATTAAAGGTAATGTAAAGATTAAGAAAGAAAATATTTCAACTTTTTTTATGACTTACAGAAAGGCTGAACCGAAAACAGGGTTAGATTTTATTATTACAAAAAAAGAAGTGAAACATAACAAAATCAATTTATGGCAAGGTTTTAACGATATTGAGGAAGAAGCAACAACAGAAGATATTAAATTGTTTCTTGATTTAATTTATACAAATCTAGCAAGTGAAGACCAAGCCCAATATGAATATGTTTTAAAGTATTTAACACATATGCTATTAAAGCCTTATGAATTACCAAGGGTTAGTATTGTTATGCCAGGACCACAAGGGATAGGTAAAGGTAGTTTACTAGATATAATAAATAAATGGATTAACCCTATAAATTACATCAAATTAACTTCAACAAATGATTTAGTAGGTTTTAATAGATTACTTGAAGGCAAGCTAATTATATTCGCTGACGAAGCAACATTTGCTTATGACAAATCGAGTGCTGGTGTTATAAAAAACTTAATAACATCTAATACCCATTTGATTGAAAGAAAAGGTATAGATAAATACCAAATGAATAATTATGCTAGGTTGATAATTGCAAGTAATAACAAAGACCAAGCCGCACTTATTGAAAATGGTGATAGAAGATATTTCGCACTAGACACCCAAGCAGTTTTACCATTATCATTTTTTGAAAAATATCACTACGAATTAGAAAATAACAATCTGGCTGGTAAAGTGATGTATTGGCTAAAAAAGAATGTTGATATTTCAAATATTCACTTTGAAAGGGATATGCCAAAAACACAAACCCATGCAGATATACAAAGCGATAAATTACCCGATATTATAAGATTTATTAAAGCTATCGCTTGTGGTGATTATGAAGATGATGGTTTGACTTTCAAATATTCAACAAAAGACAATGATTATTGTCTGCAAGTTGAAGGTAGTGTGTTATTTAATATTTTTAGTGATGTTTATGGTAAAACTAATAGACAAGTTTTAGATAAAAATAAGTTTGGTAAATTATTGAAGGAATATATTCCGAGTGTAAAAAATAATAAAATTATGTATTTGTTTGCTATTCAAAATATTTGTAAAGTTTTAAACAAAGAAACAAAGAACCCAGCACATTCACAAGAAATATTAGAATACTATAAGACAATTTTTATATCGTAGCTTCCCGTTTAGCTTCCCGTTCGCAAAGCCTTATCAAATAAGGCTTTTCGTTCATTTATTCGATTTTCGGGATACGGGATACAATTTTTAAATCAGTAGGAAATAAATAATTATTTTTTTATTTAGTAATAGTTTTTTCTTTTTTTGCTAAGAATATTTTTTTACTATCCCGACTATCCCGTTTCACACAAAAGCCTTTATTTATATGGTTTTTACTATCCCGTTTAGTATCCCTTAAATATTATATTAGTATCCCGTAATTACTATATATCTATAAATATTAGTAAAATCTTCTTCATAACCTACTGAAAAATTGAATTACTATTTATCATAATAAAACCTAAAACCTTAAAAGCACTTTTTGGAAAATCCCCATTAAAGCTATCGCACTTGTATTTATTTGTAGTAGTATTTAATTACTTTAATTTAAAAGGGGTTTTAGAATGACAACAGAATTATCAACAGAACAGAAAAAAGAAAGAATTGATGCAATCACCAAAGAACTAGAAACTTTGAATGTAAAAATTATAGAGCTAGAAACAGAGAAAAAAGATTTAATGAAAAGTGTAAAATCTGCTATTCGTAAAGAACTAAATGCAACAGCCAAATTATATGGTTTATCAGTTGTAAACAGTAAATCTAAAAAACAATCAAACATAGATACAGAAACAGAATAAAAATTGACCTTCACAAACGCCCCTAGAACTGATTTATTTTGTATCGCCTATATGAATGTCTAGGCGAGTGTTTAAAATCAGTTTAAAGGGCTTAGTTGTTTATAAGGGGTTTAATTATTGAAACAATTACGACAATAAAAAACCCTACCACCTTTCGGGAATAGGGTTTTAATTGCTTACCTAGAAACTCAATTTATTCTTTGGTGTTTAATTCTAATATTTTAATTATTCTTGTAACTTTGGCTTCTTCATCGGCTAGGTTTTTTAATGTTTCCATAGCCAACTCGACCAATAGCAAATTATCAGACTGCACCAACTCTTTTAAGTCGCTAACAGCAAATTGAATTGAATGCAGTATTTTAGTTAGGTTTTCTAGGTCATTTGTCATTATTAAAATCTCTATTTAATTTTACGAATAGTCATATTATAAATGTTACTTATCAACTTAAGTATTTTTACTCACTCTTCTATCTGCTCTACTATCCAATTTATCCATCCCAAAATTGTTGAGGCTCTTCTGTAATAAGTTTTTTCCGAACTTACATTATTTAGATTTGATTGTTTCATTATCGTAACTATTTCTTCAATTGTTGGCATAGTAGCCTTTTTGAAGTAAAGCCCTAATGTTTCATTAAATGCTTTTTTTGATAATACCAATTCAATAAAATCAAGTCGCCTAAGGTTTATATCTTTCTTAAATATATTTTTACCTTTTTGGCTCAAATATCCCGAAACAATCCCATTGTTTAAACCTTTTTCAGTTAGACCTAAATACTTGCAAGCATTTAAGTAATAATCTGTTTGCCTTGTATCAAAGTCGTAGTTTTCTGTAATTTCTGTTTTAGATAAAACTTCACTTGTATTTATCAATTCACATAAATTAATGACTCGCTCAAATGAATTGGCTTGTGGAAATGGAACATCATTAGGTTCAGGTTCAATCTTTACTCTTTTAAGTATTTCTTGAATTGTCTCAACATTGATTACAGTATTAAAGATTGTATATTTTTTACTCTTTATTAGATTTATAGAGTTATAGCCTTCTAAATTAGTAAAAGCATATTCCCTTAATTCAAACACACCATTTGAATAAGTTAGATAAATACTTTTTACATCTTTATAAATTGTGTCTTTCCATTTTCTATATGGATAGTAAAGTTGCCTAACAATAAAATCATCGGAAATATAATTTTTTGCCTCAATTAAAACTAATGATTTTTCACCTTCAAAACCACCATCAATTTCAATTTGTGCTTTATCAACTCTAATTTTTTTATCAGCCAATTCATCAAGATTGAACTCAAATGTATTAGATCCCATTCGCCCAGAAATTGTGGGGGCAAGTTCTTCACCCACAAAATCATCTAATATTTTTGAAATATAGGCACAACTAATAGCCATTGATTCCGAACCAATATTATTAAAGTCTAAACTTTGATAAATATTGTCAAATCGATAATGTTCTACATCATCCCCAATATCTTCAAACTTGTGGAATATGCGGAACTTACCCATAGCATAAGAACCACGCGAAATAGGAAGAATTCCGATATTATTTTTATGAAAAATATCGGGTAATTGGCTCGTGTTATCAAACTTGGTCATCAATCTCGCCTCACGAAATTGATTTATTTGAGTTGCTGTAATGCTGAAAAGATTATTAGTATCTATTTGATTAAGTATGTCGTATTTCTCAAATAACGACACCCAAGCAACTTGATTTTTGCTATCGTCACTCATAATTTCTAATTAAAACTTCATCAACTGCACCTCGCTTATCACCAACAGAATTGATAGCACGATTTGCTTGAATAATTGTTATGTCATAGTCTTTATACAAGTCTTTAATGAATGCAGAACTTGAATTAGATAATAAAAACTTTACATTTCTTTTTGTAAGTTCATCACAAAGTTTTTTAAGTCTTATTTGGTCTTCAATACCCCAACCACCTTGAACATATCCCGTAAAGTTTGAACTCTCGGATAATGGGTGATATGGTGGATCAAAATAGATAAATGATTTTTCATCTGCTGTTTGTGTAGCAACTGAATAATCATCATTGTGTATAGTAATGTTGTGTTCACTTAAAAACTTACTTACAGCTTTTAAAGTTGGTTCATTAACAATATTCGGGTTTTTATAATTACCAAAAGGGGAATTGAACTCACCAGAATTATTGACACGATACAAGCCATTGTAACAAGTCTTATTCAAGTAAATTAGTCTTGAAGCCTTCTCTATATCAGATAGATTTTTAAAGTCCTCTGAACGGTCTAATTCTCGTATTTTGTAGAAGTATTCGGGTGTATTTTGATGTTTTTTCAAACTCTCAATAAGGTCATCAAGATTATTTTTGACAACATTATAAGCATTGACTAAATCAGCATTAAAATCATTGATGATTGAGTTTTTATTTTGAAGGTGAAAGAACATAGCACCCCCACCAATGAACGGCTCAAAATATTTAAGTTTGGCAATATTTTTAGGCAAGACAGGTTTGATTTGTTCAATCAACTGTCTTTTACCACCAACCCATTTTACAAAGGGTACAATAAGTTTATTTTTTGCCATACATCAACCCACATTCAACAAGCGAACTTTACCATATTCATCAACCTTACATTCATTAGTTGAAAGTCAATATTAAAAAAAATATCTATTCTTCTGTCTTTAAAGAAAAATAAGAACCTTTTGTAGTATTCATATTTTCGTGTCCAAAGTTTTTCATTTCCCTTTCAATTCGTGCTTGTGTTTCAATCATTTCATCAATATTTTTATTTGAAGTTATTTCAATATCATCTAGATAATCTTTTTTGAACTGCACCACATTTTTAAAACCTAATACTTCTGCAAGAACCAAAGGATTAACCCCGATTTTTTCAATTGCCCTAGAAATACCTTCTTTGCGAAACATATGATAATTCAAAGTAGCAAAACCGTATTTTTCACTATACCTTTGAAAAGCTTTTTCAAAAGTTGAAATAGACATTTTAAAAACTTTGCCTTTTCTTTCGGGGTTATCTTCTGCAATGATTTCAATTAAATCTTTTGCATCTTTGGTAAGTATTATTTTTCTTTTGCCCTTCTTGGCATAGGGCAACATAATAAAAGTGTTGTGAATATATTCCCATTGCAAATTACAGATTTCGGATCTTCGCATTGCAGTAAACAAACTGAAAAGCATAATATAAATAAACTCGATTTTATTTACATTGATAATTGCAGATAAAATATTGTCCCATTCTTCATTATTTATTCGTCTTTGTATGTTTCCTTCATAGACATTTTCTAACAGTCTTTTATTAAATAATTTGCAAGGGTTTAAATCGGGAATTAACAAATTGTTGATTGCTGGAATATGTCTAGCTTCATCAAAAAAACAAGAAATTAAACTTAATTCTTTTCTAACTGTGCTTTTCTTTTTACCTAAATCTAATCTAGCTTTTACATATGCATTGATATGTTTATAAGTAATTTCTAACGGTTTTAATCTTCCTAGGCTTGTTTTATCTGTTCCTAATTTATCTTTAATCATCATTGCGAAACCAGCCATTTCTAATGATGGTCCTTCATAAAACATTTCAATTTTTGTATCGCAAATTGTTTTGTAAAATGATTTTATTGTTAGGTTTCTTTTATGTTTTAAATATGAAGTTTTACCCTCAGCATCTAATAAATCTTTTTCATATCGGTGTTCGTAAAATCTCTGTAAAAATATTTTTAATGGTGGGTTTGCATACATCAAACGACCAATTGCATTTATTCTTTCTTTTTCAGTTAGTGCAGTTCGTCCGTAAATGCTTTTACATTCTGCTAAATATTCCGTTGCTTCTTTAACAGTATCAAAAAGTTTATCGCCCTTAAAATTATTTTTCTTTGAATTAAACCTTGCCCTATATTTGATTACTTTGCCTTCATCAGTCTTGTAATCAATGATTGATACGCCCTTTGGTAGAACAACAGCCATTTTTAACCCCTTTTTTTGACAACTTATTGACAATTTTTTGTCAATTTTAACCCTTTTTTGGGCTTGTCAATTATCCAGACTTTTACCTAGCTATCGGTTTAAACCTTATCCGCCTTGGCTTCGCACCTTCTTCACCAAGTCGTTTTTTCTTGTCCAGCTCATATTCCTGATAATTGCCGTTAAAGAACGTCCATTGTGATTCACCTTCAGCTGCCAGAATATGCGTGGCAATTCGGTCCAAGAACCAGCGATCATGCGAGATCACCAGTACGCAGCCTGCAAACTCCAGCAGTGCGTCTTCTAATGCACGTAGCGTTTCCACATCAAGATCATTTGACGGCTCATCCAGCAGCAGCACATTGCCGCCAGAAATCAACGTTTTAGCCAAGTGCAGACGACCACGCTCACCGCCGGATAACTGACCCACAATTTTCTGCTGGTCGCCGCCTTTGAAGTTAAAGCGTCCGATATAAGCACGGGACGGTGTTTCATAACGGCCAACGGTCAGAATATCCGAGCCGCCGGAAATCTCGTCAAACACGGTTTTATCATTGCTCAGGTCATCACGGCTTTGGTCCACATAAGCCATATTTACTGTCTGGCCGATTTTCACTTCACCGCTATCCGGCTGCTCTTTACCTGTAATCATTTTAAACAAGGTAGATTTACCGGCACCGTTCGGGCCGATAATACCGACAATGGCACCTGCTGGAATGCTGAAACTCAGGTTATCAATCAACAAACGATCTTTGAATGCTTTGCTGACACCGTCAAACTCAATGACCTGGTCACCCAGGCGCTCACCGGCAGGAATGAAAATCTCCTGCGTTTCGTTACGTTTCTGGTATTCGGCACTTGCCAATTCTTCATAGCGGGCAATACGCGCCTTGCTTTTTGCTTGGCGTGCTTTCGGGTTCTGGCGCACCCAGTCCAGCTCTGTATGCAAGGCCTTGCGGCGTGCAGACTCCTGAGATTCTTCCTGCGCCAGACGCGCTTCTTTCTGCTCCAGCCAGCTTGAGTAATTGCCTTTCCATGGAATGCCATGGCCGCGATCCAGCTCCAAAATCCATTCCGCTGCATTGTCCAGAAAGTATCTATCATGCGTTACCGCCACCACAGTACCCGGGAAGCGTACTAAAAATTGCTCCAGCCATTCCACTGACTCAGCATCCAGATGGTTGGTAGGCTCGTCCAGCAACAGCATGTCAGGCTTGGAAAGCAGTAACTTACACAATGCCACGCGGCGCTTTTCACCACCAGATAACGGGCCGATCTTGGCATCCCATGCCGGCAAACGCAGCGCATCGGCAGCAACTTCCAGCTGGTGCTCAACATCGGAACCACTGGCAGCGATAATATTTTCGTACTTGGCCTGTTCTTCAGCCAGTTTGTCAAAATCCGCATCCGGGTCAGCATAAGCTGCATACACTTCTTCCAGCTTCTGCTTGGCCTGCATCACCTCGCCCATGCCACTTTCCACTTCCTCGCGCACGGTTTTTTCCGGGTCCAACTGTGGCTCTTGCGGCAAATAACCGATAGAGATGCCCGGCTGCCATTGCACTTCACCTTCAAACTCTTTATCTACACCGGCCATGATGCGCAGCACGGTAGATTTACCGGAGCCATTCAAGCCGAGCAAGCCGATTTTTGCACCCGGGAAGAACGACAGGGAAATATCCTTGATGATCTGTTTTTTAGGTGGGACGATTTTGCTCACGCGGAGCATAGACATTACATATTGAGCCA
>Ga0208756_100321_pt1 | contig 24399 bp, 26 predicted proteins | sample LakWasMe73_LOW10_2_FD_183901 | JGI IMG/M metagenome (GOLD analysis project Ga0208756, IMG submission 183901) | Freshwater sediment methanotrophic microbial communities from Lake Washington under simulated oxygen tension - Sediment Metagenome... | ecosystem: Environmental > Aquatic > Freshwater >... | reverse complement strand
ATGCAGAGAAATTTGCCCAAGAGTTCGGTGGCAAGGTGTTACATTTTGATCAAGTTACATCTGATATGGTGGATCTAACGGGTGGCGTGGTTCATGATGAACATATGTAAATACACTAATTCTGTAGTTGATTCTGTCGGATTATTATTTAAGGCAGCATTCGCAAATGGCTTGAGTGGGTCAACTATTGTCGATAAACTTTTATAGTAGGCGTCCGCATTGGGGATATTCTAGTCGATCGATTATGTTATGTGAAAGTCTCTGATGCCGGACAAAGCAGTCTGTCAGGCGGTGACAGAACTTCGAGCCAATTCTACGAATAGAAAACAATTAAGCAAGAAAGTAGTGTTAGCTAACATAGTCTCTTTTGTTTAATTTAACGCTCAGAATTATGGATATGGCAATTCCGATCCAGTTCAATGAGCTGTGTCAGTAATTCAGAATGCGCCTGTACATGAAGAATATAGCGCGGCACATTGTGATCTGTAGATTGTGACATGAATGGTTCACCCCAAAAACTCACTAGAGCCTCAGCGGCTCCTTGCGTCTGAGTGTCAGCCAATATAAAAGACAAATTCTTTTCAAGAGAACACCAACGTGGTTCTTTAACTTTGGCTGCTGCAGTGCTGTTAGCGAGCTTCGGCAGGATATCAGTCTGCCACGCCTCTTGCTGGCTGACGTCAAGAACGAATTGAATGCTGGTTACATGAGGGTTCTCAATCACAGGGCGCAGTAGTGCATCAAAAAGTGGCTGAGTTCGGTACATCGACAGGCACACGTTAAACAGGGTCGCTTCGCCACGCATGTTGCGTGCGAACTGCTCGTTTGACGTGCGCAGCTGACGCGGACCAATTAGCACGATGTCAGGGACTGCTAATGAGGAGTTGATCTTCGATACTGTTTTGAGGATATGTTCTACTTGCTCTGCAGTATTTTCATTGTTTCGTGTGTGGCGCATAAAATTAATAAACAAGAGTGCCATTAGAGTGAGCACAACGGGCAAAATGATATGTTCGTCTATAACATGCAAAAAGTGCAGAACAATAGCCACTACAGCGGCCAATATGCCTGCGATGGCATCCCATTCATAGCTAAGTAAGCGATTTTTTTTCATGTGACCCTCAATTTTCTGCAGAAGTTACTAATCTGCTCCACATCAAAATTGTAACAGCGGGTGCGCGTATAGCCTACTATGGAATATGATTTATAACATATTTTGGCAATTTACCATTTGTGTTAGCTACCGACTTATCAGCTGAATCGCAACTGGAGTGCGGCAAGGCCGTTACTAGGATAGACCGCTCGGCTCGGCTCGGTGCCGGCGAACTCAAAGCGTTTCGTCCGCGAGAGCAGCTCCTCAAGCGCCACGCGCATCTCAAGCCTGGCCAAAGGGGCTCCCTGACAAAGATGGATGCCTTGGCCCCAGACTAAGCCAGCGTCCGTGTTCCGCTCGATCTTGACGGCATTTGGATCGTCGAATGTTCGCGGATCGCGGTTGGCGGCGATCCACATGAGTGACAGGCTCTCTCCCTTCGGAATGGTTCGACCCTGTATCTTCACCTCCCGCGTCGTGGTGCGCCGGTTAGCAACGAGTGGATCATCCACCCGCAGGATTTCCTCAATCGCCGCAGGAATGAGTGACGGATTGCTCCGCAGGCGATCCTGCAGTTCAGGTTCTTTAGCAAGATGCATGACTAGGATGCTTAATGCGGCCGCAACAGTACCCTGCCCAGCAGTCCAGTTACGCAGGATGCTCACGATCTGATCGTCATCGAAACGCTCTCCATCGACGTTAATGCTCAGCAACGCATCTGTGGCATCGGCTACATCGTGCGGTGAAGCACGGTGCTTATTCAGGTTGGCCTTGACATGCTCCGAGAAGAGGCTTGCCAAGGCTTTGCCGGCAGCGTGGTCCATACTGAACGCTGCCTGCTGGCTGCCATGTACCCAACCGCCTAGACATTCCCACTGCTGCTCAGGCCAGCCGAGCAAGGCGCACAGCGTCTTCAATGCAAAGGGTGTGGCGAAGGCACTAATGAACTCTATCTCTCCGCCAGAGAGCATCGGTACAAGGAGGTTCACGGCGACCTCGCGAGTACGTGGTTCGAGCCTCGTCATCTGCTTCTGTTCGAAGAAGGAGTCGAGCACTTTACGGTATCGGCCGTGCACTGGTGGATCCATCCCATTCGGGATGGCTTGGAACCGTGATACATTGCTATATGTCTCTGGATCGGCCAGAACGGTAGCGATGTCCTCGTGGCGGAACAACGACCAGCCCATAAATTCGCTGTGTGCTACTGGACATCGCTCGCGCATCTCGTCGTACGCTCGGCGTTGATCCTTCAGGATCAATGCATCCCGCGGATTCCAATCATCATGCTGTTCTTCGTTCATTATCTGTACCTCCACTATTTAAAGTTGGTCCCTACATATTCACGCTGTTATGATGAGCCGATGTCTGTGTGCCAATGAGGGACGGCTGGGTCCTATCCTTTGCAACGGGTTAGGCCGTGTTGCACACGGTGTTATTTGTTTTCGTGCGGAACTGTTGCTCCTTCCAGGTAGTGGCCAGACACCGGATTTATTACAGCCTCATACATTCCCTCGACATAATGAATGTACGTCACGTACGCTTCAATATACTCGCGCCCCGCGTCCACATCCTGGACCTTGAATGTCTTAGTCGCCATGGCCCGCTGGTACCGTGTCATGACCCCTGTGCGCATTTTCTCGACGACAAGGTTAGTGAGCGGCGTGACATCCCCAGATTTTAAGGCTAAGTCTGCCGCAGGTATTGCCGGACCTAGATTCCGACCGGCTGGCCTCAGCCCCGTGTAGGGGGCGCCCTCGCCAGTGCGATGAATGCGGACAAGCATCTCGAAGAAATATGTGTCTGCAAGCTCCTTCGCCTGCGGGCTTAGTTTGCGCACGCTCATGGTTCGGCCAAATGCTTCTCGAATCTCGGCCTCATCGTTCTTGCGTACCCAGATCAGCACTAAATTAACATCACCCTTCGCGAGCGCCGCCTGCGCGGCTTTGACAACGGGGCCATCCATACCATCGCAATGTGCATACGCCGGGGCCGAATGCAGAGCGGCCAGCCCAATTACTGCACACAAAACGAACAGAACTCTGATAATTCCTCGATTGATTCTCATGGTGTTTCTCTTCTTTTGGTTATGGTTGAAAACTACCTAACAGTTCGTGGGCCCTACGACAATTGGAGCTTTTCTCTTATGTACTCCCCTATTAGTATGGCGGTAGGGTAGGACACCTCCTCTTCAGTTTGCGCGTGAAGCATCAGCGCTTTGGCGAACTCCACGTATTCCACCTTGCCTGCTTTCTTCGCTGCGGCCGAAAGCACTCCCAATGCAGCGACGATGGATTTGTGCTCCTGAAGCATCTGGTCAAGATCCGCCTTGAGCCTATCAGTCAACGCAAGCACTTCTTTCATATCTGGGGTCATCTTGCCTTGAGCTAGATCACGCAGCAGCCCTAGTGGAGGCAGTGCGTATTCCTCCTCCTTGATAAAATGTGGATGCATTAGCTTGGCAACGGCCTTCGCAGCATCGCCAAGATCGCCTGGTTCCTTCGTCGCTTTGCTCAGTATGTTGTGTAGTTCTTCATGTTCCACCTTAAGTGGGTAAGGGATTTTGAATTCCACGTGACATTCCTCCTTTTAACGAGGCTTCAATAGTGTTTGGTGCGGTAACGGCCTCTGGAATTGCCGTACCGTAGGTCAACTGGCCTGTGGCCAAGAAGACGCAGCCTAACGAATGAAATAGATTCTCGTCTCGATCGACATCGGATGTGCCAGAATGAAGTGATCTTGAGTACTCTCGTCGGCAGTCTGGAAGTGCGCTAGGCTTGAACGGAATCATACACGCCTCAACAGAACCGTGACGAGAAGAGAGGAGTCCTCCAGCGCCTTGACCGCGTGTGGCTCTGCGTCAGATAGGTAGACCATGCTTCCCGCACGCAGTATCTGTGTTCGTCCGTGGGCCTCAAGCTCCACTGCCCCTTCTAGACATTGAATTGTGATCGCGCCAGATGCTTTGTGGTCTGGGGCGCCTTGCCGGCAGCCAACACTAACCGGAAAACCTCAAGGTGATCTGCCCTGACCAGAGTACTTGAACTCGTCTGACGCAGGCTCGCACCAAGTGGCCGAACATCAATCAATTCACCGGATGCTGCGTGAGGAAGGGACATGAAAGCGCCTTTCTAATTAAATAACTGGGTGCAGTTTCAATTGAATGACCAGTCTGATAAATCTAGGCCTAGTTTCTAGGAATGTCAAGAATATTAACCAAACGGCTAGAAGTATCTTTGGCAGGAATCTGCGTAACCAGATTGAGGCACAGAAGCGTATTCCTATGATCTGCAGCTAATGACAGTTATCTGAGTGGCTTCACTCAGGAAGTCTGTAATGAAATTACATAGAGACTGAATACCTGTTCAAGTAAATCGCTAGGCTTTCAGCGCTCCGCAAAGTTGCTTACGGCGGATACTTTTTATTTTTGCCAGTAGCATGCATTACTTTATGCACTTGGAGCTTGAAATCGGTCATCTTCATCTTGAAGCAGCTTATAATTGAGTAAAATTGTAAGGAATTATGGAGTAAGTTATGTCCACCTGGAATGTTGGGAAAGTGGTTGAACACAAGCAGTGGAGCAAAACCCTGTATTCACTTTATATTAAGTCTGATATTGAGCCATTTGAAGCTGGGCAGTTCGTCAAGATCGCGCTGGAAATTAATGGAGAAGTGGTAGGCCGCCCATATTCTTTGGTGAACCCACCTGATAGCCGACCACTGGAGATCTTATATGTTGAGGTGCCGAACGGGCCGCTGACTTCCCGCTTGGTCAACCTTAAACCTGGTGACAACATTCTGGTCGCGTCACGCGCCCACGGCTTCATGATTCTCGATGAAGTTCCACCAGCAAAGAATCTATGGCTGATGGCGACCGGCACTGGCGTCGGACCCTTTCTCTCGATTCTGATGACTGACAAGCCTTGGCAGCACTACGAACGGGTGATTCTGATATATGCCGTGCGGACTTTATCCGAACTTATTTACCAGGAGCGAATCATGCAAATTTTGGCGAAATATCCTGGGCAATTTTCTTACATTCCATTTCTCAGCCGCGAAACTTCGGATTTTGCATTGACTGGCCGCATCCCACAGGCGATTATTGATGGTCGACTGGAAGCGCGTGCTGGGATAAAAATCAATGCAGAAAATAGCCAGATAATGCTTTGTGGCAATCCGCAAATGGTTAAAGACACAAACAACACGCTGATTGAACGCGGCTTGAAAAAACACCGCCGCTTTGAGCCTGGCCAAATCACGGCAGAAAATTATTGGTAAACAAAGAAAAGAATTTGTCTAATAATGAGCTCGTGCAGCCAATATTCACAATACCTCCTCTTTTTAGTGTTTATGTCATATCTTGACTCATCACCCAGCGCCTCCGTCTGATCTGGGGTTCCAATATATAGGGGCGAATTTGTAAGACCAGAGGCCAAAGCATGCCAGCCAAATCACCCCAGCGCATAGGTAGAGATGACTGCGCAGTGTGAGTTCCAGTCCTGGAAGTTCCGATATGATGCGCAGCAAAGGAACAGCCTGGAAGGCAATAAAGATGCCCCAGGTTAGGTGGTCGGCCTTCAGCATTCTGCCAGAATGGCCGAGCGTAACGCGTGTCGCCATGGCCAGTAGCATGGAGGTGAAATAGCCGATTGTCAGCGCATGCAGCGGGGCTTTAGCAAGGATGAGTTGACCAGTCATAAGTAAAGTCAGGCTTTGTGCTGCGAAGAGCAGCAAGGCAATACCAAGCCAAGCGAAGCCAATGTGCAGCATACCCAGAATAGGAACGGCAAGACTCTCTCGCAACCGCCATGCACGCGTTAAATAGATCGCGCTTGCGGCTACGGGCAAATCGACTAACCATGTCCAGGCCTGTAATCCAGTCAATTCAAGTATCCCGTGAACTAGGGCAAAGCCAGGAATGAGCGCAAGCACCCAGTCTGGCCGTACGATTTTATAATCAGGAATCACACTGGCGGAGAAAAAGGGAATCATGCGGTGGCTGACTGCAAAGAATACTGGCAGCAAAAGCAGCCAGACACCGCCCACCTTGGCGATGGCGACCAGATGCGCTTCACCACTGGTAAATCCGGCAACCAATAGCCAGCCGACCACCATCACGACCGAGGTAATCGTTGCGTGTCGCTTATCTGGATGCTTTGCCCGCAAATACACACTCAGTAAAGCATATAGCCCCATGCCCCATCCCGCCAGAAATAGTATGAGCGCTATCTTCAGTAATATAAAACTAAAAATCAACCCTGCATAAAAGAGTAATGACCCTGCAGCAAGTAAGATAAAAGCCGGTACGTATGCACGGCGCTCAACTTCATCCCCATTCATCCAGCGCGGGAAGGTGGTCATCAGAAAGCCGAAAATGAAGAACGGGAAGAAGCCATAGATCATCAGAAAGGCGTGGGCATCCGTGGAGGCGATAGTCCATGAAATTGGCGTATATATCGCTCCGTAACGTCCGGCCAGGTCGGTCAGCCACCAAGTCAGCGTCAATATCGACTGCACTACACCGCCAAAAAAGAACATACGGTGAGGTGCAGATGAAAACGTGTTCCAAGATATAGTTAATTTCATGATGTGTTTAACCTTTCCAGATGTCTATTTTCGACTTTGTGCATGCTCAACAGCAAATTCATAGAGATCGACAAGATCCTCTGCACTGACGTCGATAAACCCATCTATTTGACCAAGTGCCCATTTAAAATCTTCCTCTTTTAATTCATCGTATGGTGTGTGATCTACCCTCGTAAACTCTGCATGGTGAGGGTGGTGCGAGTGAAGTAACGGGTAGCGCCGTCCTGGTATTAAGTTGTTGATTACAATAGATAGCAAAACCATGATGCCTACATTGATGGCAACCACCTCATAGCAGAACTGCCAGCCGATAACATGCACTTCCGGGCCGCCTAGCACTGCAATCATCGCCGTTGCCGCGCTGGGCGGGTGCAGGCAGTGCAGCCAGTGCATCGCGAATATCGATACGGCTACTGCAGTTGCCGTTGCAAATGCCGGACTCTGTATCCACCGGGCGCAAGCCACCCCAATTGCAGCTGATAACAGATGCCCGCCTATCACCGGCCAGGGTTGCGACATTGGGCTGTGTGGTACGACAAACAACAAAAATGCCGAGGCGCCCATCGACGCCAATACCAGCAGCGAGAAGGAATTACCTACGGAAAAATAGTGTACCAAAACTACCAGAATCAAAATTGCAGCAAATGATGCCAACGAGGCATAAAGCTTTTCTCTAACAGGCGTGTGCGACGATTGGTAGCCAGCAATGAAAGCTGCCAATGGTTTAATTGCCTTCATGATTTAAAGCCTCGGTGAAATTTCTGCATAACTGCGACAAACAACTGTAGATTGACATGTGTAAGATCATACTCGAACCATCATAAACAATAGAAGCGTTTGGGCAAGGAAAGTGCCGGCGGTAAAAACCGCCAGATACCAGCCAATCCAGTGGCCCAGACCGACCATCACCCCTCCCGCCAGAAAAATCAAAGCTCGCAAACCGCCGCCAAACCCCAAATGCTTTCTGGCTGCCTGATGCCAAGGCGTTTGCTGCCCCGGACGCAGCCACAGCGGCAGCAAGTAGCTGACCGCACCAGTCACCAGCGGCATGAGAAAGGCAATGATGAAGGTTGCAATCGGGTTAAAGTGAGGCTGATGATAGGCGTGGGCTGTGCCAATTACCAAGGTAATTACATATCCACATAAGGCTGCCGCGAGTGCCGGCGCGGTGCCATGTACCTTGAATACGTCTCTGGCATAAAGTCGTAGCCATGATTTGAGTATGCCAAAAAGTGGAATCGCCAGCAGTATCACTCCGATCCATGTAAGATTGGATTGCCAGGCAGCGCTACAGGCAATAATGACGGTTCCAGCGACCACCAATTTCAGGTGTTTGTTCATGTGTGATGCAACCTTGGAATCGGGCCGTTGTGCGGCTGTGGGCAGCAACACTTGTAGCGTGCCGAGCGCAGTGATGCCAATGAACCCCAGCGTATTGAGGTGTAGATGGAGCAGACGTAACGCGGCGCGCTGGACGGGAATAAAGTAACCAATCAGAATGGCAGCAAGTGCTATGGACAGACATAGCATAGCCGCTAGATACCAATCAAGACAGGGATGAGGCGTACCAATCGCCTTACTTCTTAAATGGTAGGCCCAATACCACAGGCTAGCGACTGCAATGATGATGATTGCGGCGCCGAGATAGTGAGCAAAAGGTACGATTTGAGGAAAAGCGAAATAGCCGATGACCAGGACGCCACCGAGTAATGCTATGAGAGGTAACAGACGAATAAATTTGCCGGGACTTTTGCTGCGTGCCAGCACCGGCACAAAATGCACTATCGCAGCGAGTATTAAGGGCATAACCCCGATGACGAAAATGAGGTGATAGCTGATGATCGCCACACTTCCGCGCAACAAGGCGAGGATAGATGCAGCGATGAATGTCAGCAGGGTAACCGCGACTTGAAACGGCAGCACGGATGATGCCTGTAGGTTAGGTACGAACGAAGTCGATCACAATCTGCCCGGGTTCGCGCTGCACATACTTAATGCTGACGGCAGCACCATAACGCTGTTCAAGTTGATTAAGTAGCGGCAGTGGGTCGTGATCATTGACGAAGCGCATGGTCTCGCCACTGTTCAGCGCATCGAGAGCACCGAAGATGGCTGCATGGCGAAAACGCTTGGCAATGCCGCGTGCATCGAATGGATAGATCTGTTCTGGAAGCAGATGGAGATGAGGCTGTGACATGAGTTTTCCTTTCAAGGAGTAAGCGCAAGTTTTGCGCGGGAGTTGTAAAAGTGATGTTAATAATTAGTGGATGCTAAGTCTTTTGCCTTTTGTTGTGAATAATCGCGCTAACCGTGCTTAGCACGAACAATAATAGTGCGATTGCATTAAGCGCTCCGCCGAGACTTCGACAAAGCGGATCTAGCAGAAAATCACCTGCAATTCGCACAATGAGTGAACCATGCAACGCCATGAGCGGCAGGTAAAAGGTTGGATGATAAGGAATTTTGACCTTAGCTACCGCTGGAAACATAATAGGCGCGTGTCCGAAGATCATGGAAAATACAAAACCGACAAGTATTGCATGCAGGAAAGCGTCATAACTTGAGCCAGGAATTAATTGTTGCGTGAGCAATCCAACTAGGCCACCAATCAGTAGCCAGACGTAGCCTGAAATTAAACACGCCGCAATGAATCGGGTTAATCCTTTTTGTTTGATTGTATGCCTTGCCACGTCCTGGTTCAGTAACCAGAAGGCAAGTGCAAGCAGAGCTGCTGAAAGCACTTGAACATTTAAATCTTTGGATAATGTTGCTAATACCGCGCCTATCAAAAGTAATGTGATGATAAGCATAAAGATTATCCTGCTACTTATAGATGGCGGCAGAAAACGCGAAAGTTCAAGTCGTTCACCGGCAATCGTCAGCACCAGAAATCCTATCCACCACGGCGCTACTTGTGTGATGCTGAGCCCGCCCAGCCATAAAATATTGCCGAGTAGCCATGAAATACTGCCCAATAGTAGCGTTAGCGTGAATATCGCGCGTTGGCGGATAAAGATTTGCATCGTAGTAATACAGAGAATGGCGCTTGCAATTGTCACTAGAACCGCTCCTATGAGCCAAGGTAATCCTACAATGAGCGATAGCCCTCCTAGCGCAGCAGAGAGTGGGCCCAAATAAGCCCAGCGCTGGCCGATGGCAACGGCACGCTCCAAAGCGATAACAGTGCCCAAAAAGCCACAAACCATCAGCGGGCCATGAAAGACCACGAGACTGGTCGATGGTAATGGAAAATTCCAGCCCAAACGCAACAAGCCGCTACCGATGCCAAACGCTATGCAGATAAACGCCACCACCAGCATCGGAATTCGGTATGGCACAGAAAGATTTTGGTTGCTCATCATCTGATCAGAGAAGTCTAAGTGCTAATTCCAGCCTAAGCGCTGCTTCGCTTCGGCTGACATCATGTCAGGGTTCCATGGCGGCTCCCAGACTAAATTGATGTCGAATTCCATCTCATTCTGAAGTAGCCGAGTTAGGTTTGCATGAATATCATCTAATAGCATCTCGCCCATTGGGCATGCCTGCGAGGTCAGGGTGAGATTTACTTTTGCGACATTACCCTCAACCTTGATGCCGTACACCAATCCGAGATCAACAATGTTTTCACCGACTTCCGGATCGATCACTTGCAACAAAATCTCTCGAACAGATTGTTCAAGAGGCGAAAGTGGTTCATAGCAAGTTTTCATGGACTTTAGTTAAGCTATATGTAAAATACACTTTAAATGTATCACAGCATTTTGATATAAGCAATATTATCTATACATCTTTTATGAAATGAATTTATGCACCTTACTACTTTCTCGGATTACACCATGCGAGTCATGATGTACTTAGGTCTTCAACATGGCCAGTTAGTCACCATTTCGGATATTGCACAGGCATATAATATTTCAGAAAACCACTTGATGAAGGTGGTTCACCACTTGGCACAGCGGGGCTATATAGAAACAGTGCGAGGCAAAGGCGGTGGTTTACGACTGGTACGTGAACCAAATGCTGTCAATATTGGCGAGATGATTCGTTATTCGGAAGGCGACACAGGCTTGTTACCCTGTTTGGATACAAACGGAACGTGTTGTATACGGCCTTCTTGCAAATTGGTGGGCATCTTGCGAGAGGCGCAAGTCGCATTGTTTGCTGTATTGGATAAGTACACCTTAGCAGATTTGCTTCAGCAAGAAGAGTCGCTAACGCATATTCTCATACATCCAAGGTCTATAGCATTAATTGCACAAGGTTAACTTTATGATACCTTCTGATACCTTTCATAATCCATATGTTAAACGACACTTCCCCATATACATTTACTGTGTAGCACACTTAAATTCTAACTTCTAAAACACCTTTTATACTCGCAGTTAGCTCAAGCACAAAACAGTCATATCGTTTACCCACAGCGCATAGCTTGGATTGCTGGACAAGCCAATATTGCTTGCGGTTTCGTTTTCCACCTCCGATAAAATATTAAATCATTAAAGATATATATTATTTGCATATTTAAATAGATGTGCGTAATATACATCTTAAGAGCATGAGGTTCTTATAATGTTTAATTAATCATATTTGTTTGAGGAGAGCAATGTTATGAGCGCAACATTTACCAAGTCGATGGCGCGAAATGTTTTTTACGGCGGGGGAGTTTTCTTCTTCCTTTTATTTCTCGCACTCACTTTCGATACAATGAAGGTCCTTCCAAAACGAGACAATAGTCAGAACATTACGCCTGCCGTTGAACACGGCAAAAAATTATGGGAGACCAACAACTGTATTGGCTGTCATACGTTATTAGGTGAAGGTGCCTATTTTGCACCAGAGCTAGGTAATGTTTACAAACGTCGCGGTCCAGATTTCATCAAAGCGTGGATTAAAGGACAACCAACTGGCGTGCCAGGACGTCGTCAAATGCCGCAATTTAATCTGAGTGATAAGGATTTGGATGATTTGATTGCGTTCCTAAAATATGCCTCAGAAATCAACACAAATAAATGGCCACCAAACATAGAAGGCTAATCCGCCATTAACTCAGGAGATTTTTAAAATGAAATACACATCTCAAGCAGTGGCGAAGCCTTACTTCATCGCTGCAATAGCATTATTCCTAGGTCAGATTCTATTTGGTCTGATCATGGGGCTACAATATGTGGTGGGAGATTTTCTATTCCCAGCCATTCCTTTTAACGTCGCACGCATGGTGCATACCAATCTGCTGATTGTATGGTTGCTGTTTGGATTTATGGGAGCATCGTATTATTTGATCCCGGAAGAGTCTGAAACCGAGCTATTCAGCCCCAAACTGGCCATTATTACCTTTTGGGTATTCCTGGTTGCTGGCGCGGTTACGGTGCTTGGCTATTTGCTGGTACCTTATGGGTCGCTGGCTAAATGGACAGGTAACGACCTTCTCAACACCATGGGTCGCGAGTTTCTTGAACAACCGCTACCAACTAAAATAGGGATCGTGTTGGTTGCTTTATCTTGGTTGTTTAATATCGTGATGACCGTGCTAAAAGGCCGTAAGACGGCCATCAGTTTGGTGTTGTCACTTGGTATGCTTGGTTTGGCTGTATTCTTTCTGTTCTCGTTTTATAACCCGGTTAACCTTGTAAAAGATAAATTTTACTGGTGGTGGGTGGTGCATCTTTGGGTTGAAGGCGTATGGGAACTGATTCTGGGTGCGATGTTGGCTTTCGTGTTAATCAAAGTGACTGGTGTTGACCGTGAAGTGGTTGAGAAATGGTTATACGTGATTATCACCATGACTTTAGTCACAGGCATTATCGGTACGGGTCACCACTACTTCTACATAGGCGCGCCTGAGTACTGGTTATGGTGGGGATCAATCTTCTCTGCACTAGAGCCAATTCCATTCTTAATGATGACAATATTTGCATTCAATATGGTTAATAAACGTCGTCGTGAGCATCCAAATAAAGCTGCTGTACTTTGGGCACTTGGCACGAGTGTTGTGGCCTTTCTAGGGGCTGGGGTATGGGGTTTCTTACATACACTCGCACCGATTAACTACTACACTCACGGTACGCAATTAACAGCAGCACATGGTCACTTAGCATTTTACGGTGCTTATGCATTGGTTGTTTTAACTATGATCTCTTATGCGATGCCTATCTTACGTGGACGTGCGGCTAATCCAGAAAGAGCGCAAATCATGGAGATGTGGTCATTCTGGTTAATGACGATAGCAATGTTCTCTATTGCCTTACTCTTAACAGGTGCGGGTTTCGTGCAAGTCTGGTTGCAACGTATATCAGCCACGCCGATGAGCTTTATGGCAGTGCAAGATTCAATATCAATATTTTACTGGGCGCGTGAGGGCGCTGGTTTAGTGTTCCTGATTGGACTGTTACTCTACATTGGCAGCTTTTTTGTTAAAGGCAAAAGCCATGCATTTGAATAATTATACTAAATAATCACCAGAGGGAGAGGCCAGCCTCCCCCCTCTATTTTCTATATTTTTATATGTACCTGAGCATTATTAGCTAAAGAAATAACTCAACATAATTAGTGTATTTGGAATAACTAAATGGACTCTTCTGATATTAATGGTTATCCAGTTAAACCCTTAAACATGCATCAGCTCAATCATAAAGGTGATCTTCCAGGCGATTTCGCACTCTGGATTTTTATATTTGCAGAAATGTTAGCATTCGGTGTGCTATTTGTTGCCTATGCCTTTACCCGAGCTAAAAACGTAGAGCTATTTAATGTATCGCAACTGACACTAAGTCGCACTTCTGGCGCTATCAATACACTTGTGCTGATTACCAGTAGCTACTTTGTAGTACGAGGTGTCGCTGCCATCAAAAAAGGTCTAAATAAACAATGTGCGCATTGGCTAACTGGAGCTTTTTTACTTGGGGGCATATTTGTCTGTATCAAAATGGTTGAGTTCAATGCCAAATATACGGAAGACATCACCATGAGCACCAATAATTTTTATATGTTTTACTTGTCACTGACTTTTTTTCATTTTATGCATGTGCTAATGGGCATGATTATTCTTGCCAGTATTATTATTAAGGCGAACCGCGGCGGTTACAGTGCGCAGGATTACATTGGTGTTGAAACTGGCGCCTCGTTTTGGCACATGGTGGATTTCTTATGGATCATCTTATTTCCGCTGGTTTACATCATTCGCTAGGACCGGTATGTTTAACTCTAAACCGCAATCGAATCTATTTTCCACAGTCATTTGGCTAGTGCTGGTCGCGTTGACAATCATGACGTTTAGCCTTGGTGAAGCTGGCTTGTCAGGTAAGGGCGTTATGCTCACGCTGTTAGCTATCACCATGATTAAAAGCCAGTTGGTGGCAAATTATTTTATGAGCTTGCGCAATACCAAATTTTTGTGGCGCGCTATCATGTTCGGCTATTTTTTAATTGTTGGCGGACTTATAGCTCTGGCTTATTTGCAGGCGCCAACATAGGCATAAATTTAACCGATGACTAATAATTAAGTACTATTGGAAATAGCATGGAAAACTTACCTTTTTACCAATCGCATGGCAGCGAAATCGAACTTTTTGAACGGGCATGGCGCAACAATCTACCTTTACTAATCAAAGGGCCGACTGGTTGTGGCAAAACACGTTTTGTGGCGCACATGGCAGCCAAACTTAACCTGCCATTCTATACCGTGGCTTGTCACGATGACCTTACCGCAGCTGATTTAGTCGGTCGCCATTTGATTGTTGACGGACAAACCGTGTGGAGCGATGGCCCATTAACCCGCGCAGTGCGTGAAGGTGGCATTTGCTATCTGGATGAAGTGGTAGAAGCGCGTAAAGATACGACTGTGGTATTACACCCATTGGCCGATGACCGCCGCATATTGCCGATAGACCGCACTGGTGAACAACTGGCGGCACCACCATCTTTCATGCTGGTAGTGTCCTACAACCCCGGTTATCAGAACTTTCTCAAAGGCATGAAGCCCTCCACAAGGCAACGTTTTATCTCGCTGGCTTTTGATTTTCCGCCAGCGCATCAGGAAGAAGCTATTTTGGCAGGTGAAACAGGCATTGATGAAATGACTGCCAAACGCCTTGTATCCATTGCCAATGCTTTTCGTGCGCTACGCGATCATGATTTGGAAGAAGTCGCCAGTACACGCCTGTTGGTATATGCCGCCACTTTGATTAAAGATGGCTGCAACCCAACACTGGCTTGCCGTGCAGCCTTGGTTGAAACTCTAACGGATGACCCGGAAACGGCGGTAGCCTTACGCGAAGTCATCGATGCGACTTTCGGCAGATAAATTAAAAATTCAAGTGATGTCGCTATGCTCCGTCATCATTTTTTGCTCGTACCTTGCTTAGCTTAATCACTTAAATTTTTAAAGACTCCCTACACATGGTTACTACAAGCCGTCTTAAATTGAATAGCCGCTAACATGGAAGAATACGTCGGTGAATTATGGCACGAGCTGGTTACACGCGTTGCCGATAAGCAACATGCGGAAGCCGCCGTCAGCTTGGATGAAATCAGCAAAACCGCCGCCATTTTCTTTCGCGCATTAGGCGGTGATGCAGGCTTAAACTTATCTGCTGCACCTGCTACACGCCACGGTGCGCGTCGCCGTTGGATGCAACGCCTTGCTACCAGCGGCGAGCGCGTTGAATTATCTTGGCGCGATGGGGAAACGCTGCGCCTGCCTGAACGCATTGGTCTGTTCTCAGAACGCAGCCTTAATCGCGATTTGTATCTATGGTTGGTGGCACTTTCCGCCGCCGATGTTGATGACAATTTGCCTTGGATAGTGCGCAATCAAGCCGCCACACAAATCACGCTTGAGCGCTTTCCGGGTTTAGCGCCACGTTACTATCACCTAGTAGAAGCCTTACTACCATTGCGCCCCGCGCCGGCAAACTTACCAACCACAGAAGCCGCACAGGAAAGCGCTATCCGTCAGGCGCTACAGAAGCCGGGTAGCATCCGCGAATTGCCGCCATCAAAAACGCCATTTCATCCTGTTGCGTTATGGACTCACCCGACACCGCCAGTCAGTGCGGCTAGCAACGCTGTTACCAATAACGACGCGCCAGAAAGAGAGCAGTCCGACAATACTAAAACTGAAAAAAGTCGCCGTAAACATTCGGCTGAACGTACCGATATGCCTGATGGCAAAGATGGCTTTCTGATGATGTTTCGCGCTGAAAGCCTGTTTTCATGGACTGAATATATCAATGTAAACCGTCCGCAAGACGAAGAAGATGATATTGAAAGTGCCGCACTTGCAGCAGAAGATATGGATAGCATGACAGTAGCGCGCGATGGCGAAACCAGCGTTGCGAAGTTACGTTTTGACCTTGATCTGCCACCTGCAGGTGAAGACGACACTCCGCTAGGCAAAGGCATTCCATTGCCAGAGTGGGATTATAAAAAACAGGTCATGCAGCCAGATTATTGCCGTCTGCAGGAATTTGTATCGCCACAAGCTCAGCCTTGCGAATTGCCGCCACAGTTGCGGCGCACCGCAAGGCGCTTGCGTAGTCAATTTCAAGCGCTGGCACCAACCAGAACTTGGCTCAAAGGACAGCAAGATGGTGAAGAAATTGACCTTGATGCTTGGGTGCGGCAAGAGGCTGATTTGCTCAGCGGCGCACATGTAGACAGTCGCGGCATTTATCGCGCGCAAGTGAATCAGCAACGAGATTTGGCATGTTTGCTATTGGCAGATTTATCACTTTCTACCGATGCTTATGCCTCTGACCGTGCACGTGTGATCGATGTGATACGCGATAGCTTGTTTCTGTTTTCTGAAGCGCTTTCAGCGACGGGTGATCGCTTTGCTATGTATGGTTTTTCTTCGCTCAAACGTGGCAATGTGCGTTTTAATCGCTTAAAGAGTTTTGATGATGGCTATGACAGTTTGGCCAGAGGTCGCATTCAAGCCATTAAGCCCGGCTATTACACACGTATGGGTGCTGCAATCAGGCAATCAAGCGCTTTACTTGCCGAGCAGCCACAACGACAACGTCTGCTACTATTGCTCACAGACGGCAAACCCAATGACTTGGATCGCTATGAAGGGCGCTACGGCATTGAAGATACACGCATGGCATTGCACGAAGCGCGCCAGCAAGGCTTACGACCATTCTGCGTCACGATTGACAGTGAGGCTAACGAGTATCTACCTCATTTGTTTGGTGTAGGAGGTTATGCAGTGATACGAAAACCAGAAGATTTGCCTAATGAACTGCCGTTGTTATATGCGCAAATGACGCGTTAGTAGCCTATTCTACTTTTACATCGATAGAATCATCGAGATCAATAATGGAAACCCTTTGCAATAACTTATTAAATAATATCTGCATAAATATCCATCTTAAATTCACGCAGCTTGACGAAATCTGTGATTGTGATACGGTCACCACTAACTTCAATTAGTCCATTTCTCTGTAATTCTTTTATGCTGCGGGACAAAGTCTCTGGGGTGATATTGAGAATTGATGCAATAGTCCCTTTTTTAGTTGGTAATAAGACGCAGTCAGCAATGGCTGAGTTAGCAGTGATTTGAATAAGATAATCGATGAAGCGCTGAACCGAAGTTTTAAACGACAGCATTTCAATATTATGAATCAGTTGGTGCAAGCTAATCGATAATCTTGAGGGTGTCAGAAATTTTGTGTAAATAGTCATTTTGCAGGAAACTGCTATTTTCAGAAATGGATTAAAAATGACCTTACCAAAAGCTTTACCCAATGACTTAATTGATAGTCTGCTATCAAACTACAAGAAGCCAGAAGACCTGATCGGTGAGAACGGTCTTCTCAAACAACTCACCAAAGCCCTCGTTGAACGTGCGCTACAAGCTGAAATGGCTGAGCATCTTGGTCATGATAAACATGAGAGCGTGACCAACAGCAGCGGCAATGCCCGCAACGGTAAAAGCCGTAAAACCCTAAAAGGTGAGTTTGGCGAACTACCGATTGAAATTCCCCGCGACCGCGAAGGCAGCTTCGAGCCACAGCTTATTCCCAAGCATCAAACCCGTTGGGCTGGCTTTGATGACAAGATCATCTCGCTATACTCACGCGGCATGACGGTGCGTGAGATTCAAGCGCATTTAACTGAGATGTATGGTGCAGAAGTATCACCGACACTCATTTCATCGGTCACCGATGCTGTGGTTGACGACGTGAAGCAATGGCAGTCGCGCCCACTAGATGCAGTTTATCCTGTGGTGTATCTAGATTGCATCCACGTCAAAGTGCGCGATGCCGGCGCCGTTAGAGCCAAAGCCATTTATCTTGCCATTGGCATCAACATGGAAGGTGAGAAAGAAGTTCTTGGCTTGTGGATTGCACAAAGCGAAGGCGCCAAGTTCTGGCTCAGCGTTGTCACTGAACTTAAGAATCGTGGCGTACAAGATATCTTCATCGCCTGTGTGGATGGATTAAAAGGCTTCCCTGAAGCTATTGAGGCCGTTTATCCAAAAGCAGCGGTGCAACTCTGTATCGTACATATGGTACGCAACAGCTTAAATTACGTGGGTTGGAATAAACGTAAGCTTGTGGCTGCTGACTTAAAACGCGTTTATACCGCGTCAACGGTTGATGAAGCAGAACAATATCTGACTGAGTTTGAAGCTGAATGGGATAAGTCTTATCCGCCAATTGCGCAGTCCTGGCGTAATAACTGGGCGCGTATCACACCGCTCTTTGATTACCCGCCAGAAATCAGAAAGATCATTTACACCACCAATGCGATTGAATCGGTGAACATGAGTTTACGTAAAGTAACGAAGAGCCGTGGCTCATTTCCAAACGATGAGTCTATAATGAAATTGTTCTATTTGGCGCTGCAAAATATCAGCAAGAAATGGACGATGCCGCTGCGTGATTGGAAACCTGCACTTAATAGGTTTACTATTCAATTTGAGGAGAGGATGCCTCAGCAGTAATTAACCGCTATTTACACAAAATTCGGGACACCCTCCCTTTAACCATCTTATGTTTGGCTTATATGATTAACGAAGATACTAGCGACGCTTCTATTCTCTTAGAAAAAGTTAATATTGAACTAAAGGAATTGAGCACTTCAAATTAACCCATACGTATTCTAATGACAATTACGGCCATTTGTAGCAATGTATCCACGGTATCGCTTTTCCAAATCTGCCGACCTCAACCTTTCAGCAAGTTCCAAATCAAACTCCAGTGCTAATTTTTTAGACTTATTTTTTACATCAGCAAAATGATGTAGCTTATCAGCTTTTGTTAAGGTCAAATTGGGCTGTTTGTAGGGAACCATAGAACCTATTGTAAGATTTAAACCATTAACAGACTTTTGAAGGATGACTACCGGAGATAACTCCTTGAATTTTGACCTAAGAAATTTTTCTGGTACCACCCTACTCTGTTCCAATACTTTTTCGTTTGTTTCAGTTATATAAAGACACCATACCCATGAATATGCTGTTGCTAGCAATATTTGATCAGCTATATCAGCAAGAACATTTAAAGGTACATAAATAAATACTCTTCGACTCTCAGTCTCATAATTAGTCAGGTGAATGTAACCGGGCGTGTATCTTTTCATGATCTTATGCAAATCTCTTACTATATCGCCACGCCACTCACCTATAAGTCCAGCGTTTTTCAATTCGTCAATCCTAGTAATACCTGAATTGTTAATATGCATTTCAGAGAGAGATCTTGCAGTAAGTAAACTATCGTATTCAATATCTAACGGTATTTGCAAGAGATTAAGTGTAACTATCCTTGCACAAGGTACACGGCGAAATTTCTCCATATCATAAGGCGGATGCACATACGAGTTATGCATAACTCGTATGTGTTCAATTCTTTCGAAAGACTTTTTATATTCACACAAACACGCAGTATGATCCTTCAACAAATTATCTTTAAAATCACTTAGTAGTTTTCTCCATGAAGTTGATGTGCTGTTCGCTTCACAAATGGCTTGCCTAGAATGCATAAGCAGGTAAAAATCATCCTCAGTCATCCTTAAAATATTTTCCGCCTCTTCAGGTGTACATTTGTACTCAATAGCGCTTCTGATATCCATGCCTTCATGAGTATGTATATTTTTGATTGGATGATTAAGACAGCTATTGTTACTTATCGTTTGTAACAACAATTTTGCATTAGAATTTTGACCAATCAAGATTTGTGAATAGTCGTTTTTATCACATAGAATAGATTCTGCACTTCTCAGTAAATGAATGATTTTATTCGCTTGAGATATTATTTCTTTATGATTCTGGACGTCCCAATAAGACATTTTTGCAGATTCCCATACATCATTATTTAAAAACCAAATGTCATATAAGTCACCAATAAACCTAGCATCCTCACCAAGCTTGTTAGAAGGTCGATTTAACGTCTCAACTTGCACTAAAGTTTCACCATGAATGAAGCATTTTGATATCCAGTTGATTTGATGAAATGGAGAGTGGTAGCCATCTGACAAACATTTTGGGCAGTAAGTGAGATTACGCCTGCCAACTAGTGAAAAACCAGTCTCTTTAGTTAGGTGTGGTAATTGATTAAAGGCCTGAAAAGATAGCTTATTGACTACTGAAAAAGGTTCATTGAGTAATTTTGCTAGACCTTTAATATCCAGATGTGGATTATCTAAAGTGTAGTCGAAGTTTCCGTCATTACTTTCAGGAGTTAAGCCTCTGATCAGTTTGGAAAATTCGATTATTTTAACTTTGTTAAGATAGCAATATTTCGCACCTATTGACCCAATAGATTCATAGGGTCTTAGAGTACCAGCTCTCCATGAGCTGATTTCTGAACTTATTTTTGATGACATATCATGTCCTCACGTTTGTAACAAGAAACTTAAACAAAAGTCCTAGCTTTAAGTATCTTCAGGGATTCAATATACCCTGAAGCTGCAACAGAATTTTCAATGAGGCCGTGAGAAACTTCACAGTCCACTTTATCTTTAGAAACTAGTGAATTCAAAATTCCTATTAGAGCAGCTGTAAAGTAATGCATCGGAATTGTAATTTTGTCGCCTAACCCAGCATTTATCCAAAGATTTTCGAAAGACTGCCACATTGCCGGCCCTATCGATGTCAAATTAAAACCTCCCTTTATTGCGATTGGGATAAAGTTTTCGGCGAAAAGTTGGCCACTACCAATCGGATAAATAGTTTTATGAAACTCATCTAATGTAGAAATAAGATCAGCTTGAGAGATTATTCCGGAAAATTCCAACTCCCGTACCATAAAACGACCTACTATTTGCTCCTTACCATCATCTATGAACCTGGCTTTTGTTTTAGTAAGCTCTGACTGACCAACTAAAAGACAGAATAATCTGCAACCATTCTTATCCAGTTCATTAGAGATATTCAATAGCCAATCATATTGGTGATCTTGCAATAGTTGTGCTTCATCAAAAAATAATACGGCTCCATTAATTGGAGAACGCAATGCTCTAGATATCAGGAACTCACTAAATCGATCACGTTTATCTCCAGCAGTTCCAACCATGGCATGTCGATGTTTTACACACCGTAACAAATGTTGAAAAAATGCTCGTTCTGAAGCAATATTCTGACCTCTTACTGGTATTTCAACAGATGGAAAATTCCCAATCAACTCTGGCAACATCCGAAGTATCCAACGAGTTGCTGAAGTTTTTCCTAAACGCGGCCTGCCATAAACTAATGCCCCTTGCGAGCCGGTAGTAAGCCAAGTCTTCATTTGTTTTAAATAATGCACGCTTGGTGGTGTTTTAATTAAAAAAGCTCGTCCTGCTATTAAACGTGTAGATAACTTTGTGCGTTCGATGCTCAATGAGTCTAACAAGAAACACCTCCTATCTGTATGTGGTCCCTAATTTACTAATCAACTCATCCAAGTCATCATAATCATCACTTATGTTAGTAACAGGTACCGATTTAAGTTTTTCGGTGTTGTTAGAAATATCACTTAAAGTAGCTAAATCAGGAGATTCTGTCTTTTCTAAATTATTAACATTTTGTTCCTTACGCTCCTGTTCCTTCTGTAACCTAGCAAGAATTCTTTGATGCGTAGCATTGTTTTTCACTTCTTTTTCCATATGGGCTCTAAAGGCTAGTGGAATATCAGCAGCATGGCTTATAAAGCTGTTGTTTGTCATAAACCTTCTTATTGCAGCTCTCGTAAAGAGTGAATGCGGGGTATTTCTCCATCGTTTTTCTACTAAAAACTTACCAAGCGGTGTGCCATCACCAATCAATACAACTTCTATTTCACGAATATCTTCCTGCGCCATGATTAGAACTTTTTTCCCTACAAGATTTACATCTAGACTTAATCCGTTTCCGTAATATCTTGCATTTTTCCATCTCAAGACAGGCCTACCCCGCTCTTTTCCAATAACCGCTTCATCATATATACTGTACTTAATACAGTTATCACGTTTAGCAATTGGTATTTGTCTAAAAATGCCAGTTTCTCTTTGCACAGCCCTCTTCAAAACCTCATTTCGGCTGATTGTTGTTCCAGGGGCAATCCCAGTGTTATACCTAACGATAAGCAAGTCGATTAAATCAAGTAAAGTTTCAAGCTTGAGATGATAGCGTTGGTCCTTTTTGTTTGACCTTCTTGGGTCACTTGGATGTGATCCTGTAGTACCTTCAAGACAATGTATACCAGCCTCTTCTAATAGATCGAATAACTGTTCTATTCTTGGCCTAACATTTGGCGACTCTTTCGGGCCAAATATCGGAACCGCATTAACAGTACGTTCTAACATTGTGAGACAAATATCACTTAAATGACTTTTTGCATTATCAAGCCATAATTCGTCGTAACATACGTAACTCAACTCGGGCATTAGTGCATTAGGCAAACATTCTTCTGGTTTATATGAAATTGTAGATAAAGATAACTTACGTGGCTTCCAAGGAACCAAACTGCTTCTTATTGCACTTGTAACATCTGCAGCATTGTAATTTTTACCCAGAGAAATACTGTAACCAATTACGGCTGTACTCTTACATTCCAGAAATGCAATTAACCAAAGTCGAGAAACTCTACAGTTTATAATTCCCTCACCATTTAACCCCTGAACTTCCAATGTCCAGTTAACATCAATAAAGTGTCCATCAGCTTCAACTCTCTCATAACAGTAGCTTGGTGGTAGCCTTGTATCTTCATAATTTGAGCTTTGGCCATCAACACCTTTATTATTTTCAGAAATGATTTTATTTCCCCAAGCTATTAAGGAGGCTTTTCCTTTAGAATCACTGCAAAATGGGTAGGATGGTGGAGTTATACCGATCAGGGTGCATTGATCTAAAAATACATTATGAATTTGATGCCAAGTCAAATATTGACTTGCTTTTGTTGACCCCGGAGCTATCCGATCTATGATCAATGTTCGCATTACTTTTAATAATGTGGGATTCTTTATAAACAATGCTTGCAAAGACCCAGGTAGCGCCATACCGGCTTCTAGTTTAGTGACTTGCTCAACTCGTTTATTTGAATGTTTCCATTTAATGAGCCCAAAATACCCCAACGTATTACCTGTCTCATCTTTTTCAGTACAGCGTTTAATAAGATAATAGAGATGCTGCCTCGTAATGCCAGTACTTTTCTCAATCTCTGAAAATGGTAAGCCTTCTAGAAACTGATTTAGAGCATTCTTTTTCTTTTCAAAATCATTCTTAACCTCATCACTCATTCCTAAAACCTCTGGCAGCACCCAAAGATCAATATCTTCAAGCCCAGCTTTAATTCTGCGATTAATTATTGTGGAATTCATGATGAGCAGATATCTCTGTCAACATACTAAATGGGAATAAATGCAAATCACTGTAAACTCGATTGCTTATGATCAATCTTGCAATTAATACTTTTACATCTTCTGGGTCAGATAGCGGAAAATGCTGCAAAATTTTATAGAAAACTATTTTTCTTACATTACTTATTTCAGATAAAATTTGATGTTCTAATTTACGATTAACTATTGAATTAGGTGAGCTTGTATAACGTAGCAGTTTTTTATAATTTGCCAGACGAACTTTATTAATTGTTAGTTCCTCTGGAGTCCAATTTTGATAATTAAACCCATGGAGCTGGCAAAAACGTTGCCAAGCACTAATCTCTTCTATTTTTTTATCTGATGGTTCTTTTGATTTATTTAGAATAGTGTGCACTTCGACTATTCCATCAAATTTTAAAGCCACAAATCTTGGTGAAACATTGATGACACTACCATCTTCGAGAGAAATCGGAATTTTTACAACATCTTCATTGTAAGAGGAGATTTCTGGGTTAGCTTCAATTAACACCCAAAGATTGTAAGAGTCGTGAGTATAAATATAAACACGACGGTGTAACTTTATCGAATATGGAGCATAAAGATGGGCGCGATAATTCTCTCGCTTAAAAGCGGGTGGAATCATTAACTCGTCTATGGTTCGTTTATTAACAATCATATTCGTCCCCGAAAGATTGAAAGCAAACTACATCATACAAACCTGAAAGAGTTTATCTTACATATGAAGACAAAGATAAACTCTGACTAAAAATTATAACTCTTTATTTATCAGCTAGTTAAAATATTTTTTTGTAAAGCATTTATCTTTAGCGCGCGACAACCGCAACACCGCCCCCACAGGTTTTATATAGCTTTTCGCTTACCCATGAGCAAGCGTTAAACATTGCAACATCACTAGCGTCAGATATCGGCTGCGACGAGGAACT
>Ga0208756_100310_pt1 | contig 25074 bp, 24 predicted proteins | sample LakWasMe73_LOW10_2_FD_183901 | JGI IMG/M metagenome (GOLD analysis project Ga0208756, IMG submission 183901) | Freshwater sediment methanotrophic microbial communities from Lake Washington under simulated oxygen tension - Sediment Metagenome... | ecosystem: Environmental > Aquatic > Freshwater >... | reverse complement strand
ACAAATTCAGTCGCGCCGTGGCTCAGTTGGCGCGCTCTGGTGCTGGCTAATAAAACCAGTTTGAAGCGGTTCTCAACATGTTCTAAACAATCTTCGATAGTGACTCTGGCCATTTTTAATCCTGATGTAGGGGGTTAAAGGCGAAGCTCGGGGCAAAAGGTTTTTTCGCCTTTTGCCCCGAGCCTGTTGCCTATTGTTTTGATTTTAACACAGAAACAGCCGGAAGTTCTTTGCCTTCAAGAAATTCAAGGAAGGCGCCGCCTCCGGTCGATGTGTAAGACACGTCATCGTTAATGCCGTATTTGTCGATAGCGGCCAAGGTATCGCCGCCGCCTGCAATCGAAAAAGCCTTGCTTTCGGCAATAGCAGTCGCAAGGGCCTTGGTGCCGTCGCCGAACTGGTCGAATTCAAATACGCCGACCGGGCCGTTCCAGACGATGGTGCCGGCGGTTTTTAATATCTCGGCATACTGTTTGGCGGTTTCCGGCCCTATATCCATAATCATGTCATCGGCTTCGACATCGGCGACTTTTTTAACGGTGGCGACGGCGGTTTCCGAAAATTCCTTGGCGCAAACCACGTCGACAGGAACGGGAATATCGGAACCGTTGCTTTTGGCTTCCGCCATCAGTCGTTTGGCTTCATCGATCAGATCGGCTTCATACAGCGATTTGCCGACCGGGAAACCGGCAGCCGCAATAAAGGTGTTGGCGATGCCGCCGCCGACGATCAATTGGTCGACTTTTTCCGACAGCGATTTTAATACCGTTAATTTGGTCGATACTTTGGAGCCGCCGACAATCGCAACCAGCGGTTTGGCCGGTGTTTCCAGGGCTTTGCCCAGTGCGTCCAGTTCGCTGGCTAACAACGGACCCGCGCAAGCAATCGCTGCGAATTTGGCTACGCTGTGGGTTGAGGCCTGGGCCCGGTGTGCGGTGCCGAAAGCATCCATCACAAACACATCGCACAGAGCCGCCATTTTTTGGCCCAGCGTATCGTCGTTTTTGCCTTCGCCGGCATTAAAGCGCACGTTTTCGCACAGTACCACTTCGCCGGGCTGGATGGCGATGCCGTCGATCCAGTCCTTTTCCAGTCTGACCGGTTTGCCGAGCAATTCGGACAAGCGTTCGGCGACCGGTTTTAACGAAGACTCTTCGTCGTACTTGCCTTCATCCGGGCGACCCAGATGCGACATCACCATGACCGCAGCGCCCGCAGCCAAGGCTTTTTCAATGGTCGGTACGCTGGCCTGGATGCGAATGTCGCTGGTTACTTTGCCGTTTTTAACCGGTACGTTCAGATCCTGACGGATTAATACCCGCTTGCCCGACAAGTCCAGATCTACCATTCTCTTAATTGACATATTACGCTCTCATTGTTGTGGGTTGGTTTTTTCTGATTAGCAAGATGCGTCAGCCAGCACCGTCATACTGGCATGGGACAGATATTTGCTCCTGCAATATCTGCATTCCCCACATCCCTGTGGGTTATGCCAGTATCCAGTCACATGGATGTGAATGCATGATTTGGCATATGCTTAAATCGAACGCAACGTACTGGATAAGTTGCCATCCATGGCTCTGGATTCCGGCATCCCTGCCGGAATGACGAAGTTTTTACGCTGTCTGAAGTATCTAGCTAATCAGGTCTTTTTTAAATTTAGTTAATCCTGCTTCCATTTGATCGAGCAACCGATGCTGTTGATTTGCTCTTTGGGACCGTGGCCGGTTTCGGCAATCAGTTTCATCGCCTCAAACAATTCCCGTTTGGTGCCTTCCGGCGCGCTTTCCTTGCGGCTGGCATCCAGCCGTCCACGGTATTGCAGTTCAAAGTCGGCATTATAGCCAAAAAAGTCCGGCGTACAGATAGCCCCGTAAGCCTTGGCGACCTGCTGGGTTTCGTCCAGCAAGTAAGGGAAACTGAAACCTAATTGCTCGGACAGCTGTTTCATGTTGTCGAAGGAATCGGCGGGGTATTCAACGGTATCATTGGGCATGATTGCGACTGTTTCAACCCCCAGCGCTTTAAGTTCTAGCGCATCCCTGACAATTCGCTCCTGCACGGCTTTGACATACGGACAATGATTGCAGATAAACATCACCAGCAGGCCTTTTTCGCCCATGCACTGTTGCAGAGACCAAGTGCGCCCGTCAACGCCGGGCAATTCAAAATCGATAGCTTTTTTGCCGAAATCGCAGATCGGCGTTTCCAGTGTTACCATTTTTGCACCTCAACTTTATATGAAAAAACGTAGGGATTATTCACCACGAAGACACGAAGATCACGAAGAAAGAATAAGTAGGGACCGAAGTTTGCATCTCGCTTCTGGCTTTTCGCGATGCCTAAGCAAAGTGGTTGCCGTTAATCAGTGCGAAACGTTTCGAACGGGACAACATGTCCCGTCCGGCTTGAAAAACATAAACTGTCAGAAAAACTTCGTGTTCTTCGTGTCTCGGCAACTGCTCCTGCGTTGCTCTACCTCCTGCATCCATGCAGTCGTTCGTGGTGAATACTTAACTCACCTACTATAAAGGCTTTATTGAAACAACACCGCCGCACTAATGACTATCGCACTTATCAGCATAGCCCATACCGTTCTGCGGTGATTGTTATCCATTTGTTGGCGCAGCAGCATTAATTCCCGGTTTTGCATTTCCGCATGCTGCTTGGCGTGGGCAGCATTGTCCAGCGCTTTATAAATCAACGACGGAATCTCGGGGAATTGCTCGGCAAAGTCGGGAAACTGTTTGATCAGTTTGTCGATTTTGGCTTTAGGGCCGACGCGCTGATGAAACCATTTCTCAAGAAACGGCTTGGCGGTTTGCCATAAATCCAGATCAGGGTAAAGCTGTCGTCCCAGGCCCTCGATATTGAGCAGGGTTTTTTGCAGCAAGACCAACTGCGGCTGGACGTGCATATCGAAACGCCGCGCAGTCTGGAATAAACGCAGCAACAATTGACCGAATGAAATGTCTTTCAGCGGTTTTTCAAAAATCGGTTCGCAAACGCTGCGTATCGCGGATTCAAACTCTTCTATCCGGGTCGATTCGGCGACCCAGCCCGATTCGACATGCATTTCGGCCACTTTGCGGTAGTCGCGATTGAAAAAAGCCAGAAAATTTTCCGCGAGGTAATGTTGGTCGGATAATGACAGTGTGCCGACAATGCCGAAGTCAACGGCGATATATTTGGCCGGCAGATCGACGAAAATATTGCCGGGATGCATGTCGGCATGGAAAAAATTATCCCTGAATACCTGGGTGAAAAAGATTTCCACGCCGCGTTCGGCGAGCAGTTTAAAATCGGCGCCGCCTTCTCTAAGCTGGTCGATGTTACCTACCGGGATGCCGTGAATCCTTTCCATGACCAGCACTTTGCGGCGCGTTAACGGCCAGTGAATTTCCGGTATGTAGATGACGTCGGAGTTTTCGAAGTTGCGGCGCAATTTGGCGGCATTGGCGGCTTCCCTGACCAGATCGAGTTCATCCAGCGTGGTTCTTTCAAATTCGGCAACGACATCGACAGGGCGCAGTCTTCTTGCGTCGGCCCAGAAGCGCTCGGCAAAACGGGCCAATTCATAGAGCAAGCCTATGTCAGAGAGGATGCGGCTTTCTATGTCGGGACGCAGCACCTTGACGACAACGTTTTCGCCGCTGTGCAGGACGGCGGTATGCACTTGCGCGACTGACGCCGAGGCCAGCGGTTCGGCGTCAAACTCGGCAAACGCGTCGCTGATCGACATGCCCAGTTCTGTTTCGATAATGCTGCGCGCAAGTTCGTTGGAAAAAGGCGGGACTCGGTCTTGTAGTTTGACCAGTTCATCGGCGATGTCATCAGGCAGCAAGTCTCTTCGGGTCGATAAGGCCTGGCCGAATTTGACGTAAATAGGCCCTAAGTCTTCCAGTGCGCGCCGGATTCTTGCGCCGCGGGAGTCTGATGAGTTTCTAAGCCAGTAGTTGGGGGAGAAAATCGCCAAGTAACGGACAGGCCGGAATAAATGGGTTTTTAAAACGATTTCGTCCAGGCCGTGAAAGACCAGAACCCAGTTGATATGGATCAGGCGCAATAATAATTTAGGGCGGATCACGAGTTACCTTTATTGTAGGGCGGGCTGTGTTTTTAAGACCTAAATTCACCACGAAGACACGAAGGACACGAAGTTTTTACCTTGGTTTTTTCTTCGTGCCTTTGTGGTGAATAATTAAGATTTATTTTGCAACGTACTTTTCAGGCGATCAATCCTGCTTTGCAGACGGTCAAAATCGGTGCGCAACTCATCAACCTGGGCGTAATAAATATCCGCTTCGGGCGCTGCCGGTAAATCGCGGGTTTCTTCCTGGAGGAATTCTTTGGCATTCAGCCTGAAAGTCTCCAGCGAATCCTTGCTCCAGTTTTGACCGGCACGGAAAAAATTAGCTACTTTATGCGCGATGATGTCGCCAGTGAACTGCGATAGCTTTTCTTCCAGATCGATGTCCAGTTTGGCGAACAGTTCCTGGAATTTACGGCCGGTTTGCATGTCGCCTTCTATTGTCACCTCGCCTGAGAAAACAGAACGCATCGGCGTTGAGCTGAGACCCATCAAGCCCAGCGCCCAAATCGAACCGCTCAGGCGGGTGTCGGGCTGGTCTGGAAACTGATCCAGACACTGAATGGAATCGGTCGTCGGACACAGGTAAATGGTTTCATCAAACGGCTGAACGGTGACGGCAATGACTTTGCCGGCCAGCGGCGTTAAAAAATAGCCGCTGTCCCGATCCAAGGCAAGATATTGATTAAGCGCGGTTTCCAGTGCGCCAATCAGCAAGGGCTTGATAGCCATACTAAATTTTATAACCTCTATGAACGGCGACGATGCCTTGCGTCATGTTGAAATATTCGCAACGCTCAAGACCGGCGTTTTCCATCATCTTTTTCAGTTCATCCTGTTTGGGATGCATGCGGATCGATTCGGCAAGATAGCGATAACTGTCTTCATCTTTGGCAACCACTTTGCCTATTTTGGGCAGCAGCTTGAATGAATAAAAGTCGTAGACTTTTTCGGTGATTTTATCGACCGGATGCGAAAATTCCAGCACGATCACGCGGCCGCCGGGTTTGAGTACACGATACATGGAGCGCAACGCGGCATCCTTGTCGGTGACGTTACGTAAACCGAAAGCGATGCAGACGCAATCGAAAGTATTATCTTCAAAGGGCAGGCATTCGGCATTGACTTGCGCATAACGGATATTGCCGACCAAGCCTCTGTCGATCAGGCGGTCGCGTCCGGTGCGCAGCATTTCCGAATTAATATCGGCCAGGACGACTTGGCCTTCGGAGCCTACGCGTTTTTCGAACAGCGCGGTCAAGTCGCCGGTGCCGCCGGCCAGATCAAGCACTTGCTCGCCTTTGCGCACATTGCTAAGTTGCACGGCAACGCGTTTCCAGATGCGGTGGATGCCCAATGACATCAGGTCGTTCATGATGTCGTATTGTCCGGCAACGGAATCGAATACGCCGCGTACCAGATTGACCTTGTCTTCTGTGGCGACTTGTTTAAAGCCGAAATGGGTAGTGTTGGTGGTCATTGTTGTACCTGTTTGTTTATTTATATTGTTCCCGCGTTTCAGCGGCACTGCCATTAAGTTAAGGGGAAAGCGTACGCTTATTCACCCTACGGCAATTGTCCTTTAACGCTTAACTTAATGGCAGTGACGCTCCAGCGTAGGAATACATCCTGCAACGATGCGGTTAGTTTTGTAGCGGTTCTTTGCGCTTATATCCGGCAGCTTTCAGATTCTGAAGATATTCAGCCCATAAAGCCTGATATTCGGCACCCAGTTTATATAACAAATCCCAAGTATAAATGCCGCTGTCATGGTCGTCGCTAAATACCAGAGCTATTGCGTAATGACCTATCGGCTTGATTTCTTTAATGGTGACGTCTTCCTTGCCGACTTGTAGAACGTCCTGTCCGGGGCCGTGACCGACCGCTTCAGCCGAAGGCGTGTAAACGCGCAGATATTCGCCCGGCAATTTAAATAGGCTGCCGTCATCAAAACTGATTTCAATAATGTTGGAAACCTGATGTAGCTTGATTTCAGTCGGGTGGGTGTTGGCAGGTTTTACAGTTAGGCGCATGGCTTATAAAATTTCAAGGCTTAGTTTCGTAGGGTACGCGATGTGTATCTTTCGGTATCGATAGGGTACTCACAGCGCATCCCATCCTACACGATTTACAACACACCTTCTTCCAGCTGTTCCAAGTAAATAAATTCGGGCGCTTTAACGCCGGCTTGCTTTCTTATTTCAACCAATTTGTCCGATTCAAAGAATGCTTTGGCATTGGCGATTGAGGACCATTTGGAAAAGTGGACGATTTTATTAGCGTTGTTATCCAGTTTTAAAACCTGAAAACTTAGTTCGCCGGCGCTTTTTCTAATGGATGCCGCAGCATCGAATATTTTTTTCCACGCTTCATAGTCTTCGACTTCGTGAATGATTAGTACGTATTCCATTTTTGTATCAAAAGCCTTAATTACAAGATATAACGACTCAAATCCTCGTCTTCAACAAACTCGGCCAAGTGATCAGTAACATAAGCGGCATCGATCAGGATGCTTCTTCCCATCAGATCCGGGGCGCTGTAGGAAAGGTCTTCCAGTAACCGCTCCAGAACGGTGTGTAATCTTCTGGCGCCGATATTTTCGGTGGTTTCATTGACCTGCCAGCCGAATTCGGCAATGCGCTTGATGCCGTCGGAAGAAAACGACAACGATACGCCTTCGGTGCTCAACAGCGCAGTATATTGTTCGGTTAACGAGGCATGAGGCTCGGTCAGAATCCGCACAAAATCATCGGCTGAAAGCGCATCCAGTTCAACGCGTATAGGAAACCGGCCTTGCAGTTCCGGGATTAGATCCGAGGGTTTGGTCAAATGGAACGCACCCGATGCAATAAACAAAATATGATCGGTTTTGATTGAACCGTACTTGGTGCTGACGGTAGTGCCCTCAACCAACGGCAACAAATCCCGTTGCACGCCTTCGCGGGAAACTTCGCCGCCGCCCAGCTCTGAACGTTTGCAGATTTTGTCGATTTCATCCAGAAACACGATGCCGTTTTGTTCTACGGATTCCACCGCGCGCAAGCGGATGTCATCTTCATTGACCAGTTTGGAGGCTTCCTCATCCTGTAAAACCTTTAATGCTTTTTTGATTTTCATTTTGCGGGAGCGGGTTTTGCCCGAACCCAGGTTCTGGAACATGCCTTGCAACTGGCTGGTCATTTCTTCCATGCCGGGAGGCGCCATGATTTCAACGCCTACCGGTGCAAGATGTACGTCAATTTCAATTTCCTTGTCGTCCAGATCGCCCTCGCGCAGTTTCTTGCGCATTTTTTGGCGGGTCGATTCTTCGGTGTCGGACAGCATGCCGCCATTCGCTCTGGGCAGCAGAATATCCAGAATCCTGTCTTCGGCGGCGTCGAAAGCCTTGTTTTCAACCTTGTCCATTTCGATTGTGCGGGTCATTTTGACCGCCGTATCGACTAAATCACGGACAATAGAATCGACATCGCGGCCGACATAGCCGACTTCGGTAAATTTGGTGGCTTCAATTTTAATGAACGGCGCATTGGCCAGGCGCGCGAGGCGGCGGGCAATTTCAGTCTTGCCGACTCCGGTAGGACCAATCATTAAAATATTTTTAGGGGTGATTTCTTCGCGTAGCGCAGGGTCTACCTGTTGGCGGCGCCAGCGGTTGCGTAGCGCAATGGCGACAGCGCGCTTGGCATTGGCTTGGCCGACAATATGCTTGTCCAGTTCGGTTACGATTTCTTTGGGAGTCATTTGGGTCATTTGTCTACTCGTTAGGTTCGGCGTCGAGTTCTTCAATACGCAAATTGTGGTTGGTATAAATACAAATATCAGCGGCTATATTTAAAGACCGTTCGACAATTTCGCGGGCGCTAAGGTTGGTGTTTTCAAGCAAGGCACGCGCGGCAGCCTGGGCAAAAGCGCCGCCGGAGCCGATTGCCATCAAGTCGAATTCAGGTTCGATTACATCGCCGGTGCCGGAAATAATCAGCGATGTTCTGGCGTCGGCAATAGTCAGCAATGCTTCCAGTTTGCGCAAAGCGCGGTCGGTGCGCCAGTCTTTAGCCATTTCCACGGCGGCGCGGGTTAAATTGCCGCGGTGCTTTTCGAGCTTGCCCTCAAAATGCTCAAATAATGTGAACGCGTCAGCCGTTGCACCGGCAAAACCGGCAATGACTTTATCGTGATATAAACGGCGGACCTTACGGGCATTGCCTTTCATTACTGTATTGCCTAAGGTGACCTGACCATCGCCGCCGATCACCACTTTGTCGCCCCGGCGAACGGAAAGTATCGTTGTTCCTCTAAAACTCACTCTAAATATCCCAAAATTACCAAATACATAAGCTTAATTTTACATGGTCTGAATTTAAATGTGCGAAAAAATGAGCGCAGAGTCATATTAGCGCGCTGGATACGGTTTAGCCACGATTCAGAAAAATATGCTACGCTGAGCAAAATAGTCAGAAAAGGGTACCCTGATGGACGCACTGGATCAAATATCAACAACCCTGGCATTAACCATGGGACTGGCCTGGGCCAGCGGCATTAACCTTTACGCGACTCTGTTTACTCTGGGTTACCTTGCCAATACCGGCAATATCGATCTGCCGCCGGATTTGCAAATAGTCGCCAACCCGCTGGTCATGGCGGCGGCTGGACTCATGTATTGCATCGAGTTTTTTGCCGACAAAATGCCGGGCGTGGATACCGGCTGGGATACGATACATACTTTTATCCGTATTCCGGCGGGAGCCATGCTCGCGGCCGGAGCGGTGGGCGATTTGAATCCTGTCGTTGAATTAGCCGCAGCCATCGTGGGTGGCGGATTGGCGGCAGGTTCGCATGCGAGCAAAGCCGGAAGCCGAATGTTAATCAACGCCTCGCCGGAACCGTTTAGTAACTGGATTGCCTCTGTCAGCGAAGATGTCGTCGTGATAACCGGCGTCTGGGCATGCATTAATCATCCGGTACTGTTTTTAATAGCGCTGGCGGGTTTTATCGTGCTGATGATCTGGCTGTTGCCGAGGATATGGACGGGTGTGAAAAAAATCGTTGGGTTTGTCAGCAATCTGTTCAGGAACGAAAATACCCCGACCGGAGAAAATCTACGCCAATAAAAAACATTATTTATTGACTGACGGCTCATAATCGAGTCTAATGGCGCTCTTTTGTAGTTCCGCCCAGGTAGCTCAGTCGGTAGAGCAGAGGACTGAAAATCCTCGTGTCGACGGTTCGATTCCGCCCCTGGGCACCACTGCAAAAAATCAGTAATACTTCAAAAATGCCCAGGTAGCTCAGTCGGTAGAGCAGAGGACTGAAAATCCTCGTGTCGACGGTTCGATTCCGCCCCTGGGCACCATGATAAGCTTTAAAAAGGCCGACCATTGAGTCGGTTTTTTTATGCGCGAAGGTTTTTTGCTTTGCAAGTCGGCTTAACCAGACTTTATCTATGCTTGCGCGATACTGGCGATCCGGCTTTTCCACAAAGCGCGTCAACATCGTATTGCCATCATTAAAAATAGTGCTTCGTCGAGATAATAACCAAGCTCGACTGCGTTTTTTAGGTAAAATTGATTCAATGCATTGTTACCTTAAAAACTCTAAAAAACTGTGACGACTTTATTCCCCATCCCTGAAAACCATCCTCAACGATTTGTACTGCACAACGAAGTCCATGCCCGAGCCCCGTCTATTGGCAGTCTGCCGGTTAGAGCGAGCCATCTTGCGTTATTGCTGTCCAGTGATGAAAAAATGCAGGAACGCAAGCACTTGGCAGCGCTTTGCGAAAGATTCGGGGTCGCGCCGCCTGAAAAAGAAGTGGATCACTTCAGTGCGACCTTCAATTCCTTTCAAATACGTTGGGAGCAGCACGGCGAGTTTAGTACTTACAGTTTTTATGTGCATGACACGCCTAAAGATCCTTTTGCGGATTCGGCGCTAAAAAAAGTGCCGGTGGATTGGATGGCGCAATTGACCGGGCAAGTTATTGTGGCGGCTCATACCACCATCGTCTTCGCTGCCGATATTAATTACGAAGAAAATACCGATTTAGCGGCACTGTCGGTCCACTTTGCCGACAACCCGGTTATCGGCTCTAAGGTGACCGGAGGCGCAGCCTCGGTATTCACGGATTTTCGGATTCACGTTGATGGTTTTAGTCGCTTTTTGATTATTAACCATGATTTAAGAACGGAACAGGCCGGGCGCTTGTTGCAGCGATTATTTGAAATTGAAGTGTATCGGGTTATGGCGCTGCTGGCTTTCCCCATCGCACGCAAACTGCGGCCGGCATTAAATAAGTCCGACCGGCAGTTGTACAGCATCACCAACGCAATGACGCTGCCCGATAATAATGACGGCGAATTATTGGATGAGCTGACCACGTTGGCCGCTGAAGTAGAAAATTACATATCCAGTAATCATTTCCGCTTTGCGGCCGCCAGCGCCTATTATCAATTGGTGCAACAACGCGTCAATGATTTACGCGAAGTCCGGATTCAAGGCATTCAGACTTTGGGTGAATTTATCAAGCGACGACTGGAACCGGCGATCAACACCTGCGAATCGATTTCGCAACGTTTCACCCAGCTTTCCGAACGGGTCAGTAACGCGAGTCAATTACTGCGCACCCGTGTCGACATTATTATCGAGAAACAAAATCAGGGCTTGCTGACGTCCATGGCTTTGCGCGCAAAGATGCAGTTGCGGATGCAACAAATGGTTGAGGGCATTTCGATGGTTGCTATTACCTATTATGCGGCCAGTCTCATCGGCAAAATAGCCGAGGCGCTTCATTTGGTTGGCTGGAAAGTCAATCCGGAACTTATTGAAGGCATTTCCATTCCCTTTATTTTGATAATTATCGCAATTAGCAGTAAGCGGATTCATAAAATCATTGCTAATACTACTGAATAGCGAGATTCGTCAAGGGCGCTTACGATTAAGCATTAGGTTAAACCAGGAAGCGACAGTGCTGCTGGGTTAGCGATTGAATCCTTAAAAACCCCAGCGGAAGACTTCGAGCATGCAATCTTGACTTTGTTCGGCTTCCATGTGTCGTTTATAGTTGTAAAAGGCCCGAAGTCCTGCCGAATGTAAGCGTTTGCCCTGGTTTGAATGCTTTGGCATTTTATAGCGTTGAATTCTAATGTTATCGTAGAGCCCGGAGTCTTGCCGGGTCAATTCTGTTGGTGTCATGACGTTAACTCCTGTTTCGTAAATCTTGGTTGAATGCATAGCGGTAAAGGCTACACTCTAAGTCAAATGATCGGGTATCGGTATATCGCAAAATACCTAAACACTGATAAATTGTTCCGGCATGGGAAGGACGGGGGCAAAATATATCGCTGCTCCTGATGCACTTGTTGGCTGTATCTGTCTCAGGTCGCAGTAAAAAAATAGGTGCTGGATTTGTTTTTCGAATAGTGCCGGTTTAGTCGGGGATTTTTGGCGCTGTTTGAAAGCCGCGTGGTTTTCAACTGCAAGCTCATGTCGATGTACGATATAATCGTCTGATATACAACAACTCAGTATTTACATAAATGGCTCAATTTTTTGAAATACACCCGGAGAGTCCGCAGCTGCGCTTGATACATCGTGCCGTAGACATCATCCGTAAAGGTGGCGTTATTGTTTACCCGACGGACTCATCTTATGCGATTGCCTGCCATATAGGCGATAAGCAGGCTCTGGATAAAATCCGTCGGATTAGGCAGTTAGACGATAAACATAATTTTACGCTGGTGTGCAAGGATTTAACTCAGGTATCCATGTTCACCAAAATCAGTAATGACGCCTATCGGCTGATTAAGGCGTTATCGCCGGGAGCCTTTACCTTTATTTTGGAAGCTACGCGTGAAGTGCCGCGCCGCTTACAGCATCCCAAGAAAAAAACGGTAGGTATGCGGGCCTTTCTGCTTCCGTAAACCAACCATCGAACAATGGACTAAGCAACAGTCAAATCAAGGGATAGAAGAAGTGCTTACTGATTACCATGCTAAATACTATGCTTATGAGCTGACTCGTCAATATGCTGCTGATGGTGTGGATCGGCTATCTCAATCCCTATTCGATGCAACGGTTGATTTAAACCCACATCAAATCAATGCCGCACTGTTCGCGCTCCACAATCCACTTAATAAAGGCGTTATTCTTGCTGATGAAGTAGGCTTGGGGAAAACCATTGAAGCAGGTTTAGTGCTTTGCCAATATTGGGCGGAGCGCAAACGACGCTTGCTGATTATTTGCCCTGCATCTTTGCGCAAACAATGGGCGCAAGAGTTGCAAGATAAATTCAACCTGCCTTCCCAGATTCTCGATGCCAATACTTGGCGGCAATTAAAACAGCAAGGTGTTGCTAACCCCCTCAATAATCACTGCATCAACATTCTTTCCTATCATTTTGCCGCACGATTAGAAGAATTGTTAGTCATTGAGCCTTGGCATCTGGTGGTCATGGATGAAGCTCACAAGCTACGCAATGCTTATCGGCCCAATAATAAAATGGGACAAGCATTAAAACGTGCTTTATATGGTCGGCAAAAATTACTTTTAACTGCCACCCCCTTACAAAATTCACTATTAGAACTGTACGGATTATCGACGCTACTTGATGAGCAACTTTTTGGCGATGATAAATCGTTTCGCCAACACTACATGGGTAACGACGGCATAGGCCAACTGAAAGATCGCCTGAAAGGGTTCGTAAAGCGAACCTTGCGTAAACAAGTTCTGGAATATATTCGCTACACACAACGCAAGACTATCACTGTTCCCTTCACGCCATCTCATGTCGAAATGCAGCTTTATAACGGCATTACCGCGTTACTTGAGCGTGAAGATAGTTATGCTTTGCCCAAGCGACAACGCCATCTCACCGGCCTCATTTTGCGCAAGCTGTTGGCGTCCAGCACCCATGCAGTCCATAACACGCTAATTACCATTAAGCGCCGGTTGGAAGCTCTTCGTGATCACCAGCTAGATGATAATGATTTCATTGCCGAACTAATTGAAAGTGACGACCTGGAAACGGATTATCTCGAAGAGTTAGACAGCGAGGGAGTAGAGGAGTCAGAGCAAGTCATCGACAAAGAACAGCTACAACTTGAAATCATTGAATTAAGCGGCCTTATCGAACAAGCTGAAAAAATCAGTGATGACAGCAAAGCCAAAGCCTTGTTGATTGCCTTGAATCAGGGTTTTGAACAAATGGCTGTAATGAATGCTCCGCGTAAAGCCGTTATTTTTACCGAGTCCAGACGCACCCAGGAATACTTGCAAAACTATCTTGCTGCGAATTACTACGCGGATAAAGTGGTCACTTTCAGCGGCACCAACAACAGCCCGGAAACCACCCGTATTTACCAGCAATGGTTAGAAGAACATAAAGGCTCCGACAAAATCGCCGGGTCACCGCAAATAGACAGGCGAACGGCGTTGATTGACCACTTCCAGCATCATGCTGAAATTATGATTGCTACAGAAGCCGGAGCCGAAGGGATTAACCTGCAATTTTGTTCCTTGCTGATCAACTACGATCTGCCTTGGAACCCGCAACGCGTCGAACAACGCATTGGCCGTTGTCATCGCTATGGGCAAAAATTTGATGTCGTCGTTATCAATTTTCTAAACCAAAGCAACTATGCCGATCAGCGGGTACTGGAACTATTAACCGACAAGTTTCACCTGTTCGACGGTGTCTTTGGCGCGTCAGATGATGTATTAGGCTCGATAGAATCAGGCATTGATTTTGAAAAGCGCATCCAAGCCATTTATGAAACCTGCCGTACCACCGAACAAATAGAATCGGCTTTCACCCGGCTCCAACAGGAAATGGAAGTCGACATTAATAAACAAATGCAGGAAACCCGGCAGCAACTGCTGGATAATTTTGATGAAGACATCCACAACTTACTCAAAGTACAGCTTAACCAAGCGGAGCAACGCTTAGATAAAATCGGTCGTTGGTTCTGGGCGTTGACACAACACCAACTCAGAGCCTACGCGAGCTTTGATGACCAGAATCATCGTTTTCATTTGCAACAAAATGTCATCAATGAGGCGCCACTCGGGTATTATCAACTGATTGCCCGCGGTCAAAATCAAAGTACAGAATTACATAACACCCATGTCTACCGTCTCAACCACCCGCTCGGTGAATGGGTGTTGGATACAGCTAAACATCAACCGACACCTACTGCTCATATCAGTTTTGACTATGCAAAACATGGCGCAAAAATTAGCGTAATAGAAGCATTGCTGGGCCAATCGGGTTCCTTAAAACTGCAACGCTTCAGCATAGAAGCATTGGAACGCAGCGAAGATCACCTGCTGTTCTCTGCTGAAACCAGTGACGGCAAACTTCTTCCTGCCGAAACAGCGCAGAAATTGATGCAACTGCCTGCAAGCCAATGCCAACAGCAAAGCGTTGTTTCGACCTCCCGGATTGAAGACGCGCTAAGTGCAGCTCAGAATGACATCATCAAAATGGTCAATAATCGCAATCTGACGTTTTTTGAGGAAGAAGTGAATAAACTGGATCACTGGGCGGATGATTTAAAATTTGGACTTGAGCAAGGCATTAAAGACATTGATCAGCAGATTAAAGAAGTCCGGCGCAATGCCAAAATTGCACCTACGCTGGCAGAAAAGTTATCGTGGCAAAAGCAACAGCAGGAACTGGAACGCGCTCGCAACAAACAGCGTAAAGAACTCTTTGACCGTCAGGATGAAGTCGATGAACGCCGGGAAGCCCTAATTGAGCAACTGGAAACCAAGTTAAATCAAAAAACGGAAGTAGAAGATTTGTTTATCATCCGCTGGCGTTTGTAATAACAGGGCTTGCCTATTGTCAGGATGACATATTGCAACCATAATGCAACTATAGTCCACGCCGAGGAATTAGTTATGCCTGCACTAACCATTAAAAACATCCCCGAATCGCTTTATCAACAACTAAAAAACGCCGCCGAATTGCATAGGCGCAGCATTAATAGTGAAGTCATTGTTTGTCTCGAAAAAACCTTAGCCGCCAGCAAAATAACGCCTGCTGACCGTTTAAGCCGCATTGAGCAATTGCGTTCCGGCATTAAAACCAACGCCATTACACCGGAAGATATTGAATCAGCCATTAACAGCGGACGGCCATGATTGTTGCGGACACCAACATCATCAGCTATCTATTTTTGCCGACGGTCTATTCCGAAAAGGCGAGCCTGCTTTATCGGCAAGATGCCGAATGGGCGGCTCCCAGCCTTTGGCGTAGTGAATTCCGTAATGTGCTTGCACTGTATAATCGGCAGCGAATCCTCACTTTGACGGAAGCGTTGTTGATACAAGAAGAAGCTGAAGCGTTAATGGCGGATCATGAATTTACCGTCACCTCCGTGCAAGTTTTAACGTTAACCGATAGCAGCCAGTGTTCGGCTTATGATTGCGAATTTGTCGCTCTGGCAAAACAGCTATCGGTAAAACTGGTTACTGAAGATAAAAAAATACTGAGTGAATTTCCCGAAGTTGCGCTATCGCTAGATGATTTTTTTGTGAGTTTTCAATAGAGAACGTTGCTACTTTTACAGAAAAAAGCAATTGGGAAGTAAGCTAAATCAGAAACTATACGTGGAAGATTTGTTTACTATCCATTGAAGTCTACAATAGTCTTCAACTTATTGGCATAAAACATAAAACTATGAAGTTTAAATTTGAACAACTAGGGCCTTTATATCAGGCTGAAATCGAACTAGCAGATTTAACAATTATCTGTGGAGAAAATAACACTGGTAAAACCTATGTGACAAATTCTCTTTACGCACTATTGGTTGCGTGGCAGCAATTACTGGCATGGGATTTATCTGAAGAAGATATGCTTAAACTTCACAATGAAGGCTTTATCAGCATAAATTTACAGAAAGAAATTGTTGAAAACTGGGACGCCATTCTGCAACAAACAATGACACGTTTAGCCAAAAATCTGCATGAATTTTTGGCAACTCCACCGGAACGATTCAACGATACAAAATTTTCATTAACAGCACCCATTGCAAGCGCTTGGATTAACAAGGGAATTGATGACGGACTGAACAGCAGCAAAGGAAAGCGACTGGTTTCTATAAAAAAGCAACCTGAACAGACTGTCGTGGAAATAGCTATCGTTGTTGAACCGGGCGACGATCTTCCTCCCGTGCATTCATTAGCTGGCTTCATCCGGCAACAAATCTTAGAAATTGTTTTAGGAAAAACCTTTCCCGATGTCTTTATAACCAGTGCTGAAAGAACCGGTTCGGCTATTTTTCGGGGCGAACTGAATTTTTCAAAAAACAAATTGGTTAATGTTTTAACCGAAATGGACAATGACAAAAAATCAGTGGTTAATTTTTCAACATTACTTAAGCTGATGAAACGTAGTTACGCGCTATCGGTAGAACATAATGTCGAGTTTATCAGCATAGAAATCCCTAATCTCGAGCAACGCGGCATCAGTGAGATCATGAAAAATAACCCGGCTCTATCGAAAGCGTTTAAGGAAATGGCAGGCGGTAGTTACAAAGCAACCAAGGAAGGCGCCATTTATTTCACCCCTAAGGGAACCACACTCAAACTGGGTTTGGGTGAAGCGTCCAGTGCCGTCAGGTCGTTGATGGTGTTATGGTTTTGGCTACATCATGAAGCCAAGCCCGGCGATATGTTGATGATAGACGAACCTGAACTCAATCTGCATCCGGCCAATCAGCGGCGATTAGCGCGTTTTTTGGCTGCATTAGTTAATGCAGGTATAAAAATATTTTTAACTACACATAGCGATTATATTATTCGCGAGTTTAATACCCTGATTATGCTATCTAGCGATAAACCGCACTTGGCAGCAGTCAGAGAAAAATTTAAAGATTATACGGAACATGATTTTTTAAAAGCTGAAAATGTTGCCGTATATACGACCACAACGGCCTCTTTTGAAGTGGATGGCAAAAAGAAAAGAGGCATGACATTACAAAAATGGGATGTTGAGCAACATCGCGGCATTCAGGTAAAAAGTTTCGACGATGAGATCAATACCATGAACCGGATTCAGGATGCAATTTTATATGGAGTGTCGTAATGTCGGTTGACGCTATAAAAAAACTGCAAGAAATCATATCCGACAATAAAAAACATAGCTGTTCAAATCAAACGGTAACACTTCGTGAAAACCCATCCGTCCCGCTTAATCATGTCGTTATTTCTGGTATCGGCGACGAAGTTGTAGCGATTCAATTCGATAAAATCGGTTTTGCCGATAAAACGTTTATCAATGGTCACAAAGCCCGTAAAGCATGTGATGCAATTATCTTTTGTCAGCTTGATGGACAAGGCTATATTCTAATTCTCGATTTAAAATCCAGCATTCCTTCCGATGAAAACCACATTCCGCAATTAGTTAGTGGCGACTGCTTTACAGATTATTTACTGGCAGTTTTAGAACGGTTTGAGCAACACAGCCGACAAGGCTGGCAACGTCGCTATTTTATTTTTCATTGCGGCAATAATAGACGCACAACGTTACCCGGCTATGCGCATAACCCACCCAATAATGTACGTGCAGATAAAGCGCACATTCTACATGTCTCCAATGGCGAACCGGTTCCCTTACGCAAACTGCTACAACAACCTTTATGAACAAAACCAAACTGGAATTGACCTGGATCGGCAAGGACAAACGGCCTAAGCTGGAACCGAGGATATTGTTGGAAAATCCGGGTTTGTCGTATCACGCCAAACATCGGGTTAGCGATAACGACCAGTTCGATAACAAGCTGATTTTTGGCGACAACCTGCTGGCGTTGAAGGCGTTGGAGCAAGAGTATGCTGGCAAAGTTAAATGTATTTATATTGATCCGCCTTTTAATACACAACAAGCATTTGAACATTATGATGATGGGTTAGAACATTCTTTGTGGTTAACCTTATTAAGAGACAGGATAGAAGTTCTTTATAAGCTACTTAGCGATGATGGTACATTTGTTGTGCATATTGATGACAATGAATTGGGTTATTTAATAGTTTTAATGGATGAGATTTTTGGTCGAAAAAATCGTACATATATTGCCACATTCAAACAAAGCTCCGTTTCTGGCCCTAAATCTATAAATCCAGGATTAGTAAGCACTACAAGCTTTATTTTGATTTATGCAAAGAATAGATCAATGTGGATGCCTAATAAGATTTATGTAAAAACGTTACGGGATAGTCGTTATTCCAAGTATATAGTTAATATACAAGATGATTTTTCAGAATGGCGATTCTTACCATTATTAGAAGCCTTTGCTCTAGCTAAAGGGATTTCAAAGAATGATTTAAAGAAAAGCTTTGGAACAAACTTTGAGTCAGAAATTGAAAAATTTGTTTTATCTGATCCAAGCCGAGTAATTAGAACGGCACGGGTTGCGGAAAAGGACGTAGCAGCAAGTGCTAAAGAAATGTTAAAAATGTCCAACATTAATAAAACGACTGTTTATAAAGCTTCCCGCGAAGGCAGTTCGGATATTTATTTTTTTAATGGTGAGCAGCTTATTTTTTATGCTTCAAAAGCAAAAAAAATAGATGATGGAGTTGTAACGGCTCAAGCATTATCAACGTTGTGGGATGATTTGTTATCTAATAATCTTCATAAGGAAGGGGGGGTAGCATTTCCAAATGGAAAGAAACCTGAAGCACTCATCAAAAGAATTATTGAGTTAGCAACAAATGAAGGGGAAATAGTCTTAGATTCTTTTGGTGGTTCAGGGACTACGGCGGCAACTGCTCATAAAATGAAAAGAAAGTGGATTACAGTGGAGTTAGGTGAACATTGTCACACTCATATTATTCCACGGATGAGAAGGGTTATAGACGGAGATGATCAAGATGGCATTTCTAAAGCTACCAACTGGCAGGGCGGCGGCGGTTTCCGTTATTACAGTTTGGCTCCGTCATTACTGGAACAAGACCGCTGGGGTAACTGGGTGGTTAATAAAAACTACAATCCGGCAATGCTGGCGGAAGCTTTATGCAAGCTGGAAGGCTTTAGTTATGCGCCGTCCGATGCGCAATGGTGGAATCATGGCTATTCGTCCGAGCAGGACTTTATCTATGTGACCACGCAAAACCTGTCGCATCAGCAACTGGAAGAGTTGTCGGAAGAAGTCGGCGGCGACCGCTCGTTGTTAGTGTGTTGTGCGGCGTTTCGCGGCAAAGCCGATCAATTCGCCAATCTTACTTTAAAGAAGATCCCGAAGATGGTGTTATCGCGTTGCGAATGGGCGCATGACGATTGCAGTCTGAATGTGGCGAATTTGCCGATGGCGCAAGCCGAGCCGGAAACGGATAAGCCGAAGAAAACCAGTCTTAAGCAAGCAAATCCGGCACAAAACGATCTCTTTGCCGATAAATCCTGATATTTCGTATTACTGCGGTTTACCTAAAAGCCCTCTCCAGAGGGAGAGGGTTGGGTGAGGGGAAAATAAAATGACTTTAATTGAGAGCGCCAGATCGTTAAGAAAAAATCAAACCGATGTGGAACGTTGGCTATGGCAGAAAATTAGAAATAGACAGTTATTGAACCTGAAATTTCGTCGGCAATTCCCCATTGATTGTTATATTGCCGATTTTGTTTGTCTGGAATTAAAGTTGATTATTGAGCTTGATGGTTCGCAGCATATTGAACAGGTAGATTATGACGAACGGCGTAGGGCTTGTCTTGAACAACGGGGATTTAGAATTATGCGTTTCTGGAATAATGATGTTCTCAGTAATGGCGATGGCGTTTTAGAAAAAATCCAACTCGTTATCCTGGAAATGAGGGGGGCAATGCAATGATCTTGTTAAATTCCCCTCACCCAACCCTCTCCCGCTGGAGAGGGCTTTTTCCTCAACTCATGGACGCAATACACGTTATGAAAGCATCCGAAATACAACTCGCTAAAAATCCGGACTTGATTACATCGCTTGTCGCTATCAAGCGTGCCGCGCAGTTGGCAAGGCAACCGGCAATACAAACAAATACGGCCATTGTGGTGATCAAGGATGGCGTGCTGTGCAGAATTTCTGCCGAAGAGCTCAAACAACAGGAACACGCATGAATCAGAAAGCCCTACACCATGTCGCCGGACGTCTTTCGTTACGCACACCGCAACGGGAATCGCTAGAGGCGTTGGCTACTGCGATTGCGGCAACGCCGGATATGCTCAACCCGAAACGGGATGTGGAAGTTTTATTGGAAGTTCTAAAAAGCGAATTCCCAAAGTTATCGGATTTTGAACGGGAATTCCCGTCCTTGTGCTTTGCCTTGGCAACCGGGGTGGGTAAAACCCGATTGATGGGTGCGTTTATCAGTTATTTGCATTTGGCGCATGGTATCAGCAACTTTTTTGTGTTGGCGCCGAACCTGACGATTTACAACAAACTGATTGCCGACTTTACGCCCAACACACCGAAATATGTATTCAAAGGCATTGCCGAGTTTGCAATCAATTCGCCCAAAATTATTACCGGCGATGATTATGAAGTGAAAGGCCGTGCGCTAGATGCGTTTACGTCGGTCTCCATTAACATCTTCAATATTTCCAAAATCAATTCCGAAGTGCGTGGCGGCAAGTCGCCTCGGATTAAACGCTTGTCGGAATATTTGGGCGATAGTTATTTCAATTATTTGGCGCAATTGCCGGATTTGGTGTTGTTGATGGATGAATCGCACCGTTATCGCGCCGATGCCGGGGTGCGGGCGCTTAATGAATTAAAACCATTGCTGGGACTGGAATTAACGGCGACGCCGTTTACCGAGAGCAATAAAGGGCCGGTGCCGTTTAAGAATGTCGTCGTAGATTATCCATTGGCGAAAGCAATGGACGATGGTTTTGTTAAAGAACCCGCCGTTGTAACTCAGCGTAACTTCGATGTCTCGCAACATACCAAAGAAGAAGTAGAGCGCATCAAGTTGATGGACGGAATTCGTTTGCATGAAATGACCAAAGTGGAATTGCTTACCTTTGCACACGAAAACGATGTAGCGGTGGTTAAACCCTTTATGCTGGTGATAGCCAGGGATACGACTCATGCCGCCCAATTGGTCGGACTGATGGAATCGTCAGCATTTTTTGATGGTCGATACCAAGGCAAAATTATCCAAGTCGATAGCAGCAAGAGCGGTGCCGCCGAAGAAGAAATGATAACCCGGCTGTTGGCGGTGGAAAGCCATGATGAACCGACCGAAGTCGTGATTCACGTCAATATGCTGAAGGAAGGCTGGGACGTGACCAATCTTTATACCATTGTGCCGTTACGCGCGGCGAATGCCAGAACTTTGATTGAGCAATCGATTGGTCGTGGTTTACGCTTGCCTTACGGTAAACGTACCGGCGTGACTGCCGTGGATAGATTGAACATCGTTGCCCATGATCGCTTTCAGGAAATTGTTGATGAGGCCAATAATTCTGAAAATCCGTTGCGTATGCAGCAGGTGATTCTCGATGCGCCTTCCGATGAAGAAAAGGCCGAAAGTGTGACTGTGAGTTCAAATCTGGATAGACTGATTAACGGTAAAACCGGCGGAATGGATTACCCGACTTTAGATAATAATCCGCCGGTATTTAGCGGCGTTGCCGAAACGACAGTTGCGCAATTCGTTATTGCTGAATTGAACAAGCTGCAACACAGTCCTGGGACTGTTGCCACCAGCAAAGCGTTATTGCATGTTGATGTACAAAAATCGGTTACTCAGGCTGTTACGGAACATTTAAGTGCTGGTCAACAATCATTGTTTGATACTGAAAACCCGGTTGATGTCGCTGAAATAGTGGCTAAAACTACGGCGTTGATGGTGAATCATACGATAGATATTCCTCGGGTGGTTGTGGTGCCTAAAGGTGAGGTCAGTTATGGCTACAAGCCGTTTACGTTGAACCTTAGTGGGTTGAATTTGCAACCGTCAGAGCGGGATATTGTTATTCAAAGTCTGCAAACCAATGCGCAGGAATTGATGGCTGCACAAATGGATTTGATCGAGGCCAAGCCGGAAAACACTATTGTTCGCGCCTTGATCGATTATGACGATATTTCTTATGATGACCATGCCGATTTAATCTATGACTTGGCAACTCAAGCCGTTGCTCATCTGCATAGCTATCTATCAGAAGATGAAGTCAATAACGTGTTGAGCTATCACCTTAAATTAATTGCTGAAGCCATCCATACGCAAATGGCTGAACATTTTTGGGAACAGGCTGATACTTATGAAGTAGAAGTACGCAGTGGTTTTACGCCATTAAAAAGTTGTGCTTATACCGTTGCTGCCGGTCAGCTGGCGCATTCATACCGAGATACCGTAAGCGATAAAGGCAAAATCAAGCAGATGCTGTTTGGCAGTTTCAGCAAGTGTTTATACCCGGTACAGAAATTCGATTCCGACACCGAACGCCGCTTTGCCGTAATTTTAGAACGCGATGCCCAAAAATGGTTTAAACCGGCCAAAGGCCAGTTCAAAATTTTCTACAAAGATGGGGTCGAACATCCTGAATATGTCCCAGACTTCGTCGCTGAAACTGAAGGTTGCGTATTGATGGTGGAAACCAAGTCGCAAGCGGAAATGGCTGATAGCAAAGTGCAGGCTAAAGCCGATGCAGCGGTTAAATGGTGCGAGAATGCTGGTGACTATCTGCTGAAAAACGGCGGCAAGGCTTGGAAGTATTTATTGGTTCCGCATGATGAAGTGAAGGAAAACTTTCAGTTGGGGGATTATGTGCGGAGGTTTGAACGTTTGTGATTTTGTTGAGCAGGCCGTTGATCTACTATTGGCTGATGGCGATTTGGACGTGGTAATCGAATTTATCCGGACTTTCCAACTGCAAGCTGGTGTGGATGTAGGATATAATTGATTTATATTCCAAATTTACTTAACACTCATAAATGGCTCAATTTTTTGAAATACACCCGGAGAGTCCGCAGCTGCGCTTGATACATCGTGCCGTAGACATCATCCGTAAAGGTGGCGTTATTGTTTACCCGACGGACTCATCTTATGCGATTGCCTGCCATATAGGCGATAAGCAGGCGCTGGATAAAATCCGTCGGATCAGGCAGTTAGACGATAAACATAATTTTACTCTGGTGTGCAAGGATTTAACCCAGGTATCCATGTTCACCAAAATCAGTAATGACGCCTATCGGCTGATTAAGGCGTTATCGCCGGGAGCCTTTACCTTTATTTTGGAAGCTACGCGCGAAGTGCCGCGCCGTTTACAGCATCCCAAGAAAAAAACGGTAGGCATACGGATTCCCGATCACCCTGTTGCACAATTGCTGGTTCAGGAGCTGGGCGAGCCCTTGTTTAGTTCTACCTTGATGTTGCCGGGAGAAGATCAGGCATTGACCGATCCTTATGAGATCAGGAATAAACTTGAGCATGAGCTGGACCTGATAATTGACGCCGGTATTATTGAGTTTGAGCAAACGACGATTATCGAGTTTTCCAGCGGCGGCGTTGAGATCGTCAGGCAGGGCAAGGGTCTTGCTCCAATGCTGGTGGGTTGAGGAGGCGGGCATGATGGATGAATTGACACTGTTGCAGCGCATAGTAGTCTGGATCTTACCGGTGGTTTTTGCGATTACCGTGCATGAAGTGGCGCATGGCTGGATGGCAAAAAAATACGGCGATAACACGGCTTCGGTATTGGGTCGGTTAACGTTAAACCCGATTAAGCATATTGATTTGCTCGGCACTATTATCATCCCCGGTCTGTTGTTGCTGTCCTTTACCGGTTTTATTTTCGGCTGGGCAAAGCCGGTTCCCGTCGATGCGCGGAATTTTAAAAATCCGCGGCGCGATATGGCGATAGTCGCTCTGGCCGGTCCTGTTGCGAATTTGTTGATGGCTGTCGGTTGGGCGTTAATAGCCAGGATAGGGGTGACGATAGGCGCGCAAGCCGAAGCTATCTCATTGCCGCTGATTTATACCGGGATTGCCGGTATTTCAATTAACCTAGTGCTGGCATTGGTTAATTTGTTGCCTATTCCGCCGTTGGACGGCAGTCGTATTTTGACGGGCATTTTGCCGAGTTATTGGGCGTGGCAATATAACCGATTGGAACGCTTCGGATTTATTATTTTGTTGGTGCTGTTATACACTAATGCTCTGGGTTCGATTTTGGCCTATCCGATGTTTGTTGCGCAGAAAGTGTTTTTTTCAATTGCCGGGCTGTAGGTTGATTTTTACCCTGCTTTCCAGGTCCCGGTTCCTTTTGCCGTATTTCGAAGCATGAGCGAGAGTATCGATCAAAATACGGCTGAAGTTTCAGATCAATCGCCGGTAGTCTCTATGCAGCCATTCGCGATGGTTAACGGCGCTCCTTTCGATACGCTGCCGGACGATCTTTATATTCCGCCGGATGCGCTGGAAGTGCTGCTCGATACCTTTGAAGGGCCGCTTGACCTATTGCTGTATTTGATACGCAGGCAGAATCTGGATATTGTTAATATACCGATTGCGCAGATTACTCATCAATACATCGCCTATATTCAGATCATGGGTGAATTAAACCTGGAGCTGGCGGCGGAATATCTGGTGATGGCCGCATTGTTGGCGGAAATCAAGTCGAGAATGCTGTTGCCCAGGCAGCCCGATGCCGAAGACGACGAGGAAGATCCGAGAGCAACGTTGATTCGCAGGCTACAGGAATACGAGCTGATTAAAAATGCGGCCGAAGAAATCGATCAATTGCCGAGAATTGAACGTGATATATTTGAAGTCGGCGTCGATGTGTCGGCGCTAAAAAATGTCGAACAAAATTTGCCGGATATCCAGCTAAAAGAAATGCTGTTGGCATTTCAGGATGTACTTAAAAGAGTTGAGCAGCTCAGCCACCATCAAATTACCAAAGAGCCCTTATCTGTCCGTGAACGCATGTCAACCATTCTGGAAAACCTTAAAGGAGCGGATAGTCTCCTTTTCTCGCAATTATTTATCCGAAAAGAAGGTCGACACGGAGTCG
>Ga0208756_100306_pt1 | contig 25330 bp, 24 predicted proteins | sample LakWasMe73_LOW10_2_FD_183901 | JGI IMG/M metagenome (GOLD analysis project Ga0208756, IMG submission 183901) | Freshwater sediment methanotrophic microbial communities from Lake Washington under simulated oxygen tension - Sediment Metagenome... | ecosystem: Environmental > Aquatic > Freshwater >... | reverse complement strand
GCCACCTGTCGCGCATCCTCCACATGCCCCATCTCACGAAGCACTTTTTGTAATTGCTGCCAAGGTTGAGGCTTAAAATCTTTTCCATCACCTTCCAGCCCCGCGTGTGAAACAAGCTGCTTATCCAGCCATGCCAGCCGATTTTTAGCATCCGTTGGGGCCTTGCCAGTCAGTTTGTCGTAAATAAATCCGTCTAAAATCAGTTCCGCGTTTGCCCAAGACTCGTTATCATCAATCAATCTGCCCACTTTGGCAGAGGATAAAGAGACAATACCCTTAATAGACCGCATATCACTAAAATGGAACGCACCTACTACCTTCATGCCAGCTACCCGCAATGCGACGTCATCATGTCTACCATCGAGTGTTGCATCGTTAAACCCCAGATTGCCACCAATTTGTGTTCCCGCCAAACAAACCGAGCCAGTGGCAGTGAAACCGTTTTTTAAAAGGACGCTACCATTAATCACCGCACGGTCACATTCCAAAGCGCACGGAGTGCCATTGAATATAGCATTACTGCAATCCAGTGAGCCGTCAATTCGCGCCGCCATAAAGCTAACAATTCCAGTAGCAATAAATCGAACTTTATTAGAACCTTTTTCAGAATCATTCAAGAAAACGCTGCCTTGAATGACTGCTCGATCACATATCAAAGCATCACCGTTTCTAACATCGAATTTACTACCGTGACACTCCAGATTACCGCCAATTTGTGTGTTTAAAAGACGAACTGGACCTGTGGAGGTGAAGTCTTTCAGGAATACGCCACCACTGCACACCATACCGTCAGCCGATATCCCATTAACAAAACACCCCTGAAAGCCCACACAACCATGAATATTGCTGTGGCGCAAAATAATATTGGTCAAATGGCAATCCCACAGCCCTAAACCATGTGGCAAAAAAGCGCTCTCAATATTCAGTTCATTTTCAACCCAAGCCCCCTGAAGCAATACACCTCTTTCATGAACTGGGGCGAATTCATCACCGCCTAGCGCGAGAAAACGTAAAAAGGATGCGCGTACGGTATTATTGTCATCTGCTTGCTCGGGTCGCTGTTCTGAGATAATCGCTGCTTCACCTTTTCGGCATTTATCCAATAATTTTTGTTCGGCAAGTTTGAGCTGCCCAAAATCAGCCAGTGCGCGTCCAAAAGGTTTTAAAGGCAAATTAACCATGCTTGCACTCCTGTGTGCTTATTTCGGGTAAGGTGGCATTCATTATTAACAGTTATCCTCTTCTACCCCAAATCCCCGCCAGCGCACTACCAATCAAACAATGAAATACCGCCGAAATCGCGGCAGGAACGGGAGCCATCGCCATATCGGCAAAATGCGTTTTAGCCAGCGATGCGCCCAGTCCGCTGTTTTGCATGCCCACTTCGATTGATACGGTACGGCATTCTACCTTGCCGTAGCCCAGCCATTTCATCACCACATAACCCAAGGCAAAGCCGGTGGCGTGAAATAAAAAAACCGCACAGAATAATTTCGGCCCCACCTGTCCAATCGCCGCTTTATTACCCGCCACAATGCTACTCACCACCAGCACAATCACGGCAACGCTGACGATAGGGCCGACCCTATGAATGACGCCGCGCACGGCGTGACGTTTGTGCTGCTGGACGCGATCCAGCGCGGTGTTGATAAATAATCCGGCGATTAACGGTATCAATACCACGACAACCATCGAACGAAACAAGCCCCAACCGTCAACCGGCAAGTAGGTGCCCGCCAACCATTGAGTCAGCAACGGCGTCATCACGACGGCAGCGAAGGTGGAACACATCGTCAACAGGACGCTCAAGGCCACATTGGCGCGAGCTAGGTAAGTAATCACATTGGACGCGGTGCCGCCGGGACAGGCGCCGACCAGGATCAGCCCTATCGCCAAGCTCGTCTCCAAGTCCAGCACTTTTGCCCAAACATAAGCCGACAGCGGCATAATCACAAACTGCGCCAAAACGCCGATGGCAATGATCTTCGGCATACGGAACACTTCCGAAAAATCGGCCAGCCGCAGGGTCAGGCCCATGCCTAACATAATCACGCCCAGACCAATAGCAATATAAGGCTGGAACCATAGCCATGCCTCAGGTTGCCACCATGCCCATAAGCAGCCGATTACAATCCACAAGGAAAACCATTCGGCTATTTTTACGCAGGCTTTTTGGCGGATATTTAACATGGTGATGGTCCTTTGTTGCCTTGAGTGATTGTGGTACATACTGCCGACCTTAGAGCTTGCTCTACTTCTCTCTCAGGGAGGCCTACAAGGATGTAGGTAGTAGAGCAATGCAGGAGCGGTTGCCGAGAAGGTTGGGCTGAGGGGATAAGAATAAGCTTTTTCCTTATTTTAATTTCCCCTCACAAAGCCCTCTCCCACTGGAGAGGGCTTTGTGAGGCTTGAGTCAATAGTATTGCGGGGTTATTCACTCCAGCTTTGAGCATCAATAATCTGTATTTTAAAAGCAGCTTGCGCGACAAAATCGCAAAAGGCTTTATCGACTATGTTTTGTTCGGCAAGCTGTTGCAGGTTAAGGTTGGCGTCGATAGCGGCTGACTTTATCAAGATAAGTTCGGTTGCTGAAACTGTCTTGGCCAGCCATGCCGCGAGGCTGTCCGAGGTTATATCCCAGCTTGCCTCAACACCTGCGTTATCGAGTTCAACAATATCCGGCGACCAAATGACGGTTTTTTTCCGGTTTAATTGATCATGAATCGCCGCGACGGTATCGGCAATAGTGAAATCCGGTTTAAGGCCCTTAAACATCAAGGCCATTTGCTGCATGGCTAAGAGCGCCATGCGGTGTGCGGTATTATCGTCAAATTGCCAGTGCTGTTGCGCCAATCTAACCTGATCGGCGAACGCGCCGCCGCCGGGGACAATGACCACCGCCCTGCCTTGATAGTTTTTTTCCACCGCGTTCAGACAGTTGAAAAGGGTATCCGAGCGGGACAGGCTGCCACCCAGTTTGATAATAGTCAGGCCGTCCGTAGCGCTTACCTTGCCGTAAACTGCTGCAATAAATCGAGCATGGCCGCCGCTTTGTCAAAACTTTCCTGATATTCTTCTTCCGCGACGGAATCATTGACGATACCGCCGCCGGCCCAGAAGCGAATGGTGTTTTCGGAATGCACCAGCGTCCTGATTGCAATATTGGTGTCCATATTGCCGTTGAAACCGATGTAGCCGATAGCCCCGCAATAAACGCCGCGCCGGTTGGGTTCGAGTTCTTCGATGATTTCCATGGATCGGATCTTCGGCGCGCCGGTAATCGATCCGCCCGGAAAGCAGCTTTTCAACAAATCCAGGGCGTGCTGATCATCCGCCAATATGCCGGTTACGGTACTGACCAGATGATGCACGGTGGCATAGCTTTCCACGTCGAATAGCACCGGCACTTTGACTGAACCGCTTTTGCAGGTTTTACTGATGTCGTTGCGCAGTAAATCGACGATCATCAGGTTTTCCGCCCGGTCTTTGTTGCTGGCTTCCAGGTTTTTTATTTGCTGCTGATCTTCAGCGTAATCGGCTTTTCTCGGTCGCGTCCCTTTAATGGGTTTGGTCTCGACCACACCATCGGTCAGCTTTAAAAAACGCTCCGGGGATGAACTTAAAACCTGCACTTCGGGCAGATTAAGATAGCAACTGAACGGGGCGGCATTTAATTTGCGCAAGGTTTGATAGGCCGTCCATGAATCGCCTTCGCAATCGGCCACAAACCGCTGCGCCAGATTTACCTGATAACAATCGCCTTCCTTGAGGTAATGCTTGATCCGGTTAAAGGCATGAACGTAGGAATCCTTATCCATGTTGGACTTAATCTCGCCGACGACCTTAAACGCAGGATAATCCTGCCTTGCCGGTAATTGGCTGAACTGACTGATTAAATCCTGCCATTTTTGCTGACCGCAATTTCCTACCAGATAACTCTTTTGCCGGTGATGGTCGACGATGACAGCCCACTCGTAAATCCCTACCGCCATTTCGGCAATATGTTCGGCATCTTCAGCCATCGTCGGCAGCGTTTCCAATCGACGGGCTAAATCATAGGCAAAATAGCCGATGGCTCCGCCGTTGAACGGTAAGTCGTCAAGCCCCGTATCCGGAAACGCACGAAGCTGCTGTTTAACTAAATCGAACGGGTTTTCAGTGGATTTGAGTGTCGCGCCGTTACCGCTAATCTCGGTGATCTCTCCATGCGTGACCAAGGTACACACCGGCTCGGCGGCAATAATATCGTATCGCCCCTGCTTGCTGTGAGGAAAGCCGCTATCCAGAAAAACCGCCCATGCTTTATCCACGCAGGTGGAAAACAGTTCTGCACTGTCGGTAAAATAAGGGAGGGGAGCGATAAGTTGATTCGGTGACGGCATTTATATGGGGGACTTGTGATGCGTTTTGCATTAACAATACGGGATAAATCGTGATTGTTCAAATAGTAGAGCGGGCAAAAAGATATTTATGACTATTTGCCCATAAACTGCCCAAATGCCCGGCTGCCTTCACCGGTTTGAATGGTATCGATCACTTTCAGGGTTCTGGCGTCGATCACCGAAACATTGCCGTCAAACCAGTTAGCCACGTAGACATGCCGGTCATCAGGATGGGTGCTGATACCTTCGGGTTTGGTACCCACGGTAATCAGGGCGATTTCTTTTAGGGTTTCGGTGTCGATAACAGAAACCGAACCGTCGTCCTGATTAGTCACCAACAGGCGGCTGTCGTTAAGCGCCAGTGCGGTTGCGTAAGGCAGCATATTGACCTTTACCGTAGCAATCGGTTTCATTCGTGCCGTTTCGACAACCGTGACATCATCGCTTTGTACATTGGCGACATAGATGCGTTCGCCTCTGGCATCGATGGTAAGTCCGAACGGGTGCGTTCCAACCTGTGCGGTTTTCTTAACGGTCAGTGTCTTCAAGTCGATCCGGGAAACTGAATTGCTGATCCGGTTGGCGACATACAACCAGCGATTATCGGGACTGACTACCAGACCGGACGGCGATTCGCCGACACTGATGGTGTGAATGATTTGTAGACTGTCCGCATCGATAACCGAAACGTTATTTTTGTACCAGTCGGCTACATAAATCCGCTTGCCGTCCGGGCTCACCGCGATACCCAGCGTGCCGTCATTGACAGCGACTCGAGCGATGACTTCGCGTTTTTTGCTATCGATAACCGCGAAGCCTTTGGCCTCCGGGGTACTGACATAAACTTTACTGCCGTCAGGCGCGACCGCAACACCGGCGGGTCTGCCGGTAACGGCAATGGTATCGACTACGCCGCCTGTTGCCGTATCGACAACAGACACGCTATCGTCCAGTTGATTGCTGATGTAGGCAAAAGGCTGGGCCGCAAGCGGCGTAGATAATAAGGCTGTAGCGATACAAATAGCTACAGCCTTATTGCCAAGGATAGTGCGGTGGCAGTTCAATGAGAACACTCGCTAAACCTTATTTTTCAGCCAATTTTTTCAGGTTAATCAATCCTGTTTCCAAAACGGCTTTCACTGCGGTATTTGCGGCTTCTTCGTTCATTTCTTCCGGTGGATTGTTGTTCATGTAAGCGCGGTAGTAACCGGCTTTCCAGATAACTTCAGTCTTGCCGCCTTTATCGGCCAATTCAATGCTTGCTGCGTAATCGTTTACCGGCAATGCAGGGACTTTTTCTTCGGCACCGGCATGAGTAATGGTTTTAGATGAACTCATGTCAGTGATTTTGTAAGCGTAAGACATTTTAGCTTCGTCGTACTTTTTCAATTCTTCGGTAATCGTGCCGCCGTCTTTTAAAGTCAAAACGCGGACCGCACCTTTGCTGTTATCGCCTTTAACAGTGGTACTCATAATGCCGGGATGCCAAGACATATCGCCATAGTTCTTGATAATATCCCAGACTTTTGCAGCCGGTGCATTAATGGTGATTTTCTCTTCGGCTTTTTGACGCACAGGGCCGTGAGCATTGGCTATTGAAGTAAAAAAGAACAGCAAAACCGAAACGAACAAAATAATTTTCTTCATATTAACTTTCCTTATGGGAACATAAAAACTAAAACGCGCATTATATGACAACCCAGCGCTGCAAGCATCAGCTTAGCCAACTTAAAATACAATATTAGAACAACAAACCCGACCGCCTCAATTGCCCTTTTTTATTGCCGCGCGGTTTTTCTTTTGCTCTTACCGACGGCTACAGCGAATAATGAGATTTTTCATTAACCGATGTTACGCGCTGTCTATTGCAGCCGCGACAGACAAATATCTTGTTCCCTGCATAGACCTGTCGGCTGTACGCCCGACTTCATCGTGTTGCTGCCAATGTTATTGCCTGTAATCCCGCAAAAACCGCCAGGGGTTTTGGTTATGCCAAGGATTTATTTTTCAATAATAGCCAGCTTGTCAGCTTCAATCCCAAGTAATAACGCCCCTTTTAACAAACCGACCAGTTCCCTGCCGGCCATCTGAAAACGCCAGCCATGCAGTAGCGGACACTCATCATCGTCATTGAACAACAGCACTTCCAAATCCTTACGTGTTGCAAGAATAATGGGATTCAACGAATTTTCTTCAGCCCGTATTCTGACCAGCGCCGTCAGAATATCCAGTATCGCTTCCTGTTGCTGCGTTTTTTTAGCGGGTCGGCCTTTTTCATTCAAAGGTATCGGCGCGCGGTTTTTCGCTGCCGTAATGAGTTGGCACAATTCTGCGCCATATCGGTTAACGGTACGCTCGTTAATACCGCGAACATTGGCTAATTCACTCACTGCTTCCGGTTGTAGCTTGGCTAAATCGAACAGCATCTCATCGCGCAGCAGCCAACTCTTGGGTCGGTCTTCAGACTGCGCGGCTCTTTCCCGCCATTCGGCCAAGGCCTGAACAATTGATAATTGCCTGCCGGTCAGTTTGTTTTTACCCTTGATTTTCAACCAGGCTTTTTCAGGCTTCACCTCATAAAGGTCCGGATTTGCCAGTTCGGCAAAATCCCGTTCCAACCATTCGGTTCGTCCAAGCTCGGCTAATTGCTGCAACATCATTTGATAAATCTTGCACAGATAAATCACATCGTCGGCAGCATATTGAATTTCCGCATCGATCAGCGGTCGCTTACTCCAGTCCGCTCGGGTATGCGCCTTGTTTAAATTGATGTTTAACAGACTGGAAACCAGCATCGCATAACCCGGATTCTCCTGAAAGCCCAGCAACGGCGCGGCGATTTGGGTATCAAAAAGCGGCTCAGGCAATTTCCCGGTTAATTGATAAAAGATTTCCAAATCCTGTCTGCAGGAATGGAACACTTTTACGATGGCTGGGCTGTATATGGCTTCAAAAAGGATGTCTAAGGAAGGTAATGCGATGGGATCGATACAGGCCACCCATTCCGGCGTTGCTATTTGCAACAGGCAAAATTTTGGATAATAAGTTTTTTCCCGTAAAAACTCGGTATCGAGAGCCAACCAAGGTTCTTTCTTGATTTGTTCGCACAATGTAGCCAGCTGATCAGGGGAATTTATATATTGGATATTTTTCATATAGTTAAACGAGCAGTCATTAACGCACCGCAAAATCCATGCATTTTACGGTTAATGGTGGTTTTTTATTTTAATGATAGAATTTATTTTTTGTCTTCACTTACCTATGCGATTTTGTATTATTCCCGTTACCGCTTATCAGCAGAACTGTTCCTTACTCATTTGCGAGCATACCAACAAAGCCGCCATCGTCGATCCCGGCGGCGATATTGACACGATTCTTAAAGCCATCGCCAGTGAAAGCGCAATCCCCGAATCCATCCTGATTACTCACGGCCATCTCGATCATATCGGCGCCACCGCTGAACTGGCGGCGCTGCTTTCCATTCCTGTGCTAGGGCCTCATCATGACGATCAATTCTGGATTGACGCCCTTGCCGAACAATGCCGGACCTTGCATTTCCCGGCCTGCGATTCATTTACGCCGTCACGCTGGTTAAGTCAGGGCGATATTGTTAAGGTTGGCGAAGCAGTGCTGGATGTTTTTCATTGCCCCGGACATACGCCGGGACATGTGGTTTTTGTTCACCGCAACAGCAAACTGGCCATAGTCGGCGATGTGTTATTTAAAGGTACGATCGGCCGAACCGATTTGCCAAAAGGGGATTTCAATACCTTGATTCATTCAATCAAAAATAATCTATGGCCTTTGGGCGGACAGTTCAGGTTTATCCCCGGACACGGCCCAATGTCCACCTTTGGAAAGGAAATGCGCAACAACCCCTTCGTCAGTATTTAAGACGTCCACCCGTTCGACCGGGTTAACCGCCGCCGACTTGATCGGACCCGCCATTGTTAGCCTGCGGAGTGCGATGTCTGCCGCGTCGTCCATAATGGTTGCTACGTTTTTTATTACGCGCTTTTACCCGTTTTATATCCAGTTTATGTTGCTTGATTTCTACCGATTTTAAATGCAGGAATATGTCCTGGGGCATTTCATCGGGCAATTCAACCAGTGTGTAATCGCCCTGAATATTAATATTATTGATATTGTTTTTGTCGACGCCGGACTCTTCGATCAATAGTTTTTTAAGCTGTTCCGACGTAACCTGATGCTTGCTGCCCACGTCCAAACGATACCTAACCATTTTAATGCGCACTTCGGCTGCAACCGCCCCTGCCTCGCCCAAAGCGCCTACCTTCGGTGCTCGCGGCGACGGCTCCCTGCGTTGCGCTGCCGGCGTCGAACCTCCTCCATCCATGCCGTCGCGCTTATTATTGCCGATCATTTTGATCTCGACGGACTAGCCGCGCCGCGCTGTTTCAAAGTCTATCCTGATAAATTTCTACAAAAGCCTCGTCGCGCAATCTGCGCACCCAGAGCTCCGTTTCTTCTTCAATTTTCCGTTTACGAATGGCCTCTTTCACCAAGTTCTTTTTAAATTCACTGCTATCGTCCTTATTTTCCCGGCCCAAGACCTGAATGATGTGCCAGCCGAACTGCGTCTGTACCGGATCGCTCACTTCGTTAACGCCGAGTTTTGCCATGGCTTCTTCAAACGGCTTAACCAGATCGCCGGGACCTACCCAATCAAGCGAACCGCCTTTTAATGCCGAACCTTTATCATCCGAATGCGCCCGCGCCAACGCGGCAAAATCATCGCCATCGGCAATGCGGGCTTTCAATGCCAGCAAGCGTTTATTTGCCTCGGCATCATCAACCAACTCATTGGTTTTTATCAAAATATGCCGAACTTTGGTTTTGATAATCATGTGATTATCCGCGCCTTTCCGCTCTATCATTTTCACAATATGAAAACCGCTTGGGCTGCGTATCGGCTCGGACACATCGCCCTGCTTCATTTGCTTGATTTCATTAACAAACAAAGTCGGTATTTCACTGAGGGTGCGCCAGCCCAAGTCGCCGCCTTTCAGGGCATTGGCATCATCCGAATCGCTTATCGCCGTTTGACTGAAATCTTGTCCGCCGCGCAGATTCCTGACAATAGCCTCGGCTTTAGCCATCGCTTTTTGTATTTCCGTCGATGATGCGCCTTCTTTAACCGCGACTAATATATGACCCAAATGATACTGGGTAGACTCCTCGCCGATTTTATCCTGGGTTTCCATGTAGTGCTCAACCTCCCGGTCGGTCACCTTAATGCGTCCGCCTATTTCTCTACCGCGTAATTGGTTAATAATGATTTCATTACGCATATTATCCAAAAAGCTTTGATAGCTAATACCTTGACCTTCCAACTCCGCACGGAATTGTTCGACATCCATATTGTTTCTCCGGGCTATATCTGCGGCAGAGCTGTTGAGCATTTCTTCGCTGACCGTAATCCCGGCCTTTTCCGCCAACTGCCGCTGGAGCTTGTCGACAATCATCTTTTCCAGCACTTGTTTGCGCAGCACATAGGCAGGCGGAATCGCGGCGTTGTTTTGCTGTATTCTTTGCTCAATAACCGCCACTTCTTTTTGCAGTTCACGCTCAAGGATAACGTCCTCTTCAACCACAGCGATAATGGTATCAAGAACTTCAGCGTGTACTAAAAAACTGCCCAACAATAAATTACACAGCAGCATTGCAACAATAGTTCTTTTCATGTGTTCCTGTTTGATCATTCTTGAGGTTTCCGATAACCATAAATTTGCTGTTCAAAGAACTTATCCAGTTTTTCGCCAATACCGGTCAATCCTTTAAGTTCTACCTGAAAAAACACGCCCGTCTGACTGATACCTGTCGCATCAATGGCGAGGGAGTTTTGAATATTTGGATTGGTATTAAGGTTTATACTGTTAATCCAGCGCCGTCCGATAACACGAAAACGCCAGCAACAATTCTCTTTTTCCACGCCAAAAAAACTTTCCTGAGTCGAGTTATTCAGCAATGAATAAGTCCAGCGCCCAACCGCGGACCAATCGTTATAAACCGGCCAGTGAAAGCTGACATCGCTTTGAATAATGTCATAAGTTCTCACCCTTGATAAATCCGGATAAATTGTATTTTTTCTATAACGGTAGCCCAGATTAACAATCTCGCCAGGCTCATTAATATAATGCAGCGTGGCGTTGTGCCTGACGAATTCGTTCAGATGCGGATTCCATTGCGTCCCGGAGCTTACCGAAACATGATCGGTCAGCCCGGCATTGAGTTCCGCTACCAGATTTGAGAAGCTATCGGTATCCGGAAAATAGCCCGGCAACGTTTCCGTGTAGCCCGGATAAATAACCTTTCTATCCTGAAAATAAGAAATCTGACCCACACTGAGTTTTAGCCTTTCCCGGCCGGTTTTCGCATCGACCAGGCGCGTTGTTAAGGCTGCCGTTAGCTGATTGGCATCCCCTACCCTGTCCGGGCCGCTAAAACGGTTTTCCAAGAACATGGTATTAAAAGAAAAATCGTTCGGCGCGGTATCGAATATAGGGATATTATCTTGCGCCGCATTAGGGACATACAAATAAAACAATCTGGGCTCAAGGGTATGCAGATAAGATTTATTGAAAATATTCATGTCCTTTTCCAGATACAAACCGGTATCAGTAGAAAAGATAGGCAGGGTTCTTGATGTGCTATCCACAGCTAATCCGGTGCCTCCTTTTGGATCGTTCAGCAAATACTGGGTATGCTGTAAAGAGATTTTAGGCGTTATAAAAGCGCTGGCTGTCTGCATTGGAAAACTGACTGACGGCCTAACGTTGGTTCGCTGTCCATTCACTACTGTATCGTGCTGAAAATACACATATTCAGCATCCATCAATGTATTCAACGGCATGAAATTGAACGAATGGTTCAAATTCAAATTAACTTGCGGCAACCTTCGATAAGGTAACCCAGCGCTTGTTATGGCTTTATCGATTGATTGATAATTATCAACATGCCCTGTTAAAGAAACCCCTGTGTTGACATAAGCAAGATTAGCCTGACTGACAAGATAACTACTGTAGGTCGAGGTGCTCAGCGCATTACCCAAGTCAGAGAAATAATCTTTATCCGACACATAATTCAAGTCCATATTTGAAGTGATATGGGGCGTAAACCGGGTGCTATTTTTTATCACCCCCAAATACCGGGCCTTATCGCGAAGACTGTCATGAGGCATAAATTCCAACTCTGTAGAGCCCCCCGTCATCTCTGTCAAATAACGGAAGTCCCCCCCCAATAACGCCCCTCTTTTTGAAAGATAGCGTGGACGTAAAGTCGCATCGTAATTGGGCGCTATATTCCAGTAATAAGGCGTTTCCAGCCTAATGCCGCCGCGTTGGGTATTGCCGAATGAAGGCGCAAGAAACCCTGAAAGCCGTCTGTCGTCTATCGGAAAAGAAAGATAAGGCGAATAAAACACCGGCGTCCCCTTAAACTCAAGCCAGGCGTTTTTAGCGGCGCCTTGACCGCTAATTTTATTCATCTTCAACTCAGTCGCATGCACAACCCAGTCCTGATTGCCGGGACGGCAGCTGGTATAAGCAACGCCTTTATAGCGAGACAGCGTACTGCTCTCCCGGTAAATTGCTTTCGCCCTGCCTCTGAGCGGCGTAGCCGGAGAAATAAACAGCGCTTCGCGCAGACGTGCCTGATCGGAAGCCAGGTTAAGGGATGCCGACTCACTGTGTAACGCCAATTCATCTTCGCTGTAATAGACGCTGCCCTGTAAATCCAATGATTCAGAAACAGTGTCGTAAGTCGCTTTATTAGAGACCGAACGCTGATCTGCGTGAGTCATTTCAACATTACCGGTGTAACTGTAGATTTCATTCTCGAATATTTCGGCATAATCGGAATTAATATCCAGAGGGGACACGTCCCTCAAATCTTTTTCAGGCACAAAGCGGGGCTTTCCGCCGCCGGGCGCTACGCAGCTTTGCCAAGGATCATATTTCAATTGCGATTTAAGATTGCTGAAGGTTAGCTCTTCATTGTGGTCAAACGCAGGCGTCAAAAAACTCATGCCGGACCCGGATGTTTCGATGACCCGCGGCTGCCCCTTAGGATCGGCGCCGACCAACTTGCAATCCCAGTTGTTATCCGCCGTTTTGGCATCGCAAGCCCAACCTGGGCGATTGGCTTCAGTTTGCAGTGTTTTTTTCACATCGGTGTCGGCAGAAGGCTGAACGATTGGCTTAGCCTCCACGCTAACTTGCCGGGCGTCTTCATCCCTCTTTGTATTGACAGGAAGCTTGGGCGCGGCAAGCTCCGCCTTTTCGGCAGGAGCGAACTGGGGCTGGACATTCTCGACAGGGCCGCGGTCAGGTTCCGCTACCACCGGCTGAGCAGGTTCAATGACTTTTATGGGGGGCTGCTGCGCCTCACGAACAGGGCTCTCCTGAGCAGTGCCGGAGGGTTCGGTATCGGCAGGAATCTTTGCCGCGCCGGTTTTTTCCGCAGGTTCTTTTTCACCTACGCAAACCCACTCTTTGCTATCTTTGCTTTGTACGCAATTCCAGAGAGCTTCGTTGGCAATGCTGACAGGGGCATAAACAGAAGGTAAAAAAAACAGTAATAAACGGCGGCGCATAGGTAATATCAAGTTTAGTAGCGTAGTGAATCATAAATCGAATAAAATGCCGGACGCTAATTTTACCTCACTACCCCTTCATTATACTAATCTATCCTAAACATCATGATGCCTGAAGACTTAAGAACGCTATCGATGTTCGACTGGCTTGAAAACGATTTATTACTCACCGTTACCGCATGCACCCCCGCGTCCAGCGACGCCAGTTTTCGACGTTACTTTAGAGTCTTCACCCCGGACGACTGCATCAATGCAGGAAGTGCGCCCTCAAGGACGGGAGAGGTAGAGCAACAATATATTGTGATGGATGCCCCGCCGACCAAAGAAAACATTGAACCGTTCATTAGAATTGCCAAACTGCTGGCGCAATCCCGGATCAACGTCCCGACCATTTATCGGCAAAACCTGACTGACGGCTTTTTATTGCTGGAGGATTTCGGTTACCAGTGTTTTCTGGATCAACTTAACGAAACCACTGTCGACGATTTATATCAAAGCGCATTCGACAGCTTATTCAAACTGCAAACCCAAACGCCTATACAAAACTGCGGCCTGCCTCATTATGACGAAGCGCTCCTGCACAGGGAACTGGCTATTTTCGACGAATGGTTTTTAGGCCAGTTGCTGGACATTGAAACTCCCGCGCCGGTCTGGGAGACGGTCCGCGCCTTTCTGACGACATCGGCCCTGGAGCAGCCCGGGACTTGCGTACACCGGGACTTCCATTCCCGCAACCTGATGATTTTAGACAGCGACTCGCCCGGCGTCATCGATTTCCAGGATGCCGTGATCGGCCCGATCACCTACGATCTGGTGTCGCTATTGCGCGATTGTTATATCGCCTGGCCTGAACAACAGGTTGAGCAATGGCGACTTCATTATTTCGAACGGCTTCAACAGGCAGGCCTCATTAATTGCAGTACGGCCCAGTTTAAACGCTGGTTCGACCTGATGGGCGTGCAGCGTCACCTTAAGGCCATCGGCATTTTTTCCCGCTTGCACTTGAGAGACGGCAAATCCAACTACCTTGGCGACATACCGCGCACCTTGAACTACGTCACCAGCGTTTGCGGGACTTACCCTGAACTCGCAGAGTTCAATGATTTTCTGCGCGATCGGGCGCTACCTGCGCTAAGCAAAATCAACGTATGAAAGCCATGATATTAGCGGCCGGACGCGGCGAAAGAATGCGTCCGTTGACCGACCGCACCCCCAAACCCTTGCTTACCGCCGCAGGCAAACCGCTGATCGAATATACAATCGAACAACTGGTCGCGGCCGGTTTTAACGATATAGTCATCAACCATGCCCATCTGGGCGTGCAAATAGAAAAGCGCTTGGATAACGGCAGCCGGTTTGGCGCAAACATCAGCTATTCGCCGGAAGGCGAACAAGCGCTGGAAACCGCCGGCGGCATTATTAACGCCCTGCATTTATTAGGCGACGAGGTGTTTTTGGTGGTCAATGGCGATATCGCCACAGACTTTCCTTTTGCCGAACTCAAAAACCTGAGCGTTGATTTGGCGCATCTGGTTCTGGTCGATAATCCGGCGCATAATGCACAAGGCGACTTTGGCCTGGCTAAGTCCGGCTTGGTCGTTTCAAGCGGCGCCGAACAATTCACCTTTAGCGGCATAGGGCTGTATCGCCCGGAACTGTTCAGCAACATACCCGTCGGCCCCAGTAAACTAGGGCCTTTGCTACGCCAAGCCATAGCAAGCGGCCGGGTTTCAGGACAAAAAACGGACGGTTTCTGGATGGACATAGGCACGCCGGAGCGTTTGCAGGAACTGGATTTTTATTACACTCACCAGGAGTAAAGATCATGACTGACCATGTTTATAAAAAAATAGAACTGACCGGTTCATCAGCCGTCGGCATGCAGCAAGCTATCGAAAACGCCATCAGTAAGGCCGGCGAAACCAGCGACAACATGCGCTGGTTTGAAGTCGTCGAAACCCGCGGCCACATAGAAAACGGCAAAATCGCCCACTGGCAAGTCACCGTTAAAATCGGCTTTGCCCTGACAGCATAAAGGCATTGCCATTCGATAAACCAGGCGCGATCGCATATGCCCCCTCAATCGGACAACAGCGCCAATACCGTATGGCACCGCGCCACCGTCACCCGGCAACGCCGCGAACAAAAAAATGCGCATAAAGCGATAGTCCTCTGGTTTACCGGCCTATCAGGCTCCGGCAAGTCAACGCTGGCCCATGCCGTAGAAGAACAATTGCATCAACACGGTTTAAATACCTTTGTTTTGGACGGCGACAATGTGCGTCGGGGCTTGTGCAGCGACCTGGACTTTAGCGATGCAGACCGCAAGGAAAACATCCGCCGCATCAGCGAAACAGCCAAACTGCTGCTTGAAGCGGGCGTAATAACATTGACCGCATTTATCTCGCCGTTCAAGGCGGAACGCGCCACCGCAAGAAGCCTGATGCCGGACGGCGACTTTATTGAAATTCACTGTTGTTGTCCGTTAACGGTTTGCGAGCAACGGGATGTCAAAGGCCTGTATAAAAAAGCGCGACGGGGAGAAATCTTAGACTTTACCGGCATATCTTCGCCTTACGAAGAACCGGAAAACCCGGATTTAAAAATCGACACCCACCGGCTTACGCTCGAAGAAAGCGTACAGCGGGTCATATCGCTGTTACGCGCTCGAAACATCGTGTCCGCCCTAGAATAAACCATGCATTTCGATGTCTTCAATGGCGATGCCGACGGCATCTGCGCCCTGATTCAACTGCGCCTGGACCGCCCGCTGGCAGCGCGACTCATTACCGGCATTAAACGCGACATCACGTTACTGGATAAATTCACCGTCGCCCCCGGCGACCGCGTCACAGTGTTGGATATTTCCCTGCAAGCAAACAGCGTACGGGTTAAGGCGTTTTTAGATCAGGGCGCGCATATTTTTTATGTCGATCACCACCAGGCCGGCGATATTCCCAACCATCCTCATCTAAAAACGCTGATCAATGCCGACAGCGCGACCTGCACCAGCCTGCTGGTCAATCAATACCTGAACGGCAAATACCCGCTATGGGCAATAACCGCGGCCTTTGGCGACAACTTAAACCACAGCGCCGAACAACTGTCTGCCACCCTGAGCCTAAGCTTATCAGAATTAGAAATCCTGAAAAACCTGGGCATCTATATCAATTACAACGGTTACGGAGGCTGCATTGACGACCTGCATTTCGCTCCCGACCGACTGTATCGGGAAATGGCCGGCTACCAATCGCCTTTTGACTTTATCAGCGACAACCCTGACATCTTTACCCAACTGGAACAGGGCTATCGGGAAGACATGGCGAATGCCCGACGCCTTAAGCCGGAATACCAAAGCGATGCGGTCGCGGTATTCATCCTGCCCGATACCGTCTGGGCAAGACGCGTTAACGGCGTATTCGGAAACTTCCTGGCCAACCTTAACCCGAGCAGAGCCCATGCGGTCATCACCCATAACAAGGACGACGGTTATCAGGTTAGCGTCAGGGCGCCTCTATGCAATAAAACCGGCGCAGATCAGCTGTGCTCAGCCTTCCCAACCGGCGGCGGACGCAAAGCCGCTGCCGGCATCAATCATTTGCCCGGCGATCAACTGAGTATTTTCATTAAAAAGTTTGATGATTTTTATTCGTGAGTAGCTGTTACAATGCGAGCAAAAGCTTACGTTTCAAATTCAGGCGATTGCCAAGTAAATAGACCCAAATGACGCAGGAGACGGACAAAAAGCCCAGTCAGGCGTGTCTATTTTTCTCAGGAAATCGCCTAAGTACACTGGATCGCAGATGATGCGGATGGACATTAGCTTTTACCTTGTCTAATCATACGCATTAACCTCATCAGCGTTCTATTTTTGGCCACTGAATAACTAAAACTCTTAAAGACCGCCGGAACCGACACGCATGAACTCACTGACCGCTCAATCCCGCCCCGACTCATCCGCCGCTACTCGGCTGGAACAATTACAACACATCAACCTGCAACTTGCGGCGCTAGGCCAACCAACCTGCGAAGTGGAAAACGACCCGCAATACCTGAAAATTGCCGGCGGTTTATTAAAAACCTATTCCCAGCAACGCCGCCTGCTCGCGCTGGCCAAATACCGCTGCCCTGCCGACCGGCGCATTCAGGATTTCCTTAATCAGTACTTAACTGAAAACGGCATAGCTGAAACCGTCAGTTTACCCGGCGAAACCTTTGTGCTTGCACAAAAAGGCTTGGCAAGAGAGCTGTCCCTGCCCTTTCAGCACAACGAATTTCATTCGCCCTATATTGATTCTTACCGGATACAGCAAGGCGTGCTGCATAACCCGAAAAACGACCGGCGCACCACCAAAGGCGTATTTCACATCGCCGCAGGCGGCCTTCCGGTGCCGGCCGATAAAAACGAAGTACCCGTTCAGGCCTACGCGGCGCTGTTACGCGCAGCGCTGACGCCTCCCGACGACCTGTTGTCCCTGCCCTTTACCAACGCCCAGGCCGACAGTGCAAAACTCTGGGTGTCATCATTGATGAGACCCATCGTGTGCCCGGAAGTTTCCGCATCGATGCCGGTCAAGACCATGGAAGTGCGTTTTTTTGCCCCCGGCGGACTGGTCGCCAACCTGGATTTTGTCGAATCCATTTTCGGCAACGCGGGCGACCCGTTCCTGCCCGAGAACGATGCCGCATTGGACATTAACCATTGGACCGGCCATACCGGCTGCATCATTCTTGCCTCGCATTTGGTTCATTGCCGGAAAAAAGATCTCGGTCTTCCGCATGTTGACGACGCCACCGAGCGTCAGCGCAAAGACGGCATGTCCTGGCAAAATGAAGATGAACTGTACAATAACGGACAACCGTTCAAACTGGTGTGCCGTAACATGCAGGGAGTGATTGTCACCATCATTGCCGACAACTATTTCGGCTACAGCAAAAAGGAAATCAAGTCCCATATCAGCTATTCGGCCAACCTGTACGGCGGCGCCGAAGAAGAGCATTCAGGCGGCGCGCTGGCCTTCCCGAGAGTCATTCTGGGCGAAATCTTTTTGCCGCATGCCTCCTATATCGGCGAGCATTATTCTTTCGATAAACTCTGTCGGCAACTGGCGCCGGTCATCGAACCTAAAGACGAAGGCTACGCCGTCGACAAAAACTATCCCGACATCTTTTATATTCCCAATACCGCGAAGTTCAACATCCAGCAGCAGCAAGTCAGCTGGACGCATAACCGGCAGACGCAAACCCTTAAATTGCTGTTCGGCAACACCTATGTCTATCCCAACGGCTTTAAAATCCACATGGAACGCCACCCTACCGCGCCCAGCTGGCGCTTGATCGGCACCCATCAGGAAGGCACCTTCTGCCACAAACCGAGCACCGTCTCCGGCGGCGGCAAATCGGAGATTTCCAAATCGATTGCCGGGGCCATCATTTCCGGCCCGGTTTTTGTCGATAATTTCGATAAAGACATGGACATCGTCACCGCCATCTTCGAACACGATTATTCCACCCGGTTTCGCGATCCGGCCTTACATGGCCTCGACCGACGACCCCTGCTCAGCAACGAGCGCACCCTGGGTTCGGTGATCAAACTGCTAACCCCGTCCGAAAACGAATTCTCGGACGCCCACAACCGGTGGCTGGCGACAATACCCCAGCACATCTTGGCCGTGGCGCTGATGATCAAACGTTTTTACAAGGAAGAATGGGGCCAAGACTGGAGAAAATATTTTTCCGTCGACATGGTCAACAGCCACCCCGGTAACGAACTGAAATTTCAGGGCCGCAAACTGATCGCCAGCTACCTGCGCGTAGGTTTTGACGAAAATGGCGCATGGCGTGTGTTTAAACTGCGCCAGGATTTTATCGCCTCGGCCAAGGTCCAGCTGGAAGACGATATTTCCGCGTCCACCGTGGTGCCGACGCGTTATCTGACCGGGCTTAATCCCGATTATAAAAACCCCAGCGTCAAACTGGTCGATAACTGCGAGCAAAGTTTCTTTCAGCGTCCCGACGATGCGATACACCGCGGCACCGATTTGCAGACCGAACTGGATTTTTCGCGTACCGATAACTTTATCTCCAATTTCCAGCCGCTGACATCGCAAGACGCGCGCGAATTCATCGAAGACGTTATTCATTTCGACGAATTCAGCACGCCGATGCAAAATGTCATCCATCAGGCAATCAACGGCAAGGACGGCGAGTATTTCGTATCATCGGCTCATCCTCGCCTGGTTGACGGAAAACCCAGCCTCAACGTCCGCTATCTGCAACTCCGCCCCGATATAGCCAACCCGAAAATGCGCTATATCGCGGAGCTGTCCACCCGTTTGGCGCGGGGTCTTGATACCGATCAAACCGTTTATTTCCCGGTTAACGCCGTATTGACCGGACGACGCAACAACCCTGCCGACCTGGAGGCCGGCATCCGGCCGTTGGCTATCTATAATCCGATCCATTACCAGGAATTGCCAGAGCTGTTTATGGATTTTATTTGCAGCCTGACCGGAAAATCGCCGTCCACCACCGGCGCAGGTTCCGAAGGCGCGCTGACCAAAGGCCCGTTCAATGCCTTATCCACCACCGCCGACCTGAATACCGCGCTGGTTTCGTTCATATTATGCGGCTACGACGGTTTTTCCACGGCGGCGGGTTTCATCGGCGCCAAACGCCAAATCGATCATGACATCAGTCTGCTGATCCCGGAAATCTGGTCGCGCTTGCCGGTAGACCAGCGCGACCCGCAGTATTTGATTGCAAAAGGACAACTGGAAAAACTGGAGGATTTCGAATACGAAGGGCGTACCGTCTATCAAAGCCGACTGGGCTATCGCATCACCGAACGATTCGTGCATACCAATTTCGGCAAGATGTTCGATTACCCGACCGCGGTATTCGACGACGCCATGTTGAAACCGGAAACCCAGGATATGCCCAGCTATGTTGACGGCATCGACAACGTGTACGAAGCGCAGCAACGGGTCGCGCAACAGTATTTCCAGGACGGCTCCATCGATGACGCCTGCCCGCCGTTGAAAGCGCTGCTGCACATCATGGCTGAAGGCCACTATGCGGGCCAAACCGTCAGCGATCCGGCCATTCGCGCGATGTTCACCCGCGACTATCTGCTGCAAAGCGACTGGTATCAGCAGCGTCTTGAAATCAAACAGCAACGCGATAGTATGCTTTGGCAACAACACAAGACTTATATCCGGCAACAATTGACGGCAACGGAACAGCACGATTTAGCCAACCGCGCCGAATTAAACCAAAAACTCGAAGCGACTGAACGCATGCTGGCCGAAATCAACGATCCGGCTTACCTGCAACAGCTGCAAGGGACCTTAGGGGCGGATTGGATACACCACTCGTAAGCATTAACTTGTATCGTTCCCACGCTCCGGCGTGGGAATACAGTTCGGGACGCTCCAGCGTCCCGTTCAATTAAACCATAGCCAAAAAATCATTATGGGCAGAAGTCGTTACACGATAACCGAACCCGATAAACCGCACTTTATGACCTGTACGGTACTGGAATGGTTACCCGTTTTTACGCGCCCGGAGACCGCACAGATCGTACTCGATTGCTGGCGTTACCAAAGAGAACACGAAGGCTTACGGCTCTATGGTTACGTCATTTTAGAAAACCATTTGCATTTTATTGCGCAAGCGAAAAACCTGAACAAATGCGTGAACAGCTTCAAGTCATATACTGCGCGGCAGATTATCGACCATTTGCAAGCACAGCACGTTGAGCGGTTATTGACACATTTACGTTTTTTTAAAACAGCGCACAAAGCAGACCGGGAATATCAATTCTGGCAAGAGGGTGTTCATGCCGAACTGGTCTTTAGCGAGGCAATGATGCGGGAGAAATTAGACTACATTCATAATAATCCCGTGAAACGCGGTTATGTGAACTTGCCTGAACATTGGCGTTATTCGAGTGCCGCTAATTATGCGGGATTGACGGGGTTGATAGATATAGACCCGTGGTGAAGGCGACGCTGGAGCGTCTGAGACTGCATTCCCACGCCGGAGCGTGGGAACAATAAATAAATATCACCACGAAGACACGAAGAACGCGAAGAAAAAGCTAAGTGGTATCGTTCCCACGCTCCGGCGTGGGAATGCAGTTCGGGACGCTCCAGCGTCCCGTTCAATTAAACCATAGCCAAAATCATTATAGGAAGAAGTCGTCAAACCTGAACTTGCCTGAACATTGGCGTTATTCGAGTGCCTCAAATTACGCGGGATTGACAGGTTTAATCGAGATGGACTCATGGGTGAAGGCGACGCTGGAGCGTCTGAGACTGCATTCCCACGCCGGAGCGTGGGAACGATACCCACTGGCTTTCTTCGTGCTCTTCGTGTCTTCGTGGTGATATTTATCGTTCCCTCGCTCCGGCGTGGGAACGATAAGAACGATACCCACTTGCTTTCTTCGTTCTCTTCGTATCTTCGTGGTGATATTTATCGTTCCCACGCTCCGGCGTGGGAACGATAAGATTAAATTATTCATCGCCGGGCGCGTTTTTGTTTCGGCAACACCCCAAAATAATAAACCGCCAGAAACACCACACCGATGCTGAAAAATACCTTGGCAAACGGCCTAAAGCTGTCATCGAAAAAGAACTCCCCGATCATCCAAACCGCATTGCCGCATATCCAGCTGCTGACCGCCAAATTATGGAACAGGTTGGCGGTGTTGTTTCGTCCCAGCCAGGTAATGTGAAAAGCCGCCGCAACCGTCGGCACAATCATGAAGATGCCTTCAAGCCTCCATTCCATCAACCAACAGGTATCTTTCAACAGCCATAACACAATGTGAAAATTTTCATATTCGCGAAGTTTTGTCTCACTCATCCGGCAAACCTTATTCAACTCATTTTTTTACTCTTGCCTAGGCTTTAAGCCGTGTTCTTAGCAGGATGCAATCATCGGCCGCGCGCCTGTCCTATCGCTAAAATATAACACATCGCTTTCACCTAATTACCTTACTCCAGCCATACCTTGTATGTTTTCCTACCGTCTTCAAAAACAAACAGTTGCTGGGGAGTAATGCCGTTAGCGCGGATAGATTCGCCCAATTGCTTGAGGTCGATTGTTCCCGAACTTATGATGCGCGCCAATACATCTTCAGGGATGAGATGCTCCAAATCCAGCACCGCTTCGGCGGGCATTTTAACCGAAACACGCTGTTCGCCGCCTTCGCTGACGCGCACGCAAAGCAGCGTTGCTTGCTGATCAAAGCTCAAAGTCCTGACTGTCGGCTCATGCTTAACTACGGGCAGTTCATACGCTATAGCCTGCCGGATAAGTTCCGGGCCGACCGCTTGTTGCAGCAGCGCCCACCACGACAGCCTGACATCCAGCTGTTGTAATTGCTGGATTAGCCCCTGAAACGCACGCATCAGTAAAAACAGGTCGGAAGGCCCGGCCGAGCGAAACCACCAGCGATAATCGCCCAGCAGCTCGTTAACCGACTGGCCTAGCTGCCACTGCTCGGGATTAAACGCATGGTTTACTAAAAAAGGCCGGAATAATATCTGGCATAAGGCAGGCAACGAGCCGCTGATGGGGGCCAATTTTTTGCTGTCGAAATCCAGCGCAGCAAAGCAGTCCAGCGGTTTGACAGGGCTACGTCCGCGGCAACCGACGATCGCCTTGAGCAGCGCCAGTCTGCGCGGCTCGGTAATCGAAATGGTGCAGCCGTAGTCGAGCAAGGCGACTAACGGCCTCCCGTTTTCGTCGCGACTGTAAAAGACGTTGCCGGGATGCGGGTCGCCATGCACCTCACCAGCGACAAACAGGCTTTTAAACAGCGTCAGCACCAACGTTTGGCCGATAGCCCGGCGATCCGGCTCCGGCCAGTTACCGGCCTTGTCGATCAACACGCCCTCCGCCCGGCTTTGCACCAAAACGCGCTCGCTGCACAACTCCTGATACACCTTCGGAACCAGCAGCCCAGGCACTTGCACCATCCGTCCGAAATAATCCTGCCTTTGGGCTTCCGAGCGGTAATCCAGCTCGCGGTGCATATTGTCGCGCAGGCTTTTTTTATACGCATCCAGATCGAAACCCCAGCGATTGACCGGTCCCACGCCGGGCATCAAGCCGACCAGGCGCAATTCGGCATCGACCGCATCAGCTATATCGGGATAGCGGATTTTTACCGCAACCTTGTCGCCGTTTTTAAGTTCGGCAAGATGCACTTGTCCGAGGGACGCCGCCGCAATGGCTTCATCAATGGAGCGGAAAACGGTTTTGGTTTTTTGCCCGAGTTCCGTTTCGAGCAGCGGAATCATGGTTTTTAGCGGCAAAGGCTCTATGCCTTCGACAAGTTCCTGAAACGGCGTCGTGCCGTCATTGCCCGCAAACAGCTGACCGACTTTCATGGTAATGCCCCGCGCATCGGCAAACAATCCTGCCAGCGCTTTTTTAGCAAGCAGACGTTCGGTCTCGTCCTGGGTACGATGGAGTTTTTTGGCCGCCAGTCCGATACGGAAAAATTGCAGGGCGCGTTTTGCTGTTTTGAAAAGGATCACATTAATTGTATTTATGAGGTTAGCAATGGCAATTCGTCATACAACTGCCTTGCTTAGATTAAAAGCGGTTTTTACTCGCCAACATCGTGTAACACTGCATCAACCAAGCTTTGCCGAATATAAATTCCGCTTTTTTGCAGCTGCAAGATATAGGGTTTAATGGCATTGATCGCCTACAATCGTGTTTTTAGTCATCCTTAAGCTCGTCAGCGATTTGGTCATCATCAAGATTGATAACCGGTACTTCTAAACGCCCCAACTCGAACATGAATTGTAATTTAGACATATTACAAAACTGTGCGGCTTTGCCTAAAGAAAAACAGTGTAGCTCGAATAATTTAACCGCAAGTAGAAAGATCAGTTCTTTTTCGAGCGCTTGCGGCGATTTTCCCGATGTTATAAGCAAATCATCAGGATAGGGTAACAATAATGTGTGCATGGCTATGCTGCTTTATGGTTGGTTCGGTCACCTTAGTGTAGCGTAACCCGATGAGCTATTAGTGTCCATTGTTTGTGGTTGATGCGTTTCGCTTTGTTCAGCACATAGGTTCTGGAAACTTTGATACTTGAAATGGGTGCTTGTCGGAATTAATACAGCTTGGTCATCTAGCATTCGTAAATGGGCCGCGATGAATCCCCCTACCCGTCTTAACCCTGAAAGCGGGAGTTTAGCGTGACTATCGTAAAGCTCACTGTCAAACAGTATCACTCAAAGTTACGCCGCCGAACTCGGTCTTTCACGAGTGGCGCAGTTCGGCCAAGAGCCGACACTCGCTTTTTGGGGCGTGCGTCAGGTATAAGCCAGAGAGCAGCCATTCAACGCCTCAAACACCGGCGCAGCTTCGCTGCGTCCGAGTGCTTTGGCTTGTTATACGGTGCAAGTGCTGGTGTGCTACAAATCAAAGCCACCGCTAATAATAAAATCCTGAAGCAATTTATCGATTTTCATATTCACCTTGAAAAGTGAAATACCAGCGCCTTCCTGTTCTTCGAAATAAGCCTTGGCTTTGGCTTTATCGACGCAGTTTTTCAAATCATCAAAGCGGCCAAATTCGTTGATATTGGCTTCTGTTACTCCGGCATTCATCATGCGGCTTAACTTGCTTTTAAATGCGGCGATGTTTTCGTCTTGTGTGCTGCCAAGTACGTTAACAACCTCATTAATTTGCGCAATTTTAGCGGCAGCCAGATATTCCGTTATGTACTATCTAAAGGTTTTCCCCTCTTCCGGTTTAACATCACCGCGCTGCACATCATTAAGAAAAATATTGGCGAACTTTTGCTCTTCCTGGGTGAGGGTTGCAAAAGATTTATGCAACTCATCGACTGTTTTTTGAATATCGTTGCTGTTTGTATCATCTTTGCGGATCGTCTTCAGGTATTTTTCAAAACGGGAATTCATATAATCCGAGTCGATTTTGCCTGTGTCTATTTCCGTTAAGTGACCCGATATTTCAAACGGCACTTCTTCGGTTCCGCCACCTCCGCCGCCGCTGGATAACTCTTGATAACGTAAGGCCAAAATCAAATAGGTATTTTCATCAAAATTTAGCGTCACTTCGGTTTTTTGCTTACCTTTGCCAAAAAAGTAGCTTAGCTTGCTCCAAATAAACCCCTGAATTTTGGCCGCTTCCAAATAGTCATTTAAGCTCTTAGAAGCTGTTTAAAAACCTAACAAATTCCGCGTAAAAGACGATGTACCTCAGTAATTTTGATAAATACTTCGGCCGTATCGGTTAGGCGCTCATAATCCTTGGAAAGCCGTCTGGAGTTTCCAAGCC